>Ga0180216_1000743_pt1 | contig 31641 bp, 28 predicted proteins | sample eDN3rd37CBELigMG_FD_128879 | JGI IMG/M metagenome (GOLD analysis project Ga0180216, IMG submission 128879) | Enriched Miracle-Growth compost microbial communities from Emeryville, California, USA - eDNA 3rd pass 37_C BE-Lig MG (version 2)... ... | reverse complement strand
CTCGAGCCCAAGGCCCTGGTCCCCGGCCGCGGCGCCGCGCTGCTCACGCCCGAGGACGTCGCCAAGGGCCTGGCGGGCACGCGCGATTTCATCATCGACGTCCGCCGCTGCGTGTCCGAGGGCGTGCAGGCCGGCAAGGACCTCAACACCGTCTACAAGGAAACCTACGCCCGCCTGCAGCCGAAATACGGCCACTGGGTGATCTTCGACCATTGCATGCCCTTCGACGTCACCCGCTGCTACGACGAGCTCACCCAATACCCCGACCCGCGTATCTGGACCGCCGAGCGCGACGTCGCCATGTGGAAGGCCCTCGAAGGCTGAGGGGGATCCAGGGCATGACATCCGCCTCCCCGCTGCTGTTCCAGCCGCTGCGGCTCAGGGAACTGACCCTGCACAACCGCATCGTCATCTCACCCATGTGCCAGCACGCGGCGCGGGACGGGCACGCCACGCCCTGGCACCTCGTCCACCTGGGCAAGTTCGCGCTGGGCGGCGCGGGGCTGATCTTCACCGAAAGCACGGCGGTCGATCCGCGCGGCCGCATCGGCATCGCCGACCTGGGCCTGTGGAAGGACAGCCAGGTCGCGCCGCTGCGCGAGGTGGTGGACTTCATCCACGAGAACGGCGGGCGCATCGGCGTGCAGCTTGCGCATGCCGGCCGCAAGGCCGGCAGCCAGCCCCTGTGGGAAGGCGGCGCCGCCCTGGGCGAGGCCGGGATGGCCGCCGCCGCCGAACCCATCCAGCGCCTGGGTCCGAGCGCGCGGCCCGCCGGCCCCGGATGGACGGCGCCGCACGCCCTGGCGGTCGCCGAGATCGCCGACATCGTCCGCCTCCACGTGGAGGCCGCCCTGCGCGCCGAGCGCGCGGGCTTCGACGCCCTCGAGCTGCATTTCGGCCACGGCTACCTGGTGGCGAGCTTCCTGTCGCCGATCTCGAACCGCCGTGAGGACGCCTGGGGCGGTTCGCTGGAAAACCGCATGCGCCTCGCCCTGGACGTCGCCGCCGGCGTGCGCGCCGCCTGGCCCGCCCACAAGCCGCTGTTCTGCCGGATCTCGGCGGTCGACGGCGCCGTCGGCGGCTGGAGCCTCGAGGATTCGGTGATGCTCGCACGCGCGCTCGCCGAACGCGGCGTCGACGTCGTCGACTGCTCGTCGGGCGGCCTCACCGAGGAGACGCGCGCCCTGCCCGTGCCGCGCGGACTGGGCTTCCAGGTGCCGTTCTCGGAACGCATCCGCCGCGCCGCGGGCGTGCGGACGCAGGCCGTGGGCATGATCGTGGACGCCCGCCAGGCCGAGGACATCCTGGCCCAGGGCCGCGCCGACCTCGTCGCCCTCGGGCGCGAGGCGCTGTACGACCCCTACTGGCCCCACCACGCCGCCGCCGAGCTCGGCATCGACCCGGTCTTCGCGCGCTGGCCCAAGCGCCACGGCATCTGGCTCGCCAAGCGCGCGCCCGGCCTCGCCGCGGCGCGCGACGCCCAGGCGGACCGGCCCGCACCCACCCCACAGGAGACCTCATGAGCGACGTCCGCATGGGCCTGTTCCGCCGGAACCCGGCGCTGAGCCCCGAAGCCTTCGACAGCCACTGGCTGGACACCCACGGCCCGCTGGCCGCGCGCCTGCCGGGCCTGCGCGAATACTGGCAGAACCTCGTCACCGACCGCCTGCAGCGCGGCATCGACTTCAAGCGCGGCCCCTGGGACTTCGATGGGATCTCGCAGCTCTGGTTCGACGAGGCGGCGCAGGCCGGGCAAGTTTTCGGCGGCGGTCCGCTGGCCCGGGCGCTGGTCGAGGACGAGGCGCGCTTCATCGGCGAGCTGCACATCATCGCCGCGCGCCAGCGGGTGGTCGTCCCGGTCCCCGAGCCAGGCACGCGCGCCCGCCTGCTCAAGCGCCTCTCGACCCTCAAGCGCCTGCCCGGGCTGAGCGAGGAGGACTTTCGCCGCGAATGGATCGTCCACGGCGAATACGTCCGGAAAATGCCCGGCATCGGCGGCTACCGGCAGAACGTGGTCACGGCCCGCGAGCGCGTGAAAGGCCGCCCCTGCGATTACCCGGAACTGCCGATCGATGGTATCGTCGAACTCTGGTTCGAGGACACCGGCACGCTGCAAGAGGCTTTCGCCTCGCCGGCCGGGCGCACGACCATGGCGCATGCGAGGACTTTCCTCGAGGAAATCACCGCCTTCGTCGTGAGCGAGCGCAGGATCCTTTAGGGGTCAGCCGGTTTGGGCCGCCGTTTTTTCTTATATAGTGTGACAGGCCCCAGCGTTTACCGGAAAGACAGCATCGACACCCCAGCCGACCGCCCCTCCGCGGCCCCCGGATCCCAGGCATCCATCGCCTGGCTGCTGGGGGCCTGCTGTTTCGCCAGCATCGGCTCGATGCGGGCCTGCGACACCCTCTTGCCCGCCCTCGCCGACGAATTCTCGGTCACGGTGGGCCAGGCCGCCCGGGTGATCTTCGTCTTCGCGGTCGCCTACGGCGTGTTCCAGCTCTGCTTCGGCCCCCTGGGCGACCGCTACGGCAAGCTGCGCGTCATCGCCCTGTGCGCGCTCGCCTGCGTGATCGGCAACGGCATCGCCTTTTTCGCCCCCAGCCTGGACTGGCTGGTGGCGGCGCGCATCGTCTCGGGCGCCTTCGCGGCGGGGATCTTTCCCGTGGCCATGGCCTGGGTGGGCGACAACGTGCCCTACGGCGAGCGCCAGGTGGCCCTGGCGCGGCTGGTCAGTTCGGGGGTCACGGGCATGCTCGCCGGACAATGGCTGAGCGGGCTGATTGCCGAATGGGTCGGCTGGCGGCCGGCCTTCGCCCTGATCGCGGCGCTGTTCCTCGTGGCCGGCGGCCTGCTGCTGCGCGCCGCACGCGGCGACGCGCCCCCCGCCCCGGCCGCCCGCAAGGGCCGCCCCGCGCTGCTCGGGATCCTGGCGCTGCCCACCGCCCGCTGGATCCTCGCCGTCACCGCCATCGAGGGGGCGTTCGCCTTCGGCGCCCTCGCCTTCATGCCCAGCCTGCTCCAGCGCCACCATACGGTCTCGCTCTCGATGGCCGGCGGCATCGCGGCATTCTACGGGGCCGGCGGGTTCCTCTACACGCGGGTGGCCGGGCGCCTGCTGCGCCGCATCGGCGAATCCGGGCTGGCGCGCCTCGGAGGCGCCCTGCTGTGCCTGGGGCTCGTGTCCTTCGCCTACGTCCCCGCGCTCGCCTGGACCCCGGTGGCCTGTGCGCTCTCGGGCTTCGGCTTCTATTGCCTGCACAACACCCTCCAGACCAACGCCACCCAGATGGCGCCCGCGGCGCGCGGCGCCGCCATGGCGCTGTTCGCCTGCGTCCTGTTCCTCGGCCAGTCGGTGGGCGTGCTGGCGGCCTCCTGGGTCGCCGACCACCTCCAGGACACGCTGATTTTCGCCGCCTCCGGCGGGGGGCTGCTGATACTGTCCCTCGTCGCCGGCCGGCGCTTCCAGGCGCATGCATCGCGCGAGGACGCCGCGCCATGATCAGCATGCGGGGCCCGATCGCCGTCCAGGCCATCCTGCTCGCCTCCATGGCGATCTGGGGGCTGAACGTCACCATCGTCAAGCAGCTCACCGGCAGCCTCGACCCGACCACCATCGCCATGCTGCGCATGCTGGTCGCCAGCACGACGCTCATCGCCATCTGGTTCGCCCGGCGCCCCGCCCTGGCCCGCCTCGACCGCCGCCAGTGGCTCGGCCTCGCCGCCTGCGCCTTCCTCATGGTCTACATGAACCAGATCCTCTTTACCGAAGGCATGGTGCGCACCAGCGCCACCAACGGCGCCCTCATCATGGCGCTCGGCCCGCTGGTCTCGGCCATCCTCGCCGCCCTCGCCTTCCGCGAGCGGCTGGGGCCCCTGCGCCTGTTCGGCGTGCTGCTGGGCTTTGGCGGGGTGGCCATCATCATCCTCGGCCACAGCGGGGCCCAGCTCGCCGTGATGGGAGTCGGCGACCTCCTCGTGGTGGCCGGCGTGTTCAGCTTCTCTTGCGGCGGCGCCCTCATCCAGGGCATCGCCCGCCGCCTCGACGCCCTGTCGATCAGCGGCATCATCTACATCATGGGCGCGCTGATGCTGATCGTCCATGCCGGCCTCTGGGGCCCCGGATACGGCGGCGCCCTGCCGGGCAGCGCCTGGCTCTGGTTCCTCATCGTGTTCTCGGGCGCCGTCTCGACCGCCATCGTCAACCTCATCTGGAACAACGCCATCGCCCGCATCGGCGTCGCCCGCGCCGCCATGTTCCTGTACTGGGTGCCGGTCTTCGGCGCGGCCTTCGCCGCCCTCCTGCTCGGCGAGCACCTGGGCTGGAACCACCTGGTGGGCCTCGCCGCGGTCATGGTCGGCACCTACCTCGGCACGCAGTCGCGGAATCCCGTATAATGGCAGGCTTTCTGGTGTCGTGCCCCCTACGGGCCACACGCACACCGGCGCAATGGCAGAGTGGTGATGCAGCGGACTGCAAATCCGTGTACGTCGGTTCGATTCCGGCTTGCGCCTCCAGGTTTGGCTTTTCAATGAAACCCGCACCGGCATAGGCTTTGCGGGTTTTTTTGCGTCCTGGTGCAGGGCAAAGATGCGGCATGAAGGTACAGGATTCGATCTAGAAAAGGGACCAATGTCGAGGCTCCGAGCCTCCAGATGAGGCGGCTTTCCTGGACGCCCGAAGCATTCCAGATCGCGACGAAATCTACGATTGCATCGAAATCGATGGCCCGCCGCCGCGCTGACGTTTGACGAGTCATTCCCACAGCGCAAGGCGTAGAATTTCAAGCCATGGATCCACAAGTCATCGCCGCCATGGCGCGCTGGCCGAATGTGCCGGATGTCCACGGCTGGCTGTCGCTGTCACGCCAGGGCGTATGGCGCCTGCATCCGCAGGGGCGCGGATGGACCGTGGGCGGTGCGCATGCGGCGGACGCGGATGGTGCCGATACGCCGGATGCCGGCCGCGGCACCGGCGGAGCCAGCGGCGAGGCCGATACAGAGGCTGACACCGAGGCCGGGGCAGAGACGGACGACAGTGCCGCGGATCCCGGCGAGGCCATCACCAATCCACAGATCATCGATTTCATCGGCCGCAATTATGCGGGGGACGATCGGGGTCGCTGGTATTTCCAGAATGGGCCGCAGCGGGTGTACGTGCGGCTGGACGGGGCGCCGTGGATTCTGCGCACGGACCGCGACGCGCGGGGCGGTTTGCTGCTGAGGACCCACACAGGGCGGCCCTATGGGCCGGTCACGCACTGGTGGCTGGACGAGGACGGCCGCCTGTACGCGCAGGCGGGCCAAGGCGCCGGCCTGGTTTCGGGCCGGGACATGGCCGAGGTGATCGATGCGCTGCTCACGCCCGAGGGGCAGCCGCTTGCCGAGCTGCTGGAGGCGGGTGCAAGCGCCATCCCCGCCCTGCGGTTGGGAGCGCCCGATCCGTCGAATTCCAGCGGGGCGCCGGCGGACACGATCGGCAAATCCGCTGTGACATTCGCGCCCTTGGGGACGATACCTGCGCAGGGTGTGGAGGCTACACTCGGCTTTGTCCGCAGGCCGATGCCGCAGCCCGCGGGGAAAGCCTGAACCAATGGGTTTCCGGTATCATCGAGAAAGCGGCCCACGCGTAGCCCGCGACATCAAAGACGCGCACTGAATCCGGACCATCGCCAGGCCGTGCAACACGCCCCTACCCGCAGCATTTTCCGCGACATTTTGCCGGCGCTGGTCTGGCGCCATCGGCTGGCGCTGTTCTGCGCATGCCTGGCGGTGTTCTGCTATGGGGTGTTCCGGCCTGAATCGCCGCCCGAGCTGTTCAATGAATCGGACAAGGCAATGCACGTGCTGGCCTTCCTGGGCCTGGGCCTGTGCGGCGCGCTGGCGGCCTATGGGCGCCGCGGCGCCTGGGGGGTATGGCCGGCGCTGGCGGCCGCGGCGCCGCTGGTGGAATGGCTGCAGCATGCGTTGCAACCGGCGACGCGGGATTTCAGCCTGGGCGACATCGGGGGCAACCTGGCCGGGGCGGCGCTGGCCGCCTTCGCATGGTGGCTGGCGCTCAGATGGCGCCGGGAGCACCGGGCGCGCCATCCGATCGGCGCCGCCCGCGCCGTCGAATCGGACGGCTGGCCGGAGAAAGATCTCTGAACATCATCGAAGCGGACGGACGGTGGAAGACCGTCAAATCAGGCATCGGGCCATCCTTCTCGATATCGATCCATTTCAGATTCCGAGTCCTTCCAGTACTGAGCTGCCCTACTGAGCCGTCCGCGCGACATTGATCATCCAACATAGAATCTCGCCATCAACACCTGATATCGATTCCCCGATACCGGCCCTCCGACATCGAGTCTCGCCATCACCACTCGACACCGACTCCTCGATCCATTCCTCCCGACACTGATTCCTCGATCCCGATTCCTCGATCCCGATTTCCCGCACCGCCCTTCCAACCCTGAATCTCCAACATCAATCCCCCGCCATTGACCCCGCAATGGCACGTCCCCGCTCCCGCCGATTCATCGGTCACCCGCGAAAGATTCGTCGGGAATCCCCAAAAGACCCATCAAGCATCCACAAAGGACTCACCGAGCATCCGCGGAGGCTTCGAGTTCCTGTGCGGGCCAGAGTTCGCGGCGGTCGATGCTGGCTTCCAGTTCCTGCAATGCCCGGCGGACGTTCTGAACGTGGTGTTTGCCGGCTTCGTCGGCGGCATCCGGGTCCCCGGAGAGCACGGCGGTGACGATCCGCTGGTAGTCGACCAGGCGGATCTGCTGCAAGGTGGGGATCTGCTGCTGGGCGTAGAGGATGGGGAGGTGGATCGTCGTGAAGAGGCGCTTCAGGTCGCGGTTTCCGCCCATGTTCAGCAGGGTGCGGTGAAAGCCCCGCCGGGCCGAGGCGAACGCCTTGGGGTCGCGCTGGTCGTCCGCCGCGCGCAGGGCCTCCATGACCGCTCTCAGCTCGTCCGCATGGCCCGGATCCTGGTGGGCGCGCGTCGCGCTGCGGGTCAGCAGCCCGAAGATCCTTTCCGCGATATCGAGCAGGTCGAACGCCTCGCTGCGCGAGAGCACGCGCACGGACACGCTCTTGTGCCGGGACAAATCGACCAGGCCCTCGGCGGCGAGGCGCTGCATGGCCTCGCGCACGACGTTGCGGCCGACGTGGAAGCGCGCGGCCAGGTCGGCCTCCACCAGCCGCTGTCCGGGGACGAACTGCTGCGTCTCGAGCCCCCGCACGATACCCCAGAATACCTTGTCGGATGCGCTGATCTGAGCCGGCGATTTGGGCTTTTCGCCGGCGGTATCTGTCGATGAAATCATGGCGGGTCGTTCTCCGAAGCGGTGATGGGTGAAAACGGGTGGTGCAAGGTCCGGGAAATTCCCGGGCACGGATCCATACGATGGACTCATCGACTATCCATCATCCGATGGGCTCAATTTTCGCAAACTATCCACTTGTACACGAAAAGGCAAGCCAAGGCCTCAATCCCGGCCCGGCCTCGCGCCGCATCCCGCGCCCCGGACGAGGGCCGGCGCTTGATAATTCGGGGCTCATTTTGTATGATCTTATCATCCTACAATTATACAGTGCCAGAGGGGGTCACGTGCCGGCCGAGTCGCCGCGCAGCGGGCGGTGCGCCGGCCGTGCCATGCGCGCCAAACCCACGGACGCCAAATCCTGAACGGCCGATGGCCTCCTGAACGACAACACTCACGACGAGCCCGGAAAAATCCATGAAAGAAGCTGTCATCGTCTCGACGGCCCGCACGCCCATCGGGAAGGCTTTTCGCGGCGCATTGAACCACACCAAGTCCCCGACGCTGGCCGCCCACGCGATCCGCCATGCGGTCGAGCGCGCCGGGATCGATCCGGCCGAGATCGACGACGTGGTGATGGGAACGGTGCTGTCGGCCGGGACGGCGGGCGGAAACCTCGCCCGGCACGCGGCGCTGGCCGCCGGCCTGCCCATGTCGGTGGCGGGCCAGACGCTGGACCGCCAGTGCGCCTCGGGCCTGATGGCCATCACGAATGCGGCGCACGAGATCATGGTCGGCAACATGCGGATCGCCGTCGCCGGGGGGCAGGACAGCGTTTCCCTGGTGCAGAACGACTATCTGCCCTGGATCGCGCGCGAAGCCGATCCGAACGTCATCGCCGAGGCGCAGCACGCCTACATGCCCATGTTGCAGACCGCGGAGTTCGTGGCGCGGAAATACGGCATCGGCAGGGACGAGCAGGACGCCTATGCCCTGTCCTCCCAGCAAAGAACCCGCCTGGCGCAAGAGGACGGCCGGTTCGACGCGGAAATCGTCCCCATCCAGACGACCCATGCGCGCATCGACAAGGAAAGCGGACGGGTGGAGCTGCGCGAGCTGCTGCTGTCGAAGGACGAGGGCAACCGGCCCGAAACCTCGCTCGAAAGCCTGGCCGCGCTCAAGCCCGTGGTCGAAGGCGGCTCGATCACGGCCGGCAATGCCAGCCAATTGTCGGACGGCGCAGCGGCCTGCGTCGTCATGGAAGGCACCCTGGCGCAGCGGCGTGGCCTCGAGCCGCTGGGCGCCTACCGCGGCGCGGTCGTGGCCGGCTGCGCGCCGGAGGAAATGGGCCTCGGCCCGATCCATGCGATCCCGAGACTCCTGAAGCGGCACGGCCTGGACTTCGACGACATCGATCTCTGGGAAATCAACGAGGCCTTCGCCTGCCAGACCCTGTACTGCCGGAACTTTCTCGACATCGATCCCGGGATCCTCAATGTGAACGGCGGGGCGATCTCGATCGGACACCCCTACGGCATGACGGGCGCCCGGCTGGCGGGACACATCCTCCTCGAGGGGCGCCGTCGCCGCGCGAAATACGCCGTCGTCAGCATGTGCGTCGGCGGCGGCATGGGGGCGGCCGCCCTTTTCGAGGTGTTCCAGCCATGACGCCGCAAGCCCGGGCCCAGCGGAGCCCGTCCGGGCAGGCCCGGGGCACGCCCGCGATGCGCCCCGCCCAAGCAAGCCGGCGCCACGCAGGACAGCGCCACACAGGCCATCCACGCATAGGCATCCCGACGCACAGGCATCCCAACGCATAGGCATCCAACGCACAGGCATCCCAACGCACAGGCATCAAACGTACAGGAACCCAACGCACAGGAACCCAACGCACAGGAACCCAACGCACAGGAACCCAACACAAAGCATTCCCACACAAAGCCCCTCTAAACAAAGCACCTCCACACAAAGCACCTCCACACAAAGCACCCATGCAAAAACCCGTCCAATACACGCTCATCCAAGACATCGCCGTCATTGCCATCGACCATCCGCCCGTCAACGCGTCCTCGCAGGCGGTGAGGCGGGGCCTCGTCGACGCCCTGTCCGAACTCGAACGGAATCCGACGCTCGCGGCCGTCCTGATCACCTGCAAGGGCCGCACGTTCATGGCAGGGGCGGACATCCGCGAGTTCGACGGCGAGGCGATTCCCGAGCCCGATCCGAACGAGGTGCACGCCCGGCTGGAATCCTTTCCCGTGCCGGTCGTGGCGGTGCTCTTTGGCACCGTCCTCGGGGGCGGGCTCGAGCTGGCCCTGGCCTGCCACCATCGGGTCGCGCTGCGCTCGGCCTCGCTGGGGCTGCCCGAGGTGACGCTGGGGCTCGTCCCGGGATCCGGGGGGACGCAGCGCCTCCCCCGCCTGGTCGGCGTGGCGCCGGCCTTGCGGATGATCGTCACCGGCAAGCCGGTGTCCGCCGCGGCCGCGCTCGACATGGGCCTGGTGGATGCCGTGTTCGACGACGACCTCGAGGGCCACGCCTTGGCGTTCGCGAAGGGCCTCGGCCACACCGGGACGCAGGACCGCGTGCTGGCGCAACGTACGATCCGCCTGGACGCGCGGGACCGTCAGTCGATACAGGAATGCCTGGACGGGCTGCCGGCGGCCGATCGGGGCGGGCATGCCGCGCGCGCCTGCGCCCGGTTGCTGTGCGAGGTCGAGCAGCCCTTCGGCGAGGGGCTGCGGCTGGAGCGCGAGGCCTTCCTGCGATGCCGCGACACGACCGAATCCCAGGCCCTGAGGCACGCTTTCTTCGCGGAACGCGAAGCCGCCCACGTGCCCGGTCTGCCCAAGGACACCCCGCTGCGGCCCATCGACGAGGTGGGCGTGGTGGGCGCGGGCACGATGGGCGCGGGCATCGCGATGTGCTTCGCCAATGCCGGCATCCCCGTCATCCTGCACGACCTGGACGCCGGCAGCCTGTCGCGGGCCAGCGCCATGATCACGGCATCGTACCGGCGCCTGGCCGAAAAGGGCCGGCTCTCGGCCGCCGAGGCGGAAAGGCGCGGCGGCCTGGTGCGGGTGGCGCTGGACGAGGCGCCGCTGGCGCGGGCCGACCTGATCGTGGAGGCCGTCTTCGAGCAGCTCGACATCAAGGAGGCGATCTTTCGCCGCCTCGGGGAAATCGCGAAACCCACCGCCATCCTCGCCAGCAACACCTCGTCGCTGGACATCGATCACCTGGCCCGGTGCTCGGGCCGGCCGGCCGACGTGCTGGGCATGCATTTCTTCAGCCCCGCCCACGTCATGCGCCTGGTGGAGGTCGTGCGCGGGAAACACACCGCGCCCGACGCGCTGGCGACCGTCATGCGGCTGGCCCGACGGATCGCCAAGGTCCCGGTCGTATCGGGGGTGTGCTTCGGCTTCATCGGCAATCGCATGCTGGAAGGATATCTGCGCGAAACCGAGAGCCTGCTGCTGGAGGGCGCGACCCCCGCGCTGATCGACGAGACGCTCGAGGCGTTCGGCTTTGCCATGGGGCCTTGCCGGATGCTGGATCTCGCGGGCGTGGACGTGGCCGCCAAGGTGGTGCTCTCGCGCAAGGCATCCGGCGATGCGCCCCCCGATCCCGCCTACCGGGTCGTGGTCCAGAAACTGCACGAGATGGGACGCCATGGGCAGAAGACCGGCGCAGGATTCTATCGTTACGAGGACGGGCGGCGCCTGGAGGACTCCGAGCTGCCCACGATCATGGCCTCACTGGCGCGCGAGCACGGCATCCAGAGGCGCACGGACATCGGCGCGGACGAGATCCTCGATCGCTGCCTGCTGCCGCTCATGATGGAAGGCCATCGCATCCTGGAGGAAGGCATCGCCTTGCGCCCCGGCGACATCGACACGGTCTGGCTCAAGGGCTACGGCTTTCCGGCCTGGCGAGGCGGCCCGATGTTCCACGCCCGCACCCTCGGCCGCGACGAGCTGGCGCGGCGCATGGAGGCCTGCGCCCGCAAGCTGGGCAACGCCTTCGGCTACTGGGACATCCCCCGGATCCAGGCCTGATATCGACGCCGGCGCAGCGGCCGGCTCATTCCTTCCAGCGATCGACCAGTTCGTGGTCCAGACCCATGACGTCGAAGGCCCGGCCGACCGTGTGGTCGACCAGGTCGTCGATCGAGGCCGGGCGATTGTAGAAGGCGGGCACGGGCGGCGCGATGATGGCGCCATAGCTCGCCACCCTGGCCATGGTTTCCAGGTGCCCCAGATGCAGCGGCGTCTCGCGGACCAGCAGGACGAGCGGCCGCCTTTCCTTCAGGCAGACGTCGGCGGCGCGAGTGATCAGGTTGGCATCGTAGCCGTTGGCGATGGCGGACAGGGACCGGATCGAGCAGGGCGCCACCAGCATCCCCGCGGTGCGAAACGAGCCGCTGGAAATGGGCGCGCCGATATCCTGGGGATTATGGACGACGTGCGCGAGGGCTTCCACGTCCTTGACGCTATAATCGGTTTCCTCCAGCAGGGTGCGTTTTCCCGCGGCGGTCAATATCAGGTGGACCTCGATGTCGGGCTGTTGGGATAATACGCTGACGGCGCGCACGCCGTATATCACGCCCGATGCCCCGGTAATGCCGACGATGATGCGCTTGCGCCCCACTGGATGGATTCCCGTCAATAAATAAATCAAAACTGGATAATCGGTTCCGCAGAGCGGATATTCGCCGCCAAAATCGCGGGCATATTCCTCAGACGACCTCGATCTTGAACGACACCTGCCCCCAGCCGCCCGCACAGAACCCGCTGTCCTGGCAACTGAAGGCATTCCACCACATCTCGCCGGGGTCGCGCCCATCGGCGATCCTGTCGTGGGCCATCACCGCGTGCAGCGTCATGGGCGCAACCGCGTATATGCAGTTGTGCGGGCGCGAGCCGCCCTTGATCAGCCCGGCGGCGCTGACCTCTATCGTGTCGCCGATCTGATAGCCCGCGGCACAGCCATGGCTGGCCACGACGCGCGCCACCACCGTGCGGCGATTGGCCTCGCCCAGCACCTCCGCGGCCTTGCGGCGATGCGGATCCGCCTTGAACTCGGCCATCTGCTCGTCGGTATAGCCCATGTTTTTCTGGAACTTGTCCCAGGGAAATGGTTTCCTTGCGGGCGCCCCGGCGGGCGCGGACGCCGCCTCGGCCGGTGCGCCGGCCGGCGCATCCATCGGCGCATCATCGGGCGATTTCACCTCGGTATCCTTTTCCATTATGGTCTCCTTGACAAAATGGATAGATCAAAAAACTATAGATCAGAAGCCCCTCGAAAGCAACGACTTGATATAATCACTTTGTTGCCCGCGGACGCGCTCGGCGTCCTCCCCGGAAATCCATTCATTCAAATCGACCGATTCGAAAACACCGCGGACATACCGGTCGCGATCGCTGAATGGCGCGGTGGCGTCGATATATATCTTGTGCCCCAGTCCCGCCGCGCTGCCCTCGGCGAGCATGCCGCTGACCTTGGCATAGGGCGATATCATCATCCGGTCGGCCAGGCTGCCGCGCGAGATCATAGCCCACAGGACGTCATCGGCATTTCCAATATCGATGTCCCTGTCGACCGCCACCACCCAGCCCAGGTCGGAATGCGCGGATAATGCGCCGAAAGCCAGGTTATTCTGCAGGCCCTCGTCCCGATAGCTCTTGCGATTGATCCGTATGACCACGCCGAGGCAGCCGCGCATCCCCTGCAAAACCTGGCAGGTGTCGAAGACACGCGGGCTGATGCGCCGGCATGCGTCGTAGACCGAGGCCTCGGCGGGCAGGCCCATCAAGTCGGTCGTCTCTGCGTTGATCGCGAGCGGAAACCAGTAGTGGTAATCGTCGCGATGCGTGATGGCCGTCACCGTGAACGTCCAGACCTTCCAGGCGCGGCCCATGTAGCCCCCGGCCTCCGGCATCATGCCCTTGACGCCGTCCAGGCCCGAGTCCTCCTCCGAGACGAGCTGGCTGGTGTCGATGTAGCCCTCGAGCACCAGCTCGGCGTCGGCGATGGACCAGGCGCCCTCCTGGGTCTTGCTCGGCGCCACTCCGACCGCCTCGCCCTGGAGGGCGCCGGCGAAGGCGAGCTCGTCATAGCCCATCGGCGTCAGCGTCTGCTGCGTGCTGCCCGAGCAGGCCAGCAGCACCGCCGGGCTCGCGCCGATGTTCACCGTGATGGGCACCTGCGCGAGGCCTTTCTGCTTGTACTTCCTCGCGATCTCCAGCAGGTGGCGCCCGGCCTGGATCGTCAGGCAGGTGGTGTTGGCCGTGAGCACGCGCATCCGGTGGTACGAGCCGTTGAACGCCCCGGTCTCGGGGTCGCGCGCCAGGGCGATGCCGCCGGTGATGACGTAGCCCGCGTCATCGCGCGTCTGCTGGCCGACCGGGATCGCCTTGAATATGTCCACGTCCGTCAGCACGTTTTCCTGGCTGCGCGCCGTGGCGGACTCGAAAGAGGGAATCGGGCGGAGGGCCGCATCCGCCAGGAAGCGCGGCAGATAATCCGGCTCGACGCCGAACATCCGCGCGGTGCGCCTCCGGTTTCCAAAGACGTTGGCGACGATGGTCCGGCCCGGATGGCCCTTTATGTTGTTGAACAGGACGGCCGGCCCGCCGTCCGTCGCGCGGATGATCGACGCCGCCTCGAGATAGGTGTCCACCTCGCGGTCGATCTCGAGCAGGTCTCCGGTCTCGCGGGCGAAATCCACGTATGCGCCCAGATCAGTCATACCTTTCATGATATCCATCCTGGAATTGGTTCAGGAGCCACCCCCGGCCCCCGGAATGAAACACGGCGCCGTCAATCCTCCGCGGAGGCCGCGCCGTCCCGAACGATCATCGCATCGAGGGCGATGACGCCTTCCCCCCTGGGCAGGACCAGGAGGGGATTGATGTCCATTTCCCGGATCCGGCAGGCATGCGCGGCGGCGTAGCGGGACACGCGCACCATCGCGTCCACCAGCGCGTCTTCGTCCGCCACGGGCTCGCCGCGAAACCCCCGCAGGCGGACCGCCGCCCGGGTCCTGTCGATCAGGGCGCGCGCCCGCTGCGGGCTCATCGGACAGGCGCCGAAGGCCACGTCCTTGAAGATCTCGACGAATATCCCGCCCAGGCCGAACATGAGGATCGGGCCGAAGGATTCGTCGCGCTTGACCCCGATCACGACCTCGAGCCCCTTGGGCGCCATCCGCTCGAGCAGGAAGCCAGTGAATCGAGCCTCCGGATTGCGCTCGCGCATGGCCCACGCGGCCGCCACGACGGCGTCGGGCGAGCCGAGATTCAGGGCGACCAGGCCGAGCTCGCTCTTGTGCATGACACCGTCCACCAGCCCCTTGAGCACCACCGGATAGACCAGGGCGTCGGCCTGCTCGGCCAGCTCGTCGATGGAGCGCAGGACCCTGGACTCGGGCACCCGGATGCCAAGCTGGCCCAATATCCGCTTGGACTCGACCTCGTCGACGAGCCCGGCGCCCGCGGGCAATGCCGGCAGTTCGGCGCCGTCCAGCGCGCCCCGCGGGAGGGGCGCCTCGCCGGCCTTGCGCGCGCGCGCCAGCAGGGCGACCCCCGAGCGGATGCTGCGCGCCACCGGCACCCCCATGCTCCGGGCGCGCTCGAATCCGGGCTCTTGCGGATAGCCCGAGACCGGCACGAGCATCCCCGCCTTGTCGCTTTCCGAGAGGACGTCCAGCGCCTGCTCCAGCCAGAGCCTGGAGCGCTCGTCGCGCGGGGCGCCCACGCCCACCCACAGGATCGAATCGACGTTCTCGTCGGCCAGCGCGATCGCCATCGCCTCGCGCGGCAGCTCGGGATCGCTGAACACCGCCCCGCCGATGTCGAAAGGATTGCCGGCCTTCACGTAGAACGGCAGCAGCGCCTCGAGCCTGGCGTGCGTTTCCGGCGAGAGCACGGCCAGCGGTAGGTCCGAGGCCGCGCATTCGTCGGCGATGATGGAGGCCGCGCCTCCCGACAGCGTGAACACCAGCAGGCCCTTGCCGCCCACGGCCCGCTTGTCCTTCCAGCGGGCCAGCATGGCGGCGCAGGTGAGCAGATCCTCGGACTCGTCGACGCGGATGACCGAGGTCTCCTCGCAGATCGCGGAGAACACCTCGTCCGAACCCGCCAGCGCGCCGGTGTGGGACATGACCGCCTCGCGGCCGCCCTCGGAGCGCCCGGCCTTGAAGGCCACGATCGGCTTGCCCATCGCCTGCGCCCGCCGGGCGACGTCCACGAAGCGCGCCGGGTCCCTGAGGCCCTCGATCATGAGGGCGATCGCGCCGATGCCGGGCTCGTCGAGCATGTGGCCGGCGAGCTCCTCCATGCCGATGTCCATGCCATTGCCGATGTGCGCATAGAGCGCGACGTCCGCGCCCGCATCCTCCGCGTTCAGCAAGAGCCCGCCCAGCATGGCGCCGCTCTGCGTCACCAGCCCGATCCGTCCGCGCCGCTCGTGCCGCAAGGATTCGAACGAGCTGTTGTAGCCCAGGGACATGCCGATCGCGGGATTGCCCGCGCCCAGGCAATTGGGCCCCAGCACCCGCAGGCGGCCCCGCTGGATGATGGTCTGCAGTTCGCGCGCCCGGGCGCGGCCCTCCTCCCCTTGTTCCTCCCAGCCGGCGCTGCAGATGACGACCGTCCTGACGCCCATCGTCTCGCAGGCCGCCACGGCATCGAGCGTCTTTTCGGCGCCCAGGCCGATCATCACCAGGTCGGGCACCTCGGGCAGGTCCTCCAGCGCGCCATGGCAGCGGACGCCGAACAGCGTCTCGTACTTGGGATTGACCGGGTACAGGGCGCCCTTGAATCCAAGCCTCAGGCAATTGCGCAGGCCGCGCGAGGCCGGCGTATTGGGACGATCCGACGCGCCGAGAAACGCAATCGAAGATGGATTGAAAAGGGCATCAATCCCGTGGATACCCGCAGCCTCGCGCCGCGGAAAACCGGCAGAGCTCATGACATGCTTCCTTGATCGATCGAAGAATCCGCGCAACGCCGGAAGACGCGCACGCCGTTCCCGTCCAGGGCCGATTCCAGGTGGCCCCGGCCCTCGAGATAATTCAGATGCGCGATGGCCTCGCCCAGCCCGAAACCCATTTCGGCATCGCGCAGCGGGCGCCCGAACAGGGCCGGCAGCAGCTCGCAGGCATTGCGCCAGTCCGCGCACGCCTGCCAGAGGGCGCGCAGGCGCTCGTCGTGATGCGCGAGGATCTGCCCGGCGCGGGCGGCTACGCCGTACAGGGGCTGCTGGTGCGAGGGCAGCAGCAGCGTTTCCGCCGGCATCGCGAGGAACCGCCCCAGGGACTGGAAATAGGATTCCAGCGGATTCTGGTCCCCGCCGGGCCAGACGGCGATGTTGGGGGTGATCGTCGGCAGGACCTGGTCGCCGCCGACCAGCAGCTCGCCGGACTCGTCCAGCAGGCTCAGGTGCTCGGGCGCATGGCCGCGACCGATGATCGGCAGCCAGCGCCGCCACCCGATGCGCAGCGCCTCGTCCGGGTCGATGAAGCCGACCCCGTCCGCGGGCAGCCTCGTGACCTGCTCGTCATAGCGCGGCATGTGCTCGAGCAGCGCGCGCGACCTTTCCTTCGAGAGGCCGTGCTCGAGCCACAGGGGAAAGCGCTCGGCGACGATGTCGCGGCCCGGATCCGAATAGCGGCCCGCCACGGCGTACTCGCCGGCGGTCATCCAGATCCGGGTATCGAACCGCTCGGCCAGCCAGCCCGCGAGCCCGATGTGGTCGGGGTGATGATGCGTCACGATGATCCGCGTGAGGGAGGACACCCACGACTGGAGCCCCTCCCAGATCCCGCGGGCGCGCGGCGTATTGACGCCGCAATCGACCAGCGCCCAGCCCCCGTCCTCGCGGATCAGGTAGACATTGATGTGGTTCAGGGCGAACGGCAGGGGCAGGCGCAGCAGGAAGACGTCCTCGGCCATCTCGACCGGGACGCCGACCGCAATTTCCTGCGGGCTGTCCCGCGTGTCGCCGGCCTCGCGCGGCCACGGCCAGAACTCCGCGGGAATGAAACTGCGGTCTTTCCCCGCCTGCGGCTGCCCCACGTCCATCACAGCCCCATCTGCTTGGCGATGATCGTCTTCTGGATCTCGGAGGCGCCGGCGCCGATCATGCCGATCCGGGAATCGCGGAAGAACATTTCCATGTCGTAGTCCTTGAGCACGCCATAGCCGCCCATGATCTGCACGCCGTTGTTGGCGATGTCGAACAGCGACTCGGACGCCCAGAGCTTGGCCATGGACATTTCCTTGAAGCAGGGCTCGTCCTCGGCCAGGTGCCAGGCCACGTGGTAGCCCATCAGCCGCGCGATGTGGGCCTGCATCTGCATGTCCGCGAGCTTGTGCTGCACCGCCTGGAACTTGGAGATCGGCTGGCCGAACTGCCGGCGCTCCTTGGCGTACTGCATGACGTAGTCGATGATGGCCTGGGAGGTGCCCGCGTACATCATCGCCACGCTCAGGCGCTCCACCCCCAGGCCGCGGGTCAGGTCGTTCCAGCCGCCGTGCAGGGTGCCCATCATCTGCTCGCGCGGCACCACGACGTCGCGAAAGAACACCTCGTTGGTATGGGTCGCGGTGCGGCCGAGCTGCTTGAGCGGGCGGATCTCGATGCCCGGGCTGCGGGCGTCCACGAGAAAGAGCGTGATCCCGTGATGCTTTTTCTCGGGCTTGCGGATCGTGCGGGTGACCGTCACGATGACGTCGGCCACGTGGGCGTTGGTCGTGAACATCTTCTGGCCGTTCAGGACGAAATGATCGCCCTTGTCCTCGGCAAAGAGCTCGACCGACGCCGCGTCGGACCCCACGTTCGGCTCGCTGAGTCCGAAGGCGAACTTGATCTCCCCGGCCGCGATCCCGGGGATGTATTTTTTCTTTTGCTCCTCGGTCCCCGAGAGCAGGATGTTGTAGCCGCCCAGGACCACGCTCGTGAAATAGGAGCTGCCCGCGCCGTACCAGCCGTAGCCGGCCTCCTCGAGAAAGATGGCGAGCTCCATCGGCCCCAGGCCCAGGCCCCCGTATTCCTCGGGAAAGGGGATGGCCATCCAGCCCTGCGCGGCCATTTTCCGGTAGAGCTCCTCCGGGAAGCGGTCGTTGTCGCTGCATTGCCTGATGTAGTCCCGCGTGCATTCGGCCTTCATGAACCGGCGCACCGAATCCCTGAGCAAATCCTGTTCCGTCGTGAAGCTGAAATCCATGAATCCATCCCTCGAAAAGTGCCCCTGCGCTGCGTCTTCGGCTTGCCGCCCCGAAAGGGGCGCCTTGCCTCGGGGCGGCCCGGCGGCAAAGGTCAGCCGCGCCTGCGCGATAGTCAGCCGCGCCCGCGCGATAAGAATTCCTGCACCGCCCGGCGATGGTCGGGGCCGGCGAAGGCATCGCCCAGCGCCAGCGCCTCGCGTTCCAGCGCCGAGGCCATGTCGGAGGACAGGGCGCGATGGAGCAGATGCTTGATCGACCGCAGCGCCGCCGGCGATCGCCGCGCGAGCCGCGCGGCGAGATCCTCGGCCTCCTCGTCGAGGCGCTCTCGCGCCACCACCCTGTGCACGAGCCCCAGCCGATGGGCCTCCCGCGCATCGATGAAATCGCCCAGCAACAGCAGCTCGATCGACGCCGCCAGCCCGACCACCCGCGGCAGCAGATAAGAACATCCGAACTCGGGCGTCAGCCCGATCTTGGAAAACGGGAACGCGAAACGCGCGGATTCCGAGGCGATCCGGAAGTCGCATGCCAGCGCGATCGTCGCGCCGCCGCCCACGGCCACCCCGTCGACGGCGGCGATGACGGGCTTGGACAGGGACCGCAGCAATTCGGCGAGCCGGTTGGGGCCCTGGCGGATGCGCTCGGCCCACTGCGGCGCCGTGCGCTCGCTGCCGCGCTCGAAGGTGTCCTTGAAATCCCCGCCCGCCGAGAAATCCCCGCCCTTTCCGGCCAGGATCACGACCCGGGCCGCCGGATCGGCCTCGATGGCCGCCAGGGCCTCGATCAAATGCCGCGTCGTCTGGTCGCCCAGGGCGTTCTTGCGTTCGGGCCGGGCGATCCACACGCGGGCGATGCCGTCCCGCTGCTCGAACTCGAGGTCATCGAACCGCATGCCGCAAGGTCCTTTCGAGAATCACGATTCCATGGGCCGGCGCCTGGGCGCGCCCCGTCAATACGCCATCTTGCTGGGCAGCCACGTCACCACCTCGGGGTAGAAAATCAGGATGAGCAGCAGGATCCAGATGACCCCGATGAAGGGCGCCGCGCCGCGCGCCACGGTCATCAGCGAGGTGCCGCGCGGGGCGATCCCCTGGATGACGAACAGGTTGACGCCGACCGGCGGCGTGCACAGCGCCATTTCGGAGGCGATCACCATGATCACCCCGAACCACACGCCGTCGTAGCCCGCGTGGATGGCGATCGGCAGGAAGATCGGCACCGCGATCATGATCAGGGCGATGACGTCCAGGAACATGCCCAGCACCGTCAGGATGAGCAGGATCACGATCATCGTCGCCCAGCCCGGCAGTTCCATCCCGGTGATGAGGCCAGCGACGAAATCGCTGAATCCGGTGATGAAGAACACGTGGCTGAGGACGGACGCCCCGATGATGATCATGTAGATCATCCCCGAGACCTTGATGGTGCTGCGCGCCGCCTCCATGACCCGCGGGATGCTGAGGCGCCGATAGGCGATCAGCAGGAGCAGCGTCGCGAACACGCTGGCCGCGCTCGCCTCGATGGCGGTGAACAGCCCGACGAACATGCTGCCGATGATCACGATGAACAGGACGGCCGCCGGCGCGAGCTCTTTGAGGCCGATGATCTTTTCGTACAGCGAGCTCTTGGCCCCCGCGGGCGCCAGGGTGGGATTGAGGCGCGCATAGATCCAGATGTAGATCGACATCAGGAAGGTCAGGAGGATGCCGGGCACGATGCCGCCCACGAAGACCTTGCCGATGGAGACGTTGGAGGCCGCGCCGCCATAGATCAGCATGATGGTGCTGGGCGGTATCAGCGCGGCCAGCGTCCCGGCGACCGCCAGGGTCCCCAGGCTCAGCGTGCGCGCGTAATTGCGCTGCTCCATCGCGGGGATGGCGACCGAGCCGATCGTGGCCGCCGCGGCCGTGTTCGAGCCGCTCATGAAGCCGAAGATCGCGCAGACCACGGTCGATCCAATGGCGAGACCGCCCGGCAGCGCGCCGAACCATTTGTACAGGCCGTTGAACAGCTCGTCGCCCATCTTGTGGGTCGTCAGCAGATTGCCCATGAAGATGAACATCGGCACCGCGAGCAGCGGATAGCCCAGGAGCTGGTTGAAAGTGAGCTTGCCGACGATGTTGGCCATGGCGTCGAAGCCGATCAAGTACTGCATGCCGCCGATCCCGGCCAGCAGCAGCGCCATGAAGATCGGCATGCCGATGATCAGGAAAGAAAGCATCAGGCCCAGGCAGATCAGCAGCCCTATCGTGTCGGGTGTCATGTCGTTTCCTCTGGAATTCGAGAGCGATTCACAAACGCGGACGGCGCCGCTCAGGCGGCCCGGTCCTTCAGGTTGCCGACGAAGGACCTGAAGAACTGCAGCGCCAGGAGGAAAAAGCTCACCACGATGAACAATTTCCAGGGGGACAGGGGAATCGCGACCGCATAGGCGAGCTCGGACATCTCGTAGCTGCGGACGAAAGTCCGCCACGTGACGACCACCATGCACAGGCAGCCCAGGACGCAGATGGCGTTGGCGACCATCTCGAGCCCGAGCCGGGTGCGCGGACTCACGGCGGCCGGCAGGGCCTCCATATTGATGTGCCCGCCGGCCCTGAGGACCGGGGTGGCGGCGGCGAAGGCGAGCGTCACCTGGACGAGCTGGACGACGTCGAGCGACCAGTCCGACGAGCGGTCCAGGACATAGCGCACGACGATGTCGTACAGCAGCAGGAACGCCATCCCCCACAGCGCCAGCAGGGCCAGATACTCGAACAGGGAAACGACTCTATCAACCCATCTGAAAAAAACGTGTTCTTCCGCAGAATCCGACCGCATGATTGTCTCCATGTTTCACCCCGCGCCGGCCGCAGCGCGGCCGGCGCCGCCCACCCCCACGATGGGCCCCGCGCGCCTCAGGGGTTGTACTTGTGGACGTAGGACAGGCCTTCCTTGATCAGGGGATCTTTTTCCGCCTTGTCCTCGAACTCATGGCGCGTCTTGTCCGCCGCGTGCAGCCACAGCTTGCGCTCGGCCTCGGTCGGCTGGTAGATGGTCACGTTGTACTTGCCCGGCGCCTCGGCCACGGACTTGTCCGAGCGCTCTTGTAGGCCGTTGCGCACATGGTCCGCGACTTTCTTCATCCCGGCCCTGACGGTCTCGCGATCCTTGGGGTCGAGTTTTTCCAGCATCTTTTCGTTGTAGATCACGTGCATCAGGACCCAGGTCAGGTCCGTGTTGGTGACGTACTTGATCATTTCGAGGTCGCGGCGCTCGTCCATGACGTTGAACGCGTTCGTCATCCCGTCGATGATGCCGCGCGACAGCGCCTCATAGACCTGGTCGTTGGTCATGTTCACGGGGTTGGCGCCGATGCTGCTGAACATGTCGGCCTCGGCGGCCACGCTGCGGATGCGCAGCCCCTTGACGTCCTCGGGCACCTTGACCTGCTTGTTGGTCGTGCCCAGCACGCGGGGCAGGCACATCGAGACGCCCGCGACCCGGACATTGGGCATGCTCTGGCGCGCGAGCGCCTTGCTGTAGAGGTCGTTCAGGCCGTTTTCGTAGGTTTTGACGATGGCGTCACAGGTGCCGGCCGTCCAGACGGGGACCGTCTCGATGTCGAACACGGGGATGGTCTTGGACAGGTACGGCATGTACCAGACCGCCATGAAGGCGGTGCCCTCGTCCACGGCGGCGCCCATTTCCTTGGTGGGCACGAGCGTCGAGCTCGGGAACACCTTGAAGGACACGCGCCCCTCGGTTTCCTTTTCGATCTGGTTGAGCGCGTCGCGGGCGAGCTCGACGATCGGGTTGCCCGCCGGCTGGTAGAACGCCGCGTTGAGCACCGTCTTGCTGTGCGCGGGCATCGCGACCAGCGAGGACGCCGCCACGAGCGTCAGCACCGACCAGAATTTCCGCGGAACCACCTTGCCTAGAGTAATCATGTCTGTCTCCTGGATGCTTTATTCGTTCATTTCGAACAATCTTTGCCGAGGGCACTTCACATCGGCCAGAATTATCCGTAAACTTTATACTACAAAATTGTAGTACAAATCAAGCGACAGGAATCCGCATCATGACAGACAAAAAACCAGGGGTGAAGGCAGTCGAGACGAGGACGCTGGCGGAATTGGCCGCCGAACTGGAGGGCATGCTCAAGCTGAAGGTTCCTCCCATCGGCATGAAGCTGCTCAGGTCCGTGGAGGACATGGAGTCGATCCCGCGGGTCCGGCGGCCAAAGAGCATCCACACCATGGACCAGATCGTGGGCCAGGCCACCCGCCTGGGATGGACCGTGGGCGTCACGGCCGACGACCTCATCGGCGACCAGTGCCGCTTCGTGGTGGGCCTGGGCAAGGACAATCCCGAATGGCACACCGGCGAGCACATGAAGGGCGTCTGGTTCGAGACGACCGAGGACGCTACCCGGCACCAGTCGGCCATGCACCGGGTTCCGCTCGGGACCTACCAGGCGCTGGTCGTCGCCCCCTTGCGCAAGTGGTCGGGAAACCCCGACGAGGCGCTCGGCACGCCGGACATCGCGCTGTTCTATGCGACCCCGGGCGCGATGATCTATTTCATCAACGGTCTGCAATGGCGCAACTACCGCAACTTCCAGTGGGGCGTGGTGGGCGAATCGTCCTGCGCCGACTCCTGGGGCCGGGCGCTCAAGACCCGCGAGCCCAGCCTGTCCATCCCCTGTTTCGCGGAACGGCGCTACGGCGGCGTGCTCGACGAGGAGATGCTGATGGCGCTCACCACGCAGGACATCTCCACGGCCCTGAACGGGATGCGCGCGCTTTCCCAGAACGGCCTGCGCTATCCATTCCCCAGCTACGGCATCCAGATGGACGTCCGCGCGGGCATGGCGGCCAGCTACAAGAGTTGATTCCCCATGGCCCTTCACAAGGAAGCAGCAAGCATGTTCACCCCCTACCCGTCCGAGCGCAGCCGAGCCGTGGGCGAGCGCGTCGAGGCCTTCGTCCGCGAGGTCGTGATCCCCTACGAGAAAGACCTGCGCCGCACCCGGCACGGTCCCGACCAGAGCCTCACCGCCGAGCTCCGCGGCAAGGCCCGCGAGGCGGGGCTGATGACGCCGCACATCCTGCCCGACGGCACGCACATGACCCAGCTCGAGACGGCGGCCATCCTCAAGCGCTCGGGCCTCTCGACCCTGGGGCCCGTCGCCCTCAACACCATGGCGCCGGACGAAGGCAATATGTACCTGCTGGGCAAGGTCGCCAATCCCGAGCAAAAGCGGCATTTCCTGGAAAAGATCGTGGCCGGCGAGGCCCGCTCGGCGTTCTTCATGACCGAGCCGGCGAACGAGGGCGGCGCCGGCTCCGACCCCTCGATGCTGCAGACGAGCGCGAGGCAGGAGGGCGGCGAGTGGGTCATCAACGGCCGCAAGGCCTTCATCACCGGGGCCGAGGGCGCCGAGGTCGGCATCATCATGGCCCGCACCGGCGCGGCGGACACCGTGCAGGCCACGATGTTCCTCGTCGACCTGCCCCATCCAGCAATCCGCATCGACTACCTGATCGACACCATCGACAGCTCCATGCCGGGCGGCCACGCGGCGGTCACGATCGAGGACTTGCGCGTGCCCGCCGAAAACGTGCTGGGCAAGGTCAACGAGGGATTCCGCTATGCCCAGGTCAGGCTCTCGCCGGCGCGGCTCTCGCACTGCATGCGGTGGTTCGGCTCGGCCGTCCGCGCCCACGAGATCGCCTGCCGCTACGCGGTGACGCGCCGGGCCTTCGGCAAGGCGCTGATCGATCACGAGGCCGTGGGCTTCATGCTCGCGGACAACCAGATCGACCTGCAGCAGGCGGCCCTGATGATCGACTGGTGCGCCCGCGAGCTGGATACCGGCAGCATGGCCATCACGGAAAGCTCCATGACCAAGGCTACCGTGTCCGACGCGCTGTTCCGGGTGTCCGACCGCTGCGTCCAGGCCATGGGCGGCATGGGCCTCTCCCGGGATTCGGTGGTGGAGCAGATATTCCGCGAGACCCGGGCCTTCCGGATATACGATGGCCCCACCGAGGTCCACAAGTGGTCCCTCGCGAGAAAGATCAAGCGCGCCGTCGAAGCCAGGCAGGATTGACGGCGCCCGCCGATTGAAAACGCGCCCGCCGGTTCCGCGGCGGGCCTGGGGAACGCCATGCAGAGCACATACGACCTGAAAGGAAAAACCGCCCTGGTGACGGGGGCCTCGGGAGGCCTGGGGGCCGCCTTCGCCCGCATGCTGGCCGAAAGCGGCGCATCCGTCATCCTGGCGGCGCGGCGCCGCGAGCCGCTGCACGCCCTCGTCCGCGGCATCGAGGAAAAAGGCGGCGCCGCGCGGGCCGTGGCCATGGACGTGTCGGACCCCGCCAGCGTGCGGGCCGGCTTCGAGGCGATCGGGCAATCCGGCGCAGTGGCCGACGTGATCGTCTGCAACGCCGGGGTGGCGCTGACCCGCGCGGCCCTGGACGTGTCGCCGGAGGACTGGAACCAGGTCATCGGCACCAATCTCACCGGCTGCTGGCTCGTCGCGCGCGAGGCCGCGCGGCGCCTGATCGAAGCCGGCAAGCCCGGCGCCATCATCAACATCACCTCGATACTCGGGCACCGGGTGGCGGGCGCCGTCATGCCCTACGCCGTGGCCAAGGCGGGGCTCGAGCAGATGACGCGCTGCCTCGCGCTCGAATGGGCCCGGCATGGCATCCGCGTGAACGCGCTCGCCCCCGGATACATCAATACCCCGCTGAACGCGGCGTTCTTCGAGTCGGACGCCGGCAAGACCATGCTGCGCCGGATCCCGATGCGCAGGCTCGGACTGGCGCAGGACCTGCGCGCGCCGCTGCTGCTGCTCGCGAGCGACGACAGCGCCTTCATGACGGGCAGCACCCTGGTCGTCGACGGCGGCCACCTGCAATCGAGCCTGTGAGGCGAGGCTGGGACATGGCGGGCAAGGGAACGAAAGGAGGACACATGCACGGCGAGGGAACCCCGGATTCGCGGAAACTCGGCTACCTGCTGGGATTCATCCAGGCGCAGACGGGCGCGCACGCCATCGAGGCGCTGGACTTCCGGCAGCTCTCGGGGGGCGCCGTACAGGAAAACCACGGCCTGAGCGTGCGCATGGCGGGCGGCACGATGGCCGGGGAACGGCATTTCGTCGTGCGCTGCAACGCGCCGGCCTCGCTGTCCGCGAGCCTCGGCCGCGCGCAGGAATTCGAGGTGCTGCGGATTGCGCACCATAGCGGCGTCCGCACGCCGCGCCCTCTCTGGCTCTGCCCCGGCCCCAATCCGCTGGGCGGCGAGTTCTACGTCATGAACCGCGTCCCCGGCAACGCCGCCGCCCGCGGTCTCGTCAAGGACGACGCCCTCACCCCCGATCAGCGCAAATCCTTGATGTTCCAGCTCGGCCGCAACCTCGCCCTGCTGCACCGGGTCGAGCATTCCCCCGGCACCCTGCCCTTCCTCCCGCAGCCCGGCACGAGCCCGGCCCAGCGGCGCATCCAGGAATGCGGCCAGACCCTGCGGCGGCTCGGCGAGTCCCATCCCGCCATCGAACTGGGCCTCTGGCACCTGGGCAGGCACATCCCTCGGGACCAGGCATGGGTCCTCTGCCACGGCGATTTCCGTACCGGAAACTACCTGGTGGACGACGGCGAACTGACGGCGATCCTGGACTGGGAATTCGCCTCGTGGAGCGACCCCTACGAGGACCTGGGCTGGATGTGCGCGCGATGCTGGCGCTTTGGGCACCCCGAGCGCGAAGCCGGCGGCGTCGGCGACAAGGCCGACCTGTTCGCCGGCTACGAAAGCCTCTCCGGCCGCCGCATCGACCCGCGGCGGGTCGCCTACTGGGAACTCATGGCCTGCGTGCGATGGGCCACCGTGGCGCTGGAGCAATCCCACCGCCACCGCTCGGGCCAGCAGGAATCCCTGGAACTCGCTCTGACCGGACGCATACTGCCGGAAATCCAGCAGGACCTGATGAGCCACCTGCGCTCGTTCCTGGCGTCGATGGAGATCGTCATTCCCGAGGCGGCTGGCGGATCCGCCCCTCGGATTGACGAGCACAGGGGCGGCGGATCGGAGAGCATACCGCCCGACCTGCCGGACGGATCCTCGCTGCTGCGGACGGCCCGATCGCTGCTGCTGCGCGAGATACTGCCCATCCTGCCGCCCGAGCGGCACTACGACGCCCGCATGATCGCCAACGCCATGGACATCGCCGCGCGGGAACTGGAAATCGGCGAACCCATCCTCGCCGCCCAAGGACAGGCGATCGCGGCGTTCTACCGCAGCCTCGGACTCGAGCCCCCCGCACCCGCCCTGTCCGGCCTCATCGCCGACATCCAGCACGGCAGCTTTTCCGAGGCGCAGCAACCCGCCCTGTGCGCGCTCATCGACACCCTGCTGAGCCTGAAACTGGCGCTGAGCAACCCGAAACGCGTGGGGCCGGGGAACCGCACGGGCGGGGATCGCGGATAGAGGCCTAAGCTACCGAGCCACCAGCTTACGGGCCGGCCCGCCACAAGGCAATTGGGCCAATTCGTCACACCGACGCCGGCTGCCCCAGCAACGCGGCCAGTTCCGGCGCCACGCCGCGGTACGCGATCTGCGGCGTGTCGGGCGCGGTGGACGCGGTGGACGCGGTGGGCGCGGCTGCGGCCGCAGTGGGCGCGGACAAAGGCGCGCCCAGGAGCCGGCGGGTCTGGGCCATCGCGGCCTCGAGGGGATCGATCAGCGGAACGTGCGTGGAAAGGCGCGGCCCGAAGCCCGCCAGGGCGGATCCTCCCAGGATCACCGTGCCGGCCCCCGCGGCCACCGCCGCGTCGACGGCCTCCTGCAAGGCGCCGGCAAAGCGCGCGGGATCGCGGGTAAGGTCCAATCCCGTCGCGCGGATGACGAACACCCCCCGCGAAAGCCCCGCGCAGGCGCCCGCGCGGATGCGTTCCTCGAGCATCGGCCCCCAGGCTGGCCCCGCGGTGACGATCCCGAAGGGGCGCCCGGCATCCGCGGCCTCGGCGACCGCCGATTCCAGCAAGCCCACGACCGGCACCGCGGCGAGCTCGCGCAGGGCCTCCAGACCGGGATCGCCAAAACATGCGATCACGACGGCATCGGCCTCCCCCGCATGCCGTGCATAGGTATCCAGCACGGCATGGGCGGCGATCGCATAGGATGCGCGCGACGCGATGACCTCGCCGCCGAAGCGGGCGGTGGCGGGGATCAGTTCCACACCCGCCCCGCAATGCCGGCCCGCCTCGCGGACGATGTGCGCGGTCATGTCGGCCGACGTGTTCGGATTCAGCAGCAGGATGGCCATGTCAGGGAGAATCCGGTGCCTTGCGGCGCCGCGGGCCGCCGCTCCGCGGCCTTGCGCCTCGAGCCGTGCCCGCCGTCCGCGCGAGGTAGGCGTCGATGGCCTCCTTCAGGGCGGGCAGCAGGTCGGCCTTGCCCGGCGGCGCGGCACGCGGATGCAGCCGCGTCTCGATCAACGCCAAATGCACCATCATGGCATGCGCCGCCCCCGCCGGATTGCGGTTTTCCAGCGCGAGGAGGATTTCCTCGTGTTCCTCGACCGCGCACTCCGACGCATTGCTGTCCTCGAAGAACGCCACCAGCATGGAGGTGCGGGCGACCAGCTCCTGCATGGTGCGGATCACGAATTCGTTTCCCGTCATGCGCGCCAGCAGGATGTGGAATTCCCCCGAAAGGCGCACCGAATCCGCGCGGCTGTTGTGGAGATGCGCCTGCCGCTCGCTCGTGAAGTGGGCGCGCAGCAAGGCTTTCTGCTCATCGTTCAGGCACTCGGCGAGCCGCCAGGCGATGCCTCCCTCGACGATGCGCCGCGCCTCGTAGATCTCGCGCGCATCCTCTATGCTGGGATTGACCACATAGGCGCCGCGGTTGGGAAAGGTCTCGATCAGGCGCTCGTGGCCCAGGCGCAGCAGCACCTTGCGGATGCGCTCGCGCGTCACGCCGAACACCGCGGCCAGCCGCTGCTCGCCGAGCTTGGCCCCCGCCATCAGCCGGCCGGACAGCAATGCCTCGGAAAGAATGGAATGAATCGCTTGATCGTCGAACTGTTCCGCCATCGATGTCCCGTCCCGCCCGTGCTATGCGTCCGTGGGCGCATTGTCGATCCAATGCCGCGCGATCTGCTCGCGCGTCGCGATCCACGCGCCCTTGCGCCCCGCGAGGTGCTGGAATATGCGCTCGAGGGCGCCCATGCGCGCCGGCCTGCCGATCATTCGAAGGTGCAGGCCAATCGACAGCATGCGGGGGAAATGCTCGCCCTCGCGATGCAGCCAGTCGAATCCATCGCAGACGTACGTGGCAAACGAGGCTGCCGTGTCGAAGCGGTTGGTGTTCTGGAACTGCATGTCGTTGGTATCGAATGAATAAGGCAGCACCAGGTGCCGCGCACCGCCCACGTCCACGAAATACGGGGTGTCGTCATTATAGGCATCGCTGTCGTACAGGAAGCCCTGTTCGCGCAGCAGCGCACGGGTGTTGTCCGTGCGGACCGAGCGCGTATGCCAGCCCACGGGTGCACGCCCGACTGCCCCGCGGATGGCCTCGACGGTCGCGATGATGGCGCGGCGCTCGTCCTCGAGGGGCATTCCGGCGTGCGTCTCCCAGCGGAAGCCGTGCGCCGAGATCTCATGGCCCCGGCGAGCCGCATCCTGGACCAGCCAGGGCGAGCGCTCGGCCGCGCGTCCGCAGGCGCTGACCGTCATGGATATGCCGTAGCGCTCGGCCAGGTCCATGATCCGCCAGTAGGCGACCCGCGTGCCGTACTCGAAATGAGTGTCGATGCAGGGATCCAGCACCGCCTGCTGGTCGATGACTTCGTACACGGATTCGTTGAACGCATCACCGTCAGCGATACTGAATTCAGCCCCCTCCTCGAAATTCAGCACGAACGAGACGGCGACCCGCGCCCCGTCCGGCCATGCCACCGCGGGGGGCCGGTTTCCATAACCCAGCAAATCACGCATATCGTTTTTCCTCAGTGCCCAATCATCGTCCTGGGCAGATACAACACGATCTCGGGAAACACCGCGAGCAGGACGATCGCAGCGATCAGCAAAAAGAAGAACGGAATCGAGGCGCGCGCCACCGTCATCAGGTCGCGCCCGGTCAGGGCCTGGAGAATGAACAGGTTGAAGCCCACCGGCGGCGTGATCTGCGCCAGCTCCACCATCACCACCAAGTAGATGCCGAGCCAGACCGGATCGATGCCCACCGCCTGCGTCATGGGCAGGACGATGGAGGCGGTCAGCACGATCATCGACACCCCCTCCAGGAAGCAGCCCAGGACGAGGTAGAGGACGGTCAGGGCGGCGAGCAGCTCGTATTGCCCGAGGTTCATGGCGACCACGGCCTCGGCCGCGTATTTTGGTATGCCCGAGAAATCCAGCGCGGTCGTCAGCACCGAGGCTCCGGCGATGATCAGCAGGATCAGGGTCGAGGTCTTGACCGTGCCGGTCAAGGCGTTCCCCAGCATGGTCCGGGACAGGGAGCCACCCATTCCCGCCAGCACGATCGCGCCCGCCACGCCGATGACGGCCGATTCCGTGGGAGTCGCCCAGCCGCCGTAGATGCTGCCGATCACGACCAATACCAGCACGATCGGCGGCACGATGCGGCCCACGTCCCGCCAGCGCACCTGATCGCCCTCGGACTGCGCGGGCACGCCCTGGCGGTTCAGCAAGGACCAGACGACGATGTAGCCCATGAAAAGCGCCATCAGCAGCAGGCCGGGCAGCACGCCCGCCAGGAACAGGCGGGCGATGGACGTCTGGCTGACGATGCCGTAGACGATCATCATGATCGACGGCGGGATCAGCAAGCCGAGCGTGCCCGATCCGGTCAAGGTGCCGATGATCATGTTCTCCCGATAGCCGCGCCGCGTCAGCTCGGGCACCGACATCCGGCCGATCGTGGCGCAGCACACCCCGCTGGAACCCACGATGGCGGCCAGCACGCCGCAGCCCAGCACATTCACGTGCAGGAGGCGGCCGGGCAGCCAGCGCACCAGCGGCGCCAGACCCCTGAACATGTTCTCGGACAGCTTGGACTGGAACAGGAGTTCGCCCATCAAGAGGAACAGCGGCAAGGCCGTCAACGGCCAACTGTCCAGGGACGCAAACACCGACGAGACGACCAGCCCGCCGGCGTTGCTGGCGCCCAGCATGATCAGGCCGACGATGCCGACCACCAGCAGCGAGAAGCCCACCCAGAAACCCAGGGCCAGCAGCACCAGCAGCAACAGCGCCAGGAAAATGAACGTTCCGGTCATGGCGCGCCTCCTTGTTCCTTGGACGCCAGGGCGACCGCATCCTCCTTTTCGCTGGTGCCGAAGCGCACCTCTTGACCCCGCAGCAGGCGCACGCCGTCGCGCAGCAAGGCCAGCGTCAGCAGGCCAAAGCCCGCCGGCATCGCACCCAGCGGAATCCACATCGGGATGGCCACCAGCCCGTCGCTGAGGTCATTGAAGCGATACGCCATCCAGGCAATCCCCGCCGAATGGTGCGTGATGAAGGCGCACAGCGCCGCCGCGCCGAAATGGCTGACCACCTCGATCCAGCGGCGCGGGACCGCCGGGATCCGCCGATGCAGCGTGTCCACGCGGATGTGCACACGTTCGGCATAGGCATAGACGAAGCCGAACAGAGCCATGCCCACCATCAGGAAGGTGGCGATGATCTCGGACGAGGGCACCAGGATCCCGACGGGGCGCAGCACCAGGGTCGCGGCCAGGACCAGGACCATGCCGCACAGGCAGAGGACGGACAAGGCCCCCGCGCAGCGTATCAGGCGATCCATGAACGCCACCCTACTTCATGCCCAGGTATGCATCGAGGACCGCGCGCTGCCCGGCCGAGGCCTTGGCCTTCCAGTCGTCCTCCATCTGGGCGCCGACCTGCTTGAGCTGCTCGATGAACTCAGGCGAGGCCTGGGAGACCTGCACGCCCTTCTCGGTCATCAGCGCCAGCTGTTCGGTCGTCAGGGCCTTCATGCGCTCGAAACCGGCCTGCTCGGCGGCCTTGCCCGCCTCGACCAGCGCATCCTGCTCGGCCTTGGACAGCTTGGCGAACACGTCGGCGTTGATGACGACGACCTGCTTGGTGAACAAGGCGCCCACCATGGTGAGGTGCTCG
>Ga0180216_1000742_pt1 | contig 31662 bp, 38 predicted proteins | sample eDN3rd37CBELigMG_FD_128879 | JGI IMG/M metagenome (GOLD analysis project Ga0180216, IMG submission 128879) | Enriched Miracle-Growth compost microbial communities from Emeryville, California, USA - eDNA 3rd pass 37_C BE-Lig MG (version 2)... ... | reverse complement strand
TTTTCTTTATTATACATAAAAACGCCGCATAACGGCGTTTTTATGTATAATTTAGAATGAATTATCGATATGCAATATACCCTTGAAGCTTTCTTTTCAACTGTTCTTTGGTCCAATCAGAAGCCTCCGTAAGGGAAGGATCCTCCTTTTCCAGCTTTTGCACATAAGCGACATAGTTCGGATACCATACCGCATTTCGGCTATCCTTGACAAATTCCTCATATGCTTTCACTTCTGAACGCTTGGCCATTTGTACTAGCGTTTTATTTTCTGCATCCATTTCGTCTTCCTCCTTGCAGATACCTTTCACCAAAAAATTTTACCATAATTTTATGGGTATCGCCAATAACGCAAAAAATTATAATGATCCGTTGGCATTTCCTTTACTAATTTCCCGTTCGTGTCCACGTATTTTTCATATTCCCTGTATTTCTCAACAGACCATTCTCCGTCTCTATACTGGTCAACCAACCTCCATTCCAGGATCATTTGCAGTCCAACCGACGAACTGACGGGGCTCACATCGATCTGTTTCTCCGCCTCAACAAGAATCTTCATCGGATTATAATGGTTAGATGGAGAAAACAGCATCATACCTAAACAGATATTTACAATGAAAAAAAATAGTGTGACCGCCTGTACAAAATTGGATTTCCCTTGCTCTTTCATCCCCTCACCTCACCACATTATATGTACAGGCCTAAAACTTTTACCTCTTTTTTTCTTCAAATCATACTTTCACTTTTCATTCCCTATTTTTACCGGCTGAATTACCTATTCTTGTCCTTTATCATAGAATAGGAAGGTTTACTAGATAAAATATAAGAAAAAGGGAGAGCGAGATGAAGAAATGTTTGAGTTTGGTGATGATCCTTACCTTGTTAGTGACATTAATAGGATCCGCTTCCGCCCAAGCGCCAGAACATAATAATATCATTTATTTATATGGTGCTAATTCTAGTACATATAAAAAGCAATTGGAAAAAACGAATGGAATGGTAGGGACGCTTGCTCCTAATTATTTTAACCTTTCACAGGACGGAAATTTGCTGACGAGTGTTGACCAAGATTTTGTTAAGTATGCCCATCAAAAGGGCTATCGGATTACCCCTTTTATCAGTAATCATTGGGACCAACAACTTGGAATCAAAGCCATGAAAAATAAGGATAAACTCGCCGAACAAATTTCTAATGCGGTGCTTCAATATGATTTAGACGGGGTTGACCTAGATATTGAAAACTTAACTGCTGCAGAACGGGATTTGCAAACCGAATTTGTCAAGCAGTTAACCAAAAAATTACATCCACATGGAAAAACCGTCTCCATCGCAGTTGCCCCTGCACAGTCCAATACAACTCAGGGTTGGGTTGGTTCTTATGATTATGAAGCCATAGGCAAATTAGTCGACCATGTTTATATCATGGCGTATGATCAGAGCTATCCAGGTGGTCCACAAGGGCCTGTAGCCAGCGTCGACTGGGTTGAAAAATCTTTAAAATATTTAGTTACAAAAATAGACTCAAAAAAATTAGTGCTTGGCTTGCCTCTATACGGTCGTTATTGGACGGATCAGGTCAAGGGAGACGGCCTTTTTTATTCAAACACCATGAAGTTACTGGAGAAGTCCAACGGAAAAGCCGTTTATGACGCAAAAACGGGATCTATGACGGCAAACTTTAAAGGGTCTAACAACCAAAAGTATACAATTTGGTTTGATAATGCCAAAACACTCATGGAGAAAATTAAACTTGTCGATAAATATAATTTGCGCGGTTGGGGAGCCTGGCATTTAGGGCAAGAGGACCCTGCTTTTTGGACAGCCCTTCAAAGCGGTGGAACACCAACAATATTTAAGGATATTTCCCAACACTGGGCTATTGGACAGATAACAGATATCGCAGGTCAAGGGCTGATTAAAGGGTACCAGGATGATACCTTCCGTCCAAACAAAGATATTTCCCGTGAAGAAGTTACCGCCTTGTTGTCACGCTTGATGAAATTCCAACCAAAGGACGAAGTTTATTTCCAGGATATCCATTCCTCTCGCTGGTCGGCAGAAGCGATTCGCACAATGGCAAGTTACGGAATGGTTACAGGCTATCCGGACCAAACGTTCCAGCCAAAAAGACCGATTACCCGTGCGGAGTTAGCAGTTATTCTTGATCGCTGCTTCAATTTCAGCGATTCCTCGGCAAATTCAGCCGCGATGTGGGACGTGGATTCCCATTGGGCGAAAAAAGAAATTAACGAACTGCAAAAAGCAGGGATTGTGACAGGTTATGAAGACGGAAGTTATCGTCCGAACGCTTTTGTTTCCCGCGCCGAAGTGGCTGTGATGATCGATCGGATTATTAATTGATTGGTTAGACCTACCACTTATAGTTCTCGTTCCTTCGGACAAAATAGAGATGTGGCATTGATGAACCTCTCTTCTAACCACATTTTCAAGGAGGAATTTCACATGCAACAACAATCCGATAACAACAATTCGAATCAAAAATTGGTACCAAGTGCTTCTATGGCTTTGGACCAAATGAAGTTTGAAATCGCTTCTGAATTTGGTGTTCAATTGGGAGCAGACCAAACTTCACGCGCTAATGGGTCGGTTGGTGGAGAAATCACAAAACGTCTTGTACAATATGCTGAGCAAGCACTTGCAGGGCAGAACATCCATTAATATAACCAACTGAATAACATGGGAAAACAAGGGGTGCTTTAGGCACCCCTTGTTGTGTTTTCCTTGCATGCCATAATAAACCGCTGAAACAAACGCAGCATCCGCTGATCCTTGCGGAATAAATTTTCCGGATGCCACTGTACTCCTACTACAAAACGATGGGTATTACTCTCAAATGCCTCGATCACCTGATCAGATGATCGTGCTGTAATGGTAAATCCGTTTGGTATATGACGGATCGCCTGATGATGAAAACTGTTTACTTTTACTTCGGTTTCTCCCATCATCTCATGGAGCAAACTTCCTGTAACAACCTTGATCAGGTGGGAAACATGATCCCTTGGAGCCTGCTGGGTGTGCTGCAGTAAAGGTCGGTCGATTTGAGAATATATATCCTGATACATATTCCCGCCAGCGGCAACATTTAATATTTGACATCCCCTGCAAATCCCCAAGATCGGCTTGTTTTGTACCAACATTTCTTTTACTAATGAGATTTCAAAATCATCTCGTTCCGGAGTGATGGAACCCAGTCCAGGAATCGGCTCCTCAGCAAAATAAAAAGGATTAATATCCCCACCTCCGGATAGTAACAAACCGTCTATTTTATCCACTAATTCGATGATTTGCTCTGCATCTGTCAGGTAAGGCAGAATTATTGGAATCCCCCCTGCCGCCAAGACTGCACCAACATTATCCTGAGGCAGTGAAAATGAATGTTTCTCTAAGGAAGGAGTGATGCCAATCAACGGTTTCACTATTGTCACATCCCTTCTTACCATGCAAACGGCCTAATGCTAGGATATGCAGGGAAGATTAAATGGTTAAAGCCTGGTTTATTACAATAACGGTGACATTAGTCTTGAGATGGATTCTTTTAGTTTTTCCAGTAGTGGGCGCTTTGAGAAAGTCTCTAAAGAGAGTTCTGAGCTATCCAACATATCTTGCGTAAAATCCCTCTCCAAACGCTCAGCTACTTGCGTGTCATAGACTACGCTGCTTACTTCAAAATTATATTGGAAACTGCGAATATCAAAATTCGCGGTACCTAAGGTGGAAATTTCCCCGTCAACGATCATAATTTTCGCATGGATAAATCCTTTATGATAGGTATAAATCCGAACACCTGCCTCCATTAACTCCGTATAGTAGGAGCGTGAGGCCCAGAATACCACCATATGATCCGGTACAGCAGGAACAACAATCCTTACATCCACACCACTCAATGCCGCAATTTTTAAAGCCATGACGATACTGTCGTCGGGAATGAGGTAAGGAGTCGTAATATAAACGGTCTTTTGAGCACCTGTAATGAGTGAAAAGTACACCTTTTGAATATATTCCCAATCGGAGTCAGGCCCACTTGCCGCAATTTGCACGTAATGCTTCTCTTTAATAGTATGGTGCGGAAAATACTCACGACTAAGCGTAATGTCCTGTTTGGAGATAAAATTCCAATCCATCAAAAAAATCAGCTGTAAAAGATAAGCGGCATCTCCCTCAAGTTTCATATGGGTATCCCGCCAAAAATTAAATCTTTTACTTTTTCCTAAATATTCATCCCCGACGTTTAATCCCCCAAGGAAACCGACGGTCCCATCCACTACGGTAATTTTGCGGTGGTTTCGGTAGTTCACTTTTCTTAAATAGGGAAAAAGGATTGGAGAAAAGATGATCACTTGCACGCCAGCATCTTTAAGGTCCTGGATATAGGTAGCAGGTAGCTGTCTACTTCCCAACCCATCAATAATCAAGCGAACCTCAACTCCCGCTTTGGCTTTTTCCATCCAGATTTCTTTCATCTGCCGGCCAATCCCGTCATCGCGGAGAATAAAGGTAATAAAATGAATATGATGCTTAGCTTGTTGCATTTCCTCAAGCATTGAACTGTATGTCGCTTCCCCATTTGTCAACACTTCCACTTGGTTATACCTTGTCATTGGTGAACTGGCACTTTGCCATAAAAAGTTGATTATCCGCTGTGGTCTTCCGGGAAATTTCTTCAGTTTTTCCGGATCGTTTAGATCATAGGGAATTTGAATCAATTGCTGCATCTCATTCAAATCAATTGTTTTATGCTTATACCGCCTTCTCTTTCTCACATTTCTTCCGACAAAAATGTAAAAGATAAACCCGATGATCGGAAACACGGTCAGAATCACAAGCCAAGCGACTGTTCTGGATGGGTTCCGATTTTCTAACATGATCACAGAAGAAATGAAAATGATGGACAGAGAAAACATAATGGTAAAAAAATGGGTGAATAAGTACGCCAAGATATTCCAGATCTGCGAATCCTTCCTAATCGATATATAATGAAATGGCGCTAAACTGGTAATTTGCTCCAATAAATAATGGTAATAGATACCTAGAAGAAATCCGGCCAAAAGGATGAGTATAATGGGAATCTTTGATTTCATTTCATCACCTCCCCTACCTTCTCTTAATCAACGATTTGCATCGCCATCATATTCTCCTTTTTCCTATGTAAAATGTCAAATCCTATGCCTTGAAGGGTTATTATCTTCGATTTTATTTGTAATTATTACATTTACAGTATATACTATTCTAAAAGAACTAATAGGAGTTACCACTACTTCTTTTGTTATATTTCAAATGGAGGCAATGCATAATGAACAAAGATAACCTGATCGACGTTGTGATGGAAAAAATTAAAGAAAAAGGTGGTCGGGTTACCATTCAAAGGCTTGCCATTATTAATGTGCTGCTCAAACTCGATCATCCCACTGCCGAAGAAATTTATCAATTTATGCGGAGTGAATTTCCAACCTTATCTTTTACAACGGTTTATAACACCCTTCATTCACTGCATGAAATGGGTATTCTTCGAGAATATCGTTTTGGTGATGCATCCCGTTTTGAAATGGCGGAGACCAAACATCACCACTTCTTGTGTCAAAACTGCGGAAGAATGGAGGATATTGAGGATTCAGATATTACAGTGCAGCTGGGCGAAAAACTCTCCCGCCACTATCATATCCTCAACACGGAGGTTGTGTTAAAGGGCCTTTGTCAAAATTGCATGGGAAAAGAGGTTTAAAAGGGTAGGGAAAGGACTGCAAAAGGATGTATGATCGCCTTTATATCGAGTTTTTATATTATTTTAACATGGAACGGGATTATTATGAATGCCATGAGGTACTTGAAGAATATTGGCTACGTGAAGGGAAGAACAAGTGGCTTCAGTCCCTGTTGCAAATTGCTGTGGCCCTGCACCACTTCCGAAATGGCAATATCAATGGGGCGATAAAGCTGTTTGAGCAAGCTTTGGATAAGTGTCAAGGGAACTGGGACGGAGAAAAAGGGATCAATGACGGAAAACTGTTTTCCGAAGCCGCAAGCTACTCCCACAAGCTTAAAAATTTTACGGAACACCCCTTTCCTTTTTATGATTTAACGATAGAAATTCTCGATCCTGCCTTACAAACAATGGTGGAACATTGCATTCCCGAGGGTGTTAAGGAGGAGGATAAATTCTAGCCTCTGCCCTTTAATCCTCCCCCATGTACTACAAAAATGGGTCTTTGTTGTCCATCATCGTGACGGCCTGACTTCCCATCTGTTTCCAACTCTCGATAAACGCGTTTCTCTCCACCTTCATCGCCTTGTTGCCGCTCAACGGATCATTGAGATAGACAAATTGGTCATCATAACCGACGAGTAAAACAACATGCTCCTTGAAGGTCGCGCGAATCGTCCGGCCATTTTTCTTCCAAGTAACCCACTCCTCTGTCGGGGAAAAGTGGGCTGTCGTCCAAATCACGACCGGTTTTCCATTCGTTAAGGCCCATTCAATTGCCGTAAACTCCTCACCCGTCAAGTCAACCGCCTGATCTTTCGCGTATTCCTCTAACAACTCAAATAGTGGCCCATGGTAAACACCATAGCCTTTTCTTTTTCCTGTTATATCACCAACAAACCCCTCATTGGGATCTCCCCACTCGGAAATAGAGCGAAGTGAACTGCCTTTAAAAGGGGTTGGATCCTTTTTTACCTTCTCGGCTAATTCCAATTTATCAACTGGTATTTCAGAATAGTGTAAAAGCATGGACAAACTGGTAACCTCACATCCATTATACAATTCAGGCATTTGTTTGATAATCGGCACATCCAGCAAAACTGAGGCTGCTTTGACCTTTTCGATCTTTTCCCCCTCGTCAGTAGGCTGAATCACTTCTATTTCTTCAGGCTCCGGTTGAACTGCGCTTACATGTTGAACAACAGGACTGACGGTTACTTCCGGAATGAAAAAGAAAGATAACAAAAGCACAAAGTAACAACTGATGAATATCCTCATGCGATATCTCCCATTTTCAAGAATATTTTTATTCGCTTAAGGATATTCGACAAAACTGCGGAAAGTCCTGCTCTGGCCGTGCTGTCAATACTCTCCAAAATTTCACGAATAAAACTGAATTGGCAATGGGAAGATATGGAGAGATGCGATATACTATTAGTAGCCTCACCAGAAGGTCGAGGAATGGAAAGGGGATTTAAGTATGGATATCGAGGTCGGTGAAATTTTTACTTTAGTAGACGAAAACAATGAGGAGCAAGAAGTAGAAGTATTAGGCACACTAGAAATCGATGGTAGTGATTATATTGCAGTTAGCTTCGTTGAAGACATTGACGAAAATAGTGACGAAGATATTGATGTATTCTTCTTGCGAGTTGAAAGTGACGGAGAATTAGCGGCGATTGAATCAGATGATGAATTTGAAAAGGTTGCCGCAGCTTTCGAGGAAGCCATGGATGAAGAACATGGATGTGATGACCCAACCCATAATCACGATTAATTTCTTAGGCTGATCCGGATGGATCAGCCTCTGCCCTTTGGGGCTAGTAGTTGGAATTTAACTCTTCGACCAGGAACTGCATATCATCTGAATCCATGATCCAGAGTAAATACTCATCTTTTTCTTGCCTTTTTCTACCTTCCTCGATAAAAAACCACGGATGTGTCCTTTCAGCCCCATTGAAAAAGGTGATCAAACCATCGCTTTTCTGAATCAAATAGGCGTTGCGAGTGCTTAACTGCCAGGGATGACTATACTCTTTTTTGGTAATATAATCGACAAAATCTGCCCTTCCCAGAACCTCCTGATAAAGTGCCTGCACATCTTCCTTCCAATGTTTTTCTTGTGCAAAGTAAGGCAGCAGCATCGCTAACTTTATTTGGGGATAATCCTTTTTCAACTCCAAAAGCCAGGAAGCACTGTACAATTCCAATCCCTGTGTTCCGCTGTTTAGAAACCACTCCACTGACACTTCCTCAATCGCTTGAATGATCTTTCGCTGATAGGCAATTTTTAGATAGGGGAAAGCAGGATGCTTCTCCCCCCAAAGTCCGATTTCCTGTCTTTTATGTCCAGTTAGTAACATTGTCTTCATCGCCAACCACCTTCTTCTGGTTGGTTTGTGTACTACGCCGAACACAAACCATACAGTTGTCCTTTAGGGCTTGCTTAAACTTTTAAGATTATTATAGCATGGTTAAGAAAGAGAAAAGATCCGGGGTTCGGTCACAGATTTGTCATAACTAGGGTATGGTGACAGAATGTTGTGAACAGAAATCTGTATTAAAATAAAGGAATAAATTTTATTTCTCTTGAGGTCACAATCAATGAAAAAAACAACCCTTATCCTAATCCTTGGTGATTTGCTAGCCTTATTGGCCTTTGTTATTTCCGGCAGATTGGAGCATGGATTGCAAATTAATTGGAACGAAACGATGGAAACCGCAGTTCCTTTTATCATCAGCTGGCTTGCGGTCGCGAGTTCTGTCGGCCTATATAAAGAAAAAGCAGTGTCAACCATCCCGATCACATTCAAAACAACCCTGTTAGTAACCATTGTCGCTGTCCCCATCGGTTTATTTCTGCGAGCCCTTTACCTAGACCGTGATGTTCCCATCCCTTTTCTGGTAGTGGCGTTGGTCTTTACGGCAATCTTTATGGTCGGTTGGCGTACGATTTTTGTCTGGGTAAAGAGAAAAAGAGCGTAGGACGATAAGGCCTAACGCTCTATGTGTTAATCAGAAAACCGAATTGAGGGTGTTTATAAATTAATTCAAAGTGCTCGTTGTCTTTTAGATTTTCAACAAGATCTTCAGGAGAGAACCACAAAAAGTCATTTAAAAATTTATAATTTGCACCATAAAAGTAGCTGAGCCATATCAACTTGGAACAATAGACAGCTGTCCAGGGATCCTCTAGTGGGACAGTTAAGTTAAAAGAGAATATAGGCTGTTCGATGCCATTTTTGAGATTTTCTCGATATTGCATGAGGTAGTTAACGGCAAAAGCAGCAGCTCTTTGACCCATCTCAGCTGATCTCGGCCGATAGTGGGCATGGTGCGGATGATACTCAAGAAATTGCTGAATTGTGTCCTGCTCTATTGCAGGATGGCCCCCTGGGCACTCAATCAGCCGATCTGGGCTAATGATGATGGCTGAATGTCCCATATAACCAGTCATTTTCTCATCTACATTGTTTGAAGCCACCAAAATGTCTCCAGGTCTAAAATCACGGGCGATCACCCGTTCATCCCCTGAAGAAAGAAGCATCGATAATTGAGGAACAACAAAAGAATGTTGTTCCATTAAAGGAACCAGCACGCCATTTTCCGGATAGTGAGCTACGATAGAAAGTGAGTGCTGTCCGAATGTTAATCCGATTTTGCTTAAGTAAAACGTATTGCCCTTGAAAAAAGTAGCTACTTGCTGATTATCAATGAAAAAAATATACGAGTGAAAGGGAAACCGTGAAATGTTACGGATTTCCACCATACTTCCTCTATCTTTAATTATAAAGTAATTGTCCATCATAATCACCTGCCCAGTTCTCAATATATTCATCTGGCAAGCGAACGTTCTAAAAAAAGGAAGCCACCCGTGTATATAAGGGGTGACTTCCTTTTAGGTTATGATAATTTAGTTACTGGCGTAATTAAAAATCATTCCTAATACCTCATTTGTAGAAAGAACCGTTGCAAATTCTTCATGCAGATTGACTAGGGAAATCATATGAATATCCTCTGCCTTATATAACTTACCGTCAAACCCTGTTCGATCAAACGTCGCGGTCCCATCAGAAACAATAAAAGTGGTAAAACCCAGGTTACCCGCCATACGAGTCGTTGTGGAAACACAATGATTCGTCGTTAAACCCGCAATCACCAAGTTAGTACATCCATACTCCCTTAGAACCTGTTCTAAATTGGTACCTATAAATGCGCTATTTACATTTTTCGTAATTACGGGTTCATTCGCTATAGGTTTGACTATCTCTTTGAATTCACACCCTGGTTGGTTCGGGTGCAAAGGGGAATGGATATTTTCTGATAAATGCTGAATATGAATAATGGGCCGCTCCGTTTCCCGCCATTTCTTTAACAATTTTGCAATATTCTCTTCCGCATATGGGTTGTTTCGTTCCCCCCAGAAGGGTTCGTCAAATCCTTTTTGAACATCAATAATAATAAGTGCTGTGTTTTGTGGCAGAGCCTCCATATAAATTCCCCTTTTTCTTCAGTTTGTGAACGAAATTAAAAACATGGAATTATTTTACCGACGTAATCAACTCACTTTTCTATCTCCACTGTCCTAGGGTTTAAATGACTTTCCTTAGGAAGCTTTGTGTCCTTTCATTCTTCGGCGCTGAGAAAATTTGCTCAGGCTTCCCCTCCTCCATAATAATCCCTTGATCCATGAAGAAGACACGGTCAGCAACTTCACGGGCAAACCCCATTTCATGCGTCACAACAACCATTGTCATTCCTTCCTCAGCCAAGTTTTTCATGACAGATAAAACCTCTCCAACCAACTCTGGATCTAGGGCAGATGTCGGCTCATCGAACAACATAATTTCAGGATTCATGGCTAGGGCACGTGCAATAGCAACCCTTTGCATTTGTCCGCCTGAAAGACTGCTCGGATAAACATCAGCCTTATCTTTCAGGCCTACCTTATCTAATAACTCCATGCCCGTTCTCCAAGCCTCTTCCTTTGATATTTTTTTCACCTTCGTAGGAGCTAACATAATATTCTGCATAACTGTCATATGTGGAAACAGGTTAAAAGATTGAAACACCATCCCGACTTCCGTTCTCACCTTGTTAATCTCTGTTTTCGGATCCGTTAAATCATGCCCATTGATCATGATTTTTCCCCCGCTAATATCTTCCAAGAGATTTAAACAACGAAGAAAAGTACTTTTACCGGATCCGGATGGACCAATAACACAAACCACTTCTTTTTTATTAATCTCACAGGAAATTCCCTTCAAAACTTCCAAGTCCCCAAATTTTTTATGTAAATCTCTTACTTGAATAATCACCCTTAACTCTCCCTTCCCTATTGTGATTGCGTTAATTTTGCTTCATAGTATCGAGACACTTTAGATAGTCCATAACAAATTACAAAGTAAAAGAGTGCAACAACTAAAAATGTCCGAATGGGGTCTACAGTTAAATTACTGACCACTCTACCCGCTTTCGTTAAGTCAATATACCCTATGACAGATACGAGGGACGAATCTTTAATAAGAGCAATGATAAATCCAATACCGGGTGGAATCATCACTTTTAAGGCCTGTGGGAGAATCACGTACCTAATCTTCTGGAAATAACTTAATCCGAGTGCATCAGATGCCTCAAATTGTCCTTTGGAAATAGACTGAATACTCCCCCTAACAATCTCTCCCATATAAGCTCCAGCATAGATGGATAACGCAAGGACGGCCGAAAAACCTTTTGAAAAATTGATCCCATCGATAATCATCGGAAGCCCAAAATAAGTAAGAAAAATTAACATTAATAAGGGGATACCGCGGATAAGTTTTATATACCACGTACAAACAATTATTATAAATTTCCTTTTAGAAAGTGAACCGAGCCCAACAAAAAGCCCAATTACACTTCCAAAAATGGTAGCAAAAAAACATAGAACAATGGTTAATCCTGCACCCTTTACAAGTGGAAGAAGATGAATCCATCCGAACTCTTGAAACATGACCGCTCACCACCTACCATCGAAATACTTTCTTTTCCACTATCTTTGACAAGGAAGAAAAAATGGAGGAGCATCCGTAATAAAGAACAGTTGCTATAATAAGAACCTCAAAGGTTCTTGATGTCTTGGAATCAATGTTCATCACCTGATAAGTCAGCTCTTCAAGGGATATAATCGAGGCAACAGATGAAAATAGAAAGAGTAGAATAAGCTGATTTGTTAATGCTGGAAAAACACTTTTAATGGCAGGGGGCAAAACTACGTACCGAAAAATCTGTGGAATACTTAAGCCTAAAGCAGAACCCGCCTCTTTTATTCCCCCTGGTACAGAACTTATTCCCGCTCTAAAAATTTCCGCTGTATATGCCGCATTATTAATAACAATGCCTATTAACGCAGACCAAAGTGGATTGATATCAATCCCAAGCTGCCCTAAACCAAAGTAGATAAGATATAATTGTACGAGTAACGGAGTATTCCTAATTACTTCTATATAAAAACTGCTTATCAGACGAAGAATTTTAATGGAACTCATTTTACCCAATGCGAAAAAAATACCTAAAACCGTTCCAACAACCATCCCTATAATCGTAATGTATAAGCTAAGTCCTAAACCTTTTAGCATATCTGGTATATATGGAACGATATCCCCAAAAACAAGATTCAATGAGATCACCCCTTAAAAGGAATTGGAAGGGGCTTTCCAGCCCCTTTTTTTTAGTAGGTCTGCAATTTTGGTAGATCCTTACCAAACCACTTTTGATAAAGTTCATTATTATCCCCAGAATAGTTTAGGTTTCTGATAAAGTTATTGAGATAATTCATCCATTCTTGGTCCCCCTTCTGAACCCCCATTGCAATATAACCCGGTTTAAATGGATCACCTGAAAACGCTTCTAATTCCGGATTAGTTTTTGCTAAATCATATACAATTCCATCTTCCTCCAATAGTACATCTACTTTACCAGTCTTTAAAGCCATGAACGCATCGGCGACAGCATCAAATCGTACGATTTCTGCCTCAGGGAAATATTTCTGCAGTGCTAGATCACTTGTTGATCCCCTAGCCACGGATACCTTCTTTCCTGCAAGATCATCTAAATTCTTAATTGGTTTGTCCTTAGAATACAATGGGACAATTCCTGCAGCAGCGTATGGAATTGTAAAATCAATTGATTTCGCTCTTTCATTAGTCGGGGTAAAGGTAGATATGGCCACGTCTACCTTATCAGATTCTACTAACGGAATACGATTTACCCCGTCTGTAGTCACGAATTCAACTTCCACCCCAAGTGCTTCTGCAAGCTTTCTAGCAATGTCTGGATCATATCCTTCATATTCACCCTTTGCGTTTAAAACACTCCAACCCGGAACATCCGCATAAGTCGCAACTCGGATCTTTTTGTTTGCAATAATTCTGTCTAAATGGCTCTCCTGTTTCCCGGAACTTGAAGTTTCTGTGCTGCTGCAACCAGTTAGAATCAGTGCGGTTGACATAGCGGTTAGTAATAACCCTTTTAAAAATTTTCGAGACATATTTATTCCCCCTAAATATTGTATTGGTCTAAATATTACGATTTCTGCAGCTATATATCTTGGTAATTTCCAAGGATCTCCTGAAGTTTCACTAGATCAATATTGGATCCAGTTGAGATTAATACAGTGGGTTCTGAGCAATCAATTTGGCCTTCCAAAACCGCAGCTAAAGCAGCTGCTCCCGCACCCTCAACTAAAATTTTCCCATACATGAGTTGTAAGGCAATCGCCTTCTTTATCGAATCTTCCTGAACTAGACAAACATCATCAACCCACTTTAAAATATGATCCAGCAAAAATGGTTCTACTTTTTTATTGGCCAAACCGTCGGCAATCGTATTGACTTCATTGAGTTCAACAATTTTCTTTTCCTTGATCGTTCGATAATAAACTGGGGAGCCAGAAGGCTGCACGGCAATGACACGGATTTTTGGATTGATTGATTTTAGTGCAACAGCCACTCCTGAAACAAGTCCCCCACCTCCTATCGGAACAATCACCTGTTTCACATTCGGCAGTTGTTCAAGGATTTCTAATCCAACGGTTCCTTGTCCCGCTATTATTTCTGTATCTGCAATCGAGTGAATATATACGCTTCCCAATTCCTTTTCCATCTCGCGGGCCTTTGCATACGCATCATTGTATGTTTCACCATATTCTATGACCGTTGCCCCTAAAGCCAAGCAAGTTTCCTTCTTGATTGCGGGTGCCGTTTTTGGAAGGACAACTGTCGCTTTTTGATTTAGAACTTTACAGGCATAAGATACACCCATCGCATGATTCCCCGCGGAGGCTGTGATCACCTCTATTCCACTTTTCCCTTCGGTGATGGCTGCAATTTTATTGTAAGCCCCCCTTAATTTAAAGGATCCGACAGGTAATAAACTTTCTGCCTTAACAAAGACATTTTTCTGCAGTTTCATGTTCAGGAGTTCCATATTGATTATAGGAGATGGCGTAATAACATTTCTTAATCGTTCTTTTGCGGTTTGTATGTCAGGCAACGTTAATGGATCAAGTCGTTGTGATCCCACAAATCCTCCTCCATTCTTTTTCATTAGTCAATTTCTTCAGCAGGAACTGTATCCACATTTGTCGATACATTTTTCAAATCCTTTAAGCCATGTCCTGTCAAAATAACGACAATTGTGCTGTGCTTATTCAGTTGTTCGGTCTTGATACTTTTCATTAGTCCTGCTACTCCCGCTGCCGCCGATGGTTCAACGAAGATTCCCTCTTGATGGGCAAGTATTTTTTGCGCTTGCATGATTTCTTCATCTGAAACATCCAAAGCGAATCCATTTGTCTTATTAATCGTCGCGAGTGTATAATCTCCATCTTTCGCGTATCCATTTAATCCGTCAGCAATACCTCCAGCGATCGTAGATGGATTCGATTCAGAAATTATGGAATCCCTCCCTTCATTAAATGCCCGCGCTATAGGGTTGCAACCAGATGCCTGGACGCCGACCATCCTTGGCACTTCATCCAGGCCATAAAGTTTTTGAATTTCCTTATATCCTTTACCAATTCCTACGAGAAGTGGCCCCGCACCGATTGGAACAAAGATAGCATCGGGAATTTCCACCATTGCCTTGAATAGTTCATATGAAATGGTTTTATCGCCTTCAACCGTATATGGATTTAAAAAGGTTGTGGTGATGTTATACATCCCCGATTCTTCACTAGCCTTTTTAGCTTGAGAGAAACACTGACTATACGGACCCTCCACCCTGATCACCTTCGCCCCATATTGGAGTGCTTGGGTAACCTTTTCAATAGGTGTTGATTTTGGAACCAGAATGGTTACATCCAAACCTGCTCTTGCTCCGTAGGCTGCAACGGCAGCTGCCCCATTTCCACTGGAGGCAACAATCACCTTTTTATAGCCAAATTCAACAGCTTTTGCGATTCCAATAGAAACTGGCCTATCTTTAAAGGAACCTGTAGGATTTGCAAATTCACATTTAAAGTATAAACTGCGGATTCCTAAACTGTTTGCCAATTTTTCCGATTTTAAAAGAGGGGTATTCCCTTCACCCAATGATATAGCGCTTTCATTTTTGATGGGAAGCAGATCATTAGGAAGCTTCAGACTACCCGAAAGCATTTTGGCCTTCAACTTTTCATAGTCGTAGGAAACTTCAAGAATCCCCTGGCACTTCTCACATTCATAGATTGGTATAAGCGGATAGGTTTCGGAGCAGCTTATACATTTCAATTCCACCGCATACATCTCATCACAACCTTGGCAAACTAATAATTAGCACCTCGAGCGTCAATCCTAATTTCCCTTTCAAAAGTCCCATTCCTAAACGCATAAATTTTATCGTTCAAGTTAGGTACCACACAGCTATGGTTGGGAATGATCTCTACCACGTCCCCTACTTTAAATTGATAGACAGAAGGATCAAATCGCAGATAGCCGTGCTCTTCATTCAGCTTTACTAGTTTAACTCCCTCCTTTCCATAGATCGTGCCATATGTGTCACCCTTGACAGAAAGATCACTTGTAATCGTTTTTGAGCCCGCATCAATTGTTGCGTATCCTGGAAGTGGGGTGCTTACAACTGTACTGCATATTTTCAATGCACATTCATTCATATCTGCTACTCCCAGATGGACTGCATTCATATCACAGAAGATATAGTTGCCAGCCCGTGATTCGGTAATCCCTTCTAGATCACTTGCAAAAAAAGAGGAAGGGGTAGAACCACCTGAGGTGATCTGAATATCAAATCCGTTTTGATTTAACAACTGTTGGGTGTTGATTAAGATTTCTGCCTCTTCCTGGCTTTTTTTCTTTATACCTGAGTGGTCCTTTTCACCGTATACTTGTCCCGAATATACAAATAAACCAACGATTTTTATTCCCGGAAGATCTGCAATTGATTTTGCAAAATCGAGGGTGGCTTCCCCGGGCTGGACTCCCCCGCGATGGCTTCCGCCATCTATCTCAATCAGCACCTCTATTTTTTTGTTAAGGGACTCTCCGACACTGGAAATTCCGGAGGCAATTGTATAGCTATCCACAATTGTCCGTATCTGACTTGAACTGCAAAGTGCTTTTAATCTAAGCAGATTTTGTTCACCAACAATCGGATAGGCGATGAAAATATCGTTGATTCCTGCTTCGTTCATGACTTCAGCCTCTGCTAATTTTGCAACCGTGATCCCAACTGATCCCATTTCGATTTGTTTTTTTGCAAGCTCAATAGATTTATGTGTTTTAATGTGTGGACGATGCGCAATCCCCGCATTGGCAAGTCGCTCGGTCATGTTTTTTATGTTCTTTTCCACTTTGTCCAGATCAATGTATACATAGGGTGTCGTTAATGGTTTTCTCTCTTCAATTTTCGACATAATTTCCCCCTCTAAAGTAAAAGATGTTCACTTGTTATATTGCTTTGTAATTGATTGAATTCCAGGTAGTTTTGATAAGTTCGGTAGATGTGCTGCTTCATGATATGTTCAGCTAATTTTGGATCCCTCTGCTTTAATACCTCAAGTATCTCGGTATGTTCGTCCACTTCCTTTTGCTTGGAATACCTTTTTTCTATTTCCCTGTTCACCAAGGAAATTTGAAACGAAATAGATTCATTCATTGCCATTAACCACGTGTGCTTGGATAATTGATAGATATAATTATGGATAAAGGCTGAATCCTCCGCTAACGATGTAACGGATTCATCCTTTACTTTTTGTCTCATTTTTTCAAAAAAATCCTCTAAATAAGCAATATCCTCCTCACTGCTATTCAAAATGGCCAGTTTAATAGCCAGACTTTCAAGGGCTATCCGTAATGAATAAATTTCAAAAATATCCCTTGAGGTTAGTATTCGAACATGCGGTCCCTTGTTTGGAACAATAGTAACAATCCCTTCCCCAGCAAGGTGCCGAATCGCTTCTCGGATGGGCGTCTGGCTGATCCCTAACTCTTTGGCGATCCTCGTTTCAACAATCCGTTCGCCTGGGTTTATAAAACCTAAAAGGATTTGTTGTTTTATGTAAATAATAAGATCGCCACTCAGACTCTTTTTGTTTCGAATTTTGTGTTTATCTAGTAGTTCTGTCATAGCATCATCCTCACCGAAAGTTCCCAATTGCCCACAATATAATATAGATTATATATTATATATAATATTGAATATACCAATATGTCAATATAATTTGAAAATTAAATCTAAACTTTATTATTAAATTGAATTTGTTTTTGATAAAACTGACCTAATCGATTTAACCCTTCATGTAATTGACCCACGTCACCTGCAAAACAGACTCTTATAAATTGGTCCCCGGTAGGTCCGAATGCTCCACATGGGGCTACAACCACTTTCTCCGATTTTAATAAAGTTAATGCAAATTGTTTTGCAGCCATTTTTGAAGCACTAATATCGATATAAATATAAAATGCTCCCTTAGGCTTTATAAAATCCATATTGTAGTTTTCGAGAATTCCGCACGCTAAATCACGTTTTTCCCTATATTTTTCTCTCCACTCATATACAAAATCCTGTGGCCCGTCAAGTGCAGCCTCCCCAGCCTTTTGGGAAATCGAAGAAGCACATGTGGTTATGGGCTCCTGCAATTTACACATCAACGAATAGAGGTGTTCCGGTACAATAGCATAAGCTAAACGCCAACCAGTCATCGCATATACCTTTGAAAAGCCATAAATACTGATGACCCTCTCGTGTGCACGTGGGGTGACACTTAAAGGTGAAATATGTTTTCCCTCAAAAATAATTTCATCGTACAGCTCATCTGATATAATGTAAAGGTCATGCTTCTCCGCGAATTGTAATATTTCCACCCATTTTTCTTCTGTAAACACTGCTCCAGTCGGATTGCTAGGAGAATTTACAATCATTACTTTAGTATAGGGGGTGATTAACTTCTCAATATCTTCGATATCCGGCAAAAAGCTATTGTCAGCCTTTGTAGGATAATAAACGGGGGTTGCACCCTGCAGCCTGATTAGAGAGTTATAATTTGGATAGGTAGGATCCGGAAGTAAAACCTCCTCCCCAATTTCCACAAGAGATAAAAGACTTATATTCAGTGCAGCGACTGCCCCTGCGGTAACAATAATCCGATTGGTTGGAATTTCAAGATCATAATCTCGTCTCATCCTTCTCGCAATCGCTTCGCGAAAGGACAGGAAACCTGCATTAGCTGTATAGTGCGTGTATCCCTCCTTCATTGCTTTAATTGCTGCCTCTTGAATATGCTCCGGCGTATTATCTGCTGGTTCTCCGATTTGAAGTTGGATCGCATCCGGCATATCTTCCGCGACATTCATAATTTCCCTAATACTATTGATTGGTATTAATTCCCGACTTCTTGCAATGCGTTTCATTTAATCACCCAATCTTAAAAGAATATTGTCGAATAAATTATAGTTCATTTTATTCAGATTGGTCAATGTATTATAAATTTTTATAATAATTTAATAGATATTAGTTAAAGGAACAGTATTAGGCCCTGAGATAGCCTTAATGATCAGTTCCGTAAGAGCAAGCCTACTAACCCCCAAACTGATGTGGTCATTTCCTTAGCTTTTTTTGACTGGCCTTGGCCTTGAGATCTCTTATCAAGGACTTTTCCCCTGTTTTTTTGATCGGTTTTGTCCTTAAGAGTCTCCCTTTATCCTAAAGTAATGGTTCAGAACTTCCTACCACCCTCTCCCGAATATACCTCATCTCATCCTGATGCGTATATCCTGTGGATTCTGGCGTCTCCAGAACCAACGGAAGGCCCGCTATTTCTTTACTAGTCAACAATTCTTTGAACGGCTCGACCCCAATATACCCTTTCCCTATATTCGCGTGGCGATCGCGAAAGGAGCTGGTTTTGTAGGCGGAGTCATTGAGATGGATCGCTTTAAGATGCTCAAAATAACCAAGCTCTCTCCCCTTTTCGGCAACCTCCTGCCAATTGGTCCCATTCCAGAGACCGCTTGCGAAAGCATGGCAGGTGTCTAAGCAAAAGCCGATCTTCTCTTTCACCTCTGTCAGTTGCCGAATCTGAACCAATTCTTCCAAAGTGGTGCCCATTTTCACCCCCTGGCCCGCATTATTTTCGATTAAAATCAAGGCTTTGCCTGTCCAATCAACTAGCACTTCGTTAAGCATTTCGATCATTAACTTGTAGCCCTGCAGCGGGTCTTTTCCCTTGTATTTGCCAAAATGAACGACAAGTCCCAAGGAACCGCAGGCCTCTGTGATTTGCAGATCATTTTTTAAAGAGGCACGAATCGTTTGCCGCATTTCTTGTTCCTCTACAGATAGATTGATCAGATAGGCTGTATGGGCAATGGAAAGGATGCCATGTTTCCGCGATAATTCAGCACAATGGGCGGCATCCTTTTCATCAAATGTTTTCAAATGTAAACTACGTGGATTTTTGGGGAAATACTGAAAGGACTGTGCTTCCATTCTTATAGCTTGTTGAGCTGCTCCCGAATAACCATTACGGATACTAATATGACTACCAAGCATCACGATTTTTTCTCCCCTTCTTTGCATGCAAAAGAAAGGGCCGTTCCCTTCTCTGGGCTCGGCCTTCTTTCCTCTCAGTCTGTGTGTTATACCCGCTCCTTGTTCCTGTTGCGCACAAAATACCGGATTCCGTACAGAACTGCTGCCCAAACAGCTGTGGCTAGCAAAGCCGTACTAAACCAATTAGGTGTGCCAAATGCATAGTACAAAATTGAATGGGCAATCAGTATAAACAAAATCCAGCCTAACAGGTTGTTCATTTGGTTCACTCCCATCTCTTTCTCTCCTCAGTTTGCCAACCTGCTCACAAAAATATTCCTTAATTAGGTAAGAACGTTCGTTTGCATATTTCTCAAAAAATCGTGTATAATAAAATTAGAACAGATGTTCTTTCGAGGTGGTAAGATTGTTTGATTATGCAAAGATGCCCCATCGCTCCATTTTGATGATTGATGCCCGGAGCTTTTATGCATCGGCCCACTGTGCTCTGCTCGGTCTTGACCCACGTGAGGCTCATTTAGCCGTCGTCGGTGATCCGGAACGAAGTGGGTCGATTGTCCTCGCTGCATCTATCGCCTTAAAAAGAGACTTTGGGGTCAGCAATGTCTCCCGATTTTTTGAACTTCCCAAGGACCCACGGATCCAGATTGTCAAAGCCCAGATGGGAAAATATATTGAAACCAGTACAAAACTAACCAAAATCTTGAATCAATTCGCTCCCTACGACAGTATTTTTCAATACAGTATTGATGAAGCCTGGGTTGATATCACCGGTACGGAAAAATTATTTGGAGATAAATGGACCGTTGCCCGCCTGATCAAGGACAGAATCTGGAGTGAATTGACCATTCCCGTTGCGATCGGCATTGGGCCCAATATGCTTATGGCCAAGTTATGCCTGGATATCGAGGCAAAGAAGGCATCGGAAAATATAGCAGAATGGAAATACAAGGAGCTCCCTGACAGATTATGGCCAGTCCCGATTAAAAAAATGTGGGGGATCGGTTCGCGGATGGAAAGAAACCTCCATCGAATGGGAATTCGTACGGTTGGCCACTTAGCCAATTATGATGTGAATCTGCTAGAGAAGCGCTTTGGGATTATCGGAGTGCAGCTTTATAACCATAGCTGGGGGATCGATCTAAGCGAAGTAAAGCCAAACTATGATGTTACCCATAAGAGCTATGGAAATGGGATTACCCTTTTGCGCGACTACAGTAAACCATCGGAAATTAAAATCGTCATTCAGGAGCTCTGTGATGAAGTGACCCGAAGAGCCCGCAAGGATGGATTAATGGGGAAAACTATTAGCCTTAGCATCGGATACTCTGACGGCGTGATTTCCGGCGGCGGTTTCTCCCGCTCTGTCAGCATTGATACCCCCACCTATTTTGAGGATGAGGTGTATCATATATGTCTGCAATTGTTTGAGCGCTATTATGAGCCAGGGCATGACGTCCGTACGGTATATGTCTGTCTTTCGAATGTCTGCTCTGATCGGGAAGTGCAGTTAGATTTCTTTAGTTTTAGAAGCAGGGAAAGGAAAAGAAATCTATCGATGGCGATTGACGACATTCGCGAACGATTTGGGACAACAGCTATTCTGAAAGCATCGAGCTATCTTGAAGGCGGAATTGCCATCGAACGAAGCAGGAAAATAGGTGGTCATTATGGATAAGTATGGGAATGGCTTCATACGCGACAGAAAGAATATGAAATGGGCCTCGATGATGCTCACCGAACACAAGCAGGCCCTGAAGAAATGGGGAGAATCTCAGGATGAGCTGGAGCCGCCTGATAAATCGGAGGAAGAGCTGGCAGAAATAGCTGAGCAAATTTCCAGATCGATGAACACACAGCTCCACTTCACCTACTATCGAGCGAAACGCCACCACCACGTCACGGGTACAGTCAAGCGATTTGATCAGACGACCCAAGCCCTTTATATTGAAGCAAGTGACGAGATAGTGATGATCCCGGTCAGAGACATCTTAAGCGTGGAGGAAGAATAACCTCCCCCCTATTTTCGCAGAAAATGAATCCCTTGTTGCACGTTGCGCAGCAATTCTACCGTAGCCAGCGGTGTATCAAAAGAATGCGGCGCCTCATCAACAGGAAACAACTTTTTCTTCGCCGAGCCGATTGTTTCAAACACCTGCACTGATTGCCGTGGCGGAACAACCGGATCTGTTGCCGAGTAGATCACCGCAACAGGAGCCGATATCTCCACGTAACGGCAGGGTTCAACCTCCTCCAAGTCAAGAAAAAATTCATAGCTTAACGGGTAATAGGCCTTATCCTTTTCTTTATAAATAGGAATGGTCTGCTCCCGTTTCCATTTTTCCAATCCTGTTTTACTGTCACCATACGTCGCCTTGGCAATCTCCAAAATGATATCCTTCATCGAGTATGGCGGAGCGATCAACAACAATCCGGAAGGCGTAATATTTGTGGCAAATTGCAAAGCCACCGTGCACCCCATACTATGACCCACCAAATAAATAGATTCATACGTATCCCGATACGCTTGATAAATCACCTCAAGATCCGCAACTTCTCCCGACAAGGTATGGTTCACAAATTGACCGTCTGATTCATTGAGATTATTGGTAAAATCAACGGAAACATTGGACAGCTGACGTTCCGTCAAAACATTTCGCGCAGCTGAAATGACATGGGATTGTATACTTCCCGTAAAACCATGACACAGAATAAACAAATCCCGGCCAGGAAAGAGATTTTCCTTCACATGAATATTCAGCCCTGCCCTATTAGGAATGAATCGATCCAACCCACTACACCTCTTTTCCGAAAACTTCCATATTCCCCACTCATATATCTTAATCGAAAAACGTAGAATAAACAGCATAAATTCTTATTTTTTCACCAGTATTTAACTGTTATATAACTATATTAAAATAAACCTAATTTGTATAATAACAGACAAAATAAAGAGGATTTTAAAGAGAACATCGGCATAAATCAACATTTTGCTTAAAAACAGCGTTTTAATTATTCTTCCTGTTATATTACACTGATTTTAACATCAAATCGATTCAAGGAGTGAACAAACATGTTAATCCCGATCAATGAATTTTTCAGAACCCTACCCCAGAAATGTTGTGCAAAATGCGGAGAGGTCGTGGAAGAGCAAGCCGATTGTTACACTACCATCTGTGAAAACTGCCATGATTTCGTTACTTATCCTATCGGTCAAAAATAAGAATGAGTTTTAAATTTTCCTATACGAAATAGAGAAAAGGCTGCTCACGGTCAACTTTGACCAACGAACAGCCTTTTTATCTTATTTACTTGGTGCTTGGTGAATCGGAAGTCCAAGAGCGCTTTCCGCTGCTTCCATCACCATCTCCCCTAATGTTGGGTGTGCATGAATAGTTAAAGAAATATCTTCAAGCGTCGTACCCATTTCGATGGCAAGACCTACTTCAGCAATCAAATTGGACGCTTCAGGTCCAACAATTTGTGCCCCTAAGACTAAACCACTTTCTTGGTCGCCAACTAGCTTTACAAAACCATCACCGGCATTCATTGATAATGAACGTCCATTGGCAGCATAAGGGAATTTCCCTGTTACAACTTTAAAACCCTGCTCCACCGCCCCTGTTTCAGTTAGACCTACACTGGCCACTTCCGGATCAGAGAAAACAACGGCTGGTATTGCTTTATAATCGACCGCACTCGCTTGTCCCGCAATCACTTCTGCGGCCACTTTTCCTTCGCAAGATGCTTTATGAGCTAAAGCTGGACCAGGAACAATGTCCCCGATAGCGTAAATATTCGCTACGCTAGTTTTACATTGTTGATCGACTTCGATCAACCCCTGTTCTGTCAACTTCATCTTGATCGCTTCCAAACCAAGATCATCTAGGTTCGGACGACGACCTACGGTAACTAGAACGTAATCTGCCGTTACTTTCTTTTCTTCCCCTTTAGCCGTATAGGTCACGGTAATATCGGAGTCTGTCTGTTCTGCTCCTTGTGCTACCGCTCCTGTCACAATGTCCATCCCCAGCTTTTTCAGTTTCCGATTGACAAAACGAGTAATTTCCTTTTCAAAACCAGGTAACACAGAGTCGGTTCCTTCAATCACGGTCACCTTTGTACCAAGCTTAGCATAAGCCTGCCCCAATTCAATTCCAATATAGCCGCCGCCAATCACAACCATGCTTTTAGGAACTTCCGACAGATTCAATGCTTCGGTAGAAGAAAGGATTCTACCGCCAAATGGAAAAGCCTTCAATTCTACCGGTCTCGACCCTGTGGCAATGATACAGTGATTGAAACGGTACCGGTTGGCCTCATAATTATCAATGACCCGCACCTCATTTTCATTGACAAACAGAGCTTCACCTTTTAATCGCTGAATTTTATTCGCCTTTAACAGGGAAGCTACGCCACCGGTCAGTTTTTTCACAACGCCATTTTTCCATTCCTGCACCTTGCCGAAATCCACTTTAACCCCTTCAGCCTGAATTCCCATTTCGCTTGCTGAAGACATGGTTTCATATTGGTGTGCTGCAGAAATAAGGGCCTTCGAGGGGATACATCCACGGTTCAGACATACCCCTCCTACTTCATCCTTATCGACAATCGCTACACTCTTCCCCAGCTGTGCTGCACGAATCGCCGCAACATACCCTCCAGGACCAGCCCCAATGACTAGGACATCTACTTCTGTGGTAAATTCACCTACTACCATTGGACTAAACCTCCATCACAAGTAGCTGAGGATCTTCTAACAGCTGCTTCAAGTAATTAATGAAATGTTGTGCCGTACCCCCGTCGATGATCCGGTGATCAAAGCTTAAGGATAAGGACATCATTGGTGCAATCGTAATTTCTCCATTTTTAACGACTGGTTTCTCCGTAATCCGGCCCGTTCCAAGGATCGCAACCTCTGGGAAATTAATAACAGGTGTAAAGTACAATCCACCGGAAGACCCGATATTCGTAATCGTAATCGTACTTCCTTTTAATTCATGCGCAGCCAGCTTGCCTTCACGGCCACGGGTAGCTAAATCTTTAATTTCCGAAGCGATCGTCCACATATTTTTGCGGTCCGCATCGTTAACAACTGGAACTAATAAACCATTATCCGTATCGGTTGCAATGCCGATATTATAGTATTTTTTATATACGATTTCGTTTCTCTCTTCATCGATCATCGCGTTCAACACAGGGAATTGCTTCACACTGGCCACCAACGCCTTCACGATAAATGGTAAGTAGGTCAATTTCACACCTTTTTGCTCAGCAAGTGGCTTTGCCTTTTCACGAAGTGCTACTAAATGGGTTACATCCACTTCATCCATCATCGTAACATGTGGAGCCGTATACATGGATTTCACCATTGCGTTGGCAATTACCTTACGTACCCCTTTAAGCTGTACCCGTTCTTCCACACGGTCTCCTACGATTACCGGAGCCGCGGAAGTCGTTGCTGTAACAGGTTGTTCTACGGTCTCTACATTTCCTGCTGAATCCGCTGCAGAAGTAGCTTCGCCAGAAACAAATTGTAAGACATCGTCCTTGGTAATTCGACCATTTTTCCCTGTTGCCGGGATTTCTGCCAAGACGGCACCCTTTTCACGGGCAAGTTTTCGGACACTAGGAGTAGCCAACACTTTTCTATCAGAAGTTACCGCAGCAAGAGGAGTTTCCACCTTTGCCTGGGCGACATTCGCTGCTACACTGCTGCCTACCGCGCAATCCTCTTTCACCTCTTCAGCCTGGGACGGGGAAGAACCCGCCCCTTCTACTTCAAATGTCACAAGGACATCCCCAACAACTGAAACTGTTCCTTCAGGAACTTTAATTTCAATGACTTTACCATGTACAGGTGAGGGAATTTCGACAACCGCTTTATCGTTTTGCACGTCCATGATAATTTGATCCTCTTGGACTTGATCGCCAGCCTTTATATGCCATTTAACAATTTCGCCCTCATGGATCCCTTCACCAATATCGGGAAGTTTAAACTCAAATATTGCCATAGACCCTTTGACCTCCTTTTCCTTCCACTATCTCTTTTCTACTATATCTTAAATAGATACTTTTTGGAATAATGTAGTAGATTTCCCTGGAAAACCTATTTAGAAATCAAGCACCTGGTTGAGGGCTGCTATGACACGCGCCGGATTTGGCAACCATTCATCCTCAATCGCCGCAAATGGGAAAACCGTATCAGGTGCCGAAACTCTTAATACAGGAGCTTCTAAATGAAGAATTGCTTTTTCATTGATTTGCGCAATAATCTCCGCTGCAGCACCAGCTGTTTTTTGTGCTTCTTGAACAACGATCGCACGATTGGTTTTTTCAATGGAAGCGACAACCGTATCAATATCAATTGGGCTAATCGTTCTAAGGTCAATAACCTCGACTTTGGCGCCTCTAGTTTTTTCAATCTCTTCCGCAGCCTTTAGAGAAGTATGGACCATTGCCCCATAAGTGATAATGGTTACATCGCTTCCTTCGCGAACAACATTTGCCTTTCCGATCGGAACGGTGTATTCCCCTTCTGGAACTTCACCGCGGAATGAACGGTACAATTTCATATGTTCAAGGAAAATGACTGGATCGTTATCACGGATCGCAGAAATTAACAGCCCTTTCGCGTCATATGGATTCGATGGAATAACGACCTTCAAACCAGGCGTTTGCAACATCAATCCTTCCAAACTATCGGAGTGCAATTCAGGTGTTTTTACCCCGCCGCCGAAAGGCGCACGGAATGTAATTGGGCTATGGTAACGGCCACCAGAGCGATAACGCATTCTTGATGCCTGTGCAGCCACCGAGTCAAACACTTCAAATACAAAGCCGAAGAATTGAATTTCTGCAACCGGACGAAACCCTTGTAATCCTAAGCCAATCGCAAGTCCGCCGATTCCCGATTCAGCGAGCGGTGTATCAAATACACGAGATTCACCGAACTGTTTTTGCAATCCATCTGTTGCACGGAATACGCCTCCGTTTTTCCCAACATCCTCACCAAAGACCAGAACGTTCGGATCACGCTCTAATTCCACACGCATTGCGTCCGTAATTGCCTGAATCATCGTCATCTGTGCCATAATTATTTGCCCTCCTTCGACGAAAATGCCGCCTTTTGCTCTGCCAAATGCGGAGGCAGTGTTTCAAACATGCTGTCGATCAATTGCGGGACGGTCATTTTTTCCGTCTCATCTGCTTTTTTAATTGCATCTGCTACAGCTTGTTTTGCTTCCTCTACCACACGATTTTCATCTTCTTCCGTCCATAAGCCCTTGTTTTCTAGGAATTTACGGAAACGAATCAATGGATCCTTCTGCTCCCATTCCGAAGCTTCCTCGTTCGTACGATAACGCGTTGGGTCATCCCCGGCCAAGGTGTGTGGACCGAAACGATATGTTAAGGATTCTATCAACGCTGGACCCTCGCCGTTTCTAGCACGTTCAGCCGCATCGGATACAGCTTTATAAACAGCCAGCACGTCCATTCCGTCTACTTGCACGCCTGCGATTCCTGCAGCTACTGCTTTTTGTGCTAAAGTGGAAGCTGCCGTTTGCTTTTCAATCGGTACAGAAATGGCATAACGGTTATTCTGCACAACGAAAACAGCCGGCGCCCGAAATGCCCCTGCATAATTCAATCCTTCATAAAAATCCCCTTGGGACGTACCACCATCGCCAATATAAGTGATGGCAATGTTTTTCTTATCTCTCATTTTGAAGCCTAAAGCAACACCTGTGGCTTGAATAATTTGCGCCCCAATGATGATCTGCGGCATTAATACATGGACATCCTCCGGAATTTGCCCACCGTGCTGATGACCGCGGGAATATAAAAACGCCTGATAAAGCGGTAGACCATGCCAAACAATTTGTGGAATGTCCCGATAGCTTGGAAGAATAAAGTCCTCTTTTTGCAAAGCAAATTGACTTCCAATCATGCTTGCCTCTTGCCCTGCAACTGGAGCATAGAACCCTAAACGCCCCTGCCGATTCAAACTAATCGCGCGTTGATCCCAGACACGTGTAAAGACCATTCTTCTCATTAATTCACGTAGCTGCTCATCGCTTAAATCCGGCATGGCATCCTGATTCACAACAGATCCATCGGGAGCCAGAATGGACAGAGTCTGAATGTCCTGAACTCGAATTTCCGATACGATGTTTCCCATTTCAATCACCTCAACATTTTTTATCTACAGCTTGTTATATCCTGTTATAACCATAAAAACAAACTGTTTCATATCACTTCCTGGAATATATCAACAAAACAAGCAGTGGAATATTATTTTTGCTGTAACAGTTTACAATCATTATATAGCACAACACAATCAAGGTCTACCCCATTTTTTCAAGATATGTGCTCAAATGTGCTGCATTGTTATATAAATTTTAGGTGAAATAAAGGTACAGTGGGTATTTGTAAGAAAAGGAAAGTGAAGCAGCGTGGACGAAACAGTTTTGGATGCTGTTTCAATTGTGGAGGGAGGTGTAGCAGCAGATTAGGTAAATGAATTTTGGTGGTGGGCATAAAAAAAGTCCTTCATCGAGGAATGAAGGACAATAGTTAAAAAATTTCCGTTAACAATTTCATTCTCAAAATTTGTCTCAAAGGATGTTTTTCCCGTTAATTCTAAACCCAACTCCATCCTCCAGCCAATTCCCCCGTCTACCTCGAACCAGCTGGGTTTCAATCAACGCCTCCACGACCTGTGGACTATAAAGTGAATTCTTCTCCCTTTCCAACTCCACAATCGCTTCCTGAACCGTTTTCAATCGATGATAGGGCCTATTGTTGGTCATTGCATCAAAGCTATCTGATACCGCAACGATTAACGCACCCAAGGATATCTGATCATTCTTCAGGCCAAAAGGGTATCCTCTCCCATTTAATCTCTCATGGTGAATGAGGACAATCTCTCGAATATTCGGGTTAATTGAAAGACCTTGCAACATTTGGTATCCTAGCACGGGATGTTGTTGGATCCATTTCCATTCCTCTAAAGTTAATTTCCCTGGTTTATTCAGTATATCTTTATGTACTTTCAATTTTCCTATATCATGAAGGATTCCGCCGTAGTAGATTTCTTCCTGCTCCTTTTGTGTGCATCCTAGTTGTTTGGAAATTGCCAGAGACAGCCCTGCAACCCTATGGGAATGGAGAAAAGTTTCATAGTGGTGATTCTTTAATTGTTCCAGGTAATCCAAAGCACTTTTCACGGAATTAATCCTCCTAACAAAATAAAAAATCCATCCTTCAAAAAAATGAAAGATGGAATGCGGTTTTATCTCCACTTTTCGGCAACCCAGCCATCTTGACACTAGAAGTGCTTTAGACCTGTGGCTTTGCGTCCCCATTTTTCAATGGGTTTGCTATTATCGAAGGATACAAAGTCATATTTTGTTGAAAATTGTCAAATATTCCCCTTTATTGTACTCCATTTTTTTCTAGGTTTCAATACCTATTACTTTTCACCTATTGTTTCTTTTATAACTATCTGATCTAAGTCACCCACTGCATCCTGGCTGGGAAGATGGGTCAGATCAGCTAGGCAAACCGGACATATCCAAGGACCATCATCAGAACTGCTGTATGAAGGTGTAGAACATTGATCACAGATTTTTTTCACCATATTACAACCTCTTCGTTTACGATAGTTACATTCAATTTATCATAAATAAACCTGGATCTCCAACGAAAACACCCGCCAACCAAGCAAAATAGCCGATCCCTGTGAAGATCGGCTTTTGCATTAAAATTCAAGGTCTAGAAAACGATTTACCCGTCCAAAAGCAATAAACGCAGAAATAGCCATGGTTAATTCAACAATCTCACTATTTGAGAGATCCTTTTTTAAAATCGTATAGATTTCTTCCCTATCTGTAACATCATTGGCAACGATCTTATCGGTTAATCTGAGAACCGTTTTATGTAGCTCTGGGAGATCGGCGTTTTCATAGTTTTCCACTTTCTGTAGCATTTCTTCCGTCAACCCTAATCGCTTGACCCAAGCGATTCTTGCATTTTGTCAGTACATACATTGGCCATCTAGGGCGACACGATAGCGAACCATTTCCTTTAATTTGGGGTCAATAGTCCCCTTCCAAATCCCCCCATAAAATTGAAGAAAGGATTGTAACAGCTCAGGATTATGGGCATATGTCCGCACCATATTATCACTTCCGGAACCTCTTTTTGACTTTTCAAAGATCGTCTTCAGGTCCTCGGAAACTTCGGAATCTGACAAGGGTGGCAAAATCGGCATAAACAATCACGTCCTTTATTTAATTTCTATCCCTTCCTCCATGATCGCCCGATAAATGTTCCGTTCCTTTTCCTTCGTACCGGGCTGCCCCATGAAACCGCAATCTTTCCAAAGTTCATCTTTTGCCTGCTGCCAAGGGGTATCCGGAGCTATTATCTCCATATAGGCTTTTACTTCATCATCCGAAAGTCTTCTACGGGTCGCGATATCTCGAACATCACCGATGTTCCAAATTCCTGGTGGTCAGGCTGGGTGAACAATGCTATTCCCATCATTTAAAAGGAAAATGCCATACTGACGATTTTCTTTTATCACTTTCAATCTTCTTACCTCCTTAACAGATCATAGACTACTTGAAATATTCGCCATTCAGCAGTAGATCTCCTCCCTCTTACAACCTTTTCTCATATCTGCTTCTCAACAAAGGGATGGTGTGGCAAATTTCTTCTTCATAGGGCAGTAAAAAAGAGGAGTCGGCAACAATACCACCTGCAGCAGACAAAGAACCCATCAGAGGTTGCATAAATCGATCGAGAGATTCGAGCCTAACTAACTGCTCTAAACTAGCCATCTGTTCGGGTTCTACCACCGGAAAAGACGCCCCTTCATGATCCTCTACAGCAACCTGATAAAAACTCCGTACCAGATCAGCCATCTGCTTTCCATCCCCCATCACAACTATAAAAGCTTGTACAACAAAAGCCTTCGTTTGACGTCTTTGGGCAATGCCACAAAATTTTCGTCCATCAATACTCAAATCGAAATCCCCAGGACAATAAGAACCTTTGATTTCACCTTTGGAAATGGACGTGATCTCCGACAATGTACTGCGGATCAGTTGATACATCGTTTCAAAGTCCTGATGAAATTCCATAACTCCCTGTGGATTAGGCAGGATTAAGGAAAGATTGAGCACCCCTGGATCCAGTGGAACTGCAGCCCCACCTGAATTTCGCACGGACACCTGATACCCCTGCTCTTCCAGCCAGGCCATCGCCTTTTCTGCATAGGGAAGCTTGCGATCCCGAAGTCCAAGAACAAATGCTTTTTGATGTCGCCAAATATGTAAAAGTGGAGGAACGCTTCCCTCCCCTACTTTTCTACATAGCACTTCATCCACTGCAAAAGGGTACAGAATATCCCCTTGATACAGATCCTGTGAAGCGTTGATGATGTGGAATGAAGAAGGTATTTGCAGGTCTTTCATAAATCGATCCTTTCCGCAGCTTCATTTTTCACTCATTATACCATAAGAGAAAAGAGCGCCCTCCTGGACGCTCTTTTCTAGCCAATATTAGTCTTCCCCAGCACCTACGATTACTAATAGGATAAACAGCACCAGGATAATCAAAAAGCCCTCATCATCAAAAATTCCACTAAAGCAACTCATTATTGAAAACCTCCTTTATGTTGTTGATCTATCCTATGTACAGGAGCGGAGGTCTGTATGGGTGTATGCCTAATCTAACAAAATTGGGCCCTTGCCCGGGATGAAGAATAAAACCTGGAAAAAGGCAAACCCTATTTGTATGTTATATAAAGGAGGGTTTGAAAATGGAACCAAAAGACGTAAAATTCGAGGGGAAAGAAGAGTGGTTTATGGATATAGATCGGATGACCAATGAAGGCCTTGCTGGTGG
>Ga0180216_1000741_pt1 | contig 31670 bp, 30 predicted proteins | sample eDN3rd37CBELigMG_FD_128879 | JGI IMG/M metagenome (GOLD analysis project Ga0180216, IMG submission 128879) | Enriched Miracle-Growth compost microbial communities from Emeryville, California, USA - eDNA 3rd pass 37_C BE-Lig MG (version 2)... ... | reverse complement strand
CGATCAATCAAACCGGGCAACCTCCGCCAACTTCTCAGAAGGGTCTGGCTGAAACAGCAGGTGAACCCCGCCGCCGATGTCCGCCTTATAGGACCCTCCCAGCCCCAATGTCAACGACCCGTCGTCAAAACGTCACCCATCGTCACAACCCCTGTGGACGTAACAGATGTAACTGCCGGCAAGTCATTATCCTGCCTGGAGATTTCGGGCGGACACAGCAGGGCTGGCAGAGAAAATTTCCGCCATGCGCCCCACTCTCCGGGTCGCGCTCATGCTCTTGCGTCAGCCGGCTGACACGCGGAAAATCCGCAGCGATGGCTGATATCGTCGACGCCCGCACCCGCAGCCGCATGATGCGCGGCATCCGGGGCAAAAACACCCGACCGGAACTTGCGATACGCCGGGCGCTCCATGCCCGCGGCTTCCGCTTCCGCCTGCACGATCGCAAGCTGCCCGGCGCGCCTGATCTGGTGTTTCCCAAATTCCGCGCGGTGCTTTTCGTGCATGGCTGCTTCTGGCACGGCCATGGCTGCCACATGTTCCGCTGGCCGGCGACCCGGGCCGAATTCTGGCGCGCCAAGATTTCGCACAACCAGGAGGTCGACGCCCGCGCCGTGGCGGCTTTGGACGCCGGCGGCTGGCGTGTGGCCGAGGTCTGGGAATGCGCCCTTCGCGGACGCCAGCGCCAGTCCATCGACGATGTCGCCGCCAGCCTGGCCCATTGGCTTGCCGGCGATGCGCCGCGCCTGGAAATCCCCGACGCCAGCGACATCAACCTGGACGAGGCCGCCTACGGCGACGATCTCTCGTGAATATCAGCCGATCCGCGCCAGCAGGGCCGTGGCGTCGTCGCTTTGTTTGAAGCGCGGATAACGCCGGCCCTCCGGGTCCTCCTGACGCTCGATATGACGCAACTCCGCGCAAAGGCTGGACAGCCCGCGCCGCAAGGCGGCCTCCAGCAGGCTTTCCGGGTCATGGCGCCGGTAATGGTCCACCAGTTCGGCAAAGCCATCGGTGCACAGCAAAACGGTAACCGGACCTGACAGGTCCAGCGCCCTGGTCTGCAGATGGTCCGCGGCTTCGGGAGCGACGCCGACCAGCCACGAGGAGCCGCCTGGCCGGTTGCGCTGCGCGCGCTTGCGTCGCAGTTCCGCCAGCGCCTGCGCTTCGTCATAGGCGGCGCCGGCGCTGCCGAAGCCGTTGTTGCGCTCCAGCGCCGCCCGGGCCAGGGCGCGCTCGTTATCGCGCCCGTATGCAGCGGGCGTCCAGCGCCACGTCGCGCCGGACCCATCGCGCAGGAACGCCACCGTATCGCCCAGCCCGAACAGGGCCGCGCCCTCCGGGGCGACGCGCACGCCAAGCAGACTGGCCACCGGATAGCGCCAGGGCTCCAGCGGCCCGCCAGCCATTTCGTGAAACCGCGTCGCCGCTCCGGCGATAGCCAGGCGCAGGGCCCCGGCGACCGTAGCCGGGGGCGCCAGATTTTCCCGCAGCCGGGCGCTGACGGATGTCGCCAGCCAGGCGGCGTCGGTCAGCGGCGGCGGCGCGACAGACGGCCCAAGGGTGGTCGCGCCATCGAGCACAAAGGCGGCGCTGGCGTTCCAGCCCTGGGCGTCCTCGTTGATCCGGCCTGGATGGCCGGCGTCAGTCAGGCTGTCGATCACGTGGAGTTCAGGCATTGACTCACCGCTCCGCTTTTCCGGTTATCCGTGAAAAAGGCAAAGCAGATCAGGCTGGCGGCTTCATGGCAGGCTGGCGAAAATTCCACTGGCCGCATGGCGGCCAGGGCCTGCGACCACAAGAAGAGGCGACGTCCCGGCCGTTGGCGTCACGCTTTCTCACGAGACCGCGGGGCCGACAGCGCCCTCATCCCGACAGGGTTCCGCCGCCGGCTCCGCTCAGGGCTGTTTTACCGTCCCCGTCGCCGCAGCCGCCGCGGAGGGGCGCAAGGTGGCGACTGGTCCTGAGCGAATGGCCGCCGAAAAATCATCGCTGTCCGGCGTGCTCTGGCCTATGGCGGAAATGCGCGCGCGCTTTTTCACCTCGACCAGCGGCAGGCTTGTGGCGATATAGCCGTGATCATACAGGTAATCGGGCAAATAACCTGAAAACAGGATGCGCCAGTCGAGGCTGGCGCCCGGCGCAAGGGTGCGCGCCAGCCGGTAAACCACCGTGGTGCAATTGCTGAAAATCGTCTCATACCAGGCCGGCCGGACGGCCAGGGTATTGCCGTAATCCAGATAGGACAGCAGCAACGCCCGGCGGAACCTGTCATCCGCATCGACCGGAAACAGCGATACATCCTCCTTGCGGAAATTGGTGCGCAACCGGACGATATCGCGCTCATCCGCCGCGATCAGCACCATTTCGTATTGCTTGAAGAAGCCGCCGATGGACGAGAACTCCTCGCCCCGCTCACGGCGGATCTCGGCTGAAAACACCAGATGCCGGCCATCGCGGAAGCCAAAACTGACCAGCGTGTGGGCGATCGCCGGACTGTCCCAGACCGAGGTGAACACGTCGAGACTGTCGAGCCCGGATAACCGGTAGGTGCGGGTTTCCCAACGCTCCACGGCGTCGTCCGCGGTGCGCCAGTCGAAGTTTCGCACATTGTGCAAGGTCAGAATGTCGCCGTCGATGGTCGCCGTTACGCCACGGGCCACATCCGCCGCCCAGTCGCGGTCGTTGCTGGGCGCGATGCTGCCCCACCACACCGCCAGGACGGCGAAGACAACGGCCAGGGCGCCGGCGCCCGCCAACCGGCGGCGCCAAAACCACAACCAGAGCGCGAGCGCCGTGGCCAGAATGAGGACCGCGATGGCGATGGCGGCCTGCACCACCGCGCCGAATTGATAGCCAAGCGCCATGGAGCCGAGGCCCGCCAGCAGCAGCGCCGCAAGGCAAAACACCATATGTCCCGCCAGCCTGATAACCACCAACGCCCTCCTAAAAACCGCCTTGCGTCAGTTTTCGCCCGGGCCGGTCGCTGACGGCGTGGCCGGCCGCCATCCGGCAAATACGCCCCATCCATACCAGCGCGCGGAGGGCCTGAATTTTCCGGACACGGACGCGCCAGCATCGGAACCCGGGTGAAACGGCGGCTCCCTGTCATTGTTGAGCTGGCCCGTACTTGTGCATGCGCACGGCGCCTGGCCCGGAAGGACGCTCTAACATGTACAACAATCGTCGTAACCCCCCGTCACGCCGGCAGCCGCCGGGGGGACGAGCGCGGCGCGTCATGGCCAGGCGATCCGGCGAGCCGCGCTCCAGGGCGTCCCCGCGCGGATGGGACGCGCGGCAAGACGGATGCAAAATTGTCGACCGGTTCCACACGCCCCGCATGAAGGCTATGGATGCGCTGGAACAACACCACAACAAAGGGAAACGCCCATGATCAAGCTGACCTTCTGCCTCGTGCGCCTGCCTCATCTGACCCGGGCGGAATTCCAGAGTTACTGGCGCGAAAAGCACGCGCCGCTGGTGCGTTCACATGCCGACGCGCTGCGGCTGCGCCGTTATGTGCAAAGCCATACGCTGCCGGAAGACGCCGCGCCCTGGCTGTCCGCGTCACGCGGCGCTCCCGCTGAATTCGATGGCGTTGCCGAGCTGTGGTGGGATTCCATGGCCGATTTCACTCACCGCAGCCCGGAAGCCGCCGCAGCGGCCGCGGCCCTGCTGGCCGACGAAAAAACCTTCATCGACCTGGCGAAGTCACCGATTTTCGTCACCGAGGAATTCGAGGTTGTTCCCGGCGAAAAGTAAGCCGCAGCTGTCACGGCCGGAACGGCTCCGCCGGGACCAGAAGCGGAAAGCGCTCCCGGGCGTGGGTTGCCAAATGTCAGGCCACCCGCCCGGACTGTCCTGCGGCGCCCGCCATCCCCGCAAAGCCCGGCGCTGAAGGCGCCCGCCCTCGCCCCGGCAGCGCCTGACATCACGGCTCCCCGGCGTCATCACGCAATCATAGGGCCGTCCGCATGGCGGGCGCCCGTCCCCTGGTCACGGCGGGGTCGCGCGACCCTGACGCGCCGCGCTAAAGCAGATCGCATATATATTTCAGGTATATTGAAAATAATGATCTGAACTGCAAGATTACGAAAAATATAATTCGATCTGGACCAGCGCCCATGTGGTTTCGTGCAACATGTCGTCATGTGCTGTCATTCGCCGTGTCATGCGCGCTCATGGCGCTGGCTGGGTGCATGCACGAGGATGAACCGCCGGCGGCTGTCGCGTCGCCGCCGCCTGCCGTATCTCCCCAGCGCCTTGATGCCGGCGACCAGTTGCGGATCACCGTCTTTGGCGAGGACCGGCTGACAGGGGTACAGACGATCGAAAGCGATGGTCGCATTGTGCTGCCGCTGGCTGGCCCGGTTGAGGTCGCTGGCCAGACCCCCCAGCAGGCCGGCGAACGCATTGCCCGCCAGCTTTCCGGGCAACTGGTTCATCCGCGCGTGACGGTGACCGTTATCGCCTGGCGGCCGGTCTATGTAACCGGGGAAGTGGAGCGCGCCGGGCAGTACGCCTGGCAGCCAGGCCTCAACCTGGCCAGCGCCATGGCGTTGGCCGGCGGCGCCACCCGGCGGGCAAGCCGCGACGAGGTTCTGGTGCAGCGCGCCGGCAAGGGGCCGCTGGTCGCCATGCCACAGTCGCCAGAAACGCCGGTTTATCCGGGTGATCTGCTCAAGGTGCCGGAAAGGTTCTTTTAGCCGGTGAGTGCATGAACGGGCCCGCGTTTCATCAGTCAAACACCGTCATGCCCCTGGACGGGCGCTGGCGATAATGGGCCAGCCGCGTTTCGAGCGACCCGACGTGGATTTCCAGCTTGTGCCCGTCTGGATCAAGGAAGTAGGTGGACGCTCCTTCGTTCCCGTCACTTTTCCATACAATGCACGCGTCAGTCAGGCGTTTGCTGAAATCGTGGAAATCTGCCCCGGAAACACTGAAGGCGAAGTGGGTATAATCCGGATATGGCGATGTCCTCGCAGCGCTATCCTGGGACAGGCAAAGCCAAAGCGCCCCAACTTCAAGACAGGCGCCTTCCGGCCAGACCGCGCGGACGTTCAGGCCGGGCACATCGCGATAGAAGGCCAATGACCTTTCAACATCGGCGACCGCCAGCGTGATGTGATTCAATCCGGTCACCTTCACCGTTTCACCTCCCGCCAGTTGTCCCTTCCGTCCCGGACCGACAGCTGATCAGCGCCGGTATGACGCCGGTATGATCTCACTGATTTCAGATGGCGCAATTGCGCCGCAGACCACGACGCGCGCCGCGAGTCGGCGGTGGACATTGCATGCTGAGCGGCGCCTGCCAGGTGTAGCAATCCGCTGTGCCGCTGCGCGCCCTGCCCAAGCGCCATGGCGCGGGCGCCGCCTGTTGTTCGATGGCGGAAAAACAGGCGCCTGACCCTGATGATGGACGCCATCATCGCCGCACGATGGCCACGTCCAGATGATCGACTGTAAGTCCGGGCGCGCCGCAACCCGATGGCAAGCCGGCCCGGAACTGCTTCCCATATCCAACACGCGCCTCCGCCCCTCCAGCCCTGCGGTTGCGCGCGACGATCCGGTCCGCCCCCGGAGAAAGCAACGTATGGTTTTCTTCCAGAGCGCGCAAATTCATCCGGCCACCCCGTTAAAAAATGAGCAACTCATAACCAAAAACAACCTGAACGATACAGATATAAAAAATAATAATAGTTGATTAAATCTGAAAATCATTTGAGCATGATTTTCATGAGCTCTGGCATTCAGAAACACCTCCAGGTCGATCTGACGCGCGTGACGGGAACAACTGTCCGCGCAAGGCGCGGCCTCACGCGCGATCCCCACGCCGCCCCAGCGCGCGTGACGGCGGCGGCTTTGGGCGAAAGCCTGCCCGGCGATCTCCCCTGGCGCCGCGCTTCCGCTGTGCAGGTCGCTGGGCGTCATGGACGTTGCCCACCCCAGGTCACGCGCCTGCGGCCAGCACCCGCCACGTCCAGAAAGGCGCCTCGCTCCGCCAGATGGCTTCGCGCCTGCTCCGGTCTGGTGTTGGCGCCGGCCTGCGCGGCCGGGTTCGCCGCGCAACCCGCCCTGGCCCACGACGACCTGTGGAGCCGGGCGCGCATGGGCGAGCCAGCGCCAGATGTCGATGAGCTGCGCCGGCCGGAGCATCCCGGGCGTGGCGCCCCCGTCTCCCCCGCGGCGCCCGGCGTGGCCACGGCGCCGGCGCGCGCCCTGCACGGGCTGCCCGCGCGGCGCGGCGAGGCCGGAGCCTCTCCCGCCGCCTGGTCCGTCGCTGGCTGGGATCTCTACGCCAGCGTTCGGCTGGACGGGGTGCGCGACAGCGGCGTGAAGCCGGCGTTCAGCCTGCGCGCCACCCCCGCCATTCTCGTTACCCGCGATGTGGGCGCCCTGCGTCTCGTCGCCCATGCGGCGGTGGGGGCGCCCCTTTACGGCTCCCAGGCGGAGCCTGGCGTCCGTTACCGTTTCGGCGGCGCGGTCAGATATCAGCCGGCGAGCGACACGCGGATCGACGCCGGCCTTCAGATCGCCCGCGCAGGACACGCCGCCGCCCTGCTGCAGGACGCCAATGACTGGGGCGCCGCCCTGCCAGACGGGCGTCAGCTGGCGTGCGGCTCCGCGCGCATCAACGTCGCGGGTTGTGAACGCCGCGCCGGCGGGATGCGCGTCATGAAGCAGGCCGGAGATTTCACCTTCACCGCGTCGGCTGTCGCCGTCAGCAGCCGCTGGTCGTCGGCCCCATCGCGCCAGTGGCCCCCGTCATCCCCGCCGCGCCGGACGGGCGATGACGTCGCCATCGCCGGTCAGTTCCGGGCTTCGCGCCGGTTCTCCCACCAGTTTGAACCCTATGTGGACATCGGCGCGACCCGTTGGCGGTCGGCGCAAGGCGACGCCGGGCGCCAACGGGTCGCGGCCGGCGCCCTGTTCCCCGAAATCAGCCTGTTCTCGGGGCAAGTTTACGCCGGCGTGGACATGCCCGCCCACGGCGCGACGCTTCCGGTTTTTGGCGGCGCCCTGTCATGGAGCCCAAGGCGCGCCCTGGTGTTGGCGGCGCGGGCCGAAACCGGCGTCGCCGACGGCCTGCCGCCAGACGCCGGCAATGTCTTGCTATTCCCCGGCGGAGCCCAGGGAAGCGAATGGCGGGCGGGCCGGCGAACCTGGCTGTCCCTCTCGGCGCTCTGGAAGCTCGCGCCCAACCTCGACCTGACGCTGGCCTCGGCATGGGAGAATGCCCGCTGGCGGCCCGCGCAACCGGCCGTGGCCCGTCGTGAGGACCAGACGACGAGCGCCACCGCGACCATCGCCTGGACCTTCGCGTCAGAATGGCTGGCGCGGCTGGAGATCATGGCGATCCGCCAGGCCATTCCCCATGGCCCGCCCCAGAAACGCATCGTCACCGCGCTCAGCCTGCAAAGGATGCTGTAGGATGAATATTCCCGATACAGGCGTCGGCGCGCCACATGCGTCATCCCGCGCGACACGTCCGCTACTCCTGCGAACATGGCTGGGAGCGATTGGGCGCGGGGCCAGGTCCGGTTTTCATGTTGCGCCGGAAAACCGGAGAGCGCCGCGGCGCGCCCCGGAGGAAAAAACGCCTGAAAGCCGGGCGAACAAGCCCGCCCGGTCGGCGGCGGCGGAGCCGGGCGCTGTCCTTCCTGGTCACTCCCCCCATGCGCTCGGGGAACTGGTTTTCCAGGATCTCCGCCGCTTTCGCGTGCCGCCGGACTTCAGGGGGCGCGGCATCGCGGTGGTCGCGTTATGGCGCATTGTGCAGGGCAGCCTGTTCGCCTGGTCGCCGCCGCCGCTGCATGGCTGGCGCCGCCTGCTGCTGCGCCTGTTTGGCGCCCGTATCGGCGAGGGTGTTCGCATCATGCCAACCGCACGCGTCGCCTACCCCTGGAAGCTCTCGATTGGCGACCATACCTGGATCGGCGGCGGGGCGGAGCTTTACAGCCTGGCGCCCATCGTTATCGGGGCGCATGCGGTCATTTCCCAGCGCAGCTATCTCTGCGCCGCCGGTCATGCCGTTGACCACCTCGATTTCCGTTATGCGGCCGCGCCGGTTGTCATCGGCGATCAGGTCTGGGTCGCCATGGACGCCATGGTCGCCCCGGGCGTCACCATCGGCCCCGGCGCCGTGCTCGGCGCCAGATCATCCGCCTTCCACGACATCCCTCCCGGCGTCATCGCCGTGGGATGTCCGGCCCGGCCGGGACGGCGGCGCCCGGCGCAACCACCCCTGCCTGGAGGACAAGATGCCCAGCGCGACGCCCACAAGCACGGCGCCTGCCCGTCATATTCTGCTGGGGCCGCTGCCACCGCCAGTGCATGGATACGCCATGGCCATGCAGGGCCTCGCCAGCCTGGTTGAACAGGCGGGGGCACGGCCGGTAGTGATCAACCTCGCCGCGCCGGGCGCGCGAACCACCCCTGCCTACCACTGGCGACGGGCGCGGCGGGCGGCGGCGGCGACCATCGCCCTGATCCAGGAGCGACGGTTGCGCGGCGATCCGGTGCGCGTCCACCTGGGTTGCGATGGCGGGGCCGGCATGCTGTACGCCATGGCGTTGACCGTCGCGGCCCGACTGGCCGGCTGCAGCCTCGCCTTTCACCATCACAGCCATGCAAATCTCGACCGCAAGCGGCTCCTGCTTGCCATGCTGGTATGGCTCGGCGGGCGGCGGGCCCTGCATGTTGCGTTACGCCCCCCCATGGCCGACGCCCTGCGCCGGCGCTATGGCGACGCATTGCAAATCGCCACATTGTCGAACGCCGCGTTTGTCCCGCTGCCCGACCCGATGCGCGCGACAGATGACGCGGCGCCAACCCGCCCGCTCACCATCGGCATGATCAGCAATCTGTCGCCGGCAAAAGGGCTGGATCAGTTTCTTGCCCTCGCCAGGGCCCTGCGCGCCTCGCCCGGCGTGACCTGCGCGCTGGCCGGCCCCGCCGCCTCCGCGCGCGACCGCATGGCCATCCAGAACAGCGTCGCCGCCGGCGAGGTGACATGGGCGGGGCCCATCGATGGCGCCGACAAAAGCGCCTTCTACCAGCAGATCGACCTCCTGGTGTTTCCCAGCCGCCACGTGCATGAGGCCGAACCGATGGTCGTGCTGGAGGCCATGGCGCACGGCGTTCCCGTGCTCGCGACAGACCGGGGTTGCATCCGCGATCTGCTGGGCGATGCAGGCGTGGCGCTGCCGCAGGAAAGCGACTTCGTCCCGGCGGCGCTGGCTCTGATCCGGACGATCCTCAGCGACGCCGGCTGGTTGCCGGCGCATGGCCGCAAGGCCCGTCAGCGCTTCGAACACGAGCGCGCGACAGCCCTGGGCCAGGCGGCGCGCCTGCTTGGCCTGCCAGCTCTCGCTCCCACCGCCACGGACGGGCGCCATGCATGACCTGGCCATCGCCCTGATCATCGGCGTGGAGCTTGTTCTGCTTGCGGCGCGCCGCCGGCGCGCCCGGCGGGGGCCGGCGCTACTCCTGTTCCAGCTATATCTGGTCGCCGCCCAGACAATGGCCTGGCTGGTCATGAACGATCTGGCGAGTCACGAGATGCTGGATCTTTATGGTGGGCCGGACCAGAAGAATGATCTTTTCCTGGCTATCGTTGCGGCCGCCGTGTTGTTCCTGGCGACGCGCCTGCTGGACCCTGGGGATCAGGGAAGCGATCCCACGCCCGCGGGGGCGCACGGCCCTGTCCTGCTGATGGCGACGGCCTGCGCGACAGTCTGGGCGGCGCTTTTTCTCCTGGCCATGTCAACGCTGGACCTGGAGCGGCTGTGGGCGACGTCCCATTATCTGGACCTGACAGACCCGGACATCATGACCCGCGGCGCGGCGCCGGGTCTTGCGCTCGGCGCGCTGCCATATGCCGGCGCGGCGGCGGCGGCCATGGCGGCGGCGCTATACGCCACGCCGCGCCCCGGCCGCTGGCTGGCCGGTCTGCTCCTGTTCCAGGGCGCCGTCACCACCCTATGGCTGCTCGCCGCGCACTCGCGCGCCGCGGCGCTGGCGCCGGCCACATTCGCGGTTCTCACCCTTGTCTGGACCGGCGGGCGCGGCGCCCGCTGGCGCCTCTCCGCCAGCGGGCTGGCGGCGCTTGTCGCCCTGGCCGGGGCGCTGGCGGGGCGCAACGCCGGCGGTCATGGCCTCGCCAGCCTGGCGTCCCTCCCCGGCCAGATTGCCCGGACGGATCAATGGCTGCCCCGTCTCGCCGGCAATGTGACGGAAGGCATCTTCGCCGTCGCCGCCGGTCTTGGCGAATGGCGCGCCGCCGCGCCTGGCGCCGTTTCATTCCCGGAAGCATACCGCTGGCTCAGTTTCTCGCCGCTGCCCTCCGCGGTTGATGGCTTCGCCAGCGTTCTCGACGCGCAAATCCGCCTGCATGCCTTCGCGCCCATGCCTGGCTACGTGGAGCTGGCGTGGTTCGGCCCGGCCGGCCTTGCCGTGTTCATCGGCCTCGTGGCCGGAGCTTCCCGCATGGGCGCCATGGCGACGCGCGCGTCGCCGCCGGCCGGCGCGGCGGCCAACCTGCTGCTGATCGCCTGCCTGTATCTGATGGCGGCCTATCCAGTGCGCACGGCGCTGAAGCCGCTATGGCTCGCCCTGGCGGTGAGCGCGGCGGCGCTCGCCAGCGCGTGCTGGCGAACCCCGGTTCCACGCCCCACTGGGAGGCAGGCCCATGACGTCGCGCACCCAATACTCTGAGCGTCTGCCGCCGCCGTCTCCAGAAGCATCCCCGGAAGACGGAACGCCGGCGACGCGCGGCATGAACGCGCTGTTGCGCCATCGCGCCAGCGCGGCGGCGGGGGCCGTTTTCGGCCTGCTCGCCATGGCCATCGCGCTGCCGTTTCTGCCTGAGCGCTGGCAGGCGTCCGCCGACATCGAACTGACGCCGCCGCGCGCCGGCCACGACGCCCGCATCGATGACGGCGCCGGCCTGCCCGACGCCGCCATGGAGAATCAGGGGTTGATGGCCCTGTCGCGCCCTGTGCTGCTCAGGGCGCTGGCCAGCGCGCCGCAACTGGCGTCGTCGCACGGCGATCCGGCCCTGGCTCTGCGGGACCAGCTTGCGGTGCGCCGCCTGCCGCGCACCATGGTCTGGCGCATCACCGCCGCCGCGCCAACGTCGGCGATCGCCGCCAGCCGCGCCAATGCGGTGGCCAACGCCTGGGTCGCGGAACATCGCCAGTTGAAAGTTGACGCCGCCACGCGGCTCAGCGCGAGCCTGGAGGCCCGCCTGCCCGCGCTGGAGCAGCAGTTGCAGGCCTCCGAGCGCGCGGCGGCGCTCTGGCGGCGTCAGCATGGGCTCGTGGCCGGGGGGGACGCCAGCGGCGCCAGCCTGGCGGAGCAACAGCTCGCCGACATGAACGCAAGCCTGGCGCAGGCCCGCGCCGCCGCCATTAACGCCCGGACCCGCCTTGAGCGCTTTTCCGTCGCCACCCCCGGGGAAGACGGCGAGAATATTTCGCCGGCGGTGCAAGGCCTGCGCCGGCAGATGACGGACCTTGCCCGGCGTGACGCCGACCTGGCCACCCGTTATGGGCCCCAATATCCTGAACGCGCCGCCATGCGCGCCCAGATCGGCGCCGTCGCCAGGGAGATCACCGCCGAGCGCGCGCGAACCATAAAAACCCTGCGCGCCGAAGCCGACATCACCGCCGCGCGCGAAACCGCCCTGCGCCGCTCGCTGGACGCCACCCAGACGGAAGCAGCCCCCCAGGGCGGCGCCAGCGACGCGGCGATCCGGCTGCGGGAACTGGAGCGGCGGGCCGCCGCCGACCGCGCGGCCTATGAGGCGGCGCTGTCCCGCATGCGCAAATTCCAGGACCTGGCGCAGATCGCTGAACCGGAAGCCCGGATCATGTCGCCGGCCGTGGCGGACGCCAGCGAGCGGCTGGCTTCCCCCCTTGTCCTGATGCTGGCCGGCGCCGGCGCCGGCGCCATCGCTGCTTTTGCGGTGGCGCTGCTGCGCGAACAGATGCTCGATCCCTGCCTCTGCCCCGATCAGATCGCCACGGACCTGGGCGTCGCCCGTGTCGCGGAAGCCCCGATGCTCGGCGTGGATCAACGCAAGGCGCGCGGCCATGTCATGCAGCCGGCGACGGTCGTCGCGCTGCGCCCGCAATCGCAATTTGCCGAAAGTTTCCGGGCGATCCGCATGACGCTGGAGTCAACCACCGCGCGCCTTGCCCTCGCGGCTAACGAGACATTGCCGGAGCCTGGACGCGGCCGGATTGTGCTGGTGACATCCGGGCAACCGGGCGACGGCAAAACCACGACGGCGATCGGGCTCGCCCTGTCGCTCGCCGAGGCCGGCCACCGCGTCGTGCTGGTGGACGCCGACCTCCGCAACGCGGGGCTGACCCGGTTCTTTGAATTGCGCGCCCATCCGGGGCTGGCGGACATGCTGCGCGCCGGCGCGCCCTTCGCCAGCGCCAGCGTGCGCCGGGCCAACGTGGCGGTGGTGCCGGCTGGCGCCATGGCCGGCGGCGTCAGGAGTCCGCTGTCGCTTGTCGATGTTTCCGCCGGTCCGCTGCTGCGCCGCATGGCGCTGACGTTCGATCACGTGGTGGTGGACGCACCGCCGATGGATGTCACCGAGGACGCCAGCGTATTGCTGCGCACCGCCGACACCGCCGTGCTGGCGGTGCGATGGGGCCGCACGCCCCGTTGCCTGGCGCGCCGCATGGGCGCCCGCCTGGCCGCCCAGGGCAAGCTCGGCGCCGTGATGCTGACGCGCGTCAACCTGGCGCGCGCGCCCCGCTACGGAGCGCCAGCCGTTCATGGCCGGGCCGCGAGGCGGAGGTATTTTCGTGGCTAAGGACCTGCCCGACGAACTGCAAGCCGCCTGTCCCTCCCCCCATCGCCGGCGCTCCGCGCCCCTGCGCGTGCTGGTTTACGGCATGAACCATGCGCCCGAACTTGTCGGCGTTGGCCGCTATACGGCGGATATTGTCATTGAGCTGGCGGGTCGCGGCCACGCGGTCAGCGTCGTCACCACACCGCCGCATTATCCGCACTGGGACGTCCGCCCCTGGCGCGCGCAAGGCTTCCGTAATCGTTACACGCGTGAAACTTGCGACGGCGTCACCATCTGGCGTTGTCCGCTTGTCCTGCGGCGCCCCATGCACGGGGCTTGGCGCCTGCTTGCCCCGCTGGGCTTCGCCGTTGCCTCAGTTCCACTGGTGATCTGGCGCATCCTGCGCGACAGGCCTGACCTGGTTGTCTGTGTCGAACCCACCCTGCTGGCGGCGCCGGCGGCCCTGGCGACCGCCCGCCTGGCGGGAGCCGCGCTCGCCCTGCATGTGCACGATCTTGAACCCGAGACAGCGACCGGCGCCGGATGGGCGGGACGGTATGCGCGCGCCCTCGCCGCGCGCCTGGCGCGCCTGCGCCAGCATTTCGACCAGGTCATCACCCTGTCGCCGGCCATGGCCCGGGAAATCACGCGCAACGGCGTCCCCGCCGACCGCATTCACGTCCAGCCGAACTGGATCGACGTCCGGCGCATCGCGCGCGGTCATGACCCGGCGCGCGCCGCCGCCTGGCGGCAGGAGGCGGGCGTTGGCGAGGGGCAGCGTATTGTCCTTTGCGCCGGCTCCATCAACCGCAAGCATGCGCCGCTGCTGCTGGTGGAAGCGGCGCGTCGCCTGAGCCATCGTGACGATATGGTTTTTGTCATCGCCGGCGACGGGCCGCTGCGCCCTGACCTGCAAACGGCGGCCGCCGGCCTGGCACACGTCAGGTTCCTGCCGTTGCAACCGGAGGAAGCATTGCCGGCCCTGATGCAGCTGGCCGACGTTCACGTCATGCCGCTGGATCCGGCCTGGGACGGGCTGGCGCTGCCTTCTCGTCTTGGCGGCATGCTGGCCAGCGGCAAGCCCGTTGTGGTGACGGGCAGCGCGGATACGGAACTGGCGCAGTTTTCCGGCGCGGCGGCTATCCTGTGTCCGCCTCACGACGCCGCAGCCCTGGCGGAGGCCATCGTTCAGGCTCTCGCGCCAGACTGTCCCACGCTGGCGCGCCGGGCAAAACACGCCCGCTGGCGCAAGGCCCTGCAACTGGACCGCCGTCGTTGTCTGAAAAGCGTGGTGGATGTGCTGGAAAACGTGGCGACGCGCGCGCCTTCGCCGGGCAAGACGGTTGCACGGAGCGCTCCGGTCAACGCGCCTGAGCGCCCGGAAAGGCGCCCGACTCATGAGGAACCGCGCCCATACGCGATGCTCCAGGGGGCCAGGTCAAAGCCCAGCCGGATTTAATGATGTGATCAGGCCGGGCGGCGCGTGCGTTGTGGCCAACAGGCGCGGACGGTTCCGCGACCTCAGCGGACGCGCGCGAGCGTAACCCGGGGCGTGCGACGCTCCACGACCACCTTGCGCTCAACCACGACCTGGCGGGCCGAGCTGGAGCGGGTGGAAATGGTGAGAACCTTTTGCGGCCGGACCCGGGCCAGCTCGCTCGCCACCGGCCGCACGTCGTCGACCGGCACGCCCATCAGACTGGCGGCGATGGCGATGCGCTCCTCGGCGTCATCCGAAAGGTCGCTGGCGGCCGCCAGCGCCTCCGCGATGGTCGGCGGTTCATGGCGAACCCGGAGCGGCGGCAGGTCTTCGCGCTTCTTGTCGATAATGAGCGGACGGTTTTGCATGATTGCGGCGCTATAGCATGAGTTGACGCGATGAGCATTGCTTATGGCGACGGCAAGCCATGCTCCCGGAGGGACGCAGCAAAAAGCCGGACGCACGGCTGCTGCTCCGTGGGTCTCTCATGGCCCGCAACAGTGGCCCGAATATGTCAGCCGCCGGGGGTTCCGGGCGAACCCGCCAGCCCCAGGGCCTCATGTGGCGATGATGAAACGCCGCCGTCGCGACGCCCGCCAAAAGCTCCGCTCAGCCGATCACCGGCAACACGCGCGGCACAACCAGCAGCGCCAGGGTGACAAACGCAATCAACGCATAGCACAGGGTGTTTACAGCCATGGGAGCTTCTCGGAATGGCCCGGAACCGGGACCTGGTTGCGCGGCGGGGAAACAGGCCGCCTCTATGTTGATGATTTACGGCAAGTTGGTGACCGCGAAGTAAACAGCCGCCACTGGTTGCAATTAACCTTAACTTTTCAACAAAAAGGCCTGCATGGCGTGGCGGACGTCATCCGGCACGGCGACGCCCGCCCCGTCGCGGGCGTAAACCAGCGTGGAATGGGCGACGGCGACACACCGCCCGGGCTGGAACAGGGCTGATGCGTAGACGAAGGACGTGCGCCCCAGATGGGCGATGCCGGCGGCGGCCGTGATGTCGCCTGGATAAAAGCCCTGCGCCACGAAATCGATGCTGACGGCGGCGGTGAGCAATTGCACGCCCCCGGAGGGGCGCACGATCGCGTCCTCACCAAACACCCGCATGTTGAGGCTCGCGGTCGTCTCTTCGACAAAGCGCACCAGGGCGACGTTGTTGATGTGATGGTTGGCGTCCAGATCGCCATAGGTGGCGCGGATGACGATGGAGAATGGATAGGCGTCCAGCGCCATCCGCCCTGGAATGTCCCTGATGCGCGTCATGCCTGCCCAACCTGTGCAATCAAGAATATGCGGAAAGCCCGGAAGGGGCGTTCATTCGTCCTGCGGCAGCAGATCCGGCCGGCGCGCCCGGGTGATCGCCAGCGCCTGCTGGCGACGCCAGCGTTCGATACGCCCATGGTCGCCGGACATCAACACCTCCGGAACCTCCTGCGCCTCCCAGACCCGGGGCCGGGTGTAGTGCGGATATTCCAGCAGGCCGTTCTCGAAACTTTCCTCGCCGGCCGAGGTAAACGCGCCCATCACGCCGGGAATCAGCCGGACGCAGGCGTCCAGGATGGTCAGCGCCGCCATTTCGTCGCCGGAGAGGATGTAATCGCCGATAGACACTTCCTCCAGGTCGCGCCCGGCGATGACCCGTTCGTCCACGCCCTCGAAACGGCCGCAGACCATGATGACGCCCGGGCCGTCGACCAGCGCGTGCACGCGCTTCTGGGTCAGCGGCCGGCCGCGCGGCGACATCAGCAGCCGCGGGCGCGGATCGTCCGCCGGCGCCGCCGCGTCGATGGCGGCGGCCAGCACGTCGGCGCGCAGCACCATGCCGGGTCCGCCGCCGAACGGCGTGTCGTCCACCGCCTTGTGCCGGCCGAGGCCATGGTCACGGATATTGCGCGCTTCCAGGCTCCAAAGGCCGCGCGACAGGGCGTCTCCGGCAAGCGAAGCGCCCATGGGGCCAGGAAACATGTCGGGATAGAGCGTCAGCACGCTGGCCCGCCACGGCGCCCGCGCCGGCCTGACTGCGGTTTCGCCAGCCTGGGATTCACCCGTCAAGATGCGCCCCCGTCGCCGGCCGGTCGGTCCGGTTCTTCATCGCCAGGCCCCTTGCCCTCCGGCAAAAACGGATCGGGCGTCACCACCAGGCGGCGGCCGGCGATATCCACCACCGGCACGAAACCGCGCGTGAACGCCACCATGACGGAGCCGCGCTTTTCGCCATCGCCGGTCACAGGCCGGATTTCGATGACGTCGCCGGCGCCGAAGTCGTGCACGGCGATCACGTCGCCGACGCGGCGGCCCTCGCCGTTCTCCACGGCGAGCCCGACAAGATCGGCCAGATAAAACTCGTCTTCATCGTCCAGTTGCGGCAGGCGGTCGCGCGGAACGAACAGCCGCTGGCGCGCCAGCGCCTCTGCGGCGGAGCGGTCGCTGACGCCCTCCACCTGAACGATGAACATGTCGGCCTCGCCGCCAGGGGCGGGGCGCAGGCTGGTCAGGCGCAGCGGGCGCCCGTCAGCGGTCACGAACGGCCCGTAATCGCGGACACTGGCCGGATCGGCGGTCCACGACTTGAGGCGAACCTCGCCCCTGACGCCGTGGGCGCGGCCAATCTCGGCCACCACCACGTGCCCTTCGGGCGCGCGGGAGGGAGCGGGCCGCCCCCTCTCGCGCGTATTGTCAGCCCTGGCCTGCGGCGCGGCGGCGCCCGCGCCGGCGCTGCCTCCGGGTGCGGAGGCAGGCCTGTCGGATGCCCGCGAGGCGGGCGGGGCGCGAAACCGCCTGGTCATCACGGATTACGCAGAGGCCTCTTCGCCGCCAGCAGCGGCTTCAGCGGCGGCGGCGGCAGCGGCGCGCTCCTTGGCCTTGGTCCCCGGCTCGCCCTTCTTCGGGTTGTTGCGGGCTTCGCGCTTCAGAACGCCGGCGTTGTCAAGGAAACGCAGCACGCGGTCGGTCGGCTGGGCGCCCCTGGCCAGCCATTCCTTCGCCTTCTCCACGTCGAGAACGATGCGGCTCTCGTCGTCCTTGGCCTTCTGCGGATCATACGAACCCAGACGGTCGATGAAGCGGCCGTCGCGCGGCGAACGCGCGTCGGCGACGACGATGCGGTAGAACGGGCGCTTCTTGGCGCCGCCACGGGCGAGACGAATTTTCAGAGCCATTGGTTTCTCCTGGGAATGCTCGAAAGTTCAAAAACTGTTCCGCGACGCGGCCCGGCCGGATCGCGCGCGGAAAAACGGGGTGTGAAAACGGGATTCTGGAACCGACGCCTATTTCTTCTTGCCGAACGGCAGCTTGCCCAACCCGCCGAGGCCGCCAAGCCCCGGCAACCCGCCCTTGAGCGCCTTGCCGAGATCCGGCGGCAGCTCCGGCATCTTGCCGCCCTTGCCCATCTGGCCCAGCGCCTTCTGCGCCTCGGCCAGCATTTCCGGCGTCGGCCCGCCAGGAGGCATGCCGGGCATGCCGCCGGGAAGACCGCCAGGCAAACCGCCCGGCATGCCGCCGCCGATGCCAAACATGTTGCCGAGCGCCGCGCCGAGACCGCCGCGACCGCCCTTGCCCATGGATTTCATCACGTCGGCCATCTGCCGGTGCTGCTTCAGCAACCGGTTGACGTCCTCCACCTTCACCCCGGCGCCGGCGGCGACGCGCTTCTTGCGCGAGGCTTTCAGGACATCGGGATTACGCCGCTCATGCGGGGTCATCGACAGGATGACGGCGCGTTGGCGGCGGAAAATACTGTCGTCGATATTGGCCTGCTCGATCTGGCTGCGAATCTTGCCCATGCCAGGCAACATGCCGAGCACGCCTTTCATGCCGCCGACCTTTTCCATCTGCGCCAGCTGTTCGGCCATGTCCTCCAGGTCGAACTTGCCCTTGCGCATCTTGTCGGCGATGCGCTGGGCCTTCTCGGCGTCAATGGTCTCGGCCGCCTTCTCGACGAGCGAGACAATATCGCCCATGCCGAGAATGCGGTTGGCCACGCGCTGCGGGTGGAACTCCTCCAGCGCATCAATCTTTTCGCCGGTGCCAACCAGCTTGATGGGCTTGCCGGTGACGCCGCGCATGGAGAGCGCCGCGCCGCCGCGACCATCGCCGTCCATACGGGTCAGCACGATGCCGGTGACGCCGACCTTGCTGTCGAAGGCGCGGGCGGTGTTGACCGCATCCTGACCGGTCAGGGCGTCGGCGACCAGCAGCACCTCGTGCGGATTGGTCGCCGCCTTCACCTGCGCGACCTCTTCCATCAACTCCTCGTCGATGGTGACGCGGCCGGCGGTATCGAGCATCACCACGTCGTAGCCGCCTAGGCGGGCGGCTTCCATGGCGCGTTTGGCGATCTGCACGGCGCCCTGCCCCGGCACGATCGGCAGCGTCGCCACGCCCACCTGCTCGCCCAGCACCGCCAGCTGCTCCATGGCGGCCGGCCGGCGGGTGTCGAGCGAGGCCAGCAGCACCTTGCGCCTGTTGCGCTCGCTGAGCCGGCGGGCGATCTTGGCGGTGGTGGTGGTTTTGCCGGAGCCCTGCAGACCAACCATCAGCACCGGCACCGGCGGCACGGCCTCCAGATCGAGCGTCTCGCCCTCCGCGCCGAGCATGGCGACCAGCTCGTCATGGACGATCTTGACCACCATCTGGCCCGGCGTCACCGAGCGGATGACCTCAGCCCCGACCGCGCGGCTGCGCACCCTGTCGGTGAACGAGCGCACCACTTCCAGCGCCACGTCCGCCTCGAGCAGCGCCCGGCGCACCTCACGCAGGGCGGCGTTAACGTCGTCTTCCGACAGCGCGCCGCGGCGCGTGAGGGAATCGAGGATGCCGGAAAGCTTCTCGGAAAGACTCTCGAACATTATTCGGAATTCCCCGCGGTTTCGGCCCGGCGCACAGCCAGCGCGTCCTCGAACTGGCGCACCGCCCTGGCGAACTGGTCCCGCAACTCCGCGTTGGCGAAGCCCACCACAGCGCCAGCGTAAAGGGTCAGGCCTTCCGGGCTGATTGGCTTGCCAGTCCACGGGCAGACGGCGTTCACAGCGTCATTCACGCCAGGCGACCCGGCGGGCGCGCCATGCGATCCAGCGGTTATGTCAGGGGGATGACCCAAAAACCCGTCTCCAGACTCACCGGCAGCGAAGCTGCGCATACAATGCGACGCCCGGCGGATATGCGCAAACGCCAACGGCGCCCGAGGGCGCATCGCGCTGTCGGACGTTGACCTCCGGAGAACCTGCGAAAGGCCCCTGCCGGTCGGCGGCTCGCGAACAATCGTTCGGGCAATCGGGAAGCTAATGAGCCGTAAACGCCTGAGAGTCAAGAATCACGTCAGCACATCCCGCCCCGCTCCGCCCACCGGGGCGCCGTCACGCGGCGTGACAGGCGGAGCTGTCAGCCCCGCCTCCCGCGCGTTCATCGCGCCGGCTTGCCCGCCCCGCCATCCTTCGGTGGCGCCGCATCGGGCGCTGTCGCCGGGCCCTGCCCGCCAGCAGGCGGAGCGCCAGTCGCGCTATCTGCGGGCGCCTCCGGCTTTTGCCCGGCCTGCGGCCGGTCCGATGGATTGGGGCTCGCCGGATTTTTGCTGTCGCCGCCGGCCGGCTTCGGCTGCACATAGATATTGATCTGCAGCGTGGCGTCGGACGGGTCCTTCGGATCGGTCACATACTCCTCGATGAAGGCGTCCTGGGCGGTGATATTCTTGGAATCGAGGTAAGCGGTGATTGCCTCATAGGTTGTGTCGATTTCCTCATAAGGCGCCTTGTGGGTGAATCGGATCGCCTTGCCGGAAGGCGAGTCGCCAAAACGCACTCCGCCGCCGACCTTGGCCGGGTCAGCCGGCGCGGCGGCCACCGGGGTCATCGCCTCGAAGCTGAAGCCGTTCTCGTCGGTCGACACGAACACCGCCAGCGGCCGGCCCGCCGGCTTCAGACCTGCCTTCGCCAGTTCCGCGGCGATGGCGTCGAAGCTGTCGAACAGGCTCTTGAAACCGTCATCCCAGCTGCTGCGGCCGGAGAGAATCGCCATGGTGCGCCTGGGCAGATCGACCTCGTCGATATGTCCGGCCTCCGCCGGCGACGGCAACAGGGTCGGCAGCCCCGCATAGGCTGTCGGGCCGCGCGGCGCCGGCGGCGGGCCTTCGGCCCCACGACGCGGCTTGCCGTCATCCGGCTCCGGCAGCGTCGCCGCATCCTCGTCTGTGCCCTCGTCAGCCGGCCCGACCTGCTCGCCCTCGTCGGCCGGCGCGGCCTTTCGGGAATCGCCGCCCTTATTTTTTGCGTTCGGGTCCTGGGCGCCCAGTTTTCCCGCGTCCTGCTTTGGCGCGACAGGGGCTGGCTGCCCCGCTCCCGCCGGCCCGGAAGGCGTTGCCGCCCCCCCTGCCGCGGCGCCAGGCCCCGGCGTCGCCGCAACGCCCTTGCCGTCGCCCACCCTGACGTCGGCGCCTTCGGCCCGGGCCGACGCCGCGCACAACGCCACAGCCAGCGCCAGCAATGACGCCAGCATCAGCCGGGCGCGGCCGGGCCAGTCTGGCGTCGCCAAAACGCGCGCCACGCTGCGCGTCCCACTGCGCCGCCGCGCCTCCTGGATCTGCATCCGCCGAATGACCGCCTCGTGTTCCATGCGCTGCATCGCCGATCACCACCTTGCGCGCCCTGCGGCCGCCGACCTTCAGCCTGTCCCGGCCCATGGCCGGACCGCGCCCGCCGGGAATCACATCCCTGGGAAGCCTCGCCGGAATCGTCCACGCGCCCTGCGGCGGAATGTAGGCTGCTTTGCGTCAACGCGCGAGCGCCTGCACACAAAACCCGGCGTCGGCGCACAACAGCCTGGCGGGAGGCCGGCGCCGGCCATGGCCCGTCCACGCTGGGCCGCCCCATCGCTCAGGCTGGCCCGCGCCACTGGCGAAGCTGGCTTTTTGACGCGGCCGGAGCCATATAGGAGGCCACGTTTCAGCAGGGCGCTCCCCAGGCCGCATTGGCGCCGCGCCCGACAGCAGGATTCCACACGCCATGGCCGCCTCGCCTCTCGCCGGCTTTCCCTTTTTGAAGATGAACGGCCTTGGCAACGAAATCCTCGTCATGGACCTGCGCGGTCGCGATCACATCATCACGCACGCCGAAGCCCGCGCCATCGCCGCCGACCCGCGCTCGCGCTTCGACCAGCTGATGGCGCTGCATGATTCTCCCAGCGCCGCCGCTTTCATGCGCATCTACAACAATGACGGCTCGGCCTCCGCCGCCTGTGGCAACGGCACGCGCTGCGTCGCCTGGGCCATCGGCCGCGATGGCGGGCCGGATCGCGTGCGGCTGGAAACCTCCGCCGGCGCACTGGAGGCGCAACGCGTCGGCGAGGTCCGCTATACCGTCGACATGGGGCCGCCCCGCTTCGACTGGCGCGACATCCCCCTCGCCCACGCCGTCGCCGATCCGGACGCCATCGCCGTTGACCTTCCCGGCTGGACAGCGCCTGGCCCTGCGTCAGCGCTCGGCATGGGCAACCCGCATCTGGTTTGCTTCGTGCCCGACCAGCAGAGCTACGACCTTGCGTCCCAGGGACCGGCGCTGGAGCATCATCCGCTGTTTCCGCAGCGAACCAACGTCTCCTTCGCCCAGGTGCTGGATCGCGACCACATCCTGCTGCGCGTCTGGGAGCGCGGCGCCGGGCCGACCCTGGCGTGCGGCACCGCCGCCTGCGCCACCGCCGTGGCGGCCATGCGTCGCGGGCTCGCCGATCGGGAGGCAGCCATCGACCTCCCCGGCGGCCAGCTGACCATCGGCTGGCGCGAAACCGACGGCCACGTTCTGATGACAGGCCCAACCGAACTGGAATGGGAAGGCCGCCTGCCGGACGATTTCGCCGCGGAGCCGGCGCCGGGCGTCGCCTGATGTCCGTCGAGGTCGTCACCTTCGGCTGCCGCCTCAACGCCGCCGAATCAGAAACCATGAAGCGTCACGCCCTGGCGGCGGCGGGCGGCCGCGCAGGTCCGGTCGTCATCGTCAACACCTGCGCCGTCACGGCGGAGGCAACCCGCCAGGCCCGGCAGACCATCCGCCGCCTTGGCCGCGAGAATCCGGACGCCACCATCATCGTCACCGGCTGCGCCGCCCAGGTCGAGCCAGCGGCGTTCAGCGCCATGCCGGAGGTCGGCCATGTCATCGGCAACGCCGAGAAGATGCGCGGCGACGCCTGGCGGTCGCTGCTGGCTCCGGGACAGGCCGAAGCGCCGCGCACGCTGGTTGGCGACATCATGGAGGTGCGCGAAACCGCGCCGCACCTGGTCGATGGCTATGCCGTGAAGGCGCGCGCCTTCATTCAGGTGCAGAACGGTTGCGACCATCGCTGCACCTTCTGCATCATTCCCTACGGTCGCGGCCCGTCACGCTCCGCCCCCATGGGCCTGGTGGTGGACGAGGTGCGCAAGGCCGTGGCCCTGGGCGCGGCGGAAGTGGTGCTGAGCGGCGTCGATATCACCAGCTATGGCGACGACCTGCCAGGTCGGCCGCGCCTTGGAACCCTGGTTCGCCAGGTGCTGAAGCATGCGCCCGAACTGCCGCGCCTGCGCCTTTCCTCGATCGATTCGGTCGAGGCCGACCCCGATCTGATGGCGGCGCTGGCCGAAGAGCCCCGGCTGATGCCGCACCTGCACCTGTCGCTACAGGCCGGCGACGACATGATTCTGAAGCGCATGAAGCGCCGCCACAGTCGCGCCGACGCCATCACGTTCTGCGCCGAGGCCCGTCGCCTGCGCCCGGACGTGGTGATCGGCGCCGACATCATCGCCGGCTTCCCGACCGAGACCGGGCCCATGTTCCAGCGCTCCCTCGATCTGGTCGCCGAATGCGGCCTCACCCACCTGCACGTTTTCCCGTTCTCCCCCCGCCCGGGCACGCCGGCTGCCCGCATGCCGCAGGTGCACCCCACGGAAATCAAGGAACGGGCCCGCCGTCTGCGCGCCGCCGGCGACATGGCCCTGCAGGCGCACCTGAACAGTGAGATCGGCCAGCGCCGCCGCGTCCTGGTTGAACGCAAACAGGCCCGCACCGAGGCCTTCACCCCCGTCCGCCTGCAAACCCCGGCCCCCTACGGCGCCATCATCGACGTGCTGATCACCGGCCACGACGGTCGCAACCTGATTGCAGCGTGACATCATTGCGCGCGGCTTCCCGGCCCCGCCCCTGGCAGCGCGGCGCGGGTCACATTGCGCCGCAACCGTTCCGGCCTGCCCCCCGGAAGTCACCGGCTTTCACGGCAAAATTCCTCCCGTTCCCTGTCGCCTCTGCACCAGGATGTGAACATCCCAAGCCACCGCGACGAACGGATTGACAGAGCCGCCAGACTGACCTTAAAAGCCCTCATCCTGGTCGGGGGCTGTAGCTCAGATGGGAGAGCGCTGCAATCGCACTGCAGAGGTCAGGGGTTCGATTCCCCTCAGCTCCACCAGGGATCTCCTAAAGCATTGACGCCAAAATAAATCGTTTGATTTCAGGCACATATCAGGATCTTGTGTTACACCATTGTGGTACACAGAGGCCCTAAAATCGCATGCCCCGCCGCCCGGAACACCTTCAACTGCGCGGCAGAATTTACTGGATGCGCGTGCGCGTTCCGGAAGACCTCCGTTCAGTCATTGGCAAGCTTGAGGTTCGCAGATCGCTTGGGGCTTCCGATCCATCAGAGACCGTTTGAAAATGCTCAAGGATGCGCAATCCTCCGCAGCATGATGCTCCCAAGCGCGATATGGATCATGACTTGGGAGACGTCGAGGCGCTGTTCGTAGCCCCGAACGAGGCGCTTCCACCGTGTCAGCCAGCCGAAGGTGCGTTCAACCGCCCATCGCCTTGGCAGCACCTTGAAGCCGGATTCCTTGTCAGTGCGGCGAACGATCTCGAGGACGAAGTCGCGATAGACGGCGGCGTCCATGAGGCGGGTGCGATCATAGGCGCCGTCGGCGAACAAATGCTTGAGCCAGGGCCAGCGCTTGCGGATGGCGGCGACGATATGTTGGGCGCCGGCGCTGTCGGAGATGTCGGAGGTCGTGAGCTTGACCATCAGCAGCCTCCCATCGGTATCGACAGCGGTATGGCGCTTGCGGCCGAGCATCTTCTTGCCGGCGTCGAACCCACGCTTTTCCGCCGTCGGCGCCCTGATCGACTGGCTGTCCACGATGGCTGCGGTCGGGCTTTTCTCCCGGCTCTCACGCTCCCGATCAAGCATAAGCGCGACGTCGTGGATCGTGCTGAACAGCAAGCGGCGAACGAACCGCCGGAACCACCAATAGACTGTCTGCCAGGGTGGGAAATCGTTCGGCAGCATCCGCCAGCCGCCACCGGTCCGGGCCAAATAGCGTAGCGCGTCGAGCACCTCGCGGAGGCCGGTCTTCGGTTTGCGCCCGCGTGACAGCACGGATGGCAGAAACGGCGCGATGAAGCGCCACTCCTCATCCGTCAGGTCAGTCGGGTAGCGCTTCGCGCGTTTCTCAAATCCAGCCATCCGGCCACGGCCCGCTCGGGTCCCACATCCCAGGCTTGAATCACACCGCCGAAACTCCTCAACCCTTTCTCAAACGGTCTCTAAGAAGTCTGACTGTCTTGCCAATCGCACTCCTCCTTCACAAAACGTCGCAGATAAAACATAAAATTCATAGTTTGTTCCCAAACGCCTTGAGATTTAATACCAAGGAGGGAGGTATTCGCAGATTCGCACTGTAGTTTACGCAGGCAGGCCACGAGGGCGACCATTCTACCCGCCGCCAGCACCCGTCGAACGTGCAGACAAGCCTAACCCCTCGTGGAGGAGCACGTCCGCCTCGTCCCTGCCCTGTGCCTCCACATACACCCGCAATTCCGGCGCATTACCTGAAGCCCGCAGGTGGACGATCGAGCCGTCGCCAAGAGTCATGCGCAAACCGTCGCGGCGATCCCTCGCGACCACACCACCGCGGGCTGCGAATACAGTGTCGCGAAAGGCCGGATCATCCGCATCGAGTTGGGCGATCAGCGCGGCGGTTCTCTCCTGGGGAATATTCTGTAACCGGTCCGACAGCGCGCAGTAAAATCCCGCATCCGCCGCCAGATCCGCCAACGGGCGTCCCCGTCGCGCAGCGAGGTCGAGACAGGCAAGGATGGGCAGGATAGCGTCGCGCGTCGGCAGCGCCGGCAGCCTGCGGCCGTCCCGCAAGACGTCGGAACCCAGCAGCACGCCGCCATTGGCCTCGAAGCCCACGACAAGGGACGCGCCGGCGGCTTTCGCCGTGGCCATGCCCTCAATAACGTACGGGCTACCGACCCTGGTGCGCAGCACCTGACTGAACTGCCCCAGCTTTTCGAGTGCAGAGTTCGACGTCACCGGCGTGACGATGGCGTCCGCGCCCAGCGCCATCGCCGTCAAGGCGCCCACCAGATCGCCACGCAGGAAGGTCCCGTTGGCGTCGCTGACCAGGGGGCGATCGGCGTCTCCGTCCGTCGAAACAATGGCGTCCAGTTTCTGCCCGGCGGCCCACTGACGGGCAAGTACATTATCCTCTGGCCGTAACGCTTCCGTATCGACCGGAATGAAGGATGACGCGCGCCCCAGCGGAACGGGCATGGCCCCAGCGGCGCTGAGCACGTCGCACATAATGTCGCGGCCAACAGACGAATGCTGGTAAACGCCAACGGTCATGCCCTTGAGCGCGTCCGGTCCGAAAAAAGCGGCGTAGCGTTCGAGATAAGGCGTCAAGGCGTCATGCCCCGCCGCCCTGGCTGTCGCCGCTGGCGCGTCTGTAATAGCGAGGCGCGCCTGCCAGGCGGAAATACGCCCCTCGTCGTCCTTGTTGATCTCACCGTCGGGCCGGTAGAATTTCAGCCCGTTGCGATCTTCCGGGATGTGACTACCAGTCACCATCACCGCCGGCGCGCCAGCGGTCATGGCGGCCAGCGCCAGCGCCGGCGTCGGAACCGCGCCGCAATCCACTGGCGCAAAACCGGCGTCAGCGATCGCCCGAATGCACAACGCCGCGATCTCCGGGCTGGACGCGCGCAGGTCCCGGCCAACCATGACGGCGCCGCTTGCGCCGCTTTCCCGCATGGCCTCGCAAAACGCCCGCGTCCAGGCATAGGCGGGCGCACCCAGCAGTTCCGTGACCAGCCCCCTGAGGCCGGAGGTGCCGAACTTCAGCGACGTCATGTGTTTCCTGCTCCCTGCCCACCCGGATTGACGCCGGATCGCGAAACGTCAGAAGTCGTACGGCGCGTCAGGCCAGCTTACAGGTTGGTCGCAGCCCCGCGTTCAACCCCCATGCGCGCAGAGGCCCCGGCGCTTCCGCAGCCTCCAGCCTTCCAATCAGACCAGGCGCGTGACTTGCGAGCGGACGCCCTTTTTTGATGGGCCAGCGAAACAGACCCAGTTCCTGGCAGGCGCAGGCGGCGCAGACGGATATTCAGCGCCTCCCATCACGTCGAAAATGTCCGAAACCGGAACGTTGCGCGCTGGACGTAAATCCTGAGCCGGTCAGCCCTCCTGAAAACCTGGAGATCTGAAGGTTTGGAGAAACGTCGCTCCGTTTCCCTGGGCTCCCTTTTTCAAGGCAATGCCGCGGCAGGGCGCGCCGTCCGCGCCCCCGGGAGCTGAGCCGGAGACAAGCAATTCATACCCGTCGGTAGATATCCTCGATACGGATGATATCGTCCTCGCCGAGATACGAGCCGACCTGCACCTCGATCAGCTCCAGGGCGATTTTTCCGGGATTGGCCATACGGTGCACGGCCCCTATCGGCAGATAGATTGATTCATTTTCATGAACCACCAGTATCTCGTTGTTGCGCGTCACCTCGGCGGTGCCGCGCACCACGACCCAGTGTTCCGCGCGGTGATAATGCTTCTGCAACGACAGGATGCCGCCCGGCTTCACGGTGATTCGCTTCACCTGATGACGATCGCCCATATCGATCGACAGATACTTGCCCCAGGGACGCTGGATCTCCCGGTGCTGTCCCGCCTCCGCCTCGCCCTGACGGGCAATCAGCTTCACCATGTCCTTCACTTTGGCGGCCTGGTCGCGCGGGACCACCAGCGTCGCATCGCGCGTCGAAATCACGGCGACGCCGTCGAGGCCGATTACCGCGACAAGCCCTTCCCCGGAGTGGATCAGATTGTCCTTGCCGTCGAGCACATAGCCCCGCCCCTGAATGGCGTTGCCGTCTGCGTCGCGGTTTGAAAGCTCCCATACCGCGCCCCAACCACCGACATCAGACCAGCCGAAATCCCCGACAACGACCGCCGCCTTGTCCGTCTGCTCCATAACGGCGTAGTCGATGGAAATGGCTCTGGCCTTGCCAAATGCTGCGCCGTCGAGGCGCAGGAACGACAAATCCCGCTCGGCGCCAGCCACGGCGCTGGCCACCGGCTGCTGCACATCTGGCGCAAGCCGCTGCAACTCCTGGCGCATGAGCCGGGCAGGAAAGATGAAGTTCCCCGAATTCCAGAGATAACCTTCGAGCAGATATCCGGCCGCCCGGGCGGCGTCGGGCTTTTCGACGAAAGCCTCGACACGACGGCCGCCGCCGCCAATATCCTCGCCCGGACGTATATAGCCGTAGCCGGTCGCCGGACCTGTCGGCGGAATGCCGATCGTGACAATGCGCCCTTCCGTCGCCACCCGCGCCGCCAACTCGCAGATTTCTACGAACCGCCGGCCATCCTGAACCACGTGGTCGGCGGCGAAGACGCCAACGATCGCGTCCGGGTCGCGAAGCGCCGCCAGTTCAACGGCGGCCGCGACTGCGGCGGCTGAATCACGGCGCGCCGGCTCCAGCACGATCTCCGCGTCAACCCCGGCCTGCGCCAGTTGGTCCTGGACTGTGAACCGGTATTCGGCATTGGTAATGACAATCGGCCTGCCAAAGACCACAGCGTTGTCAAGCAGGCGCATGACGCGCTGGAACGTCGATTCGCCGCCAAACAGCGAGATGAACTGTTTGGGCATCGAGTCCCGGGAAACTGGCCACAGACGCGTGCCGGCGCCGCCGCACATGATAACCGGGATGAGCTTCGTCAGGTCAGACATTCATAGCCCCGTCGCCAGAAGTTCCTGATGGCTGGACGACTATGGGGCCGGGCAAGCATAACTGCAATCAGCTTATAACGAACATGTTTTTTTCTTTGACTTACTGCGATTGGCAAAAATCCATATCCGTTCCGGCATCATCGTTTGTCACAAAAGAATGACATGATCCGCCAGCTCATTCTCCTTTTGGCCAGGGAGCGCCGGATGATGGAGGGCGAGGATGGCGCCAATGCGCGTCACCACGGCGACAAGACCGTCGGCGACGCGGTCCGCCTGGATGGCGCCGACCAGATCGTCCACGGCCGTGCGCCAGGCCGCCTCCTCCACGCATGAAGCGACGCCTTCGTCAGCGATCACCTCGACGTAGTGCTCGCCAGCGGCCAGAAAGATCAGCACGCCGGTGCGGCCGCTGGTGGCCGAGAGGCCGCGCGCCGCGAACTGGCGGTGGGCGGCCTCGCGCGCCCGCTCCCGCTTCAAAAAACCCGGCGTCAGGGCCAGCCGCGCCGGACGCCAGGCGAGCACGGCGCCCAACAGCGCGGTGACGATGATCTGCGCCAGCCAGATGCGTCCGGCGCCCCACCCGGTTGTCAGCAGCAGTACGCCGGGGGTGGCGAAACCGGCCGCCGCTGCCAGAAACAGGGCCCAGCTGCGATATTCGCTGGCGGCGCGCGCCACGATGCAGACGATCTCGCCTGTCGTCCCTCGCTCGGCGTCGGCGATGGCCGCTGCAACCCGTTTGCGCCCGGCTTCATCCAGCATGTCGTATGTTCTCCCCATGGCGGTCCCGCCTCTCCACCAGAGAGGACCAGCCGGCGCCGCTCAATCACCAGCTCCCCGATGCGCCGCCGCCGCCTGAGGAGCCGCCGCCGCCGCTAAAACCGCCGCCGCCGAAACCACCGCCCCAGCCGCCGCCGACAGGCGGCAGCACCACCGGCCCCCAGCGCCCGGTGCGGCTGCGGTGCATGCCGTTGCGACCACCGCCGCCCGCCATGCGCGACATGATGCGGATGAAGATCAGCAGCAGGATGACATAGAAGATAACGGCCATGATGGACGGGCCATGGTCCTCCGCCCGGACATCGGCGCGCCGGCTCCACGTTTCGGCGTCGCCGGTCAGCACGTCCACCATGGCGTCGACGCCGGCCTCGACGCCGCCAGCGAAATCCCCCTGGCGAAATTTCGGGATGATGGCGCTGTTGATGATGACGCTGGAGATGGCGTCGGTCAGGCCGCCTTCAACGCCATAGCCAACCTCGATGCGCACCTTGCGCTCGCGCGGCGCCACCAGCAGCAGCGCGCCGTTGTTTTTCTCGCGCGTCCCCAGCCCCCATTGCCGAAACAGGCGGTTGGCGTAGTCCTCAATCGGCAACCCGTCCAGCGAGGGCACGGTGGCCACCACGACCTGGTCGCTGGTTTTGGCCTCATAGGCCGCCAGCCTGTCAGCGATGCGCGCCCGCGTCGCGTCATCCAGAATATGCGCCGCATCGACCACCCGGCCGGTGAGGCGCGGAAACGAGGTCTTGCCCGGCGTGGCGTCCGCGGGCGCAGCCTCCTGCCCTGCCACCGGCGCAGGCTGCTGCGGAGCGCTTTGAGATGACGGGGCGTTTTGGGGCGGCGGCGCCGGGGTAACGGGCGCGGCGCGCTCTTGCGCCGAAACATGCCCCGGCTGCGCCGTCACGGCCACGCCCGCCAGCAGCGCGCCCACGGCCAGCAGCGCCAGGGCTGACGCGCAGCGCCGCCAAACCCAGGTCGATGCGCCTGTCAGCGCCATGGCGTTCTGCCTCCGGTTGTCAGGTGTGTGGCGGACAGCATGTCCGGCCGGCGGCGCTGATGGGCGCCCCAGCCGGACAATGCCCTGGAGCGGTTTTCGCCCAATCCGGATCGGAAACCGCTCCAGCTTTCTTTAATTTGAGCGAATTCCGATCGATCAGCCATCCGGCTGACCGGAAAGCGGGCTAAAACTTCACCGTCGGCGCGGTCTGCGCGCCCTCTGCGGCGGCGAAAGTCTCCATGGGTTTGGCGGAAGGGTAGAGAATCTTCGCCACCCATGCGCCGGGAATGGTCGTCAACTCGGTATTGTAAGCCCGGACCGCCTCTATGTAGTCGCGTCGCGCAACAGAAATGCGATTTTCCGTGCCCTCGAGCTGCGATTGCAACGCCAGGAAGTTCTGGTTGGCCTTGAGGTCCGGATAGCGCTCGACGCTGACCAGCAGGCGGCTGAGGGCGCCGCTGAGTTCCGACTGGGCCTGACTGTACTGTTTGAACTTTTCGGGATCGGTGACAGTGGAGGCGTCCACCTTGACCTGGGTGGCCTTCGCCCGGGCCTCGACGACCTGGGTCAGGGTTTCCTGCTCGTGGGTGGCGTAACCCTTCACGGTCGCCACCAGATTGGGGATCAGATCAGCGCGGCGCTGGTACTGGTTCTGCACCTCGGCCCATTTGGCCTTGGCCTGCGCCTCATAGGTCGGCACGGCGTTGATCTGGCCGCAGCCGGCGAGCGGCGCGGCGATGACAAGCGCTGCGAGAACCATGCGAATTCGGGAAAACAGGGCCACTGGCGCCTCCGGTTGGCGGGCATTCCATGCAGAATGCGGTTGAGCGGAATCTCAGGCCTCAGGCAATTTTCGCCAGCGTCGCCGGAAAGCTCCGGTTGCAACGCCGGCGCGTTGCACTAAACCAGAATAGCGCCAAACGGTTCCGCGTGCGACGTCTCCAACGTTCCTGTGAGCGCGGCCGGGCAGGCCCTTCCGGCATGTCCGGCGGGGCCCGGGGCGCCAGATACATGTTCAGGCGATATTTCCCATGGATTTCATACCCACCCTTCCGATACTTGCATCCTATACGCTGGCCTGCATTATCCTGTTCATCACGCCGGGCCCGGACATGAGCCTGTTCCTCGCCAAGACCATTGGCGAAGGCCGCCGCCCGGCCCTTGCGGCGGTGGCGGGAGCCGAAAGCGGCTGCCTCATCCACACCCTGCTGGCGGCGTTCGGCGTTTCCGCCCTGCTGGCGGCGTCGGCGACGGCCTTCCTGGTCCTGAAGATCGTCGGCGCCCTGTATCTTCTCTGGCTGGCCATTGGCGCCATCCGCCATGGTTCCGTGCTGAAGGTGGAGGCCCCCGTGCGGGCGCGAAAACCGTCGCCGCTGTTGCAGTCCTATCTGACCGGCCTTGGCATCAACCTCACCAATCCGAAGGTGGTGCTGTTCTTCGTGACCTTCCTGCCGCAGTTCGTCAGCGCCCATGATCCGCACGCCATGGGCAAGCTGGCGTTTCTGGGGGTGTGGTTTGTCGTGCTGACCGCGCCGCTGTCGGTGTCGCTGGTGCTGGCGGCGGG
>Ga0180216_1000740_pt1 | contig 31683 bp, 35 predicted proteins | sample eDN3rd37CBELigMG_FD_128879 | JGI IMG/M metagenome (GOLD analysis project Ga0180216, IMG submission 128879) | Enriched Miracle-Growth compost microbial communities from Emeryville, California, USA - eDNA 3rd pass 37_C BE-Lig MG (version 2)... ... | reverse complement strand
GCTGGTGCCGACCGGGCAAACAGCGAGCGCCGCAGTGGTCATCGGCAGGTCGTCCGGCATGCGAATGACGTTGTGCGCGGGCACGCAGGTGAATTCCGCGTAACCGCCACCGCCGTTCTCGCCGAGAACGCGGCTGTTGCGGCAGAGATCGTGACGTCCGCCGAGGCAATAGCGGCACACCCCGCAGGAGAGGCGCTGATAAATGACAACGCGCTCGCCGATGCGATCAGGCGAAACGCTCGACCCGACCTCGGCAATTTCACCGGCGATCTCATGGCCGAGAACCTGACCCGGCTTGTCGCGCGGAATTTTGCCGGCTCGCGACAGCACGTCGTGATAGCAAATGCCGGCCGCGTGGATCTTGACCAGCACCTCGGCAGGACCCGGCTCGGGCTTGGGCACCTCCGTCAGCTGCAGCATATCGGGACCGCCAAAGTCCCGGAACGTCACGGCTTTCATTGTTGTCATGGTGTTGCGGCCTTACGCGTCACGTTCGAAGGCTGCGGCGCCTTCTTTGTAGTCGTTCTTGGTTTCGATCCAGGCGCGCGCCGCCTCGATCTCGGAGCGCTCGGCATCGTCGAGACGACGCCCGAAGATCGCCAATCGCTTCGTCGCCTGCACGGCCGCGGCTGAATAGCCGGCGATCATCGAGGCCCATTTTTCCGCTTCGCCCTGTACGTCGTCGACGACGGTATTGACCAGCCCCATGCGTTGGGCTTCGGCGGCCGGGATGTTCCTCGCCGTGAGCATCAATTCCATGGCGAGCGCATTGGGGATCACCTGCGGCAAACGAAGCGCGCTGACGCCCGAGATCATGCCGTGCTTCACTTCGGGATAACCGAGAATGGCGTTGCTGGCGGCAAGACGAAGATCGCAGTGCAACGCCAAGGTCATTCCCATGCCGATGCAGTAGCCATGCATCGCCGCGATGACCGGCTTGAACAGCTCGACACCGACGCTCGGGATCGCGTTCATGAGCGTTTCGGTGGACACCATCTTGCCGGTGCGATTGATTTCCTTGATGTCCGAACCTGCACAAAAGGCCTTTTCGCCGGCCCCGGTCAGCACGACAGCCCGGACTTGGGCATCGTCGGCGATTTCCCGCCAGATCGCTCCAAGCCTTTCCTTGGCGGGAACATCCAAGGCATTGAGCACTTGGGGCCTATTGATGGTGACCCACGCCACGCCGTTGGCTCGTTTATCCAAAAGTACCGACATCGTGCTTCCTGATCCGGCGGGCCACACTGGAACAACGCCCGCGATGACGCGGCGCTCCCGCCTGTAAACCTCAGGAAACTAGATCACACGCCGTTCATGCGTAGTAATAATATTCCTTCTGAAGATCATGCCTGGGCGTCATGAACACGCCCTGCCGGCCGACAGCCGTCACGACCGACCGGCAACAAGCGGGTCTTTCCCGAGCGCCTTCGCCAGATGCTCCAGGAATGTATGGGCAACATTCGAGAGGATGCGGTACTCGGGATATATCAATCGGAACCCGAAATTCACCTTGGGACGGAACGGCCGCTGTTCGACCTGACCATGCGCGAAGGCCGCGGCTGTGAACGCATCGACGACGGCAACGCCAATTCCTTCGGCCACCATCGAACACGCGGCGAATGACGTGAGCGTCTCCACCCGCGTAACGACACTGACGCCGGCCTCGGCGAGGATATGATTGATCTGCTGTCCCGCCATGCTGTTCGCGGGCAGAGCGATAAATGTATGACCTTGGAGATCGGCCGGCCGTATGAACTTCCGGCTGCAAAGCGGATGCCCCGGCGGCATCACGCAGACGCAATCCGAACGAAACGAAGAGTGAATGGCGACACCCGGATAAGATCCCGGCACCTGCGCAATGCCGACATCGACGTACTGGCTCGCGATGCTTTCGACGACGCGTTGCGAATTCTGCGCCTCGAAGTTCACATGCAGCGAATCGTGGCGATCCAGGAACGTCTTTATCGCCTTCGGCACCGGCCCGTAGCACAGCGCCGGCATCGCCAGGACGCGCACATGACCGCGGCGCAACTGGCGGATTTCCTGAGCGGCCTTGGTCAGGCGGTCGAGACCCGTGTAACTGCGGGTCAACTCCTCGTAAAATGAGGAGCCCTCGGGAGTGATGAACAAACGCTTCTTGTCGCGAACGAACAAGGCAAACCCGATTTCCCGCTCGAAATCGGCCAGACTGCGGCTCACCCCGGGCTGCGAGATATTGAGGAACTTCGCCGCCCCGGTGATGCTCCCGGCGGAAACGATCGCGCTGAAGACCTCGAGCTGGTGCGGCTTCAAGCGTCGCGTCGCGCGTTCCGTTTCCGCCGCACGCACGGCGGGCACGGCCTTGTTCTTGAGCGGCGGCTGCGGCCTGTCCTTTATCGGCTTCGATGTCATTTCGCGCGCCCTTTCACGACCGTGCGAATGGCGAAATTCGACTGAATCCTCGCGACGCCGGGCAGTTGCGACAGCACTTCCGTATGGATGCGTTCATAGTCCGCGGCATTGCGGGTTTCTACCCGCAGCACGTAATCGGCCTGGCCGGACATCAAGTCGCATTCCGTCACTTCGGCGCACTTGCGCACCGCGGCTTCGAAGCGTCGCAAGAATTCGTCTGTCTGCCGCTCGAGCGTGACCTGAACGAGGACGACCGTCGTTTGACCGTCCGCCGGCTCGTCGAGCAGCAAGGTGTAGCCGCGGATGACGCCGGAATGCTCGAGCAGGCGCAAGCGGCGCAAACAGGCCGATTGAGAAAGCCCCACCCCGGCGGCGAGCTTGGCATTGCTCATCCGCGCGTTCGACCGCAGCAAACGGATGATATTGGAGTCGATCGCATCGAGGGCCGCCACGCAATTTTCCTCTCTTTGACGCAATATTCTTCGAATATCAGGCCGACCATCGCAACTCATGTGCCATTTCGCAATGACCTCACAATTTTCTTCGAATAGAAACTGGCGCTGAAATCACAGGTAGCCTTGATCGCGCGTCATCAATCGACGGATGCCGTCGCAGGTCGCTGGAATGATTGGCCACGAAGTACGGACCGGCCTCGGACCCGCTGTCAGCGCCGTTACGTCTGTGGCGCGGCCGCGAACAGAACCAACACGAATCTCGGCGGAGGTGGTTGAAGGTGAAGGTGCTCGTTTTGGGCGCAGGCGTTATCGGCATAACCACCGCCTACTATCTCGCCAAATCCGGACACGAGGTGACGGTCGTCGACCGGCAATCCGCTGCGGGTCAGGAGACAAGCTTTGCCAATGCCGGCGAGATTTCGCCGGGTTATGCATCGCCCTGGGCCGGCCCGGGCGTGCCGTTGAAGGCGATCAAATGGCTCACGATGAAACATGGCCCACTGGTCATTCGCCCCAAATTGGACCCGGCGATGTGGCGGTGGATGCTGCAGCTCCTGCTCAATTGCAGCCACGTGAAATATCGTATCAACAAAAGCCGCATGGTTCGTCTCGCGGAGTACAGCCGCGATTGTCTCGTCGAACTGCGTACCGAGACCGGCATCGAATACGACGAACGCAGCCAGGGCACGCTGCAGCTCTTTCGCAAGCCGCAACAACTCGAGAGCGCCGCTGCCGATATCGCCGTCCTGAAGGAGTTTGATGTTCCTTTCGAGCTGCTCGGCCGGGATGGATGTATCGCAGCCGAGCCCGCACTTGCGATCGTGCGCGACAAGATTGCCGGAGGACTACGCCTGCCCGGCGACGAGACCGGCGACTGCCATATGTTCACCCAACGCCTGGCGCAGCGATGCGAGACTCTCGGCGTGCGTTTCCTCTTCAACGTCGCCATCGAGAAGCTGGCCTTCGCCTCCGACTCCCTAAGGGAGGTGATCAGCACAGACGGATCCCTGACCGCGGACGCGACTGTTGTCGCGTGTGGCAGCTATTCGCCGCTCTTGCTCCGGCGAGCCGGGATTTCACTCCCGGTCTATCCGGTCAAAGGCTATTCAATCACGCTGCCGATTACCGATCCGGGCGCGGCGCCGGAATCGACCATCATGGACGAAACCTATAAGATCGCGATCACGAGGCTCGGCGACCGCATTCGTGTCGGCGGCACCGCAGAAGTGTCGGGGTTCGATCTGCGACTCGATCCGGAGAGGCGCCGGACCTTGGAGCATACGGTCGCCGATCTCTTTCCCCGCGCCGGCGACCTGTCGCGATCCACATTTTGGACCGGCCTGCGACCGATGACTCCCGACGGCACGCCCATCATCGGACGAACAAAAATTCGAAATCTCTTTCTCAACACGGGCCACGGGACACTCGGCTGGACCATGGCCTGCGGTGCCGGTCGCCTCATGTCGGACCTCCTGAGCGGCAGATCCGCCGAGATCGACCCTGAACAATACGCTTTGAGCAGATATCCATAACCTGGACGTCGGCGCGCGCATCAAGGTCCTTCGCCGATGAGCACGCGCTTCGCTCCTCCGGGATCGCGTGCACCAAGGCTGCGTTTGATCTCGCTCTTGCCGACGAGCGCGCCGTTCCCCTGGTGCGGGCTTGCGCAGCCAAGAAAATGCTTGTCGCAGGATGTTGTCGCCGACGGGCGATTGCCAAAGCTGTGCGCCAACCGTGCGCACCCCGCCAACCCCTTGATTCAAAAGGAATTGCTCTTCGGGCAATGACTTAGTGGGCAAATGGCGGAGAGGGAGGGATTCGAACCCCCGATACCCTTGCGAGTATGCCGCATTTCGAGTGCGGTGCTTTCAACCGCTCAGCCACCTCTCCGGCGCCCACAAAGAGCCTGAAAGGCTCCCTATCGGACGGCGCTATGTAACCAAGCAGGTCAAGACAGACAAGGGCGGACATCGTAATATCGCGACCCTGCCGGTGAAAATTCGTCCGCGACCCCCTGTGACGACCGAGCCTGTGCTGATGCCTAAGTTTTTGAAGTCCGAGCGCATTTCCAGCGAGGCCCGGGGCCTGGCGCTGACTTTTGGGCTCGTCGCCGTCACCACGGCGGTGCTCCTGGTCCTCATGGTGAAGGCCGGCCTGACGCGCGGCAGCATCGTCTACCTGATTCCGGTCCTGATCGCGGCCCTGCGCTGGGGCCTGCCCGCCGCCCTCTTCGCCGCCGTCCTCGGCGTCACGGCGTCGGCCTTCCTCTTCTTTGATCCGCTTTTCAGCTTCGAGATCCGCGACCCGCAGGAGATCATCAATCTCTGCCTCTATATCGTGACCGCGGTCGTGGTGAGCCAGCTTGCCGCCCGGCTGCGGCGGCAATTGGAACTCGCGCAGCAGCGCGAAATCGATCTGCGCGATCTCTACGCCTTCTCCCGGCGTCTCGCGGTCGCTTTCGATGTCTCCGACATCCATGCCGCGATCGAGGACCATCTGACCACCGTCCTCGAGCGCAAGGTCGTGTGGTTCGGCGGCCCGCGCGAGGCCGCTTCGGACAGCGCCCGGCGCGCCGCCGCCAAGGTGCCCGAGTCGGTCCGCGCCGAGATCGAGGCGATCGCCGCCGGCGACCGCGACGGCGCCACCGCCGCGACCGTGCACGACTGCGCCGGCGAGGCCTGGCTGGTGCGGGCGGTCTTGCCCAAGAGCCTCGAATTCGGCGTCATCGCGGTCGATCTCGGTCGCCAGCCGAAGGCCGCCATCGACGAGCTGTGCAGCCGGGTCGATGCCGTGCTGGCGGACGCCACAGCGACGCTCGAACGGCTCGGCGTCGCCCACGCCATCAGCGAGGCGCGCATGCGCGCCCAGACCGAGCAGCTGCGCGAGGCGCTCATCGGCTCGGTGAGCCACGAATTGCGCACACCGCTCGCCTCGATCCTCGGCGCCGCCACGGTGCTGAGCGGCGCGCCCGTGCTGCAGAACGAAAAGAAGCTCAAAGCGCTCGTCCACGACGTGCGCGACGAGGCCGAGCGGCTCAACAACGACATCCAGAACCTGCTCGACGCCACGCGCATCAGCAGCAACGGCGTCAGGCCGCGCATGGAGTGGGCGGACCCGGCCGACATCGTCCATTCCGCCATCGAACGCTGCAGCCGCCGGCTGGCCGACCGCCGCCTGACGCTCGACCTGCCGTCCGATCCGCCGCTCGTGCATGTCGATCCGGTGCTCGTGCAGCAGGCGCTGGTGCAGATCTTCGACAACGCGGTGAAGTATTCGCGGGCCGGCTCGCGCATCTTCGTCGCCATTCGCGCGCACGATCGCTGCATCGTGCTCAGCGTCACCGATCAGGGCGAGGGCCTCACGACCGACGAGCAGCACCAGATGTGGGGCCGCTTCGTGCGCGGCGAGCGCCTGGCCGCGACCACGTCGGGTTCGGGCCTCGGCCTCTGGATCGCCAACGCCTTCATCGCCGCCAATGGGGGCATGATGCACGCCGACAGTGACGGGCCCGGGCTCGGCACGACGGTGAGCATCGAGCTGCCTGTCACGCAAGCCAACGTTCCGCAACTGGAAGCTGACGCAGATGACTGAACCTGCTCCCATCGTCCTGATCGTCGACGACGAAATCCAAATTCGGCGCTTCCTGCGCACGGGCTTCGAGCTCAACGGCTTCGTGGTGAACGAAGCCGGCACCGGCGCCGACGCCATCCGCTCCACCACCTTGCGCCCGGTCGACCTCGTCATCGTCGATCTCGGCCTGCCCGACATGGATGGCGCCGAAGTGGTCGAGCGCATCCGCTCCTGGTCCACGGTGCCGATCATCGTCCTGTCGGTGCGCTCGACCGAGGCGGAAAAGGTGCGCCTGCTGGAACTCGGCGCCGACGACTATGTCGTCAAGCCGTTCGGCATGGCCGAGCTGCTCGCCCGCGTGCGGGTGGCCCTGCGCCGCCAGTCGCGCGCCCAGAGCGGCGAGCCGACGGTGACCGTCGGGCCGCTGACCATCGATCTCGCCGCGCGCGTCGTCACGCTCAACGGCCAGCGCCTGACCCTGACGCCCAAGGAATACCGCCTGCTGCAGGTGCTGGCGCAGCACGCCGGCAACGTCGTCACGCATCAGCACCTCTTGCGCGAGGTGTGGGGCTCGATCCACGTCCACGACACGCATTATCTGCGCATCTTCGTGCGCAAGTTGCGCCAGAAGATCGAGCCGCATCCGGATTCGCCGAAGATCCTGGTGACGGAACTCGGCGTCGGCTACCGGCTGGCGGGCGAAGGGGAGAACGGCGCCACCTGGCCGCGCACGCCGACAGCCGCGCCGGCCCCGGCAAAGTCCGAGACCTGACGGCACCCGGGGCGCCGCAAAGGCCTGAAAAGCCCGGGTTTCCTTGACTCTGAGCGCTTTTGCGCGCATATGAGCCCGACAACGCGGGCCTGCAGAGGTCCGCGTGCTTTTGTGTGGGCTTCAAGCCCCTCAAAACACACGTAAAAAACCCGACTGAAAGAAGCCGGCCCGGACGCGTCCGAGGCCGGGGACCGAACACTTAAGGACAAAAACGATGTTCGCAGTCATCAAAACGGGCGGCAAGCAGTACCGCGTCGCCCCGGAAGATGTCATCCGGATCGACCGCGTTGCGGGCGAACCCGGCCAGGTTGTTGAATTCGGCGAAGTTCTCCTCGTCGGCGGCGAAACCCCGACGGTCGGCGTGCCGACGGTTGAGGGCGCCACGGTTGCCGGCGAGCTGCTGCAGAACGAGCGCGGCGACAAGGTCATCGCGTTCAAGAAGCGTCGCCGCAAGAATTCGCGCCGCAAGCGCGGCTACCGCCACGAGTTCTCGGTGATCCGCATCACGGAGATCCTGACCGGCGGCGCCAAGCCCTCGCAGACTCCGCCGCCGCGCCCGAAGCGCGAGGCGAAGCCGAAGGCTGCTCCGGAAGCCACACAGGCCGCCGAATAAGGCCCGTTGGTTAAGAAGCGAAGTGATTCCGTCCCGGAATCGGTGTAGTTAGTTCGAAACGAATTCGAGAGACTTACGATGGCTCACAAAAAAGCAGGCGGCTCCTCGCGTAACGGCCGTGACTCCGAAGGCCGTCGCCTCGGCCTGAAGAAGGCCGGCGGCGAAGTTGCTTTCGCCGGCAACATCATCGTTCGTCAGCGCGGCACCGTGTGGCATCCCGGCCTGAACGTCGGCATGGGCAAGGACCATACGCTTTTCGCGCTTACCGACGGCAAAGTTCAGTTCGCTACCAAAGCCAAAGGCCGCACCTACGTGTCCATCGTACCGATGGAAGCTGCGGCTGAATAAACGGTAGACCAAAATTAGAGGTCCGCCGGTCACATCAAGTCGATCCGGCGGGCCCAAAGTGGGCTCCGAAAGGGGGAGACGGGTGACCGGCTCCCCCTTTCTCTTTTCCGGTGCGGCGGTCGCGCCGGTGAACCTGGAGCCTGATGACCATGACACTGCTGGAAATCTCACCCGGGAGCTTCCGGGAAACGAGTATCCCCGTCCTCGAGACCGAGCGGCTTGCTCTGCGTGCGCCGCGCCTCGAGGACGCTAAAACGGTAGCCGCGCTCGCCAACGACCGCCGCATCGCCGAAAACACCGCGCGCATTCCGCACCCCTACAAAGTTTCGGATGCCGAGGGTTTCATTACCGGCGTCAACAAGACCGGCGGCGAAGCGGCGTTTTTGATCACGCTGCACGATGACACGATCATCGGCGCCTGCGGGCTCATGAATCAGGATGGCACACCGGAGATCGGTTACTGGCTTGGCGCTCAGCATTGGGGCAAAGGCTACGCGACCGAAGCGGTGCATGCCGTGATCGACTACGCGTTCACCGATCTCGCGCATGACGCGCTGCAGGCCGGCGCGCGCGTCACCAACCCGGCCTCGCGCCGCGTGCTGGAGAAGTGCGGCTTCCAGTGGACCGGCGTCGGTCTCTATCGGATCCGCGCCATCAACTCGTCGGCGCCGATCGACCGTTTCCGGCTCGAGCGGCGCATCTGGTCCGCGCTCAAGGAGTGGGGACGCGCAAAGCACCGCGTGTCGTGACGCGTAACGACATCGCTGGCCACGATACGATGGCCGGGCATGGGCGCTTCTGAAAAGAACGCCGCGATGCCCGGCCATTGTCGTTTCAGCCCGGCTCGATCAGCGACAGTTCCTTCGCCACGCGGCGCTCATGCAGGAAGATGTAGACGCCCGCGGCGATGATGACCGCGGCGCCGATCAGCACCGAAGGCCGCGGCACATCGCCGAAGAAGACAAAGCCGAGAATGACGGCCCAGAAGATCGTCGAATACTGATAGGGCACGACGACCGAGGCCGGCGCGAGCTTGAGCGAGCGATTGACGCAGCCATGCGCGACCAATGCCGTGACGCCGAGCAGCGCCAGCAGCAGCGCATCGCGCGCGTCCAAAGGCGTCCACGTCAGCGGCGCCGTCACCGCGCCGAAGACGAGCGCTCCCACCGTCTGCGTCGTCACCAGCACGATGTCGGACGTGCCGCGCACCAGCCGCGTGCAGATCATCAACAGCGAGAATGACAGGCTGCCGACGATCGCCACCAGCGCGGCCGGCGTGAACGAGCCCGCCGAGGGATTGAGCGCGATCATCACGCCGACGAACCCGGCCACCACCGCGAGCCACTGCCGCCAGCCGACGCGCTCGCGGAGCAGCCAGGGCGACAGCGCCGTCACATAGATCGGCCCCGCCAGGTAGAACGTCATCACGTCGGCGAGCGGCATATAAGCGAGCGCCCAGTAGAAGCAGGCGACCTCGAAGGTCGCGCAGGCGGCGCGCAAGAGCTGGATGCCGGGCCGGGGCATGTCGCGGAAGCCGCGCAGGCTGGCGCCGCGCAGGAAAGGCGCGAGGATGACCAGCGCGGCGATGCTGCGGATGAGGAGGAGCTGGCCGACGGAATAGGTCGCCACCAGCCATTTCCCCAACGCGTCGTTGAGCGCAAAGAAGAAGATGCCGGTGAGCATCAGGCCGATGCCAGCGATGACGTGGTCGCGTCCGCTCCGGCTGGACGTTTGCGTGGTCATGGGCGCGGTCATGGCCGCGGTATATATCGTCGCCGGCACGGTGGCGACGGCTTTAGCGCGCGCGGCCGATCCTGACCCGCAACGTATAGCGATCGGCCGGCGCGACATGCTTCCAAGGACGGGCATAGTCGAACACGATCCGGACGTCGCCGGTTGCTTTCGCGCTCACGCGCCAGCGATGCACCCCGGGCGCGCCCGGCATCTGGCCGGATCCCGATTGGTAGCCGATGTCCTCTATCGCCACGGCACCGAGATTGACGCTACGCGCGGTGTTTATCCGCCATCCGTAGCCGGTGGAGGGATTGGACGCGAGCGTCACCATCGTGGAGCCGCCGACCGTTAGGCGAACCGTTGCACCGCCTGTCTTGGCATCGGCCGGCGCGCGGGCGATCACCAGCAACAGGACCGCAGCCAAAAACCACACCCTCATAGCCAATTTTCCCTCCCCCGGTTTGAACCCGGCGCGCAAAGCCGCGCATGCGGTCTTACCCGACGCGCTCACCGTTGCCCCGTCCCCCGCGCGGCGGCGATGAACTTGGCCCCGAACTCCTCGAGTTCGTCGCGATTGAGGTCGCTGACGGCCACCACGTCCAACCCGCCCTCGTTCCACCGCAGAACGTTAAACCCCTGCACGACCTCCAGCTGCGGCGTGCGCGAGCGCGCGCCGAGCCCTTGCGCGACGAACAGATTGATCACGTGCACGCGGCGCCGATAGACGACGGCCGCCGCCGGTTTGCCGTCGATGAAATCGAGCCGGCCGCCGACCAGTGTAAAGCCCTGACCGGTCAGATCGATGACCGGCGGCGCCAGATCGATGCGTCCGTTGAACCACGGCTTGACCGTGTGCTGATCGCTCGACGGCACGTCCGTGAGATGATCAGCCTGCAGCGATCGCAGATGCGCCGAAATCGCGTCACCGAGAATAGCGTCGTCACGGCCCTGCCGAACGACCACGAAGGTCACGCTCGCAGCCGCCAATGCCGAGATGGCGCCACCGGTGAGGAACCCTTTAAGCAACGCTCGCCGGTCGGTCTTGGCCGGCGCCACCCGCTCAATGCGCGCGCGCAATGCGGCCGGCGCGGTATAACGAAGCTCATGCGCCGGCAGCGCCTGCCGTAGCCCGCGATAGGCCGTCACCTGCTGCGCACAGCGCGCGCAGCCTGCGATATGCGCCTCGACCGCGCGCGCATGGCCGGCATCGAGCTCGTCATCGATCAGCGCATGAATGAGAACGTCGTCGCAGCTCATCTTTCCTTCTCCTCGGCCAGCCAGGCCGTCCGCAAGAGCGCGCGGCCGCGCGCTAGACGCGACATCACCGTGCCGACCGGCGCACCGATGACGTCGGCGATTTCGCGATAACTCAGATCGTTGATCTCACGTAGCACCAAAGTCTCGCGGAAAGCCGGCGGCAAATCCGCGATCAGCCGCCGCACGGTGGCCGCGTCGAGGTGGCGCAACGTCTCGGCTTCGGGCGAAGACGGCGCCTCCTCCCAGATGCCCTGCGAGCATTCTTCGGCCGCCTTGTCCTCGTCGCTTTGCACGAAGGCGGACGCACTGCGGCGTGCATATTCGGCGCGGCACACATTGCGCAGGATCGCCAGCAGCCACGGCTTGATCGGACCGCCGCGAAAGGTTCCGAAATGCCGAAAGGCGCGCAGGTAGCATTCCTGCACCGCATCCTCGGCATCGTGCGAGTCGCGCAGCAAATAGCGGGCGAGCGTGTAAACGTCGTCGAGATACGGCAGCGCGGCGGCGCGAAACCGCTGCGCCGTGCCGCCATCATCTTTCACGTCCGGCGCCATGACGTCTGCCACCAGAACGCACCGCGTTACCGCGGCGTGTTGCTGCCGGTCGTCCCCTCCACCACGATCGATCCTGTCATGTGCGGATGCAAGCCGCAGAAGTACTTGTAGGTGCCCGGTGTCGTGAACGTGAACGAATAGGTCTCGCCTGTATCGAGCGCCTTCGAACGCAGGCCCTGCGTGGTGGAGGCGACGGTATGCGGGATGTCATCCTCGTTGACCCAGGTGACCTTGGTGCCGGCCTTTATCGTCGCGGTCTGCGGCGAGAAGACGAAGTTATCGATCTTGATCGTCATGTCCTCGGCGTTCGCCGGCACGACGAACAATGGCATCGCGACCGCGGCGGCGGCCCAACGCGAGATATACGATGGCTTCATCATGCGCGTCCTTCATCCTTTGAGCGGCGTGTCGATGATGGCGAGCCGCTGCTCGTTTTGCTTGTACGTGATGTCGGCGATGCCGAGCAGCGTGCGCAATTTGTCGTCGGCGACCTTCATCGGCCCCGGCGACGGTGCCGTGCCCGGCGACGGCTGCGGGAACGCGGTCGAGCGCGCGGTGTGGAAGGTGACGTTGCCTTCCACTTTCTGCATGACCTGATGAATGTGCCCGTTGAGCACCGTCACCGAGCCGAAGCGCTTGAGGTAACCGAGCGCCTGCGCGCCATCGTCCGTGCCCCAACCCCATTCCGGATAAACCGTCCACAACGGGATATGCGCAAAGACGACGACCGGCTGCGACGCGGAACGGCCTCTCAAATCGCTCTCGAGCCAGGCGATTTGCTCCGCGCCGAGATTGCCGAGCCCGCCGCCTTTCAGATCGACGACGTTGACGAGGCCCACGAAGTGCACGCCATTGGCGTCGAACGAATAGTAGCCATCGCCTCTGGTGCCGCGGCCGTAGCGCTCGCGGTAAAGCTTGCCGCGACCTTCGTCGATCAGGTCATGCTCGCCCGGCACGTAGTGCACGTCGAGTTTGGCCTGCGAGATGATCTTGTCGGCGTCGTCGAATTCCGATGGCTTCGACAGATGCGAGATGTCGCCGGTGTGGATCATGAAGGCCGGGCTGCCCGGCACGGCCTTCACTCGCGCAATGGCCTCCTCCAGCGTCCCCTTGACGTCGGGGTTGGCCGGCTTGTCGAAGCCCATGTGGCTGTCGCTGATCTGGAGGAACGTGAAGCCTTTGGCCTCCTGCGCCACAGCCTCGTCGATGATGCCGAGCGAGGCCGGCACCCCGCCGGCCACCGTCCAGAGCACCCCGGTTCCCGCCCAAGTCATGCATTCGAGCACTTTGCGGCGGCTCGGACCGTCATTTTGGAGGGTCATGCCGACCTCCTGCGTGGTGGAACTGCAGGACTGGATCGGCAGGGGAGGCTTTTTATTCCCGGAAATCTTTCGCGATTGGCGGCGCGATCAGATATATCCCAGCATCATGAAGTTCCTCGACGAAGCCAAGGTCTACATCCAGTCCGGCGCCGGCGGAAACGGCTGCGTGTCGTTCCGGCGCGAGAAGTTTATCGAATTCGGCGGGCCGAACGGCGGTGACGGCGGCAGGGGCGGCGACGTCGTCGTCGAGGCCGTGACCGGCCTCAACACGCTCATCGACTACCGCTACCAGCAGCATTTCAAGGCCCAGCGCGGCGAAAACGGCATGGGCAAGGACCGCCACGGCGCCAACGGCCGCGACATCGTCATGAAGGTGCCGGTGGGCACCCAGGTCTACGAGGAAGACGGCGAAACGCTGCTCGCCGATCTGACCGAGGTCGGCCAGCGGGTCATCATCGCCAAGGGCGGCAATGGCGGCTTCGGCAACGCCTATTTCAAATCCTCGACCAACCGCGCGCCGCGTCACGCCAACCCCGGCCAGCCGGGCGAGGAACTGACCATCCGCCTGCGGCTGAAGCTGATCGCCGATGCCGGCCTCGTCGGCCTGCCGAACGCCGGCAAATCGACCTTCCTGGCCTCGGTGACGGCGGCCAAGCCGAAGATCGCCGATTACCCCTTCACCACGCTGCATCCCCAGCTTGGCGTCGTGCGCGTGGACGAGCGCGAATTCGTGCTCGCCGACCTGCCCGGCCTGATCGAGGGCGCGCATGAAGGCGTCGGCCTCGGCGACCGCTTCCTCGGCCACACCGAGCGCTGCCGCGTGCTGCTCCATCTCGTCGACGGCAATTCGGAAGACGCCGGCCGCGACTACAAGACCGTGCGCGCCGAGCTCGAGGCCTACGGCCACGGCCTCGAAGACAAGCCCGAGATCGTCGCGCTGTCCAAGGCCGACTCGATGACGCCGGAGCAGATCAAGACGCAGAAGGCCAAGCTCAAGAAGGCCTGCAAGAAGACGCCGCTGGTGCTGTCCTCGGCCTCCGGCAAGGGCGTGCCGGAAGTCCTTCGCGCGCTCTTCAAGGTCATCGACGAGACCCGCGAGCAGACCAGCGACGACACAACCGAAGCGGCGTGGCAGTCGTAAGGTCGCGCCCCGCGCGGCCGGCCTTGTGCCGGCCATTTGCCTCTTTTACTGAAACAGCCAAGAGGCGCAGATGCCCGGGACGAGCCCGGGCATGACGCCGCAATTGTGCAGGAGCCCATCATGAAGACCCGCGCCGCGGTTGCCTGGAAAGCCGGCGAACCCCTCACCATCGAAACCATCGACATCGAAGGGCCGAAGGCAGGCGAAGTGCTGGTCGAGGTCATGGCGACCGGTGTGTGCCACACCGACGCGTTCACGCTGTCCGGCGCCGATCCGGAAGGCTTGTTTCCGGCGATCCTCGGCCACGAAGGCGCGGGCATCGTGCGCGACGTCGGCCCCGGCGTCACGACGCTGAAGCCCGGCGATCATGTGATCCCGCTCTACACGCCGGAATGCCGGCAGTGCAAAACCTGCCTGTCGCAGCGCTCCAACCTCTGCACCTCGATCCGCGCGACGCAAGGCAAGGGCCTGATGCCCGACGGCACCTCGCGCTTCCGCTGCGACGGCGATCCCGTGTTCCACTACATGGGCTGCTCGACCTTCGCGAACTTCACCGTGCTGCCGGAGATCGCGCTCGCCAAGGTGCGTGAGGACGCGCCCTTCGACAAGATCTGCTACATCGGCTGCGGCGTCACCACCGGCATCGGCGCGGTGATCTACACCGCCAAGGTGTGGCCCGGCGCGAACGTCGTGGTGTTCGGCCTCGGCGGCATCGGCCTCAACGTCATCCAGGGCGCGAAGATGGTGGGCGCCGACAAGATCGTCGGCGTCGATCTCAATCCCGCCAAGCGCGCGATGGCCGAGAAGTTCGGCATGACGCACTTCATCAATCCGGACGAAGTCGGCCGCGACAAGGTCGTGCAGGCGATCGTCGACGTCACCGGCGGCGGCGCGGACTTCTCGTTCGAATGCATCGGCAACGTGCACACGATGCGTCAGGCGCTCGAATGCTGCCACCGCGGCTGGGGCGAAAGCATCATCATCGGCGTCGCCGGCTCGGGCCAGGAGATCGCGACGCGTCCGTTCCAGCTCGTCACCGGCCGCGTCTGGAAGGGCACGGCTTTCGGCGGCGCGCGCGGCCGCACGGACGTGCCCAAGATCGTCGACTGGTACATGGAAAAGAAGATCAACATCGACGATCTGATCACGCACACCATGCCGCTCGACAAGATCAACGACGCCTTCGATCTGATGCACGAAGGCAAGTCGATCCGTTCGGTTGTGGTGTACTGAGCGATCCCAATGAAGAAACGGACGCCGCGCGGGCGGCGTTCGCTTCTCGGATGGACTTCTTCCCCCCTTGAGCCGCGCTAGGCCGCGGCCAAGACCGGTACGGTGTAGAGCGTTTCGTTGTCGGCGTTGCGGACCTGCACCTGCGAGCCGACCCACTGCTCGGTGTCGGACACGCCAAGATCGGCCGCAATGAGTTCCGCCATCTGCGCCGCGTCCTCCGGCCGCACGAACTCCCGTCCGTGGTAGTCGTAAGTGCGCGAGTTCTGGCTGAGAACATCGAAGAAAAAGCGCATGGGATGCTGTTTCCTAAAGTGGACAAGGAAACAGATACCCCCGAGCGGTTTGGATTCGCTTTCGCAAAAAACCCGCATTTCACTCAGATTGAGCGCACATTATCTTCAATAGAGATCGAGCCCGAACTTGCGCACGGGCTCGAGCCGTCAGCGCCAGCCGTAGCCGCGTTCGATCACGATCACGCGGCTGCGCGAGGCCGACGGGGCATCAATGTCATCGCCCGCGTCATCGTCATTACGGGTGATCCGCCGCACGCGCTCGGCGACATCATCGAGATCGACCGCGCGCGAACGCGCTGAGTCATACTGTCCGCGCTCGGAGCGCTGCGCGCGCTGCTCGCCGCTCGACCGGTTGGGCGTCGACGCCGTTCTGCCGGCACCGCCCTTCTCGCAGACCTGACGCGGGCCGCTATAGGGCTGATAGGTGCAATCCGACGCGCGGAAGGAACTGTAGGCCGCGGAGCAGGCGGCGATGTTGCAGCGGCCGCCGCTTTGTTCGGCAACCGGCTGAACGGCCGCCGGCGATTGCACCGCGCGCGGCTCCGCCGGCTCTTCGGCCTGCCCCGGCTGCGGTTCCTGCGCCTGTTTCGATGCGACTTCGGTGGTTGGCTCGGCCGGAGTGGTCGGCTCAGCCGGCTTCGCGGTTTGATCGGCATCCGCCTGACGCGCTTGCGGCGCGCGCTGATCGGCGACAGCGGAACCGGTGGTTTCGTTGGTCGGCGGATAGACCATGCGGACGTCTCTGTTGACGCTCGGCGCGGCGGGATAAACGGGCGACAGCGCGCGATCGTCTTTGGCCCGTTCCTCGGCGCGTTCCTTGGCTGCGTCCTCGGCCTTCGCTTCTTTCTGCTCTTTCTGCGCGTTCGCGGTTCCGGCCGATGGCGACGGGAACGCGCTTTCGGTGCGCGCCGCCTGCGTCTTGTCGGGCAGCGGCGAGGTCAGAAGATCCAGTCCGAACAATGCGCTCGAAGCCGCCACCAACAGGACGGCGAGATAAACCAGAAAGGGCACGGCGCCACCTGTCAATTAGCGGATGATGACAGAGCAACGCGTCAGCGATAGCTCGGTTCCTGACATCGCCCGGCGCAATGTGCCGCGTGAGCGCGCAAACCGCGCGAATCATCACACCATATGCGCGCGCACGTTCCGCGGCAGCAGCGTGATCAGCCGCTGCGCATCCGATGGCGCGGCGCTTTTCTGATCGTTGTCGAAATAGACATACACGTCGCGCTTTTCTTTGCGCCACGTCGCGATCTTGCGCGCCCACGCGCGCAACGCCGCATCCGAATAATTGCCCTTATACGTTCCGCCCGGACCATGGCCGCGGACATAGACATGCGACGCGGTCACGACCCATGGCGCGGGCGCGTCATGATGATCCGAGATGCAGAGCGCGATATCGTGCCGGCGCAGCAAGGCGTAAATGTCTTCGCTGTACCAACTGCGATGACGGAATTCGAACGCGTAGCGCCGGCGCTTCGGCAGCAGCTTCAAGAACGACTTCAACCGATCGGCATCCGCTTCGAACCGCGCCGGCAACTGAAACAGCACGGGCCCCGCTTTCGGGCCGAGGATCTTCAAGCGCTCCTCGATCAACGCCAGGCTGTTGCGCGACTTGTCGCTGAGCCGCTTCCAGTGCGTGATGAATTTCGACGCCTTCCATGCGAACACGAAATCGTCCGGCGTCTGATCCCGCCAGCCGCGCACGGCGTCGAGCGACGGCGTGCGATAGAACACGCCGTTGAGTTCGGCGCTGGCGAATTGCGTCGCGTAGTATGCGAGATGATGCTTGAGCATCACCTCGGGCGGAAAGAACGGCCCGCGCCAGGACGGATAGCTCCATCCTGAGGTACCGATAAACAGCCCCGCCTGCTTTTTCGCCCGCTTCGCCATCGCACCTGATTGCCTTGCGAACGCAACCCGGACGCGCCGCAAAGGTTGCGCCGCAGGGCGGTAAATGCGCCAGAAATGGCCCAATTATCGCCCTTCAATGCGCACATCCCTTGCCTATCAGGACACCTCGGCCGGGGGGTTGGTATCGGGGAGTTCATTTTTATGGCTACACGTCTGACCGCCGCAATTTGCGGCGTTGCGATCCTTTTTGCCTCGCCGCTCGCGGCCCAAGCACAATCCGGCATTGCCTCCATCTACGGTTACAAGGGCGGTAAAACCGCCAGCGGCGAACGCGCCGCCCCCGGCGGCCTCACGGCCGCTCACCGTACCCTGCCCTTCGGCACGCATGTGCGGGTCACCAACAAGCGCAACGGCCGCAGCGTGGTCGTGCGCATCAACGATCGCGGACCTTTCGTGCGCGGCCGCATCATCGACCTGACGCCCGCCGGCGCACGCGCGCTCGGCTTCTCGGGCCTGGCGCCGGTCGAGGTCGAAATCGCGAGCTGATCCGCAGCACCGCTGCGATCTCCAAATCCAACACATACGAAAAAAGGACAGGCACAGATGAGTGTCTGTCCTTTTTCGTTCCTGCGCGTGGTCGTCTCGCCGCAGATCGATAAGCGAGCGCGGCGACTTTACATGCACGCCTTGTCCGCGCGGCGCTCCCTGCCGTAATCCGTCCATAGGCCGGCGTTAATCCGGTCGTGAGGAAAGCTGGGAGGCCGTTCACATGCGCCGTGCGTGCGCGCTCGCGATCGCCATGAGCCTTGTCTGCGTCGGAACGGCATCGCCGCAGGACGAGGACATCTTCAAGAACCGCCCGGCCTTCTCGTTCGGCGATCAGCCGGCGCAGCGCTCGGCCACCTGCGGGGAAGTGCGCGCCATGGCCGCCGGCCTGCCCGACACCGATATGCGCATGGATCTGTCCATCGTCGGCGTGCTCGCGCTGGTGAGGACCGACGGCGCGCTCTGGTACTTCGGCATGTGCGCGCCGCCGGATGTGCGCGTGCTTTGCGTCGCCTATCAGGAGAACGGCATGAAGGTCGGCGACAAGGTCTACATGAAGGGCGGCTTCCGCCGCCTCGGCCCCGATCACATCGTGCTCGATCCGTGCCTGGCCAACTGGCCCGACGACGCCGAGAAGCAAGAACTCGAAGGCGGCGGCAACGCACCGCCCCCATGACGGCGCCGCGAAAGGCGTGTTAAAGACCCGGCACACATACGCATATTCGCCGAGCCCATGTCCAAGACGCCTGCCCTCAAAGACTTCCGCCGCATCGTGGTAAAGGTCGGCTCCGCCCTTCTCGTCGACCATGCGGCCGGCGGCCTCAAGCGCGCCTGGCTCGACGGCCTCTGCGCCGACATCGCCGACCTGCATGGCCGCGGCTGCGACGTGCTGGTGGTGTCCTCCGGCGCCATCGCGCTCGGCCGCGCCGTGCTCGGCCTGCCGCGCGGCGCGCTCAAGCTCGAGGAAGCGCAGGGCGCGGCCGCCGTCGGCCAGATCGCGCTGGCGCGCGCCTGGTCGGAAGCGCTCGGCACCCACGGCATCACCGCAGGCCAGGTGCTCGTCACCTTGGGCGACACCGAGGAGCGCCGCCGCTATCTCAACGCGCGCTCGACGGTCGCCAAGCTGCTCGAATGGAAGAGCGTGCCGGTGATCAACGAGAACGACACCGTCGCCACCACCGAGATCCGCTATGGCGACAACGACCGCCTGGCGGCGCGCGTCGCCACCATGGTGAGCGCGGACCTGTTGGTCCTCCTCTCCGACATCGACGGTCTTTACGACAAGCCGCCGGCGCACAATCCCGACGCCAAGCTGGTGCCGGTGGTGCCGCGCATCTCTGCCGAAATCGAAGCCATGGCCGGCGCCTCCGGCTCGGAGCTTTCGCGCGGCGGCATGGTGACCAAGATCGAAGCCGGCAAAATCGCCACCACCGCCGGCACGCACATGGTGATCGCGTCGGGCCATGTGCAGCGGCCGCTCAAGCGCATCGCCGACGGCGCGCCGTGCACGTGGTTTCTCACGCCGGCCAATCCCGTCACGTCGCGCAAGAAGTGGATCGCCGGCTCGCTCGAGCCGCGCGGCGCGGTGCACATCGACGCGGGCGCGGTGCGCGCGCTGCGCACGGGCGCGAGCCTCCTGCCCGCGGGCGTCACCAAGGTCGAAGGCGCGTTCGAACGCGGCGACGCGGTGATCGTGCGCGGTCCCGACGGCGCCGAAGTCGGCCGCGGCCTGATCGCTTACGACGCTTTGGACGCGGAGAAGATCAAAGGCCGCTCGTCAACGGACGTGCGCGACCTGCTCGGCTATGACGGCCGCACCGAGCTGGTGCACCGCGACGATCTCGCGCTCGCCGGCGAGTGATCGTCAAGTCAGCCCCGCCTGCTGTTTGACGAAGGCGATCACCGTAGCAAGTCCGTCGCGGCCCATCTCCGATTGCGGATCGCGCGTGATGAACATATGCGGCGCGCCGGGATATTTGCGCAGCTCGATGACGCCGCCGCGCGCACGATAACTGTCGGCGAACATGTCGGCGCGCTCATGTTCGACGTTCTCGTCGGCCGTGCCTTGCACGAACAACAGCGGCGGCAGCTTCCCGGCCTCGCCGCGATCGAGGATCAATTGCGGATTGGCCTTTGCCATCGCCGCCTCGTCCGGCCAGAAGGCATGATGCGCCTCGACCAGATTTGAAATGCCTTTCGCCGTCGCCATGCGATAGCGCGCGAGCGGATCGGCGACCGGCCAGCAAGCGATGGCAAAATCGAGCCCGCCGCTTTGCGCGCGCAGCGCCGCATCGGTCGGCGCATGATCGTCCGGCCGCATCATGGTCGTCAGCAACAGATGCCCGCCGCTCGATGTGCCGATGCCGCCGAAGGCCGTCGGCACGAGATCGAGGTCGGCTGCGTTCGCCTTGAGCCAGCGAATGGCGAAAGCCACATCCTCCAGCGCCGCCGGATAGGCGGCGACCGGCGGCATGCGGAAATCGATCGCGAACACCGCAACGCCGGCCGCGGCCAAGGCGCGATGGAAGAGGACGTTGGTGAGACGGTCACCGCTGGTCCAGCCGCCGCCGTGTACCTCGATCATCACCGGCACACGCGCTCCGCCCGCCGGCCGATACAGCCGGCCGAGCAGCGACACGCCATCGACGCGGCGATATTCGAGATCGGTTGTTTGGACGGCGTCATCGACTTGCATGGGTCATTCCACTTCGCGACGAAACAGACTTACGGCCGCGTTCAATACAGGAAAGCGGCGCGCGTCATAGGGCCATCGCGGATGGCGGAAGAACGGATGCTGCGGGGAGCCGGAGATTGGGAGCGGCGGCCGGACGGGGAAGATGGCCGGGGTCAGCGGACGGCTCGTTGACGCTTAAACGCCGCGACAAACTGCTCCACGTGACGTTTTGGCCGATTGCCCCGCTCAGGCGGGGGCTTCATTTTGCGCCTAAGGCCTTGGGCAAAGGACACACGTGTACCCGTCCCGCGCCTCTGGCCTCTTCGATCACCGACACAACTACCCCCAGGGGCCTTCGGGCCCCTTCTTTTTTCGTAGAATCGGGGGTTAGGCGACGCGCCGCTTGACGCGGCGGCGGGCGGGCGGCCGTGCGGGCTGCGGCGGCAGGCGCAATTTGGTGCCGTCGGGAAACTCGAGATAGCGCTTTACATCGCCGTCGCGGCCCTCCACGACGAATTTGGTACCGACCGGAAAGCGGCTGGGAAGCCGACTGAGACGATGCGCCATGGGAACCCTCCTCCCTGTGCCCGAGACCGGGATGCGACCGAAGTTACCGTCAGCCTGACAGCACAATGTGTGGGTCAATTGATCGGTTTCGGACGTTCTCTCGTTACCCCCGCTGTCCCCGATATCCCCACGGCGGGTCGCAGCTATGCCGTCTGTACCGGCATCTCGCAGGCGGAACAGCGACGTGATAGGTAAGCCACCGAGGGCCATGGACGTATGGCCCGGATAGTTGGAATTCCGATGACAGCGCCGCTGAAAAGCATTGATGGAACAGCCGATATTTCGGCCCTGATGGCCGGCATCGGCCGCGAGGCCCGCGCCGCCGCGCGCGTCCTGGCGCTCGCCCCGGCCGAGCAGAAGGACCGGGCCCTGGCCGCCATGGCCGCGGCTGTGCGCGCCCACAAGCCGGCGATCCTGGCCGCCAATGCCGAGGATATCGCCGAGGCGAAGGCCAACGGGCTCGACAAGGCCTTCCTCGACCGCCTCCTGCTGAACGACGCCCGTGTCGAGGGTATCGCCGCCGGCATCGAAGCGGTCAAAGCGCTGAAAGACCCGGTCGGCCAGGTCACCGAGGCCTGGACCCGCCCGAACGGCATGCAGATCGAACGCGTGCGCGTGCCGCTGGGCGTCATCGGCATCATTTACGAGAGCCGCCCGAACGTGACCGCGGATGCCGGCGTGCTGTGCCTGAAGGCCGGCAATGCCGCGATCCTGCGCGGCGGCTCGGATTCGGCCCGCTCCTCGCGCGCGATCCACGCCGCCCTGGTCGAAGGCCTGCGCGCCGCCGGCCTGCCGGAGGCCGCGATCTCGCTCGTGCCGACGCGCGACCGCGCCGCAGTCGGGCAGATGCTCGCCGGCCTCGACGGCAACATCGACGTCATCGTGCCGCGCGGCGGCAAGAGCCTGGTCGCGCGCGTGCAGGTCGAGGCCCGGGTGCCGGTATTCGCCCACCTCGAAGGCGTCGTGCACATCTATGTCGACAAGGCCGCCTCGCTCGATATGGCCAAGACGATCGTGCTGAACGCGAAAATGCGGCGCACGGGCGTCTGCGGCGCGGTGGAGACCCTGCTGGTCGACCGCGCCTGCGCCGACACGCATTTGAAGCCGCTGATCGAAATGCTGCTCAATGCCGGCTGCGAGGTGCGCGGCGACAAGGCCGTGCAGGCGATCGACACGCGGGTAAAGCCCGCCTCCGAGGAGGATTGGGCGACGGAATATCTCGACGCCATCATTTCCGCGAAGGTGGTCGACGGCGTGGACGGCGCGATCGCGCATATCGAACGCTATGGCTCGCACCACACCGACGCGATCATCACCGATGACCAGGCGGCGGCCGAAAAGTTCCTGTCCGAGGTCGACTCGGCGATCGTGCTGCACAACGCTTCGACCCAGTTCGCCGACGGCGGCGAGTTCGGCTTCGGCGCCGAGATCGGCATCGCCACCGGCCGCCTGCATGCGCGCGGGCCGGTCGGCACGGAACAGCTCACCACGTTCAAATACCGCATCCGCGGAACCGGTCAGACACGGCCGTGAATTCGCAACAACTCGCCCGCTCCGAGCGCGTCCTGCCCCCGCACGCGCCCGGCATGAGAATCGGCCTGTTCGGCGGCACGTTCGACCCGCCGCACCGGGCGCATCTGGCTGCCTCTCTGCTGGCGCTCAAGCGCCTGAAGCTCGACCGCGTGTGGTGGCTGGTGACGCCGGGCAATCCGCTCAAGGACACCCGGCATCTGGCGCCGCTGGGCGAGCGCATCGCCGCCGCCCGCGCGCTGACGCATCATCCGCGCATCGACGTCACCGGGCTCGAGGCGGTCATCAAGACCCGGTACACCTACGACACCATCTCGTGGCTGCGCACCCGCTGCCCGGGCGTGCGCTTCGTCTGGATCATGGGCGCGGACAACCTGCGCAGCTTCCATCGCTGGCAGAGGTGGCGCGGCATCGCCAGCCTGGTGCCGATCGCGGTAGTCGACCGCCTGGGCCCGAGCCTCTATGCCGGCGCCAGCGCCGCCGGCCAGGCACTGCGCGCCTTCCGCCTTCCTGAGGAAGCGGTTCCGACCCTGCCGGACCAGAAGGCGCCGGCCTGGGCTTTCCTGCACGGGCTGAAGTCGCCGCTGTCCTCGACCGCGCTGCGGGCCTTGCGCGAACGAGACGAACCCTGACGGCGCCTGGAAAAAGCCGCCAAACGCGCTATCTTTAGCATGATCCCGGTCGTTAACCGGGTCGAGTGCGGCAACCTGAAAGGACGAATACCCCTGGCTACACAAGCACTCTCTCGGGCCGCGAAAGCTGCGCCCGAAACCGTGTCCGGACGCCCGAGCGCCGAACAGACACTCGACATTGTCCTCAAGGCCATTGAAGACATGAAGGCCGAGGACACCGTTCACATCGCCCTCCACGGCAAGACTTCGATCGGCGACTACATGGTCGTGACCAGCGGTCGTTCGCAGCGTCACGTCGCATCGGTGGCCGATCGCGTCGTCAAGGATCTGCACCAGGCGGGCATCAAGCGCGTGCGGGTCGAAGGCCAGCGGCAGGCCGACTGGGTCCTGATCGATGCGGGCGACGTCATCGTCCACGTCTTCAGGCCCGAAGTGCGTGGCTTCTACAACATCGAAAAGATGTGGTCGGGCGGCCCCGACGCGCACCGTCCGAGCTGATACAGTCCGGCCGCGATGCGTATTGTCGTGGCTGCCATTGGACGTCTGAAAGGCGCGGAAACCGAGCTTTCCGAGCGCTATCGTAAACGCGCGGCCCAAACCGGCCGCCAGCTCGGCTGGCGCGATGTCGAGATGATCGAGATCCGCGAAAGCCGCGCCGACGATGCCAACAAGCGCATGGTCGAGGAGTCTATCGCGCTCGCCAACATCATCCCGCAAAATGCTGCGGTCGTGCTGTTGGATTCGCGCGGCGATAATCTCGACAGCGCCACTTTCGCCAATCAGCTCGCGAAATGGCGCGGGGCCGACAAGCCGGCGACCGTCTTCATCATCGGCGGCGCCGACGGTCTGGCGCCGAGCCTGCAGGACAAAGCGACCATGCGGCTCGCCTTCGGCGCCGCGACCTGGCCGCACCAGATGGTGCGGGCCATGTTGCTGGAACAGATCTACCGCGCGGCGACGATCCTGACCGGACATCCGTATCATCGGGCGTGAAACGATTCATTCGCCGACCCCGATTTAGTCTCATTCCCGGCGCAAGAACCTTCGCCAATGATCTTGCCGTCCTATCCCGTGGGCGTAACGTGACCGCGATGCCATGCTTAAGCGAATCGCTCCGTTACGGCTCATATGCCGCGCTCGTCGCGGCTCTTATTGTGCCGCCCGTGGCGAAGGCGCAGGAGCGCCGGCCGCTGGTGCTTGCTCAAGCGGATACCTCCGACAAGAACGACACGCTCAAGCAGCGCGAAAGCGAACTGCAGGCCGCGCGTGAGGCGCAACGTCAATCGGCCGAAGCCGAGGCCGCGCTCAAGCGCGAGATCGAACAGATCGGCGCCGATCGCCGCAAGCTCAACGAGGCCCTGATCGACACGGCCACGAAGCTGCGGCGCGTCGAATCCAAAATCGCGGCCACCGAAGACCGGCTCAAGCCGCTCGATGCCAACGAGCAGATCATCCGCAAATCGCTGGAAGGACGCCGCGCCGTCATCGGCGAAGTGCTGGCCGCCTTGCAGCGGATCGGCCATCGGCCGCCGCCCGCCTTGATCGCCAGCCCGGAAGACGCGCTGCAGGCCGTGCGCACCGCGATGGTGCTCGGCGCGGTGCTGCCGGAGATGCGCCAGCAGGTCGATGCGCTGGCGCGCGACCTCTCCAACCTTGTGGATGTGCGCAAACAGATCGCCGCCGAGCGCGAGCAGCTCAATACCGAAGTCGCTTCGCTCAATCAGGAGCGCACGCGCATGAGCGCGCTGATCGACGAGCGTCAGCGCCAGGAAGCCGATCGCGAAAGGGCGCTTGCCGCCGAGCGTACGCGCGCCACGGATCTCGCCCGTCAGGTCGACAATCTCAAAGATTTGATCGCCAAGCTCGAGCAAGGATTGGATGCCTCGACGCGAGCTTCACGCGAGGCCGCGCGCCCCGACCAGAAGGGCGCCCTTTCAGCGCTGCACGATCCCGGCCGGCTTTCACCCGCCGTCGCGTTCGCATCGTTGCGGGGCCGGGTTCCAGTTCCGGTTAACGGCGTCAAATTGAAGGAATACGGCGCACCCGATGGTAACGGGGGAGTGGAGAAGGGCCTTTCGGTCGCCACCCGCGCCGGCGCCCAGGTAACCGCGCCCGCCGATGGTTGGGTTGTCTATGCCGGACCCTTCCGCTCCTACGGCCAACTCTTGATCCTCAATGTCGGCGGCGGGTATCATGTCTTGCTCGCCGGGATGGAGCGGATTTCAGTCGACCTTGGTCAGTTCGTGTTGACCGGGGAGCCCGTTGCAGTGATGGGAAATGGCTCCCATATTGCCGCTGTCCTAGCGACTGGATCCAATCAACCGGTGCTCTACATCGAGTTTCGTAAAGACGGGGCTCCCGTCGACCCAGGCCCATGGTGGGCTGCTGGTGAAGGTGAAAAGGTTCGCGGATGATGCGCAAGACCTCCCTTATTCTTCTCGGCGCGGCAGCCGGCGCGGCCATGACGCTGCTCGCGGTGCAACCGCGACTGGTGATCGTCGGGTCCAGCGCCAAGGCTGCGGTCGCGGACACCTACCGCCAACTCAATCTCTTCGGCGATGTCTTCGAGCGCGTTCGCGCCGACTACGTCGAGAAGCCCGATGACGGCAAGCTCATCGAGTCCGCCATCAACGGCATGCTCGCCGGTCTCGATCCGCACTCGAGCTACATGGACGCCAAGAGCTTCCGCGACATGCAGGTGCAGACGCGCGGCGAGTTCGGCGGCCTCGGCATCGAAGTCACCATGGAAGACGGCCTGATCAAGGTCGTGGCGCCGATCGACGATACGCCCGCGGCCAAGGCCGGCGTGCTCGCCAACGACGTCATCACCAAGCTCGACGACGACCAGGTGCAGGGCCTCACGCTCAATCAGGCCGTCGAGAAGATGCGCGGCCCGGTGAACACCAAGATCAAGCTGACCATCATGCGCAAGGGTCAGGACAAGCCGGTCGAGGTCTCGATCACGCGCGACGTCATCCGCGTGCGCTCGGTGCGCTCGAACGTCGAAGGCGACGACGTCGGCTACATCCGCCTGACGCAGTTCAACGAGCAGACCACGGACGGCCTGAAGAAGGCGATCGCGGACATCTCGGCGAAGATCAGCGACGACAAGCTCAAGGGCTACGTGCTCGACCTGCGCAACAATCCGGGCGGCCTGCTCGATCAGGCGATCTCGGTGTCGGACGCGTTCCTGCAGAAGGGCGAGATCGTCTCCACCCGCGGCCGCAACGCCGACGAGACGCAGCGCTTCAACGCGCGCGCCGGCGACCTGACCAAGGGCAAGCCGGTGATCGTGCTGGTCAACGGCGGCTCGGCCTCGGCGTCGGAAATCGTCGCCGGCGCGCTGCAGGACCATAAGCGCGCGACCATTCTCGGCACGCGCTCGTTCGGCAAGGGTTCGGTGCAGACCATCATCCCGCTGGGCTCCGGCAACGGCGCGCTGCGCCTGACGACGGCGCGCTACTACACGCCGTCGGGCCGTTCGATCCAGGCCAAGGGCATCACGCCGGACATCGAAGTGCTGCAGGAAGTGCCGGACGAGTTGAAGGCCAAGACCGACACCAAGGGTGAAGCCTCGCTGCGCGGCCACCTCAAGGGCGACGAGGGCAAGGAACAGACCGGCTCGCAGTCCTACGTGCCGCCGGATCCGAAGAACGACAAGGCGCTCACGATGGCGGTCGATCTGCTCCGTGGCGTGCAGGTCAACTCGGCCTTCCCGCCGAACACCAAGGCGCCGGTGCCGAACTGATCCGGCAATAACCCATCTCATCGCGAAAGGGCGGCCTTCAGGGCCGCCCTTTTTCGTTTCGGGGGCATCTTTTGCTTCCGTTCGTCAGCGGGATAGGGGCGGTAGCGTGATAGAGTTGGGGGATGATTCGTGAGGATCGCCGCCGTGGCCCCGGATGACCTGAACGCGCCGCTGGGCCGAGACAAAGCCAAGAAGCCGTCGAAGCTGGCAAGGCTTTCGACAGGCGTGCCGCAGCTGCTGGCGGGCGTGCTCGCGCTCTCGGGCGTGGTCGTGATCGGCTGGACGGCTTTCGTCGACGATCCCCTGGGCGGTGAGCCGATCGCGGTGGTGTCGACCAAGCCGGAGCCCGGCGCAGCCGCCGACGCCGGCCCGACCGACGTGGCCGTCGCCAAGATCGCGCCCAAGGAAACGCCGGCTGCGCCCCCGGCCGGCACGCAGACCGTCACCATCATCGACGGCTCGAGCGGCAGCCGGCAGGAAGTCGCCATTCCGGGCACCCAGTCGGGCGCGGAACCGTCGGCGCCGAAGACCTCCGCCGATCCGAAGCTCCTGGAGACGACGCGGCACGGCGCCGTCCCGAAGATCGGCCCGAACGGCGCGCGCCCGTCCGCCGTCTACGCCAAGCCGCGCCAGCTCTCCGCCGCGGAGAAGGGCCTGCCCCGCATCGGCATCATCGTCGGCTCGATGGGCATCAGCGCCTCCGGCACGGCCGACGCGCTGTCGAACCTGCCGCCCACGGTGTCGTTCGCCATCGCGCCCTATGGCGCGGACGTCGACAAGCTCGCGGCGCGGGCGCGCGGCGAGAACCATGAAGTCCTGCTGCAAGTGCCGATGGAGCCGTTCGACTTTCCGAACAACGACCCCGGCCCGCAGACGCTGCTCGCCTCGCTCAACAGCGACCAGAACATCGACCGCCTGCATTGGCTGATGAGCCGGGTGCAGGGCTATGTCGGCGTGATGAACTACATGGGCGCGCGCTTCGTGACCTCCGAGCAGGCGCTCGGCCCGGTGATGCGCGAGTTCGCCAAGCGCGGCCTCATTTTCGTCGATGACGGCGCGACCTCGCGCAGCGTCGCCGGCCAGCTCGCCGGCGGCCAGAGCCTGCCCTTCGCCAAGACGGACATCGTGCTCGACACCGTGCCGACGCCGGTGGAAGTCGACCGCGCTTTGGCGCGGCTCGAGGCGCTCGCGCGCGACAACGGCAGCGCCGTCGGCTTTGCCACCGCGCAGCCGGCGACGATCGCCCGCCTCGCCGAATGGGCGCGCACGGTGGAGAGCCGCGGCTTCGTGCTGGTGCCGATCACCATGATCGCGGTGAAGCCGCGCTCGAGCTGAGCAGCAAGCGCTGCTTAGTGAGTTGACCTGCTGGTTGACTTGGCCATCCAATTTGGCTGTCGTCCGCGCGAAAGCCGCTCAGGACTACAGGTTCATCCATGCCTCCGCACGAATCCCTTCCCTATCGTCCCTGCGCCGGCATCACGGTGTTCAATCGCGCCGGCTTGGTGTTCGTCGGCCGCCGCGCCGGCGGCCCGGAGCATACGGACGCGACGCATGTCTGGCAGATGCCGCAAGGCGGCATCGACGATGGCGAGGATGCCTATCAGGCGGCGCTGCGCGAACTCTACGAAGAGACCAACATCCGGTCGGTCGAGAAGCTCGGTGAGATCGCCGACTGGCTCACCTACGACCTGCCGCCCGACATCGCGGGCGAGGCTTGGAACGGCCGCTATCGCGGCCAGAAGCAGAAGTGGTTCGCGCTGCGCTTTATCGGCGAAGAGCGCGAGATCAACATCACCGCGCCCGCGGGCGGCCACCACGCGCCGGAATTCATCGACTGGCGCTGGGTGAAGCTGAGCGACCTGCCGGAGCTCGTGGTGCCGTTCAAGCGCGCGACCTACGAGCGCGTCGTCGCCGCGTTCCGTCCGCTCGTTGGCTGAGATGCATTCGCGGTCACTGTGCCGCGGCGCTGCGGGACATTGCGCCGCACCGCGCGGCCATGGTGACGCCCTCACCGCCTCTTAGGACTGGCGCTTCACACGCCACGGGAGGCCTCATGTTTGACGCGAAAAATCTGCTCGACCAGTTCATCGGCGGGCAGGGCCAACAGGGCCGCGGCGGCGGCCGCCAGAGCAGCGATCTGCTGCAGCAGGCAACCAACGCCTTGAGCGGCTTCGGCGGCGGCGCCCTCACCGGGGGTCTCGCCGGCCTGCTACTTGGCTCGAAAAGCGGCCGGAAGCTCGCCGGCTCGGCGCTCACCTATGGCGGCATGGCGGTTGCCGGCGCGCTTGCCTACCGCGCTTATCAGAACTGGCAGGCCGGCAAGGCCGCAACGTCGACAGCGAACGCCGATACGCCACTGCTGCCGCCGCCGGCCAACACGCCGTTCAATCCGGTGAATGATGACGCGCAGCAGTCGCTCGCGCGCAACCTCCTGCGCGCGATGATTGCCGCCGCCAAGGCCGACGGCCATATCGACGCCGCCGAGCAAGGCAACATCTTTGCCCAGATGGACAAGCTCAATGTCAGCGCGGAAGACAAAGCGTTCGTCATGGACGAGCTGCGCAAGCCGCTCGACGTCGACGCGGTGGCGAACACCGCGCGCAGTCCGGAAGAGGCGGCCGAGCTCTATACGGTGTCGCTCCTGGCGATCGATGTCGATAGTCCGGCCGAGCGCGGCTATCTCGCGCTGCTGGCGGCGCGGCTCAAGCTCGACGACAAACTGGTCGCGCATCTGCATGCGACCGTCGAAGGCGTGGCGCGCTGAGCTGCGCGTGCGCAACTGTCATTGCCCGCGTGAGCGGGCAATCCAGTAGCCAGGATGGTTCAGGAGAATTCAGGAGGCCGCGAATACTGGATGCCCCGCTCGCGCGGGGCATGACAGCCTATTAGTGCGCCGCGGTGCCGATCAGATGGCGGTCGATCGACTTGTAGTGGTCGAGCCGCGCGATCAGCTTGTCGACTTCCGAGCCCGCGTCCGCCTTGGCGATCCGCTGCTCGAGTTCGGAGATGCGCGCCGTGATCGCGGCGCGGTCGATGTCGGCGACGTTCTCGGCCACATCGGCGAGCACCGTCAGGCCTTCCGGCGAGACTTCCGCAAAGCCGCCGAGCACGACGATCTTGCGCTCACCGGCCGCGCTGCGGACCGTCAGGATGCCGGGACGCAACGTCGCGACCAGCGGCGAATGACCGGCGAGCACGCCGAAGTCGCCCTCGGCGCCGGGGACATCCACCTGCTCGACCTCGCCGGAGAACAGGAGCTTTTCCGGCGAAACGAGATCGAATTGAAACGTGGCCATAGCAGCCTCTACAAATCCCTAGCCCGTGTCCCTCATCCTCGGGAGAGCGCGAAGCGCGCGTCTCGAAGCATGAGGCCGAGATCCTTCATCGCCTCGTCCCTTTCGAGACGCGGGCCTGACGGCCCGCTCCTCGGGATGTAGCGATCGAACGCGAAATTAAGCCGCTTCCGCCGCGAGCTTCTTACCCTTCTCGACGGCTTCTTCGATCGTGCCGACCATGTAGAAGGCCGCTTCCGGCAGGTAGTCGTACTTGCCTTCCACCAGGCCCTTGAAGCCCTTGATGGTGTCGGCGAGGTCGACGAGCTTGCCCGGCGAGCCGGTGAACACTTCGGCGACGTGGAACGGCTGCGACAGGAAGCGCTCGATCTTACGGGCGCGGGCCACCGTCAGCTTGTCCTCTTCCGACAGCTCGTCCATGCCGAGAATGGCGATGATGTCCTGCAGCGCCTTGTAGCGCTGGAGCACCTGCTGCACCTGACGGGCGACCGCGTAGTGCTCCTCGCCGACGACCAGCGGCGAAAGCATGCGCGAGGTCGAGTCGAGCGGGTCGACGGCCGGGTAGATGCCCTTGGCGGCGATGTCGCGCGACAACACGGTGGTGGCGTCCAAGTGGGCGAACGAGGTCGCCGGCGCCGGGTCGGTCAAGTCGTCGGCCGGCACGTAAATGGCCTGCACCGAGGTGATCGAGCCCTTGGTCGTGGTGGTGATGCGCTCCTGCAGCGCGCCCATGTCGGTCGCGAGCGTCGGCTGATAACCCACGGCCGAAGGAATACGGCCGAGGAGCGCCGACACTTCCGAGCCCGCCTGCGTGAAGCGGAAGATGTTGTCGACGAAGAACAGCACGTCCTGACCCTGGTCGCGGAAGTGCTCGGCGACCGTGAGGCCCGAGAGCGCGACGCGGGCGCGGGCGCCCGGCGGCTCGTTCATCTGGCCGTACACGAGGGCGCACTTGGAGCCTTCGCCGCCGCCCTTCTTGTTGACGCCCGATTCGATGAACTCGTGATAGAGGTCGTTGCCTTCACGGGTACGCTCACCGACGCCGGCGAACACGGAGTAACCGCCGTGCGCCTTGGCGACGTTGTTGATGAGCTCCTGAATGAGCACGGTCTTGCCGACGCCGGCGCCGCCGAACAGGCCGATCTTGCCGCCCTTG
>Ga0180216_1000739_pt1 | contig 31729 bp, 23 predicted proteins | sample eDN3rd37CBELigMG_FD_128879 | JGI IMG/M metagenome (GOLD analysis project Ga0180216, IMG submission 128879) | Enriched Miracle-Growth compost microbial communities from Emeryville, California, USA - eDNA 3rd pass 37_C BE-Lig MG (version 2)... ... | reverse complement strand
GCGCCGAAGCTCTGCGCGGCGTCGTCGATGATGAACAGACCGGCGGCTTCGGCAGCGGCGCGGATGGCGTCGTGGTCGGCCGGAAGGCCGAACAGGTCGACCGGGATCACGGCCTTGGGCTTAAGGCCGAGCGCCTTGGCGGTCTCGACCGCCGCGGCGATATCGCCGGGCTTGATGTTGAAGGTCGTCTCGTCGACGTCGACGAAGATCGGGGTGGCGCCGACCAGCACCGCGACCTCGGCCGTGGCGCAGAAGGTGAAGGACGGACAGATCACCGCATCGCCCGGACCGATGCCCAGCGCGCGCAGCGGCAGCACCAGCGCGTCGGTGCCGCTGGCGCAGGACACGACCTGCTTGGCGCCGCAGAAGGCGGCAAGATCCGCCTCGAAGGCGCGGACTTCCGGCCCCATCGCGAACTGGCAGTGCGTGAGCACGCGCGCGACCGCATCGTCGATCGCCTTCCCGAGCCGGCGCCGCTGCGCGCCCACGTCGATGAATGAAATGGCGGGGGGCTGGGTTCTCACGTTCATATCTTCAGTCCGATCGGGAAAAGGGCGCTGGATCAACCGGCGACCACGCGCGGCGCGGGGCGCGACGGCGTGAACGGCACGGGACGCGTGGTGAGGCAACGGGTGGCAATCTCGAGGCTGGCGACCCCCTGCTCGCCGGTCACGGCGGGCTCGCCGCCGCCTTGCACGGCGCGCAGGAACGCCAGCAATTCGGAGCGCAGCGGCTCGGCATGGCCGACCGACAGATGGCGCATCGAATAGCTGCCGTCGGGCTGGAAGCCGAAGCATTCGGTCACTTGGCGGGTGAGCAGATCGCCCATCACGTATTTGCCGCGCGTCGCGACCGTGACCTGGCGCGCCTTGAACGGCGTCAGCCAGTTGGTGTTGATGTGGGCGAGCACGCCGGAGGCCGTGCGGAACTGCAGGAGCGCGATGTCCTCGCGCTCGGCGACCGCGCTCGAAAGCTGCGGCTGCACCTCGACGATATCGGAATCGGTGAACCAGCGGATGAGATCGATGTCGTGCACGGCAAGGTCGATCACGACGCCGACATTCGACATGCGCGGCGGGAACGGACCGACGCGCGTGATGGCGATGGAAAGGATGTCCTCGCCGCGGATCGCTTCCTTGATCGCCTCGACCGCCGGATTGAAGCGTTCGACATGGCCGACCATCAGCGTCACGCCAGCGGCGCGCGCCGCCTCGATGATCTCGTAGCCTTCCTCCACCGTCGACGCGATCGGCTTTTCCACGAGCACGTGGACGCCGCGCGCGATGCAGGCGAGCGCCACGTCGCGATGCAGATGCGTCGGCGCGGCAACGGTGACGGCATCGACGCCGAGATCGAGCAGCGCCTCGATGTCCGTCACGGCGGCGCAGCCGAGCGTGCGGGCAACGAACTCGGCCTGCTTCAGATCGGGATCGGCGACACCGATGAGAGCGGTACCGGGCAACCCGGCGAACACCCGCGCGTGGTTCGAGCCCATGACGCCGACGCCGACGACCCCTACGCGCAATGGACGTTCGGCGATCGGATTGGCAGTCTGCGTCATGGCTTAAAGGTCTTCCCCTGGCCCGCCTCCGGGCTCCCGGGGTTGACTAGCATGCAGGGGAACGGCTGGCGACCTCCGCCCCAAAACGATCCGAACACGTTTTGATTCAGAGCGTTACAGGCTTGGTAACCGTAAAACCCCGCGATTATTCGGCCGCGCGGGAGGCCGGCACGTCCAACCGGAGGCCTGCCGCGAGGGCGTCTTCGCGGAACGCCTTTACCGCCGCGAGGGACAATTCAGCCCCCGTCTGGGTGCCGATGGCCGGCAGTTTCTTGAGGACGTCGGCCGGGGCGGTAATGATGTGGCACCCCATCCGGTCCGCTTCCACCACGTTGTAGACCTCGCGGGTCGAGGCCCAGATGATCTCGACGTTCTTGGTTTTGCGCGCCCGCGCGACCGCATCCTGCACCAGCGGCTGGTAGTCGATGCCGAAGTCCGCGAGGCGGCCGGCGAAGACGGACACGCAGGCCGGCGCCCCGCCGTCGAGCGCCGCCACGGCCTTTTCCACCTGCTCGGCGGTGAAGATGGCCGTCATGTTGATCTTGACGCCTTCCCGCGACAGCACGCGCACCGCGTCATAGAGCGTCTCGCCGCGCGTGTTGGACACCGGCAGCTTGAGGTAAACGTTCTCGCCCCACGAGGCGATGACACGGCCCTGCGCCACCATTTCCGGAATGTCGTCGGAGAACACCTCGAACGAGATGTGCCGGTCCGGGACAGCCGCCACCAGATCGCGCGCGTAGCTCTCGTAGTCGCTCACGCCCGCCTTCTTGAGCAGCGACGGATTGGTCGTGAAGCCGGCGATCCACGGATTCTTGGCCATCTCGACGATCTGGGCCTTGTCGGCGCCGTCGGTGAAGAGCTTGACCTTGAGGGAAGAAAGCGTCGTGGCAGTCATGGATCGTGGGCCTCCGGGAATGGGCAGAGTATAGGCAGGGAACTAACCCGATCCAACAACTCAATCCAGCCGCGGGTTCCGAGCTACCGCTGTCTGGGGCAAGGATGCAAACGTAGGCGCCGCAATAGCAGGCGCTACAGCGTGACGGCGCGCGCGGCGGTAAGGTCCTGCGTCACCATTTCGGTGACAAGGTCAGCGAACGCGACCTTGTGCTTCCAGCCGAGGCGCGCGCGCGCCTTCGCCGGATCGCCGAGCAGCACGTCGACCTCGGTCGGCCGGAAGTAGCCCGGATCGATCTTGACCAGTTCCTTGCCGGTCTTCTCGTCGAAGCCGACCTCGTCGACGCCCTCGCCCCGCCAGCGGATGGTGCGGCCGACCACCGCGAAGGCGCGCTCGATGAACTCGCGCACCGTATGCGTCTCGCCCGTCGCCAGGACGTAATCGTCGGGCTTCTCCTGCTGCACGATCATCCACATGCCTTCGACGTAGTCGCGGGCATGGCCCCAGTCGCGCCGGGCATTGATGTTGCCGATGAACAGCGTCTCCTGCTGCCCGGTCTCGATCGCCGCCACCGCGCGCGAAATCTTGCGCGTGACGAAGGTCTCGCCGCGGATCGGACTCTCGTGGTTGAACAGGATGCCGTTGGAAGCGTGGATGCCGTAAGCCTCGCGGTAGTTCACCGCGATCCAATAAGCATAGAGCTTGGCCGCCGCATAAGGACTGCGCGGCTGGAACGGCGTGCGCTCGTTCTGCGGCGGCGGCGCATTGCCATACAGCTCCGAGGTCGAGGCCTGATAGAAGCGGACCTTCCGCTCCATGCGCAGGATGCGGATCGCTTCCAGCACGCGCAGCGTGCCGAGCGCGTCGGAATTCGCCGTATACTCGGGCGTCTCGAAGGACACCTGCACGTGGCTCTGCGCCGCGAGATTGTAGATCTCGGTGGGCTGGGTTTCCTGGATCAGACGGATCAGATTGGTGGCATCCGTCATGTCACCGTAGTGCATGAAGAAGCGCGTCGGATGCTCGTGCGGATCGACATAGAGATGGTCGACCCGCTGGGTGTTGAGCGAGGACGAACGGCGCTTCACGCCGTGAACCAGGTAGCCTTTCTTCAGCAGCAACTCGGCCAGATACGCACCGTCCTGGCCGGTGATGCCGGTGATCAAGGCAATTCGGTCGCTCATCTATCCAATCCAACGGTGGCGCGGCCGCCCGAATTCGAGCTGTGATAAGAACGGTACCATCGCACGAAGCGGTCGATGCCGTCGGCGATCGAGGTCGCCGGCTTGAAGTCCACTTCACGCATCAGGTCGTCGACATCGGCGTAAGTCGCCGGCACGTCGCCCGGCTGCATCGGCAGGAGTTCGCGCTTGGCCTTGATGCCGATGGCCTCTTCCAGCAGGCGGACGACTTCAAGCAGCTCCACCGGACTGTTGTTGCCGATATTGTAGACGCGCCAGGGCGCAGCGCTCGTGCCGGGATCGGGCTTGTCGCCCGACCAGTCGGGATTGCCGACCGGAATGTGATCGACCAGGCGCACGATCGACTCGACGATGTCGTCGACATAGGTGAAGTCGCGCCGCATGTTGCCGTCGTTGAACAGCTTGATCGGCTCGCCGGCGAGAATGGCCTTGGCGAAGATCCACATGGCCATGTCCGGCCGGCCCCACGGGCCATACACCGTGAAGAAGCGCAGCCCCGTCGTCGGCAGCTTGAACAAGTGCGAATAGGAATGCGCCATCAGCTCGTTCGCCTTCTTGGAGGCGCCGTAGAGGCTGAGCGGATGGTCGACATTGTCGTGCACCGAGAACGGCATCTTGGTGTTGCCGCCATAGACCGAGGACGACGACGCATAGACCAGATGGCGGCAGCCATTGTGGCGGCAGCCCTCGAGGATCGTCGTAAAGCCCGTCAGGTTGGAGTCGATATAGGCGAACGGGTCGATCAGCGAGTAGCGCACGCCGGCCTGCGCCGCGAGATGCACGACATAGGGAAACTTGTGCTTGGCGAACAGCGCCGCGACGCCGGCGCGGTCGGCAAGATCGAGCTTGACGAAGTCGAAGCCCTTGAGCTTGCCGAGCTCGGCGAGCCGCGCCTGCTTCAAGGTCGGATCGTAGTAGTCGTTGACGATGTCGAGGCCGACGACCGGCCTGCCCTGCTCGATCAGGCGCTTGGCTACGTGGAAACCGATGAAGCCGGCCGCGCCGGTGACAAGGATGGGGTCTACAGTCGCCACAAGTCGATTCCTTCAGGTTGAGAGCCGCGGTCGAGCCGCGATTTCACGTCGATGACGGTTCCTCTGCCCCCCTTGAGCAAGCGCGTGATCAACCCCCAGCCTTTATCCATGTAGTCCTGGTGCGCGACAGCGAGCACGACCGCGTCCGCCGGTTTCAGCGCATCCATCGGCGTCAGCGTGACGCCGTATTCGTGTTCGGTCTCCTCCGCCACCGCGAGCGGGTCGTGCACCTGCGCGCGGATGCCGAAGCGCTCCAGCTCGCGCACGATGTCGATGACCTTGGAATTGCGGATGTCCGGCACGTTCTCCTTGAACGTCATGCCGAGCACCGTCACGACGGCATTGGTGCAGCCCCGCAGCGTCAGGCTGCGCACCGTCTCGTGCGCGATCCATTGCCCCATGCCGTCATTGATGCGGCGTCCGGCCAGAATGATGGCGGGGTGATAGCCCGCCTTCTCGGCGCGATAGGTGAGGTAATAGGGATCGACGCCGATGCAGTGGCCGCCGACAAGGCCGGGCTGATAATTGAGGAAATTCCACTTCGTGGCGGCGGCCGCGAGCACGTCGCCGGTATCGATGCCGAGCTGATGGAAGATGGCGGACAGCTCGTTCATGAAGGCGATGTTGAGATCGCGCTGTGCGTTCTCGATCACCTTGGCGGCTTCCGCCACCTTGATCGACGGCGCGCGATGGATGCCGGCGGTGACCACCGAGCCATAGACATTGGCGACGATGTCGAGCGTCCGGGCGTCCTGCCCGGACACGACCTTGGCGATGGTCTCGAAGCGGTGCGCCTTGTCGCCTGGATTGATGCGCTCGGGCGAATAGCCGACGGTGAAGTCGCTGCCCGCCCTCAAGCCCGATTCCCGTTCCAGTACGGGTACGCAATCTTCCTCGACCGCGCCGGGATAGACCGTCGACTCGTAAACGACGATGTCGCCGCGCTTGAGCACGCGAGCGACCGTCGCGGACGCCGCCAGCATGGCGCCGAGATCGGGACGGTTGGCTTCGTCGATCGGTGTCGGCACCGTGACGATGAAGAAATCCGCTTCCTTGAGAAGTGACGGGTCGGAGACATAACGCAAGGTCGGCTGGCCGAGATCGCCCGTCTCGACCTCGCGCGTGCGGTCATAGCCGGCGCGGAGTTCTTCGACGCGCTTGCGGTCGATGTCGAAACCGATAACCGGCACACCCGAACGGGCAAATGCGACGGCGACCGGCAATCCGACATAGCCAAGCCCGATTACCGCAATCTTCCGTTCGTGCGCCGCCAATGAAACCTCCCGCCCCTCCAGGGCCGCGCCTGTTTAGCCGGGGAATGGATGCCGCCGCAATGCTCAAATCCAAGCGTGGAAAACGCCGAAAGTTGTTAACGGCCAAGACCTAAGGCGGCCACGGCTTCGCCATCTTCGAAGCGCTGGAGCACATGGGGACAAGTGGCCGCCAGCCGCGCCAGGCAGGCGGGCCGCGCCGCGTTCGCCGCCCGCCACAGCGGCTCACGATCGGGCGGCGGGCCGAATGGGCCGGCGGGCGCTCCCGGCTGCGCGGGCGCTCGGGTCAGATTGGCATAGCGGACGAACAGCACCATGGTCGCGGGATGCTCTAGGGTGCATTCGCACACCAGCTCGCCTGGCGGCGTATAGGTCACGGGAAGGCCAGGTATGGCGCGCAGCGACGTATCCGGCGCATTCGCGCGCACGGTCTCTCCCGGCAGCAGGAGGTCCTTGGCGCGCGCCTCGGCGAGCAGCGACTTCATGGGGAAGAAGATCGCCGCGTCGTAATGCTCGATGAAGTTCAGCCCACTGATCGGCCCGGCGGCGCGCATGAGCGCCGTCGCCGCGCTCGGCGCCTGCAGCAGCACCACCACAGCGGCGGCAGTCGCCGCCCAGCGCGGCGCGGCGGTCTCGCCGAAGGCCAGCGCCCCGGCGGCAAGGAACGGCAAAGCCGGCAGCAGAAACCGGAACGAGCCGAGCCAGGCGAGCGAGCCGCGATCGATGAAGAAGAAGGCGACGAGCAGCAAGCCCGTCGCCAAGAGACAGACGAGCACCAGCCGCTCAGCGCGGCGACGCACGATCATCGCCAGCATCAAGAGAAGGGCCACGCCGAACAAGACGATGCCGCCCGGGGAGAACGAGGCCATGACGCGGTGCGCGAACTCCTCGGCATAGGGCCAATAAGGGCCCGGCGGCAGCCCGGCCTGAAACGCGCGCGCGGCTTCGATCCCTTCGGCGGCGACACTGCCACGCGCGGCGAAATAGAGGACGAAGGGAGCACCGGCGGCGAGCGCACAGCCCGACAGCTTCCAGAAGTCTGGCCAATCCTGGCGCCGAACCTTTTGCCACGGCGCGCCGGCGAGCCAGACCAGGGGTAACGCGAAGATCACCGGCTCCTTCACTGTCGCCGCAGCGCCGATGAGCAAGCACGCCAGCGGGGCGCCCGAGGCGCCGCGTACGATCGACAGCTCGATCGCAAGCAGACAGAGTGTGACCGCCCAGGGCTCCATATAGACGGAGTCGAAGAAGTAGATGACGTCCTGCTGCCAGAACAGAAGCACGCCGAAGGCAAGCACCCGCAGGTCCGGCCAGCGCCCGATCAGCCACGGACGCAAGACGAACAGCCACAACACCGGTGCGAGCACGTTGGTGAGACGGCCGGCAAGTTCGACATTGCGCAGGAGCACCGCGGGCCCGAGGAGCGGCATCGTCGCCAGATAGCCCGCGCCCGGATAGCGCACGAAGATCGTGTGCTCGGTAAGTCCCCAGGCAATTGTCGCCACCGTCGCAAAGGCCAAGGCGGCCACGCGCTGGCGCCGGTAGAGCAGCGCCGTCGCAAGCACGATGACGGCGGCCAGAACCGCGCGCGACATCGCCAGCCCTATCGGATGTTTCAGCAGCGCCGACACATCCTCGAGCGTCGGCACCCGCACGACCGCGCTCCCCGGTGGCGAGAGCCACCAGAAAGCGATGCGATAGGCTTGGCCGACATGGAAGTAATGATCGCCGCTGAACGGAAAGTCGCGATCGACGCCGAGCGCGAAGCTCGCCAGCAACGGCGCCAGAATGACGGCGCCGAGCAGCAGGTTGAGCCAGCCGAACCGCTCGCGATGCGGCGCCTCGGGCCGCACGTCCGGCGCCATGATCGCGACGGCCGCGACGGCGGCGATCGCCAACACCGCGACAGCGAACGGCATGGCGCCCAGCCGGAAGATCGACTGATTGGCGGCCATCGCCGCCAGACAAAAGAGCGGCGGCGCCAGATTGCCGGTAAGGAGTCGCTTCCAGAGCATGGGACCCTGCGGGTCAGAGCGCCTTGATGCGGAAGAAGGCGAAGAACACCATCCGGATGAGCATCAGACCGTGGCTGAAGCGCGATATCTGGGTCGAGCCGTAGGTCCGCGCGGCGTAGCGGATCGGCACGTCGACACAACGCAGGTTGAGCTTGGCCGCGCCGAAGATCAAATCGAAGTCCCCGAACGGATCGAAATCGCCGAAATACGCCTTGCCCTGCTTGATGCGCTCATAGTCGACGCGCCGCAAGACCTTCGTGCCGCACAACGTATCGGTGAAGCGCTGGCCGAGCAGCCAGGTGAAGGCGATCGAGAACGACTTGTTGGCGATCAGGTTCAGGAACTGCATGGCGTCGTCCTCCATCGGATAGACGAGCCGCGAGCCGTTGATGAACTCGCCCTTCCCGCTCTTGATCGCCTCCCAGAACTTGGGAAGCTGCTCCGGCGGCATGGTGAGATCGCCATCCAAGATCATCAGCACATCGCCGCGCGCGGCGTCGAACGCCGTGAACACGGCGTCGGCCTTGCCTTTGCCGGGCTGGCGCATGGTCTTGATGTCGAGGTCTGGATAGGCGGCGGCGACCCGCTGCACCTCCTCCCAGCTGCCGTCGCTGCTGTTGCCCTCGACGAAAATGATTTCGAGATCCTCGCAGAAACGCGGCGTGCGCGTCACCGCCGGCTCGATATTGCCGCGCTCGTTGCGCACCGGCACGACCACGGTGGCGGACCGGATGTCGTCCGGCCGTTCGCGCCAGGCGCGGCACACGGAATAATGCCGGAAGCTCAAATGGCGGATGCCCGGCAGCATCGAGATGAAGCGGTTGACGAAGCGGCCGACGCCGAGCAGCCGCAAGGGCGACAGCAGCTTGGATTCCGCCTTGATGACTTCGAAGTCCGCAAGGCCGGCGAGACCGTGGATGTCGCCGGGCGACATGATGTTCTGCGCCGGCTGCCTGGCGCGCCAACCGATCCATTCGGCGAATTTCAGCAGCGGCTGCCACAGATGCGAATAATAGACGACGACGACCCGCGTTTGCCGCGTGCACAAAGGATGCAGGCTTTCGAGCGCCGCCTGCACGTCGTCGAGCGAACCGAGCGTGTCGACGATGAGAATGACGTCGAACGGGCCGGGCAACGACGCGACGAAGTCGCGGTCCTCGATGTCCCCGACGCGAAAGTCGAGATCGGAATGCAGGCGCTTGGCTTCCACGACCATCGCCGGGCTGAAGTCGACACCGACGCCGTAAGAAGGCTTGAGCGCGGCCAGCACGTCGCCCGTGCCGCAGCCAATTTCAAGAACGCGCAGCCCCTCGGGGATAAGGAAGCGCAGATAGCGCAAATCTTCTTCGTGGAAGAAAGCCGCGCGGGCGCGCTGGGCTTGACGTTCCGGCGCCGCGCGCTCCGCCGTGGCGAGGATGTCCTGCTTTCGCGAGGATTGGATCATTGCGTACAACCCGTCGCGCAGGCCTAGGGGGAGACAACGGCGCGGTCAGGATTGCCGATATCGCTCGCTGTTGGAGCGATCAGCCGTAGACAGCGACGACGCCACGGCCCGATTCGTCCGCGGCGAACTTACCGATGACAACCCGACAGAGAGAGGTAATATGACACCTCCCCTGGCTGGCACTGGGCGATCAGCAGCCGCAGGGGTCGATCCGTCTTGCCCCGAATTCCGCTTGGCACGCCACTATGCGACGTGTCGGACCATCCTGGCACCGCGCACCATTCGTCTTCGCACCACAACGATCAAGGCTGCAAGTGATTCAGCCGCCATGACGATCAGCAGCGGCTCGATGGGCAGCCGGTAGCGCAGCGATGCGATCGTGACGATATGGACGAACGTGAAGTAGCCCATGATCATGTAAATTGGCGCGAGCACGCGCCAGCGCCGCCACTGGCGAGCGGCACAAGCCAGCGCGAGGACAAGGACGGTGCCGAAGCTTGCGATACTGATGGCCGCATAGAAGGGAGCGCGATATTCGCTTGCGTTGGGCACCACGTTCCAGATGCGGAGGAATTTCAGTCCCGCGTTCCGGATGAAGGTGCCGGGATTGTTTTCGATGTAGTCGCGTGCCGCTTTGGCATAGGCGCGCTGCCGTGCCAATTCATCGGGCAAGGCGTTGAGGGTGGCGACCACGTCGGGTTCGGCGTCTTGGGCCCAGTCGATTCCAGCATTTAGATTGTTACGGTTATTGCCGAGATAGAGGTTCATCGCGCTGCTAGTCGTGAATGGCACGAAGGCGTGCAGCACGCTGGCATTGCGGATCCACCACGGGCTCATGAAGGCCGCATACAAGCAAGATGCGGCAACGAGAACGGCGATCGTCCGCCGCCATGGCGCCCCCGCGCCCCACGTGGCCACCGCAAGAAGCAGCGGCGGAAGAATTGTGAGCGTCGCTTTGGTGAGCGTCGCAGCGGCGAAAAGCAGGCAAGTCAGGGCGAATGCGAAATCAAACCGCAAGCCGCGATCTCGCCACCAGAACAGCGCGGCGACGCCGCTCAGCAACAATGTGTTGAACAGCGTCTCGCTCAGCAGCAGCCCTTGATAGAACAACAAGAAGGGATAGAACGCGGCGACGCAAGCCGCGACGAACGCGACCGTCGGTTTGCCGAAGACGCGCCGCGCGATTGCGGCGACGAGCGCGACCTGAGCGGTAAGCAGCACGGCCTGAACGACACGGATGACGATGATCGCCCCCTGCGCACCAAAGGCCCACACGGCCGGCGCGTAGAACAAGGCCGTGCCCGGCATTTCCCAGGCGCGATCAGCGCCGGCCCAGAACTCGCCGGTCGCAGCGAGGCGCGCGGCCGAGGCGAGGAAACGCTGCTCGTCCGGGAAAACAGTCGTGGCCGGGAAAAAGAAGAGATCGATGGCGACGCATACCAAAAAACAGGCGAGATAGGGCAGTTTCTGGCAGGCTGAGCGCGATATCATCGATTTTGTAGGCTGTTTTGGCACTAGCAAGGTTTGCAGGGCGGGCAGATAGGGCATTTCTCTGCCAAAAAAGCAATGGCCGCAGGCACATGACAGCGGCGGCCATCGAAACGCCGGCGCCGAAGCTCGTCCTGCCCATGTCGTTCACGGGAACTGGTCCGGTCAGACCGATACCGGCCGAACGTCACTCCGGTACCCGACCAATCAGCCTGTTGTACAAGGCGGCTATCTCACGGCCGATAACCGCCTCGGAGAAGCGCTCCTCGACGAGCCGCCTTCCAGCAGCGCCAAAGTGACGGCGCAGCTCCGTATCAGCAGCCAACCGACCGATGGCATCAGCCAAAGCTTGCGGATCGTCGGGCGGCACGAGAAGCGCATTGACGCCCGCAAGAGCAATTTCACGGCAACCGGGCACGTCGGTCGCCACGATCGGGCGCCCACAAGCCGCAGCCTCCAGGAGGCTCTTGGGCAGGCCCTCGCGGCGCGAGGGCAGCACGGCCATATGAGCCCGCCGCCAGATGTCGCCGATGTCAGCCACGTGGCCAAGAACCTCAAGTCCCGGCCGACCGGCCCAGGCGGCAATCTCCGCCCGCGGAATAGACGCCGGGTTGGCCGGATCCGGATCGCCCGCAATCAGGAGCCGGATCGGCGTGCCGCGGCGGCTAAGAATGGCATGGCCCTCAACCAGACTGCGAACGCCCTTATCGTCGAGCAGCCGCCCGACGAACGCGGCGGTGATCTCACCCGCTGGCTCGGGCAGCGGCGTCAGACGGACCGTATCCACGCCGGAACCCGGGATGATGGTGATTCTCCCCGGTGGGATCCCGAGCGCCTCGATGACCGCGCGATCGTCCGGGTTCTGCACCAATACGGCAGCTTGGCGACTGCCCAGAACATGGCGCAATAGCGCCCGGAGCACCGGCCGCACCAACCGTGCCTTGAGCGTGTTGGAGGTGAAGCTGAAGCCGAGCCCGGCCAGCGCATTGAGGCGCACGAACGGCAATCCTTCCGCCGCCAGCGAGCCGACAATTGTCGCCTGCAGTGCCACGTGATGCGCAACCGCCGGCTTGATGGCGCGATAAACCCGGCGCACCGCGCGGATATTCGACAGAAAGCCGAGCGGATGCAGGCTGCCGCGGTGCCACATCACCGGATGCAAGTGGAAGCCTTCCGCCTCGATCGCGGGGCCGCCCTTATCGACATGCGTGATCACGTGCACGTCGAAGCCCGCGCTTCGCGCAGCGCGCGCCATCGGCAGGCGATGAGAAAGGAAGTACCAATCCTGGGTCACCACGTAGGCCAAGACCGGACGCCTATTGGGTGGAAGTGCTGCTGTCGCCATACTCATTGCCGGTGCTATGCTATGCATTCTAAAAGCCAGGGCATTGCAAGAAACACCGGCCGTAGCGCCTCCATGAATTCACACGGCTCTCTGCTTCCTGTCTTAGCCGCATGCCTGCTCGCACGGTCGGCCGTCAACTTATTATTTTCTCGACCGCCGTAAGGAGCGGCGCGTCATTGCACGACCTTGGCAGAACCACTTCCCTGAAATCCGCGTGTTCGGGATTGGCCGCTCACGGCCGCAATGTACCGCTTATTCTTTCTACTGATCAGATCAATAGAGCTTGCGTCCGGAGGCGCGGTCAGGGTCGCATTGCACGTAGTACCTTCTCAACAACAACCCTTCGAAAAGAACTATTGCAACCGTTCGGAAGAGCATGATGTCGGTCAAGAAAGTCGCCCTGATCCTCCTGTACAAGAGCGACGGCACGATGCTGCTTCAGCATCGCACGGATGATGCGCCCGTCTTCCCCGCCCACTGGGCTATTTTCGGCGGCCAGATCGAACCGGGCGAGTCGCCCGAGCACGCGGTACGCCGCGAATGTGGCGAAGAACTCGCCTACGAACTAAGCGAGCCTGCCCTCTTTATGATCCATCACTTCGCATTCGAGGGACTGGAGCACGTCATTTACTTGTTTGTCGAAACGTACAACGGCGCCCCTCTGACCCTCGGCGAAGGGCAAGGGATGGGATGGTATCAGCTTGAAGAGATGCAGCCGTTGATGATGAGCCGGCTCGACAGGATGTATACGGAGGCCTTTGCCGCAGCGCTCCGAGGGCAACACCACAAGAGCGCCTGATCGCCGCCCCGGGACTTTAATCCGGGTGCAAAGGCCACTCGAAGGCATCGACAGCGACTTAATAGCATACAGGCATTTGAAAATGTTAGGCCGCATCAACAAACTTCGTTCGGGCCCATTTCTCCGGGCCCAACCAGCCGACAGCGTCATTACACGTCATGTTTGACCGGCCTTACTTGAGAAGTGCCGCATCATTGCGCCTGTTGAGCACCACATAACCCATACCCCTGTCACTGCGCTCTACCACCTCATACTCGGGAGCACTCCGGATAAGCTCCTCCACCGTCAGCGGCGGCCTGCTCCCGTTGGGCCGCGGCTGATCGTAGACGCAATTCCATTGCGAACGACGAACAACTTCTCTGCCAAGCAATGCCCGAAGCCATCCCGTCCAAGAGCACCTCGGAAGCACCCGATCGAAGTCGAGCTGATAGTCAGCAGGTTGATAGATCCAATACGGAGTAGCTGGACGCTCACCAGCCGAAGCTCGGTTGACATCCAAATAGCTACGGGGCCCTCGCGTTAATCCGAGATAAGGATTTGCGTACCCGACGGGCACATAAGTGGACAATGTGAAGGCGCCAGGATCACGCGACTCAAAGAACTTAATCCAACCAAAATTCGGATACTCTGCGTTCACTGAATTGTTCCAGTGCACGAAGACCGCATCTACCGTGAACAAGCCGATTGCGGCGGCACATCCAATTTTGACCGACCTCGCTCGAACTGTCGCAAACCACGAGCACACCCAGAAAAGGAAAAGGCCCTTCGCAAGAAGTATCGGAAACGCAATAAGGGGAAATTCGTGTTTGAGATACACGTGAAACGAGAATGGAGCGAAGACAGCTAGTCCGATTGCAGTCCCGCAAACCATTGGCACCACACTGGACTGGCTCCAGCGGTGCAGCAGCAATGATTTGGTCCCCGGAAGAAGCCCGACCAGAAAAACAAAAGCCAACGTGAAGATACTTAGCAGACCCCAGCGCGGAACCGTGATCCATGCCACCATGTGACGAAGTGTAAAAAATATCTGCCACAGCGGCTGACCGGGCTGCGCTGGCGGGCGCATCACCTGCATCGATTGATACCATGCGTCGATTTCGTCGAGAGGTGGAATCCTCACCAAGCGATCGCCAAACGGCACCTTGATGGCAAAGCTGTAGATGAAATCCTGCCACCAGTAACTAGCCCCCATCACGGATGCGACGTGCACTTGCCTAAGTACGAATGGAAGAAAAAACAAAATCCCTACAAGTACAACGCGCCGGAAAGCAGCACGCCACCCCAGAAGCTCCATCCGAAAAAAAACAAAACATACCACTACGGAAAGGCAAACAATCCAGAAGTCGTACCCGCAGCCGAACGCCGCAATCGCACCGACCGCAAGCCCGGCAATGTTTCGCAGAGCAAGCTTCTCGCCCGACGCCATGCCGAAGCCATGATATGCTGCCGCAAAGAATGCGAAGAGGTGCCACGCACGCAACGCGTTCGTGGCAAAAGCGCCCATCCCCCAATACACCGTTGAGAAAATCAGGACGACAAAAAGCCCAGCAAGGTTGCTAAATGTCACACGACGCACAAATAGAAAAACGTAGGCAAGCCCGATACCATACACAATCAACGGCAGCACGAGCCTCAGTTGCCAAGGAACTCCGATCGCCTCCAGTCCGATTAAGGCAAGACCGCCGAGATTGACATTGTGAGTATAGATTTTCGGGGTCGACAAATCATTCATGTTCTCCAACAGGCCAAAAGTCACTCCATGCCTCGCGAAGATTTCGGCCGAGCGAATAGCAAGAACAGACTCCCCGCAGTCCTGCTCACAGTTCAACAAATGATACTGCCAAGAATGGAGACTTAATACCGACAGCGTTGCGAGAATTATGGCTGCCGCCGTCCAGAAGGACAAAACATCGCTTTTGTCAAAAGCTCGCAGGGAGACTCGCATAGGCTTTCCAACCTTCATGGAGACACAAGCGCCGCCGTAGTGATGGAGCAAGCTCGTCGAACGCGAATAAAACTGCCATTAAAATCGAGACTTTTCAGATCGAGAAAGAGCACTCACCTTTCCGCGGCATTCCCAAAACGCAAGATTACATATCCGATGCCGTCATCAGATCGGGCCGCCACCCCAAGATCGGAGTTAGCGCCGATCATCTCTGCGATGACCGGCTGATGCACCGCCTCAAGCTGCAGCGCGGAGCCATAAATGCAATTGAGCGGCACCGCTGCAACTTGAGACCGCCTATTCGCAAGCAGCCGGCTCAACCAGTCTCGCTCGCTGCACGTTGGCACCGCAGCATCCAGATCGACCACCATCGTCGCCGGCTGATAGATGACATAGTCAGCCTCCCCGTTTCGGAGCCGGCGAATGACCTGCGTTTCGCAAGGCGGCTGATGGACCGAGCTAACGATCCCTTCAATGCCTAAGATCTTCTCGAGCGTTGGAACCGAACCAGGATCGAGACCCGTAAAGGCGCACAGTTCATATCTGGCGTTCGGGTGCGCTCGCATGAATGCGGCCCAGCCGAAATTCGGGTACAAGCCATATTGGCTGTTGTTATATGCAACTAGCGCGTGGTCCGCGAGAACGGCGAGAATGCCGAGAGATGCCGCCGTCGCCAACTTGCGCCATCGCAACTTCACGAGCTCGAACAGCGCGACCAATGCCGCTGCCTTGGCAAGAAGGATAGCGAACCCGATCAGCGGAAATTCGTGCTTGAAATAGACATGCAGCGTAAAGGGCGCCAGCAGCGCGACTCCAAACGTCACTCCCGCCACGACCGGAACAATCGCTCTCGAACAAAGAGCGAGCCCGGGCCCAGCAAGCGAAATCCGTCGACACGCCAACCCCAACACGCCGGCGGCAACGGCGCCCCCCAAGACAAGGAGAGCAAGCCATCCCCAGCGGGGAATCGCGACGTGCTGGACCATGGCCTGCAGCGTTCGCAGCATCTGCATCGGATCGTTTGAAGGCGATGCCGGCGGGCGAATGACGCGCTGCGATTTGTACCAGGAGTCGATCTCTGTCAGGCTCGGAATACGAATGACGTCGGCCGCATACGGAATCTTGATGGCTACGCTGTATTTCAGGTCAGTGAGCCAGTATTCGAGGCCCATAGCATAAATAATCTGCGCTTGCCGCAAGCCGAACGGCACGGCGAAGAGAACGGCAATAGTCAAGAAAACTGCCAAGACGTGCGACAGCCGCCACTGCGACATGTTTGCCGCGGCAACGCTGACGCCGACAGCGCCGCATATGATCCAGTAATCGTAGCCGCAGCCAAAGGCGACAGATGCGCCCAAAAGGAGACCGATTAGATTCGGCGCACGCCATTCCGATCGAGCGAGCGAAGCGCAATGAAACACGATCATAAAAAACGCGAGCAGGTGCCACGCCCGCAGAGCATTAAGAGCGAAGGCGCTCATGCCCCAATATGTGCCAGCGAACAGACAAAGCGCGATTAGGGCCGCCGCAGGCGATTCGGCAACCTTCCGAACGGCAAGAAAGACATACAGCAGCCCTAAGCAATAGACTGCGAGAGGCAAAAAAATCTTGGCCGAAAACGCATGTATTCCGAGCGCTTCGAGGGCGACGAAAGAGAGTGAGCCAATGTTGACACTGTGCGTATACAGGACCGGCTCGGTGATCGAGCCGAGGTTCTCCAATAGGCCATACCGTACGCCGAATTGAGCATATTGTTCGGCAGCCCGAACAGCGAGCAACGTTTCGCCGCACTCCATATCGCAAAGCAGAAAGCCGGTGCCCTGTCCCAGGGACCAAATATAAAAACCTGCAGCAACGACAATCGCTACCGCAGGCCAGATTCCTGACATTCGTAAAGCACTCAAGGCGCGATCAGCCAGCCGACGATGCCTGGCGCAAAAACGAACCGACACAGTATCAAATGATGACGGCTGCGCCTTTGCGCGTTCTAGGCGCATGCCCCCCCCTTTTATCGTTACACAACGAGTGGAGCGCCCCCGCAGCTCTGCTCGCAGAAATTAAAGGACGCGCAGGAGAAAAGTCTACGAAGAAGCACGCACCCGCTCAACTTCAAGTTCAGCCGCACTTTCCGCACCGACACCCAACCGATCGTCTTCGACCGGCTGCTGTGTGCTTAGATTGAGTCCGGAGAAGCGCCACAATTCAATAACGAGCCGCAGCAGCGTATGGCTCACGCTCCCGACATTCTTTAGCCTGAAGGCCGACGAGTTCTTCGTAAATTCCGCACCCTGAACCGGCACCTGAATGTAGCTGCAGCCGGACTTGAGCAACTTGATCAGAATCTCGCCCTGGAAGCCAAAACCAGAACTCGTGATTTCGATCCGCTTCAGGTACTCGCGCCGATGCACCGGAAGGCCATTGTAGTATTTCAATCGGTGGCCGGAGAGCCGATTCAGAAGCCACGTATAGGTACGGGAGACGAGGTAACGCGTGGGCGTCTTGATCGCACGCAAATTCAGCATGTACGGAACGACGATGTCCGCGCGTCCGATCTGCGCAATGATCGCCGGCAGGCTAGGCGCCGGCAGCCCGCCGTCCCCGCAAAGCATCATTACGTAATCGAAACGGGCATGCTGCAAGCCATGCTGATATGAACTTCCGAGCCCGCGGTTGCGGTCATGATGCAGGACTCGCACGTTCCTGAGCTCGGCGGCAAGCCGCTCCATAATCTCGCCGGTGCCGTCCGTGCTACCGTCGTCCACGAGAATGATCTCGTATACGTCAATCAGCTCGTCGACAGTCGCCCAAATCTCTCGAACAACCCCTTCAATGACGACCTTCTCATTGAGAGCAGGGATAATGAAGCTAACGGTGCAGGAAGATTTTGGCATGGTACCTAACCCCCCGTGTTATCTCTTCGGCCCGCAACCCAGCGCGAAAAGATAATGCGCCATTTTATGGTAGCCGGTATGCACGACCTCATCGTTCATACCGAAGGTGAACACGTTATCGAAATGCCGCTGCATGACCCGCTTCAGGTCTGGCATCGTCTTGCAATTAACGTGCCCTTCCTTCGAATTGGGCGACGCGTATGGTTGCGATTCTAAAGACGGCATTCCGATGATCGCCACCCCGCGCGAGGTCAGGGATGCTACGAGATTGCTTAAAAACGCGTCTTCGTCGCTCGGCTGGATATGCTCCAACACGTCGAGGGCATACGCAGCATCGTATTCGCCCGGGACGGGACCGGACAACATGTCGTGGACAAACACATCAAACTGCCAGCGCGGATTCATTCGCGCCTTCACGTCCTCGACGAACACTGGATCGAAATCGGTCGCCGTCAGACGGTTTACTTCCTGACGAACGATGCGGGTACCGAACGCGTCCGCGCATCCGATTTCGAGAACGTGCCCATAACCGGAAAGGAGCTTCGCCACGAATTTATAGCGGGAGAGCGTGAAAGCGAGCCGCTTCGGGTCGTCGTTCCAGGCGAAGCTCGTCATCAAACCCAGGGTCTCAAGACCCCGGCGATCGGCTTCCACCAACATGCTCTGGTATTGCCGTTCCTTCGTATGCCCGTCGTGCCCCATGTCACCCGCTTCCCGTGCGTTGCGCACTCACGTGGCGCAGTTCCGAATCCGTTTTCCGAGGATATACTGACTCCGGCAATCGCTAGCTGGATAGCAACCGCACAACCCTTGCGCAAGGGACATCCCCGGGCTCGCCATGGCCCCGTCCAGCGTCGAATTGAGCTGCCGCAGCCCGGGCGCGGCGTTTTGCTACCGCCGCCGACCTAGCCCGCCTGTGAACCGACGGGCTCGCTCGGCGCTCCCCTCGAGAGGTCAAGGCGCGGATCGCAGCCCGGCGATATGGGCTGCTTCTTACGAAAAATCTCGTCCGGAACCGTGCTGAGCCGGCTTATCGAATGCTCTCCGCCGCGCCACCGTCGCAATGTCCCACGGCCGTAGTTTCAGAAATAGCCAGGATATCTTGAGGGTCGCGAGGCCTTTCCAGAGCAATCGCGCGGCGTTCCGATTTCCGCGGCCGAACTCACGCGACAGCATAAACCGCCTCGCACTGAACAGATGCCGGCGCTTCCAACGCTGGACGTATTCTTCAGGAAAGACCTTAGCCCCTCTCATGCGACGTTCCGCGAGATCGATCAGTTTGTTGGTGGCATCTTCATTGGTGCTTTGCTCCCACGCGACGCCACCCTCCATCCGCCGCCATGACCCAAGTACCTCACTGGAAAAACAAGCCCCGTGTCGCAGCGCCAGCAGCCGAGACACATAGCCGTCCGTGAACGCTCCCAACTCGAGTGGAAATCCGCCAGCAGCAGCCAAGGCGTCACGACGATAGATGGTCGTGTTGCCCATGAACCAGCTGTCGTCGCGGATCAATTGCCGGGCGGCGCATTCAGGGGAGATATATCCCGCCTTGGTCGGCGGGGTTGGTGTCGCAAAAACCCCGAGCGAACGACCTTCCGGATCGATGATGTCCGATCGCGCCGAGAATAACGCTGCTTCAGGATGCTCCTGAAGCAGGCGGATGGCTGTCTCGAACAGCCGTGGACGAACGACATCATCCGCCGCAGCGAAAAACACATAATCATGTTTCGCAATCGCCAAGCCGTCGTTCATGTTCGCGACGACGCCTTGATTAGCGCGGTTTACAATGAGCTTGATTCCGCTGTTTACGCGACAATACGATTCGACGATTTCGACGCTGTTATCCGTCGATGCGTCGTCAATAACAATGATCTCGTCTGCTGGGAGCGTTTGACCGAGCAATGCATCGAGCGCATACGGGAGAAAGCGGGCGTGATTAAAATTCGGCAGAACGACAGTCAGCATTTTTTGACCCGCAACGCACAGCTGCGCCGCGCCAGAGGAAAGGCACCAGCTTTCATTTCAAACGGGCGTGCCACCACCCATCGTGCTTTTCGCATAAGACTATAGTCCAGGCTCACGATTGCGGCATTCGCGGCGAGAAAAACGTCTCTTCAATCGCCGAGAACGGATCGGGAGCTAAGCGGCCCGTGAGTTCCTCGATGCGGCGCGACTCCAGTGACGAATAGCGTGTGATTTCGGCCTTCGGAACGCCGAAGTCAACTGCCTTGCCCTCCTTCACGAGGGCGGCGTCCCGGCCGAGCCTGAGCGCCAAATGGCGGGCTGCTTCGAAGTAGCTGATGTCGCTCGCTCCCGACAGCTGAAATATGCCCGCGCCCGCCAAGCCCACCGAAATCAGCGCCTGCACGGCCTGCTCAACTGACACAGGCGCCATGTACAGGTCGGAGAACGCGACGACACTTTCACCAGCGCTCAGCGCCTTGAGCCAATTCTTAAAAAGACTCAACTCAGGATGGAGGACTTTGCCAAACCGTACGATTGAGGCGCGGTCCCCGAGCTGCAAGAAGCGCAACTCGGCTTCAGCCTTCAGCGTACCGTACAGACTGGTGGGGCACGGAGCACAGTCCTCTGGAACCGTCGGCCTGGTCCAGTCAAAAACCGCACTCGTCGATAGCAACACGACACGGCTTCCCCGAGAGACAAGCGACTCCGCGAGTCGGCTCGGGCCTTCGACATTGATAGCCCGCGCGCGGTCCGGATCAGCGCGGCATTCGGCGAAACTGGTTACTGCCGCACAAAAGAACGCCACATCTACTGATGGCAGCGCTCCCCAAGAGCTCTCGTCGATTAGGTCAAGCGCAACCACATGCTGCGTCAGATCTTCGCCTCTCCGACTCGTCCCGTAGACACGCTCGCCTTGTTGATCCAGCGCACGCTTCAACGCCCGACCAATCATGCCGTCGGAACCGATAACGGCGAACGTATCGGTGTTTCCAGAACCGTCGACGCTTCGCTTCACCTTCCAGACTGCGAGGACACAGACGCGATGTCCTCCTCCCGAAATTGAACGACAGGTTCGCGCAGCCCCGGCTCCGGTTCATCCGGGTTGCCCTCTCGCTTATTCTGTAGCCATACGATGCCGCCGAGCATCGACACGCCCATCGAGATCAAACCGAACGCAACACTCGCGGCGAGCGCGATGTGCGGACTGACCCCCAGGGCGCCAAATGCGATGACTGCGGCGCCTTCGCGAACACCCCAGCCAGCGAAAGAAATGGGCAGCATTGCGACTTCCAGAACGGCCGGTAGCAGCAACGCACATTTCAGCGCAATTTCAGGCTCCACACCCATGCCGTAAAGTAGAGCTCCAAACGCAGCCGAATTGAGCATTACGACCAAGATGCTTAGCGAGGCGGCACGGAAACTGGCCCCCGGGTGGACAAACAAATGGCGGCCCACGGTCGACGCTTCCAGCATCAAAGTCGTGGGGGCCATGCCCTTCACCCACTCCGGCAAACGTCGGAACATTCCGAGCCGCCCGCGCAGATAGGAGGCCAACACGATCATGCTCAGCACCGCCATGCCGCCAATTGCAATCGCCAGAAGCAGGACACGCGCATGTGCATCGGGCAGCGCCTGAAGAAGCCAGGGCAGACTGCAGACGAGGAAGAAATGCCCGACGGCCAGGCCAATCAGACGATCAAGGGCAATCGCTGAAGCGGAATCCGCCAGCGATAGCCCTCGCCGACGGACACGCCAAATGCGGACTGCGTCCCCCCCCAAGAAGGAGATGAACGTCTGACTAAAAAACATTCCTTCGAGCGAAAGCCGAAGCGATGGCAAGAATGGCAGCGGGACACCGAAGGCCGACACGAGGACCGACAGTCTGGCCGCAAACACGGCCGTCTGCGACAGCAACATTGCGATGGCCAATACCAAGGGAAACAGCGCCACCGCTGAAGCGGACTCGATCGCCCGACCGAGGTCGAAACGGAACGCTAATATGACGAGTATGATGGCCGGAACAGCCAGTTTGAGCCCGAAGGCTAGCGCTCTGATCATTGCCTCACATCGATCGATTACCGAAACTTACGAGAAGCGCGTCAATACGGCCCCTTAAACGTATCGACACGAGCCAGATCCGAGAGCGAACTCGCATCGCGGCTGAGGATGGAAAGCGCCGCCTGGGCAATCGTATATGCCTTCGGATAGAAGGCGTCCTCGAGCTTGGCGGAAACTGGCGCGGGGCAATTTGCCAGCGCGATGCGGCGCACAGGAGCCTTCAATAGGCCCCAGCCTTTCTCCGCGACCAAACCCGCGACCTCGCTGGCGACACCGTAAAGCTCCCAGCTCGTGTCGGCGACAATGAGATGGCCGGTCTTCGCAACTGATTCCAGAATTGTCTTTTCGTCGAACGGCCTGATCGAGCGAAGATCGACAACCTCGGCCTCAACGCCATGCCGGGCGAGTTCGTCAGCCGCATGCATCGCTTCCCACGCCATGAACGACGTAGCGACAATCGTCACGTCCTTGCCAGCTCGGAGCACACCCGCTTTGCCGATCGGCGTCGCGTAAACCTCCTCAGGCACCTCTCCCCGCACCGAATAGAGCGCGCGATGCTCCAGGATAACGACCGGCCCGTCATGTTGAAGGGCCGCAATGGTCATCCCCTTCGCGTCCCGAGGCGTTGTAGGCATCAGCACAGTCAGACCGGGGAAATGCGCCAAGGGCGACTGCAAACTCTGTGAATGGGTGGCCCCCTGCCCCCAACCCTTTCCGATCACTGCGCGCGTTACGACCGGAACCGTGCCGGCGCGGCCCGCGAACATATACTTCCATTTCGCCGCGAGATTGATCAGGTTGTCGAATGCCAGGAACATAAAATCGTTCCTCGGGTGCACGATCACCGGCCGCTTGCCCATGGCAGCGGCACCGATTGCAATACCCGTCAGTGCGTTTTCCATCGCCGGCGCATCGAACACACGTTCCGCCCCGAAGCGCTTATAGGCCTCAGTGGTGGTCCCGAAAATTCCCGACGGATAATCTACGGCGATACCCGTCACGAAGATGGATTCGTCAAGCTCCATAGCCTGGCACAAACCCTCGGACAGCGCCTCCGCGTAACTCAATTCCCGCATGACCCGAACCTTTGTCGTCGCGATCAGATGTGATCAAAAAGTGTAGATGTCGTCGGCCAAGGCGCCTGTCTGGCGCGCTCGACTTCAGCCTCGACGAAAGTTTCGACCGCCTTCTGCTCGGCTTCGAGCTCGGCCGACGTCGCCAATTCTGTCTCCACAATGCGTTGTGCGCTGCGACGCACTGGACACCGCGTCTTCCATGCCTCGAGTTCGTCGCGCGTGCGATACGTCCTATTCTGCTCGTAATCGTAAAGCGGGCCGACGTGCTCGCGCCAACGATACGTCATGCACTCTAGAAAAATTGGTCCGTCGCCTTGACGGAGCCGGGCGACGGCATCGAGGGCCGCGCGGTTGACCTCCAGAACATCGTTTCCGTCGATCTTCGCCGCATCCACCTTGAATGAGCGGACCCGGTCACAGATCTCCGTCCCGGGCGCCTGTCTAACCGAGAGAGGTGTCTCCGTAGCGTATAGATTGTTCTCGCACACGAACAGGACGGGAAGCTTTTTGATAGAGGCATAATTCAACGCCTCGTAGAATGAGCCTTCATCCATCGCTCCCTCGCCGAAGAACGTAACGGCAACGCGATTGCTGCGGTCCATCTTGAAACTAAGCGCAGCACCAATGGCCACCGCGGTCATCTCTCCGAGGATGGCGCTGGTTGCAATCATCCCGTGCTCAGGTGCCGTCAAATGGACCGAGCCGCCTCTGCCGCCGGAACAACCATCGGCGCGCCCATAGAGCTCCGCCGCCAACTCATAGACGCTCCCGCCCTTAGCGAGAAAATGGTTGTGACAACGGTGGTGACTGAACACGACGTCGTCCTGACGGAGCGCTTCGCAGACGCCCACCGCGACAGCTTCTTGTCCCGTTCCGAAATGCGCGGGCGTGCGCATTTCACCATCACGGTAACGGCGAGCTAGCACTTCTTCAGTTGTTCGTACTTTGAGAAGCGAGCGATGCAGATTCATCAGGCGGCTGTTGATCAAATCGCTGATCGTGTCAGATGTATCAGGAGAATTGTTCAATTTCATTGCTCACCTCGGTCCTGGCGCAGTGGTATCAGTTCGGCTGTCATTTTCACGGGCGGGATTTGCAGGGACGCGCCCTCCAAACCGAGGCGTATCGCTCCGGGTCCGGTCCAGCAATTGCCCTGACGTTGCCTGTGGCATGTCGGAGAATAGCGGTTTCGTTTCCGCAACGATTGGCGCCAGGAAATCGACAATCTTCCGTGTCGCCTCACGCAGCTGCTGCCTTCGCTCAGGCGTTATCTGGGCGAACGTATCGCCGACGCGAGTTAGCCACACCGCGCCTTCACTGCCTACACTCGAGACATCGCCTCGCGCGGCCGCCTTGATCTGAACCAGAGCACTAGGCACTGCAGACAGCGTCGATGCGAGGGGGGCAAGAACGACGACAAGGATCAACGTCAATATAAACCAAGGCGCGAGGGCCGCGATCACCACCGGCACTATGATTGACGTCATTGAACTGCCGGCAAGCCGCGGTCTGCCGACCCAATTCCCGCTCGCCGAGGGCGCCAAGTGATCTCCTTGAGCGAAGGCGGCCGATGAAGACCCGTCAGGCGAAAGGGTAGCGCCATCAATCGCGAACTCGAACAACCGCTCCTTCACTTCACGCTCGAGATTCTTCCAATACTCCGGTGAACTCCTCTCGGAGCCGTCATCAGTATCCCCGAACTCGGCGCGCACCCGCGCGATACGGCCCAGTACTTCACGAACTGCGGAACGCACATTTGGAGCGCGCACGACGATTCCACATGACGGCACAGAAACGACGAGCTGAGTGTCGGTCCCCGTCACCTGAACTAAATCTTCAGTCATCATTACGCGATCCACCACCGCTGCCACACATCAGCCCTAGGGCTTCCAATTCAATTGTACGATTGCCCAGCGGCCATAGACCTCGTCCTGTGCGATCGGCACAAGCGGAAGTTCGCGCTCCCCATACGGGTGAGCAGCGGCTTTTGGCTGAACAGCTCCGCCCTCTTCGATACTCGAGAACGCGCGGCGTACCAACGGCACAGTTGGGCAGCCCCCCCTATGATCCGCGTATGCTCCGGTAAAATAGATCAGGTCGGAAAGCGTAGAAAGACCTTGGAAACAAACAAAAACCCTGGGCCTGAAGTACTCGGCATTGTTCCGCCGGTCAGCGAACCAAAGATAGGGGATGGGACGCTCCTTACCGGTCGGATTCGCAGTGGCGCCGATCGAGGGGTCGATGTAGGCCCATGTTTTCGAGACAAAACCGAATGGCGCGGCATAATTGTTCGATACCACTCCGCGCCCTTCGGCAAGGCCTGGCTGTAAAAAATTTATAAACGCAAGCTGGTTCGGCGGCGCCACGACTTCCAACCGATATTGAACCAAGCACCAGATTGCTGATAAGCCAATCCCGAACGCGCCTAGAACGACTGCGATAGCTCTTCGGGCCTGCCCGACCCTGTTACCGTTCTTGAACAGCACCCACATGCACCCGGCAATCAGCGAGAACAACCCGAGCGCAAGCGCGGCATCCACATGAAAAACCGGCAACGGCGCAAGTCGCACAAGGTAGCCACTCTTCAGATATCCGCCGGCGAACGTATTGACGAAACAGTAGGCGACGAGCCCGGAAATGAAGAATGGCAACAGCCTCTCTGGAGCATCGTGCCATTGACCGAGGAAGGCTCTACGTCCCGCAAGAACGATAACCAGACCGATCGATGCAGCGATAATCACTATTGCCTTCGCAGCCCATAGCGGCGGCGCGAACACGTTTTGCAACCACTCATGCGCGACGCGATCATACAGCATATCCTGCAGGATGATCAGGGCGGCGCATCCGACCAAAAAACACACGCCTCGCGCACAACGACGGAGCGCCGCGGGAGTGCCCGTTGGCGATGCCATAGCGCTAAGCTGTCGGAAGGCATATCCGAGCGGAATGGCGACAGCGAAGAGGCCTATCAACATAATCGCGCGAACGAAGATCGAGAAATGCGCCGAGCCCGCGGATTGAGCCGGGCTAAGCGATGCTCCGAAAAACAAAGCGGAGGCGAGAAAGAAGACGATCCCGGCCGCAACCATAAGCGTGCAGACACCGTCGACCGCTTTGTTTGCGACATCAGCATCCGCCGGAGACGGACCGCGCCGGTCGGACAGATAAAGTGAGAGACAGAGGCAGGCAGCAGCCACCGAGAAAACCGGCGTGTGAAGCTGAAATACGTTCTGATAGACATTTCGTAGGAGGCTGAAAATTCCCGAGTACTGATCAGCGCTCACCATGTTGTTCAGAAACATCACGTTGTAACGAGAATAGAAACTGGCCAGCTCATTGAAGAATTCAACATTGGACGGAGCATGATTTCGCGCGGTGAGCGTGAGCGTGAAATCCGTGACGACAGCCGGCCAGCCCATGAAAAGGACGAGTTGAACTAAAAGTGTCCCGGCTCCCAGCAGCGCACCCAACGCTGATACGACCCAGATCGAAACAATACGAAGCCAGCTGCGCCAATGCGTCAAAAGCGCAAACACCGCCGCCCCGACGCTTATGAATGCGGCGAAGACAAGCTCTCCATAGAAAAGGGCCGCATAGAGCCCCACTGTTACGAGGAACCATTTCCAAAAGCGCCACTGACCAGCGTTCAGAACTGACAGAAAGATGCCGAACAGCAAAAACCCCGACCAGACCCGGTAGGTATTCACCTGCCATTGCGCGAATAACAGATAGTCCGTCATCAACAGGATCATTGCGACGGTGGCAAATAGTTCTCCTGCCAACCGCCGGAAAAATACGAAGCCCATCATCACCGATGCGAGACCGACCGTGAAGGTCGTGATCAATATCTGACTCTCAGCGGACCGCGCGCCTAACGCGAATAGCAAGAAGGCAAACAGTCGGGGAAAGTTGCCCTGATGGGTATGAACCATCGGATGCGCCGAAGCGTGGGGCGACACAGCCTCATCGGTCAGCCCGAACGACTTTAAGAAGTCAAAGTGCCAAAGATTATATGCATGATTGAGAGACGAAAACGTCTCGTTGTTGTCCATCACGTATGGGAGCCCCCCCCCCGCCACGATAATGGCAATGTAGAAAGCGGTGTAAACGACAAGGATTATAGATAGGGCGCTGCGCGTGTTTTCACGCGCCCAGACGAGGCCGCCCGAGTTTGAGATCTCAAGCGACGTCATTCACAGCCTCTGATGATGCTTCCTGCAAAGGCATCGCGATGCTGGCAGCCACGCGCTTTGGAAGCGCATACAAATTACGCCCCCCCGAAAAATACGGGACGGACGAACCTACGAAATGCGTAAAAATGTCGCTTGCCGGATCGTACTGGAAGACCTGATACCCAGACTGGGCAAGTTCTGAGCATATCTCCATTAGAGACACATGGCTCGCTTCAAAAAGTATAACCGGCTGCGAGCGTTCGATCGTTCGCCGGGCCCCTCGCAACACCTGAAGCTCGTGCCCTTCGGCATCGATTTTGATAATCGCCGGCTGGATATCAAGACTGTCGATTGGAACGAGCTTGCACGTGATGGATTCGATTCGGATCCGACGGAGTTGATCTTCTCGGTACGTTTTTGCCAGCGCCGAACGCACTTGCGCTTCATCCACAGAGGAAAACGTATGCAACACGACCGAGCCAAAGATCGGCGTGTATAGGGTGAACTCCCCTTCTGCCTCGCCTGCCCCAACCAACTTAAAATCGTACCGGTCGTGCCGCCGCTTGATCGCACGAAGGTCGGCGGCGTGGACCGGGTTCGGTTCCAGCGACAGCACCCTTGCGTTCGAAAACAGACGTAGGAAATAAAGCGCGGAAATCCCGGAGTTTGCCCCCACGTCCAAGACCGCCGAATCGGCGGGCACCGGGAACTTTGCCAATCCCCGATAGGAACGATCGTGCGGCAGAATGCCACCGAGGCGATTCATCGACCACCAGGCAACTCGCCACAGCCATGGTGACGATTCCGTCGCCTTTTTCAGGTAGTCTATGATGGCAGCCTGCATCGCGCCCCCCTGCCGCTGCGAACACGGCTGATCTATTTTAGCTAGAAGATGGAAGACACAAAGCGGACCAGCTTTGCAAGCCCTTCGCTACCCCACAATCCAGCGAGGAATTCGTCAATCCTGAGGCCAATGCAGTTTGATAATGGCATAGTCTGGCCTGTCAATTTCAATTGAGTTGCCATTTCGCTCCAGCCATTTCGCCACGTCGTGACACGTGCAGCGCTCTCCGCACGACGCGTCCTTTCCATTTAACGCCGGACTCACCCGAATATAGGCAAAGCCCGTATTATCGCACAGGAAGTAGACGGGGCGCCCATACTTGCGGGCATTCGCCCAGTCGGCAAAGTGTCGATATCTCAAACTAATCGATTGCAGATCTGGCGGATTCTTTTCGGGCATGTATGCCCACGCCTTAGTGGAGTACCACACCAAAGCGTCGTACCCAGTGGTCAAAAACGTTCGTCCCTTATACGGTTCAGTCTGGAGCACGTGGGCATAGGGGATAGGACCTGGCAGCCGGGAGACTATCGAAAGCAACAGCCAAATGGTTTGAACGGACACGAGGCCGACGGCCAAAAGCTGACCCGCGCGGCGGCCCAGGGCGCCCCTGTCTGTGGATCCCGCGTCCATCCACCTGAGCGCGCGCGAAAGCAGCAAATCTCCCCCAAAGGTACGAATGCCCGGCCCAATCGATAGAACGAATGAGATTCCTGCCGCCGACAGGATTGCCAGCATGACGACTGCGTAGAAATAGGAGTATCGCCCCAGCACCGCCGGATCAGATGATACATGCGTCGATAGCGCAGCCGCGACCGACACGAGCAGCAATCCCAATATCACATATGGATATCGGCGGGGAGAAGTCGTCTGCGCAGCGGATGAAGATCGGCCCAAGGCATTAATGACCGGCAGCGCAAGGCTCGCCCCGAGCATCAAAGCAAGGGCACCCAACGCGATCGACTTCGGAATGCCATAGAACATGCCATCCGCCGAGATGATGGCATAGACAACGCCGGCCAGCATAACGGTCGCTAACGCGGGACCGACAAGCCTTTGCGAGGAAGACCTGCTTACACGGAGCTTCTCCCCGACACCTTGCCGTAGGTATCTGGAAGCCGCGCCGGTCATAGCTAACTCTGCGAAAGTGGCGGCGACGAGCATTTCGAGCAGAGGCATCGGAGGCCGTCCACCCGCGATCGAGAAGCTCAACGTGAACGCGGGGAAAATCGCAACGGCGACCAGCGTCCCAAATAGAGCCGCGATGGTCAGGCCCGTCAGTTTATCGACCTTCGTCGTCATCCGCGCGTCTTTGAGAGCAAAGCCAATGACGACCAGCGCCGGCAGAATCACGATCATCGGCACGACCCTGGTCGCGCTAAGCGCGAGAGACACCCCAACAACGACCCGCGCCCACATAGGAAGCTTGAGCCGCGCCAACGACCGTACAACCATCAGCGCACAGAAAGGACCAAGCACCAACCAAGCCGGCCCGCTATTCAGGATGGGAGCGCTCGCAAGCACCGCCAAGGTATCGAACAGGTTTGTTTCACGGGAATTGTGCGGCGGCCAGATGACGACGCGGTTGTCCCGATAGATATCCAACAGCCCCTGCGGCGACGTCACGGTCCCAGCGCCGATTCGTCCGAGATACGTGACCTTCGTATCCAAGAGGAAAAAGTCCCAGCCGACCGCATAAATAACCACTGCCTCATAGGCACAAAGCGCCACAAAAGCCGGAATGACAACCCACGTGAGCGCCCACCGCCACGGTACGTAGCCACGTCCGTACGTCGCAACGCCGCAGACAAAGGCGACTATAAATACTGCGAAGCCCCAATCCGAAAGGATGGAGAGGACAACACATCCAGCGATCAGGACGTTGTGGCCTGTCCTATTGAGCTGCGGATTTTTAACCAGGGCCAGCACGGTAGGAAAGAGCAGTAAATACAGCGGCCCGCGGCATAGATCGCCGGCGCTGAAATGAAACGAGCCGTATGACGTAAGAGCGACGGCAACGGCTGCGATGCCCCCCCACCGCGAAACTCGGCCAACCGCAGACGCCAGGGCGCAAAGGCTGGTGGCAACCGCCAGCAGGAGAATGCCTGTCTGTCCTTCCAGCCCAACGCCTACCTGCAACCAAAAAAAGGAAATGGCTTTGGCAAACAAATTAGGATGATGAATGTACCAGTAAGGATGAGCGGCCGGATCAGGCGACGGCGCCATGTCTTGAAGAACAAAGGAAAGAAAGTCGCGAACATTGTAGGCGGCAAGCACAATGTTATGCGACTCGGTCATTGGCTTGACGAAATACGTTCCAGACGCAGTAGCCCAGAGCCCGCCGGACAAAGCAAGAAATAGCCCAGCAAGCACGACCGCACCATCAGGCGTTTCTTTAGGTCCATATTTGCGCAACTGCTTCATCCCTGAAGGCCGCCCATTCCTTGCACCGTCCTGACTCAACCCGCGACTCCTGGAAAGTTCAGACATCAGTTTTCCGACCATTAGCCTGTCGACAACCGATTCTGATTCCCCACCGCGGTGGTGGCTTCCAACTTTCCATCGCGCAAGCGCAGCACACGGTCGCACGCTCGAAGAAGCGCCTCGGAATGCGAGACAACGACGGTCGTCACGTTGCCGCGCAGCTCTTCCAAAGAACGGATAATGTGCGCCTCAGTCGTCTTGTCCAACGCTGAGGTTGGCTCGTCCAAGACCAACAGGTCGGGCGAAAGATATAAAGCCCTTGCCAATCCGACGCGTTGTCTTTCACCGCCTGAGAGCATCCCGCCTTTGTCGCCCAGCGGGGTGAGCAGCCCGTCCGGCAGACGCCCCACCAAAGAGGCAAGCCCAGAAAGCTCAATCGCGCTTTGCAAATGCTGCCCGTTTACGTCCGCTTCGGTGGACTCAAAGGTGATATTTCTCAGCAGCGTATCGTTGAAAAGGACAATGCTTTGCGGGACATACGACGACTTCAGTTGGAATTCCCGGCCGGCATCACGGTCATCAATAATCACGGTGCCGGTGGTCGGACTTAGCAAACCCAGCAGAACATCGATGAGCGTCGACTTCCCAGCTCCGGACGGCCCCGTGATTCCGAGCAGTTCGCCCTTTCTCAAGTTCAACGAGATGTCCGTCAGCGCGGAGTCCGATCGCGCAGGATAACAGAAACTCACGTTTTTCAGCGAGATTGACTCTTTGAAGCTCCTGCGATCGGCTTTCTGCAGGCCTTCCACTTGATCGACATCCTTGAGCTCGCGCGCCAGAGTGAAAATCGCCTCCCGAGAATGATTTACGGTTCCGGCGGAGAGAACTAGGCGATTTCCGATTGGGCTCAGCCTGAACGCAATCGCGACCAGAAGACCAAGGACGACTGTCAACGATCCCAGATTATCAACGGTCAGCAGCAGAATGAACAGAGCGGCAGCGACGGAGATAGTGATCGCGATTTCGCCTATCGCGGTCGGAACCCTCTTCAGAAATTCGCTCCTCGAGGCGTTCGCAGCGACTGCACCCTGAAGACGCGCGAACTCAGCGACCAGGAACTCTTCTCGGCCCGTAATCCGCGCCTCCCGAAACAAATTGAGAGAGTCACTGACCAGCCCCAATTCTTCAGCAGCGAGCGCGACGTGCTCTTCGCCCAACCTGAAATGCTTAGTGCGAAGGACGCGGTGCTGTGTCACATGAATAACGACAATCAGCGCACCCGCCGCAATCGCCGGCAAGG
>Ga0180216_1000735_pt1 | contig 31823 bp, 22 predicted proteins | sample eDN3rd37CBELigMG_FD_128879 | JGI IMG/M metagenome (GOLD analysis project Ga0180216, IMG submission 128879) | Enriched Miracle-Growth compost microbial communities from Emeryville, California, USA - eDNA 3rd pass 37_C BE-Lig MG (version 2)... ... | reverse complement strand
CTGGATCTGTGCTTCGGTGGCCATGATGGATCGTCTCCCTGGAGCGCGGCGATGGGGCCTCTTCCAGAAAGACGATCCGCGGACGGCGCGGCGATTTTTCAGGAAAATCGCGAATCCGCGCGGATTCGCGAGATTTCTCGCGTGGCTGGCGTTTCGATAGGAGGGAGAAGTGGAAATCCTCCCGTGGCGTGGGACGGACGAAGCGGGAATTCCCTTCTCCCGCAAGAGGAGAAGGCATGCTCGCGATAGTCTGGTTGGGTGTGTCAAGCGCCTTTATCAGACCTGATAGGATGCTCGATCCAGAGCGTTCCCATGAGCAACAGGAAGCACGAGAGGACCGTAATTGCCGGTCCATGGAAGACTTCGGCCCACGACAACCGGTCGAATTGGGGCGCCGATGACGCCTTCCAGAGCGCGAAGGCGCCGACACCCACGATGTAGCAAACGCCGGAGGCGATTCCGTACACCCGAATACCGCGCCCATACTCCCGAAAAAAGCGCCTATACGTCGGTTCCATCAGTTGAGCCTCGGAACTGGTAACAAAACCCAACGCGCGGTTTCACCGAGTCCGGATGCTTAGAACGACACGGCCGGCGCGGCGCGTTCCTTGTCGGTTTCGAGTTCGAAGAGTTGCGCGGGGTGGAAGCCCATCGCGTTGGCGACGAGGTTGTTGGGGAAGCTCTCGCGGGATGTGTTGTACTCCATCACCGCGTTGTTGAACACCTGGCGCGACGAGGCGATCTGGTTCTCGGTGCCGCTGAGTTCTTGCTGAAGCGCCAGCATGTTTTGATTGGCCTTGAGGTCGGGATAGGCTTCGGCCACGGCGAAGAGGCGGCCCAGGACGCCGTTGAGCTGGGTCTCGGCGGCGATCAGGCCGGCCATTGAGCCGGGGGCGCCGGGGTTGGCCGCCGCGTTTCGGCTGGCCGTAAGCGCGGCGCCTCGGGCCTGGACGACGGCTTCGAGCGTCTCCCGCTCGTGGGACAGGTAGCCCTTGGCGGTCTCGACCAGGTTGGGAATCAGGTCGTACCGCCGCTTCAGTTGGACGTCGATCTGGCTGAAGGCGGTCTTGTAGCGGTTGCGCAGAGCGACCAGGCGGTTGTACGCTCCGGCGATCCAGCCCAGCGCCAGGGCAACGACGACCGCGATGATGATGATCCCCGTCGACATGGATGCGTTCCCCGTGTTCATCGTTTGAGGGCGATTGGAGGCGTCGCGCGAACCGCGCCATGATCCGATCTTGCGATCCGGGAGGGGCGGGTGCAAGCCGGCGGCGCTTTGGAGCCGGAAATTTTGTCCCGGCCGGACGTTGCGCCATGGGTGATCCTCGCATTCCCCAACTTCCGGATCTGGATTAGAATTCCGGCTCTCGGGGCCGGGATGGCCCTCTTTGGATTTCGTCGTCCGTGGGAAGGATTCCGAAACGCAATGCATCGTCTGTCGCGTAGGCGGTGGGGAGCCGTGGCGCTCTCGGCGTGGCTCGCCGGTTCATCGGGATGCGCCATGATGCGGCGCAACGCGCCTTCTCCCGACCTCCGCCCCTGCACCGATGACTATGTTTACACCGCCGATGGCTGGCGGCTGGGAATTCGCCATTACCGTTCGCCACGCCCCGACCCGGCCAAGCTGCCGGTGATCCTCTGCCACGGCCTGGGGCTCAACGCGACGTTCTGGACGATCACCGACGATCATCTGCCCTCGCAACTGACCGCCAAGGGATACGACGTTTACCTCTTCGATCTGCGGGCCTCGGGCGAGAACACGCGCGTGGGCGCGGCGTTCGAGCGGTTCAATCGGCTGCTGCGCGAGACCCCCTTCCGCGAGCGCGGGGAGTCGAACTGGTCGGTCGACGACATCGTCCGCTACGACGTGCCGGCGATTTTGGAGTACGTGGAGCGCGACTCGGGACGGCGGCAGGTCAACTGGATCGGCCACAGCCTCGGCGGAATGCTCATGTTCCCATATCTGGAACTGAGCGACGATCCGAGTCGGATCGCCAATTTCGTGGGGATGGGAAGCACGATCATCCAGGCCACGACGCCGCAAAGGAAGATGCTCAGGGCCAACGCCGGGATTCGGGGGCTGCTCACCGTCGCCAGCGCTGGGCGGCTGGGAAGGCCCTTGACCTACTTCCGCATGCCCGGCATGGAGCAGATCGACCGCTTCTACTACACGGCCGAGAACGTCGACCCCCGAACGGTGTCCCGGTTCTACGGCTACACGCTCGAAGATCCCGGCCCCGGCGCGCTGCGGCAGTTCGCCCCGTATTTGCGCCACGGCCACTTGCTCTCGGCCGACCAGCGGCTCGACTATGTGGCCCACCTTCCCGAAATCATGACGCCGACGCTCATGGTGGCCGGCGACGTCGACCTGATCTCCGACGTCCCCTCGACCCGAAAGACCTACGACGCCCTGGGAAGCCCCGACAAGACCCTGATGATCTTCGGCAAGGAATACGGCTGCGCGGGGGAGTACGGCCACTGCGACCTGGTCTGGAGCAAGCACGCCCCCAACGAGGTGTTCCCCTCGATCATCGAGTGGCTCGACGAGCGCCAGCCCCGGCCGCTCCCCAGTCCCCAGGTCTTGCCCAGTCCCCAGGCGGTTCGGCCGAGTTAAGACGATCGCGGCTAATTCGATTGGACTTCCAGCGTCGCCAATCGTCCTTCTCCCCCTGCAAGATTCTTCGCCGCCATCGCAACCCCATCTTGGAATAGCCGACGCGCGGGACAGCGGCCGGAAGCCCCGAAGGGGCGATGGACAATAGCCAGGGGCGCCAACCCCTGGGAGCCCGAGGCCAACGGACTCTTTGTCCGGGGGGCCCCGGAGCGGCGACGGAAATCCAAGCGCGGGACGAGTTTCGTTCACGCTTTCGGGGCCCGGCGGACAGCGGGCGCGACGCCTTGCAAGTCCAGGGGTTGGCGCCCCTGGCTATTGGCCACCGCCCCTTCGGGGCTAAAATCCGGCCTTCTCAACGGCCTCGCGCGCGGCTCCCATGGCGTCAGTCGTCCGCCGGATAACGGGTTGCATCAGCAGTGAATAATCTCTCCCTGGGAGGGGGAAAGCACCGTCGCCGCGCGGGCCGATCCCTCAACGCCTCATCGCCGAATTACGCCGTCGTGTAGTCGATCAACTGCGCGATCATGCTTTTGAGGTCGCGACGGTGGACGATGCGGTCGATGAAGCCGTGTTGGAGGTGGAATTCGCTGGTCTGGAACCCCTGGGGGAGCTGGACGCGCACGGTTTGTTCGATGACGCGGGGGCCGGCGAAGCCGATGAGGGCCTTGGGCTCGGCGATGATGATGTCGCCCAACGAGGCGAAGCTGGCGGCGACTCCGCCCATCGTCGGGTGGGTCAGGACGCTGATGAAGAGACCCCCGGCCGAGCGGTAGCGGCCCAGGGCGGTGGAGACCTTGGCCATCTGCATCAGGGAGTAGATCCCTTCGTGCATCCGGGCGCCGCCGCCGGAGCCCGAGACGATCACCAGCGGCAGCTTCTGGCGGGTGGCCTCCTCGACGGCCCGGGTGAGTTTCTCGCCGACGACGGAGCCCATGCTCCCCATGATGAAGTTGCTGTCGGTGATGCCGAAGACGATGCGCCGGCCTTTGATGAAGCCCTGGCCGACGAGGGCGGCCTCGTTCAGTCCGGTGCGGGCCTGCTCGGCCTTGACGCGCTCGGGGTAGGGGCGGCGGTCGTCGAAGCCCAGCGGGTCGGCGGGCTGGAGGTCGGGAAACCAGTTCTCGAAGGTGTCGTGGTCGAGAAGCTGCTGGATCCGCTCGGCGGCGGTGACGGGCATGTGGTGGTTGCACTCGGGGCAGACGCCGAGGTTGCGCTCCACCTGCTTGCGGAAGAGGGTCGCTCCGCAACCGTCGCACCGCATCCAGACCCCTTCGGGGACTCGCTTCGCTTCGAAGTGCCCATGCCAGGCGTGCAGGGGACCTCCTTTGGCGGCCATGGGCGTTCTCTCCTTGAGTCGTTTCCAAATCGGATGGGGGAGACGCCGCGGCGGGGCGGGCGGCGTCCCTGACCTCCACCGTTTCGTCGCGGGGCGGTTTTGTCAAGAGTGGCCGGCGCTTCGGAGCAGGTCGGAGGAGACCTCGATGCGCTCGAAGCCGCAGCAGGGGAGAAGCTCGTCGAGTTGCAGCCGGGGCACGCGCTTCAGGCAACAGGCGATGAGCCGGCTCACGGGCTCGCCGGCGATGAGGCCGAAGGCCTCATCCTGGTGGCGGCGGAGCAGGGGCTTGAGGGCCGCCCGGACGCGCGGCATCGCCTCTTCGATGGTCTCGCCCCGCGGGGGGCGGATCGTCAGCGGATCGTCGATCCACTGGCGAAACAGCCGGGCGTTGCGGCGGCGGATCTCCTCGATCTGGAGTCCTTGCCAGAGCCCCTGGTCGAGGTTCCGAAACTCGTCGACCCGCTTGGGGCGCAGCCCCAGCGCCTTGCCGATGATCTCGGCGGTCTGGACGACGTTCTCCCCCGGGCCGCAGTACAGCGCCGAGAGGTGAGCGTGGTGATCGCCGTTGCTCAGCGACAACCGCTCGGCGAGTCGGGCCGCCTCGGCCCGTCCGCGCTCGCTGAGCGGGATGTCGAGCACGCCCTGCACCCGGTTCTGCTCGTCGTAGAGCGTCGCGCCGGGGCGGATCAGTAGGACCTGCGATGTCATCAACGCGGCCATCGTTCTTCTCGGGGCCATCTCGCGGCGTCGCGCCTTCCCCTCCATGGAGAACCCGCTCGCCGCCGTCGGCCCGTTTTTCCCTTCCACTGAACCGGATCACCAGGATCAACCGTCAAGGACGCGCAAACGCGCTCGTTGGGGAGGGCGTTCGGGTCGGAACCCACGTTCCCTTATTACTCGGCATCGGGACGCGCTTCGATGAGTCGCGACCGAGAGACGGACATACGGTCGGCCGCGAAGTGGTTTGAAATCTCACATGGTGGGAAGCGCGACTGGCTTGCGAGGATGTCGGACGCCGGGAGTTCGCATGCGGAACCGGAACCGATCGCGGCGGCGCGTCGGAATTGACGGCCGGTCGCATCGCGTCGTATCGTCTCTTTCTACCATTCCCGCCACCGTTTGGCAAGCGGGCTCGACTGGGAGGACGCGCCCGGCGGTTTTTCCACGTCCACCCGACGCCCAATGGGCGGGTTATGATGATTTTTCACATCATGAGGATGAGCCATGATGAGCGAATGGGTGGGTTGGCCGCGGCGCGTTTCCCTCGTCCTGATTCTATCCATCGCGTCCAGCTCGCCCGCCGCCGCGGACGAGCCGAGGGCGCCGACCGACACCGACGACGCTCGGCTGGAGGCGTTTTTCCAGGACTATCTCAACGAGTGGTTCAAGCGCGAGCCGCTCGCGGCGACGCGCCTGGGCGAACACGGCTTCGACGACCGTCTCGACGATCTCTCCCCCGAGGCGCGGCGGGAGAACCTCGAATTTCGCCGGCGGACGTTGGAGCGGCTCTCCCGCGAGGTGGCCGTGGACCGGCTTTCGGCGGCGGCGAAGGTCGACCATGACATCCTGCGGCGGCATCTGGAGAGCTGGATCTGGCTGAACGAGACGTTCAACCCGTATCGCGACGATCCGAGAATCTACGGCGACTACGTCACCGAGAGCGTCTATCTGCTCTTGACCCAATCGTCGCTCCCCCGGGAGACGAACCGAAAAAACGCGTTGAGCCGGATGAGGGAGGCGCCCCGGGTTTTGGAGGCGGCCAGGGCGACCATCGGCCAACCACCGCGGGTCAAGGTTGAGACGGTGATCCGCCAGACCGAGGGGGCGATCGGCTTCTACACGACCGAGGTCTTCCAACTCGCCGGCGATCGGCCGGGAGAGGGGGAGCTTGCCGAGGCCGCCGCGAATCTCGTTCGCGCGCTGACCGATCACGCGGCCTTCCTGAAAAACGAGGTCTTGCCTCGAAGCACGGACGACTGGCGGATCGGCCGCGACCGGTTCGTCAAGAAGCTCGATTACGAGCTCGACTCCGGAATCTCGGCCGACGAGGTGCTGGCCGAGGCCGAACGCGAGGCGCTTCGGGTCGAGACCGAGATGGCCGTCTTCGCCCGCCAGCTTTGGGCCGAGTACTTCCCGGGCGAGGCGATCCCTCCCGACGACGCCGAGGGCCGCCGCGCGATGACCCGCCGGGTCCTTGAGCGGATCGGCCAGGACCACGGCGCGGCCGAAAGCCTGGTCGACGACGCGAGGGCGACGGTTCTCGAGATCAAGGACTTCATCGCCGCGCGGAAGATTTTAGGGCTTCCCGAGCCCGACCAGTGCCGGATCATCGAGATGCCGGAGTTCCTCCGGGGGAATTCGGTCGCCTATCTCAACCCCGCGCCTCCGCTCGACCCGCGTGGAAGCAGCGAATACGCGATCAGCCCCCCGCCGGCCGATTGGAGCCCCGAACGCGCGGAGAGCTTCCTCCGCGAGTACAACCGGGCGATGCTCAAGATCCTGACGATTCACGAGGGCTATCCCGGCCACTACGTGCAGTTGGAATACGCCAACCGGTGCCCCAGCCTCATCCGGCGGGTGCTGTATTCCGGGACGTTCGCCGAGGGGTGGGCCGTCTACACCGAGGCGATGATGCTCGATCAGGGGTTCGGCGACGGGAGCATCCCGCTGCGGCTGCAGCAGCTCAAGTTCTATCTCCGGGCCGTGGTCAACGCGATCCTCGACAACCGGATGCACTGCGGCGACATGACCGACGACGAGGCCCGCGACCTCTTGATGAACCGCGCCTTCCAGACCGAGGGAGAGGCCGAGGGGAAGATCATTCGCTCGAAGCAGTCGTCCTGCCAGCTCTCCACCTATTTCGTCGGCCGCACGGCGTTTCACCGGCTCCGGCAGTCCATCCAGCGCGAGATGGGCGATCGATTCGACCTGGCCAAATTCCACGAAGCGGCGCTCTCTGAGGGAACGCCGCCGGTGAAGCACCTTCCCGCCCTGACGCGGGCCCGGCTCGGCCTGGAGCCGGCGAAGGCCGCCGATTGACCGGAAGTCGGCGCGCTGGAAATCGGCCACTGGCTCATTGCGGCTGAGAATTGGGAGGGTGTTGCCCTCCCAACGATCCGAATCCGCCACCCAGCATCGGGCGCTACGGACCGTTCCACCGTAAAACCACAAAAAAAAACCGTCCGCCCGGCGATGGTGGCCGAGCGGACGGGGTTGTGAAAATCGTGATTACGACCGAAGCCGGCGTCAGGGCTGCGGAGTCGGCGGGGTGGGGGCCGATTCCTTCTCGTTGCCGTTGTTGTTGTTGTTCTGGCTGAATTGGCCGCGGGCGTGGTTCAGTTGCATCGCCGAGAAGAAGTCGCGGGCGGGCGCGTGGGTGGTCGCCGTGGCCGGCGCCGTATCGCCCAGCTTCGCCGCGGCGTAAATCCGGTCGCGCATCTGAGCCATCTTCGGGAAGAGTTCCGAGTACGCCTGGTTCTGCTCGGGTGTGGTCGCCGGGCCGAAGCGCAGGTTGAAGGTGTGCATGAACCCCATCAGGCTGCTCAGGCTCGCCTCGTCATACGAGCGCAGTTCGTCGACGATCTTCTCGACCTTGGGCATCTCCAGCATCCGGGTCAGCGCGATCAGCGTCTTGGCGAAGTTGCGGGCCTGGATCCCCTCTTGCTCGTCGTCGATCGGCGTTTCGAGCAGCGAGTCGTTGATGCGGTTGGCGACGGCGCGAATTTGGGCCAGGGTGTCGGGAGAGATGCTCCCCTCCTGATCCTCCTTGCGGGCCTGATCGACGAGGGCCTCAAATTGTTTGCGCGACTCGGCGAACCGCGGGTCGCGAAGCTGCCGGGGCCATTCGGCCGCGTCCTTGATCTTGGCGAGGCTGATGGTGATCGCCTCGGAGGCGTTGACGAACGGAATCTGTCGAACCAGGTCGGCACTGATGGAATCGTCGGCGGACCGCAGGCTCGACGGTTGGATCCTGGGGTCGGAAAGCTGGTCGTAGATCGCGTTGAGGGCGTCTCCCTGCCGAATGTCGCGCGGACTGGGGTTCGTCGCGATCCGGGTCATCCGCTCGTCGAAGGCCTGTTGGTTCTTGGCGAGTTGGGCGTCCATGCGGCCGAAGTATTGACGAGTGGCCTCTTTTTGGGCCTCGTACACATATTGGTTCCAGCGCATCACCGTGTCGGTGTTGATCGAGTTGGCGATGGCGGTCTTTTCGTTGAAGATGCCGGCGCCGATGTTGAACATGCCGAGGCCCTGGGCGATGCTCCCCTGGACGGTGCTGCCGGCGCCCCAACCGCCCCAGCCATAGCCGCCCCAACCACCTCCGTACATGCCATAGCCCCACTGGGCTCGGGATGTGCCCGAGAAAGCCGTCAGGGCGATCGCCAACCCCAGCATCGTGGGGAAAGTTCGTCTCATCATGTTCCTCTCTCTCGGTGTCGTCGGCCCCGCTGGGCGAAACTGGGTGGGTCGCCGAGACGGCGAGGTCCACCCCCGCCGCCAATCAAGCCGCATTCGGCGCGCCGTCTCGTTGGATATATTCTAGGGCGCGGCGCGGCCTCACAAATATATAATACGCAACATTCGCGCGCCGCGCGGGAGGCAAGGCGGGTAAACCGGGCATCGTTTAACACGGTTTTCCGGCGCATGCGCTTCAGGCCGCGAAATCCGCAAGGCCGAATTAGGCGTGATTCGACGCGCCGTTTACACGTCGTCCAGCGGAATCAGGTCGATTTCCGGCGCTTCGTCGCCCGAATCGGGACGCTCCCCGGTCGTGGGGGGCCTTTCGGCGCGGGGCGGGGCGGAGGCGTCGTCGGGCTCCTCGTCGACCCGGAAAAGCAGGGGGCCGATCGCCACCTCGTCGCCTCGAGCCAACCGGACCTCGGCGATCTCGCGCCCGTTGACCCGCACGCCGTTGCGACTGCCAAGATCGCGCAGGAGCACCCGATCATTCGCCAGCGCGAAGCAACAATGGCGGCGGGAGATCTTCGGAAGGTTGAGCCGCCAGTCGCATTCCGGGTGCCGGCCGACCAACAGGACGGGCCGTTGCAGGAGCACCGAGGGGCCGCTCGCCGGGCCGATGGGCGTTAGTTTGAGAGACATTCCGGCGGCTCCTCCCCTGGCGGCGCGGATGGCGGCGACGAGGGCGACGTTTCCACGCGCGCGGAGTCCTCGACCATTTGGATGATCACCTGGATCCGACAGTTCGCCGCGACCGACGCGGGAAGAACCTTGCGCACCGCCGCGGCCAGGACGTCCTCGTCGGTCGACGCCTGGAGGCCGCTGGAGTCTCCATTGTGTCGGTCGTTTAATAATAAATCGACCGGCGGTCGAAACGAGTCCGGGCCATTCTCCAGACGATATCGAACGTGGGCGACGGAGAATTCGTCGCCCGCCTTCAGGCGGCCCAGCTCAACGCGCTGGCCGTTGATCCGAATCCCGTTGGTGCTGCCGAGGTCGCGGACCACCACCTCGTCGTTCTCAGGCATCACGCAGCAATGATGTCGCGAGACGCGCGGCGATTCCAGTCGCGCGTCGCATCCCGGATGTCGCCCAACGACCACCATGCCGCGATCCAGCATGATGTCGGGGCCTTCGTCGAGGGCCACAAGACGAGGTGGCATGGAACAAAGTCCTTCGCCGAGCTCGGACGCGGAAAACCTCGCGAAGATTATCCGCTCCGGACGCGCGGCGCTTCTACTATAGGCTAGGAAAACCCCCGAATCACCAGCCGAGCTCTCCCCGGGGCTCCCAACCTGGGCGACCGCCCAAAACGGGGATGTGGAGCGCACCGCCGGCTTCGCGGGCCGACATCGCGCGGAGAACCCTCGCTGCTCTCTCGCCTTGTACCATGGATGGCCGGCGAGTTCAAACAAAAAGAACGGTCGTCCGATCGTTTTAATGGTTTCAACGTTAAATGGAACGAAAGTCCGGCGATTCGGTTTGTCGGCTTTGGGCGACGAGTTCACGGTCCCGCAGCCAGTCCACCGCGTCGGCCAGCGACCCTCGAATGGGACGGAGCGATAGGCCCAGTTCCTTGAGGGTGCGCGACGGATCGAAATGCATCATCCGGCGCGTCAGGCGGAGGCCGGTCGTCGTCGCCTTCGGGGCCCGACCCGTTACATGGTCGGCCCAAAACTCGCTGAGGACGGCGAATCCCATGCCAACGGCGTAGGGGACCCGCCATCGCGGGACCGCCGCGCCGGTCAACTCCGAGAGCATCCCCAGCAACTCCAGCAGACTGAGATTGGTCCCTCCCAATAAATGCCGCCGTCCGGGACGACCAAGCTCCATCGTCCGGATCAACCCCTCGGCGACATCGCGGACGTCGATCAGGTTCAGCTGGCAATCCATGACCGCGGGAAGCCGCCCCGCCAAAAAGTCCTGGATGAGTCGGGTTGGGGGGGAGCCGCCGCGATCGCCGGGGCCGACGGGCATGGTTGGGTTGGCGACGACCACCGGCCGCCCCTCGGCGGCCAGTCGCATCGCCGCCTTTTCCGCCCGGAGCTTCGAGAGGCAGTAGGGTCCGACGGCGTCGGCCTCATCCACCTCGACGTTTTCGTCGATCGGCCCGGTCGCGTCGGCCTTGGTGAGAATGCTCTCGGTGCTGACGTGCAGCGCCCGCTCGGCGCCGACCTCAAGCGCGGTCTCCAGGACGTTGACCGCCCCCTGGTGATTGACCGCGTCGAATTCCCGACGATCGCGGACCCAAAGATTGGGATTCGCCGCCAGGTGGTAAACCAACCGGCTTCCCGCGAGCGCCTCGGCCAGCCCCTCGCGGCGGCGGATGTCGGCGAAGATCACCTCGACGCCGGCGGGAAGATGTTCCACGTCGGCGCCGGGGCGCTCGACAACCCTCACCGGTCGACCCAGGTCGACCAACCGTTCGACAAGATGGGAGCCGATGAACCCGGCGCCTCCGGTGACCGTCGTCAATTCGCTCATGACTCTCCCCGGGTCCCGCGGCGGACCAACTGGTTCCCCCGTCCGTCCGCGGCCGGTAGCATTGTGCGCGTTCCGCGTCCGCGCGACCAGTCTGGAACCCGGGAGTCATCGCGATGCTGGATTTCGTCAACCCGCTCCGCTCGCGGCGGGGCCTGATGTTTTGTCTCGGCTTCCTGACGATCGCCGCGCTGGCCGGGGCGGACTCGCGGGCCGACCTTTTGGCAGGCGCCGCGACCCGGGTCATCACCCCCGACCCGCTCTTGCCGGTCTCCGGAGGCATGGGGCCGACCCGCCCGGTCAAGGAGAAACGCGGCGAGCTGACCGCCCGCGCGCTGGTGTTCAAGAAGGGAGACGTCGCCGTCGGCGTCGTGACCCTGGACCTGCTCGGCTTCCCGTCGGTTTTGGGAGACCGGGTTCGGGCCCAGGTTCCCCGCATCCCGGCCGAGAATATTCTCATCGCCTCGACCCACACCCACAGCGCGCCGGATTGCTACGCCTTCCCCGACGGCGAAGGGGGCCACACCGGCGACCTCAACTACATGAACATGGTTTGCGACAAGGCCGCCGAGGCGCTCAACGAGGCGATCGACCGCCTTGAGCCCGCCAAGCTCAGGATCGCCACCGGCGAGGCCCAGGGACGAATCGCCTACAATCACTACGCCCCCGACCTGTACGACCGCCGGATGAGCGTCGTTCAGGCGATCAGCGCCAACGGAGGGACGATCGCGACCCTGGTCAACTTCGCCGTCCACCCCGAGGTTCTCGGCAACAACGTGGGCGTCCTAAGCCCCGATCTCGTCGGCCCGTTTTGCGAGGAGATGGAGTCGAAAACGGGCGGGATCGCCCTTTTCCTCAACGGCGCTCAGGGCGGGATGGTCACGGCCGACAACCGCGACCTCGACCAGCCCCGCGACCCCGTTCGGGGATACTGGAACGATTCGAGGACCTGGGACGAGTGCCTCCGGATCGGCCGCTTGATGGCCTCGGAGGCCATCCGGATCATCGGCGACGCCCCCGAGCAAACCGACCCGGCGCTCTTCTGCCGGGCGAAGACCGTGCGGTTTCCCGTCGGCTCCGACGACCTGTGGGCGGTGGTGACTCACTCGCCCTTGAACTATCCCCGCAACGACGACCGATCGGTCAACGCCCGGATCAACTACGTCGGCCTTGGAGACGCCCGGATCCTGACGATCCCCGGCGAGGCCCTGCCCAACATCGGCTTCTACCTCAAACGCAAGATGCCGGGCAAGCACAACATGCTGTTCGGTCTGACCAACGACGCGTTTGGTTATATCCTCACGAAAGTCGATTTCCAGAGCTTCCCCCGCTACGACTACGTCTCGCGCGTCTCGCTCGGCGAGATGACCGGCGAGATCCTGATTGAGAACGCCCTGCAAATGGTCGAGGAGGCGTCGAAGGCGGATCGGTGATTCCCCAACGCCCTTTCAAGCCTCGCGCCGCCGGTTCCGAGACAATGGAACATCATCGCACCGCGTACAGATCCTGCTCCATGCCCACGGCGGTTGGAGGACCGAGGACGTCGGCGGCGACCCAGGCGTCGAACCGGGAGGTGGTGACGAAGTCGGTGAAGCCGTAGCCGGCCGGGTCGCGATGGCGGCGGATCTCCTTCCAATCCACGTAGATATGGGTGATCTTGTGCTCACGCAAGACGCCCCGAAACTCGTCGGGCGAACGGCCCGCGGCCAGCGTCTCGATGATCTCGGGATTGAAGACGGTGTTGTAGAGGATTGGATGCTCGACGTGGAAGACGGCCGCTTGACCGACCAGCAGAATCTTCGCGTCGGCGGGAAGGTGTTCGTCGACCGAGGCCAGGGGCGCGTTGAGCCGGCGGGGGACGTCGCGCCTTAGGAACGTCAGGTCGCCCGTCCACTCGTTGAGCCCCGCGAGCGCGGTGGATGAATAAACCAAGGTCGTCGCGATCGCCAGGGCGAGCACGCCTCCGCGGACGATCCGCCAGGCCAGCGAGTTCGACCAAACGGCGCCCAGTCCGGCCATGACGGCCGCGGCGGGGAGCATCGGCAGCCAGAATCGGTCGAGCCGGTGAGTTAGGAGCCACCACGTCGCGAACCCGTAGGCGAGGAAGAGAGCCAGCCAAAGCGCCGCGGTTCGCGTCCGACGGTTCAGGAAGGCCAGGGGGGCGAACGCCAGGTAGAGGGGCGATTGCCAGTCCGACCGGCCGATCACCTCCAGCACGGAATGCTTGAGATAGGCCGCCGTGATCGGCCGCGGTCCGTGGGCGCGGGACCACTGCGCCTCGCGGGCGTCGGTCCAGTCGCGGCCTCCGAAAACCTGCCAGGCCAGCGGGTAGACGGGGTTCCCCGCGTCGATCAGGTTCTTGACCATCCAGGGGGCCATGACGACCGACCAGCCCAGAACGTAGGCCAGGACCGGCCGAAAGGATCGCCGCCGCCAGGCGTCGACCAGGCTAAACACGCCCCAGGGGATCGTCGCCGGGAGGACCGCCGTGTACTTGCAGGCCGTCGCGCCGCCGGCCAGCAGGCCGAGCAGCCCCCAGAGCCTTCCTCGCGTCATCTCCTCGTCGTTCCAGCCACGAACCAGGACCCAGAGCAGGGCGGCCATGAAGTAGCAGAGCGGCCCCTCGACGTAGGCGATGACGCCGAGTCGATAAATCCAGGGCGTCGTCAAATAAACAATCGCCGCCAGACAGCCGGCCCAGGGCGTCGCCAGCCGGGCCGCCGTTCCCGCGATCAAGACCGCCGCGAAGACGCCGTAGAGCGCGACCAGAAGTTGCCCGACGAGCGCCCCCCACCACCAGTCGGCCATCAGCTCCATGCCGATCAGGTGGAGCATCTCAACGCCAAAGGGCATGTTCGTGTAAACATTATGTGGGAGGAACGAGATCCGCCCGCTCTGGAAATACTCCTTCGGCCCCTGAAGGTGGTATTCGAGCACGTCGAAATCAATCGCCGGGAGCATCGACCCCAGCAGCATCATGATGACGAACGGCGCGACCACAAGCGCCGCGACGGCCGCGGGAGAGTCGATCCGGGGCCTCCCCCACGTCCAGAACTTCGAGCCGATCACCCCGGCGACCGCCGCGACGGCCAGGCCGATTTGAAAGATGAGAGGATAGAGAAGTCCCAATCGCCCCAGGATCAGCGTCGCGAGCCCGAGAACGACGGTCCCCAGCCCGTAGTCGAGCGCCAGTCTCAGGCCGATCCCGCCGGCCTCGGCGAACTTCAGCCGCCGCACGATCAGGTCGCCCAATCCCATCGCCGCCAGCGCGATCAGGGCCGCCGCCGCCACGATCGGCAGGCGTTGGGGAAGGTTCTGAACGTGGCTCATCTCGCCGAGTCCCCGGCCCAGGAGCGATTCCTGGAAGGTCACGCCGGGAACGAGGCCGGGAACCGAGTCGAGCAGCAGGAACCCGCGGGTGATCGCCCCGCGGGGCGAGGGGGCGTTGGGGAGCGGCTCGGCCAGCCACCACCCCAACCAGGCGAGCTCCAGCAGGGCGAGGACGATCAGCGGCCAGCCGCTGCGCTGAAGGGGGCCGAAGGGGCTTCGAACCGCGGCGGAGTCGCCGCGCGGGGGGGGATTTCCAAGCGTGCTCATAGCGTCGGGCCGATGGTCCAGGGGGCGAACTCCTCCTCGCCGACGCCGAGCCGCTCGCTCTTGGTCGGGTCGCCCGAGGCGACTTCGAGGATCCGCTCGAAGAGCCGCCGGCCGACGCTCTCGACCGGTTCCCCCTCCAGGATCGGCCCGGCGTCCAGGTCCATATCGTCCTTCATCCTTTCATACATTGGCGTGTTCGTCGCCAGCTTGACGCAGGGGGTCGGCTTTAATCCCAAAACGCTCCCCCGGCCCGTGGTGAAGACCAGCACGTTGGCGCCGCCGGCCACCAACCCGGTGGTGCAGGGGGGATCATAGCCGGGCGTGTCCATGAAGACGAGCCCGGGCCCCTTGACCCGCTCGGCGTAATCGACCACGTCGACAAGCGCCGTCGAGCCCGCCTTGGCCAGCGCGCCGAGCGACTTCTCGTAGATCGTCGTCAGCCCGCCCGCCTTGTTGCCGGGGGAGGGATTGTTGTTGATCTGGGCCCCGAAGACGCCGACGTACCACTCCCACCACTTGATCCGATCGATGAGCTTTTGACCCACTTCGGCCGAGACGGCGCGGCGGGTGAGCAGGTGCTCGGCGCCGTAGATCTCGGTGGTCTCCCCCAGTACGGCCGTTCCGCCCTGGGCGATCAGGAGGTCCGCCGCGATCCCGAGCGCCGGGTTGGCCGTGACGCCCGAGTTGCCGTCGGAGCCGCCGCACTCCATCGCCAGGCAAAGCTTCGAGGCCGGCTGCTCGGTCCGCCGCCACGAGTTGGCCTCGGGCAAAAGCTCCTCGACCGCCCGAACCGCGGCTTCGACCGTCCGGGTGATGCCCCCTTGCTCCTGAATGTTTAGGACGCGGGGGCGGGGCGGCCTCTCGCTCGAGGTCCCAGGCCCGGCGCCGCTTCGGCCGATCAGCGTTAGGTCGCTGGTTTCGATCAGGTGGCCGGCTTGGGCCCCCTCGCACCCGAGCCCCACCAGAACGTAGGCCGCGACGTTGGGATGGCGGGCGAAACCGGCGAGCACGCGCTCCAGGATCTGGTGGTCCTTCCCCTCGAACGGGAGCCCGCAGCCCCCCTTGTGGGTGATCGCGAAAACGCCGTCGACGTTGGGGTGGGTGGCCCGGAAGTCGCGTCCGCGGAACCGTTCGGCGATGTACCGCGAGGTGCTCGCCGAGCAATTCACCGTGCTGATGACGGCGATGTAGTTGCGCGTTCCCACCCGGCCGTCGGGGCGGAGGAATCCCTGGAACGTCCGGGGCGCGTCGGCCCTTGGCGCGGGGGGGCGCTCGGTCGCGAAGGCGTAGTCGCGCTCGAACAGGTCGGCCCGGAGATTCTGGACGTGAACATGCGAGCCCGCCCGAATGGCCTTGGAGGCGAAGCCGATCACCTGCCCGTATTTCCGAACCGGGGCTCCCTCGGCCAGGTCGACGAGCGCCAGCTTGTGACCCATCGGGATCGGTTCGACGACTTCGACCGAGGCGTCGCCCAGGTTCAGGACCGTCCCCGCGGGAATCGGCCGGGCGGCCACCGCCACGTCATCATCGTCTCGAAGCGGGATGGCCTGAGCCCCCCCGGAAGCGGTCGCCATGATAAAGCCTCTCAAGCCAAAAGTGGGTGGTGGATGGCGAGGGAGCCGGGCCGATTCGATTCGGGCCGCCGCGCCCTTTCGGCCGTCTCCGCGGCTCCCCCGTCGCGCCCGACCACCCGCTTCCGTCGATCCACCACCCATCCACTAGCCCGCCAAACGTCGCCCACTCAACGAGAGGCGGGAACGATCTGGTGGATTCGACCGTCGAAGGCCAGGATCAGAAGCTCGCCCTCGGGCGTCTCGGCGAACGAGGCGATGTTGAGCTTCGGCGACGTTTTGAGGTCGAGGATCTCTCCCGCGGCCGTCACCTTGTCGGCCTCGCGCTTCAGGCCCCAGATTCGGCCCGACTCGAAGTCGCCGTAGACGTAAAAGCCCTTCAGCTCGGGGATCGCCTCGCCGCGGTAGACGTAGCCGCCGGTGATGCTCAGGCCGGCGTCGGGCCGCGCGGGGGTCGGGTTGTGCGGATACTCGGCGATCGGGGGCCGGATCTTCGAGGCCGGGTCGGGACGCTGCCGGCGCTGGGGTTGGAAGGGATGGAAGCCCTCGCGGATGCTCCAGCCGTAATTGCCGCCATTGTCAATCTTGTGGACCATCTCCCAAAGGTCCTGGCCGACATCCCCGGCCCACAACTCGCCGGTCTCGCGGTCAAAGCTGAATTTCCAGACGTTGCGCAGGCCGATGCAATAAACCTCAGGCGCCCAGTGGGCGTGGGCCCGCGACCGGAGCTTGGGGTTGTCGTTGGGAATCCCGTAGGCCCGCCCGTCCGAGGGGTTGTCGACGTCGATCCGAAGAATCGAGCCGAACCAGTCCCTCGGGTTCTGGCCGGTCGAGAGCGGGTCGGCGGCCGCGCCTCCATCCCCCAGCGTAATATAGAGGAAGCCGTCGTCGGGGCCAAACATGATCGTGCCGCCGTTGTGGTTCTCCCAGCGGTCGACGTCGGAGACCCAGATCCGCAGCTCGCTGGTCGGATCGGCCTTCAGCGGATCCTCGGCCGAGACCTGGAACCGCGAGACCACCGACCGCCGCGTTCCATTGTCGTCGGCCGAGTAATATACATAAAACCAGCCGTTGTCTTTATAATGGGGGTGGAAGGCCAGGCCGAGCAGCCCCTCCTCGTTGCCCCGATTGATCGGGTGGGGAAGCTGAAGGAAGAGCTGTTTGTCGGTCGCGTCGCGCTGGTTGGGGAAGGTCCAGATCTTCGCCTGGTGTTGCTCGACCACGAAGAGGCGGCTCGGGTCGTCGGGGGTTTGGGCCAGGGCCACGGGGCGATCGAAGCTCAGGCCCGGGAAGGCGACGGCGGTCGAGATCCTGGGCGGCGCGACCGCCCCCCGGCCCAGGGCGATCCCCGGCGCGGAGGTCGAGAGGGCGAGGCCCAGCATCAGGATCAAAGGCGGGCCGCCGCGTCGTCGCGGCGCCGAAGTCGTCGGAAGGTATCGAGACAAGGGATTGTTCTCCACGGTTGTACCAGGGCCAAGCCGTCGGCCGACATCTATACTTTCGGAGGGAGGAGGCGCGGAAGTCAACCCGCTGGAGGCCCGGCCGCTCGTCCCCCCCGGCGTCCGCGCCCGGTCGGCGACCGCCGCGAGTGGTCGCGGCGATGATTTCAAGGGGAAATTCTTGCCGAAGCTTTTCGGGTCTGGTAGTTTGCTCTTGTCATCATCGAATATCTCATTCCCTTCGTCAGTCCACAGGACGGAACGACCGTGGCCGCTCGGCTCCGTCGCGTCGTGGACCGCGTTTTCGTACTGGACCCCATCCATCGTCGCGCGTTCTTGGCGCCTGGTTCGGATCGCCCGGTTGAAGACCGACCAATGACGCTCCGCGCCCGCGGAGGCGGCCGATCGCGCGTTTCGAGACGCCCATGGAACCAATTGCGGGAGTTGTGTCGTCATGGCGAAAAGTCGGGATTGGACGGAAATCCTCGTTCGGCGCGGCGTGATCGGCCCCGATCAGCTTAAAGAAGCCGAACGATCGGGTGGAAGCGTCGAAGACGCGCTTGTTAAGCTCGGTTACGCCGACGCCGAGGACATCGTCAAGGCCAAGGCCGAGCAGCACGGCCTCCAGTTCATCGAGCTGCGGGAGGTCGAAATCCCCCCGGCCGTCGTCACCCTCGTCCCCGAGTCGCTGGCCCGCGAGAACATCGTGATGCCGCTGTCGGAGGGCAACGGCACGATCCGCGTCATCATGGATGATCCGATGGGCTTTGAGACCATCGAGAAGCTCCGGTTCGTGCTCAACCGCGAGATCGAGGTCGCCCTGGCCCCGCGGGAGGCGATCGTCGAGGCGATCAACAAGTATTACGGCGCCGTCGGCGGCGAGACCGAGTCGGTCGACTCGATGCTGACGGAGTTCACCGACACCCAGATCGACTTCGCCGACGAGGGGGGCGGCGGCGGAACGGGGCTCTCCGCCAGCAACACCATGGAGGAGGGGGACGCGCCGGTCATCCGGTTGGTGCACCTCATCATCCAGGAGGCGGTGGCCAGCCGGGCCTCCGACATCCACATCGAGCCGTTCGCCGAGCGGGTCCGCATCCGCTACCGCATCGACGGCGTCCTGATGGAGCGCGACTCCGCCCCGAGGCGTTTGCTGGGCGCGATGGTCAGCCGCTTGAAGATCATGGGGTCGATCGACATCGCCGAGAAGCGCCGGCCGCAGGACGGCCGGATCAAGATCAACGTCGCCGGCAAGGACATCGACCTCCGCGTCAGCATTCTGCCAACCACGCATGGTCAGTCGGTGGTCATGCGGATCCTCGACCGCGACAACATCAAGGTGAGCCTCCAGGACCTTGGCTTCTCCGACGAGGACTACGGCAAGTTCAAACAATTGATCCGCCGGCCCAACGGCATCCTTCTGGTCACGGGGCCGACCGGTTCGGGCAAGACGACCACCCTCTACGCCGCCCTGAACGAGTTGAACCGGCCCGACGTGAAGATCATCACGGCCGAGGACCCGGTCGAGTACTACCTGCCCGGCGTCAACCAGTGCGAGGTTCGGGCCAAGATCGGCATGACCTTCGCGCGGATCATCCGGGCCATGCTGCGGCAGAACCCGAACATCCTTCTGGTGGGCGAAATCCGCGATTTGGAGACGGCCGAGACCGCGATCCAGGCGTCGCTGACGGGACACTTGGTTTTCAGTACATTGCACACGAACGATGCGCCCAGCGCCATTACACGGCTGGTGGACGTGGGCCTTCAACCGTTCCTGGTCGCCAGCTCGATCCTCGCCGTCCTGGCCCAGCGCCTCGTGCGCAAGGTTTGCCCCAAGTGCAAGGTGCGCTACGAGCCGCCCGAGCACATTTTGCGAGGCATCGGCCTCCGCCCCGAGATCGCCCGGAAGGCGAATTTCGTCCGGGGCAAGGGCTGCTCCAACTGCAACAAGAAGGGATACCGCGGCCGCATGGGCATCTACGAGCTGATGCTCATGACCAACCAGGTCCGCGAGATGTCGTTCAAGGGCGAATCGACGATGGCGATCCGCAAAGTCGCCCGCAAACAGGGGATGCGCACGCTCTTCGAGGACGGCGTCATCAAGGCCATCAAGGGGGTCACGACCTTGGAGGAGGTGCTCCGCGTCACCCAGCACGACGTGACCGCGGAGGCCCAACCGGCCCCGGCGAAGAAGTAAGGCCGCCGGGGCGAAAGGCTAACCGCCGGGCGGCGTCGCGCCCCGTAGGGTGGACGCGAAGCGCCGCCGAACGGCCCCGCGAGGTCCGCGCCGAGACGGCCGCGCGACCGCGTCGCAACCCGTCGCGCGCTTGATCCGAGCGTCCGAAACCGAGATAATCAAGGTGAGTCGAGGGGTGGGGTCCGATGGCCTAACTCCAAGACGGGACGCACGCTTTCGATGGACACTTGGTCCGCGAGACAAAGTCAAGGCGCGAGGAAGACCCACCGAGACAAGCGACCGACGTTCCATCGAACCCCCGTTGGAGGCTGGCGACGCACATGGGCACGCTGCTCATCGACAAGATGCTTCAGACCGTCTGCACGCAGAAGGCGAGCGACCTTCACCTGACCGTCGGCAGCCAGCCGATGCTCCGCCTGGGCGGGCGGATGCGGCCCCTGGCGACGAAGGTCCTGGAGCCGCCGGACACCGTGGCGCTGATGAAGAGCATCACGCCCGAGCGGTGCCAGCAGGAGCTTCAGGAGGTGGGGGGAACCGACTTCGGCTTCGCCTTTGGCGAGATGGCCCGGTTCCGCGTCGCCATCTTCAAGCAGCGCGGCAACATTGGTTTGGTTCTGCGGCGGATTCCCAACGAGTTCCTCACCTTCCAGCAGCTCGGCCTGCCCCCGGTGATGGAGCAGTTGATCCAAAGGCCCCGCGGCCTGATCCTCGTGACCGGTCCGACCGGCTCGGGCAAGACGACCAGCCTGGCGTCGATGATCAACTGGATCAACGACAACATGGACCGCCACATCATCACGATCGAAGACCCGATCGAGTACTTCCACAAGCACAAGAAATCGCTGGTCAACCAGCGCGAGGTCGGCATCGACGTGCCCGACTTCCCCGAGGCCATCCGCCGCGCCCTGCGAATGGACCCCGACATCATCCTGGTCGGCGAAATGCGCGACCTGGCGACGATCCAGGCGGCGATCACCGCCGCGGAGACCGGCCACATCGTCTTCGGCACCCTGCACACCAACTCGGCCGAGGGAACCGTCAACCGGATCATCGACGTCTTCCCCAAGGAGCAGCAGGACCAGATCCGCACCCAGCTCTCGGTGGCGATCCTCGGCATCCTGGCCCAGGCGCTGATCCCGCGGAAGCCCAAGGGGCTCGTCGCCGCCTACGAGATGCTGGTCGTCACCCCGGCCATCTCGAACCTGATCCGCGAGAACAAGACCTACCGGATCGACTCGTCGATCCAGACCGGGCGCAAGCACGGCATGATCCTGCTCGACGACAGCCTCTTCAATCTCTGGAAGCAGGGGATCGTCGAGGAGCAGGAGGTCTACTACAAGGCCCGCAAGGTCAACGACCTGCGCGAGCGAATCGAGAACGCCAAGAAGGGAATCTTCGAGGACGAGGAGGAGGAGGACGAGGACGAGAAGAAGTAACGCGGCCGAGCCTCCGCGCCGCCTCCAAAACCACGGGGGCGGCGTCACGGGCCGGCGCCGGCCCGGTATGTAAACGTAAGCGGCTCAATAAGTTTGAACGAATTGATCCCCTCATGCATTCAGTGGCGGGAGGGGGAGCGACGGGCCGATCCGGGCCTCGTTTCCGCCCCGCCCTCCGGCGTGCCCCTCGGGACGCGACCCTTCTTTTTTTGAATTTCCAAGACGCAAGGCGATGACTTGAAGCGGGGAGGGGGAGGCCGGCGGGCCCCCCGGCGACCTCCCTCGCTCGGAACCCAGGGGTGACCCGGCATGGCGCGACGTCTCGGCACAATCATGATCGACATGGGCTACCTCGACGAGGACGGCCTGATGAGGGTCCTCGAGGAGCAGAAGCGCGCGGGCTCCGAGCTGCTCGGAAAGGTCGCCGTCCGGCTCGGGCTGGTGAAGGAGGAGCAGGTCCTCAAGGCGCTCGGCGAGCAGCTGGGGATGAAGGTGTTGAAGCTGGCCGACGTGACGATCCCGGCCGAGCTGACGGAGCTGATCAACGAGAGCATGGCGACGGCGTTCAAGGTCGTGCCGATCTCGCAGAGCCGCAAGGACAAGAGCGTCACCGTCGCGATGGCGGAGCCTCAGAACCCCTCGACGCTGGGGGACCTGCGGACCTTTTTGGGGGTCGAGGTCAAGGGGGCGATCGCCTCGGAGGCCGACGTGACCGCCGCGATCGACCGGATCTACGCCGGCCATCACGAGTCGATCGCCGACGTGGTCAAGCAGATCGAGGAGGACAAGGGTCTGCAGCGGATGGCCGGCCGCAGCGAGAACACGATCGACCTGGAGGCGATCGAGGAGATGGCCGAGGCGGCGCCGGTTCGCAAGCTGCTGAACATGGTGCTGCTTTTGGCGATTCGCGACAAGGCCTCGGACATTCACTTCGAACCGTTCGAGGAGGAGTACAAGATGCGGTATCGGGTCGACGGCATCCTGTACGAGCTGGTGCCGCCGCCCCGCCACCTCGCGCCGGCGATCTCCAGCCGGATCAAGGTCATGTCGAACCTCGACATCGCCGAGCGCCGGCTTCCCCAGGACGGCAAGATCCAGCTCGCCCTGGGGGGCAACAGCGTCGACATCCGGGTTTCGACCCTGCCGACGATGTTCGGCGAGAGCGTGGTGCTGCGGATCCTCGACCGCTCGGTGGTGCAGCTGGATTTGAAGCGGCTGGGGATGCCCGAGGACACGCTGGCCCGCTGGAAGGACGTGATCCACAAGCCCAACGGCATCATTCTGGTGACCGGGCCGACCTCCTCGGGCAAGACGACCACCCTCTACGCGACCCTCAACGAGCTGAACCGGATCGAGGACAAGATCATCACGACCGAGGAGCCGGTCGAGTACGAGATCGAGGGGCTGGTGCAGGTGCCGATCAACGCCGAGATCGGCGTGACCTTCGCCGCCTGCCTGCGGTCGATCCTCCGCCAGGACCCCGACAAGATCCTCGTCGGCGAGACCCGCGACCTGGAGACGGCCGAAATCTCGATTCAGGCGTCGCTGACCGGGCATATCGTCTTCACCACGCTGCACACCAACGACGCCCCCTCGGCCGTGACCCGGCTGCGCGACATGGGGCTGCCGACCTTCTTGATCACGGCGACGGTCGAGGCGGTGCTCGCCCAGCGACTCGTCCGCAAGATCTGCGCCAACTGCCGCACCGAGTTCACGCCGAGCCCCGAGGTCATCATGGAGCTGGGGCTGACGACCGAGCAGGCCGCCGCCCAGAAGTGGTACTACGGCAAGGGCTGCGAGCGGTGCAACAACTCCGGCTACAAGGGGCGGCAGGGGATCTATGAGCTGATCATCATGAACGACGTCCTCCGCGAGCTGGTCGTCAAGGAGGTCTCGCTCGACGAATTCCGCGAAGCCTGCCGCGCCCACGGCATGCGGACCCTCCGCGAGGCGGGGCTGAAGGCCATCCACGAGGGGCTCACGAGCATCGAGGAGGTCATGCGCGAGACCATGACCGAGGTCTAGGCTCGACGACCCACGCGACCCCGAACACGGATACGGACCCGAACGCGAACCCGAACACGATCACGAACCCGAAGCGGAACCACGACCCGCGCCCGCGGCTTGGAGAGCGCCGATGCCGACCTATCAATACGAAGCCATGGACCACACCGGGCGCGAGGTGAAGGACGCCATCGACGCCGCGACCCAGGAGGAGGCCCAGCAGCTGATTCGTCAGAAGGGCTTCTTCGTCACCAAGATCTCCGAGAAGGCCAAGAAGACCCGCAAGGCGCCCACGGCCAAGCGCGGGGGGCGGCGGAAGAAGCGGTCGTTCACGATCGGCAAGATCTCGACGAAGCAGCTTTGCACCTTCACCCGCCAGCTCTCGACGCTTCAGGACGCCGGGTTGCCGGTGCTGCGGAGCCTCCGGATCCTCGAGGGCCAGTGCAAGCCGGGGGTGCTCAAGAACGCCCTGGGCGACGTGGTCGAGGACATCGAGAGCGGCCAGACCCTCTCCGAGGCGTTCGCCAAGCATCCCAAGGCGTTCGACCGGCTCTACTGCAACATGATCAAGGCGGGCGAGGCCGGCGGCGCCCTAGAGGCGATCCTCCAGCGCCTGGCCGACTTCAAGGAGAAGGCCCAGTCGCTGAAGCGGAAGATCAAGGGAGCGATGGTCTACCCGATCGTCGTCATCTTCGTCGCCTGCGTCATCGTCGGCTTCATCCTCTACTTCATCATCCCGAAGTTCGAGGCCATCTTCCTCGACTTCGGCGTGCCGCTGCCGAACATGACGATCATGCTCATCGAGGCCAGCCACTTCCTGATCAAGTATTTCTATCTGGTCTTCCTGACGCCGCTGTTCATCTGGATCTTCATCAAGCTCTTATATCGGAATCGGACGGGCGCCTACGTCTGCGACCGAATCCTGCTGATGATCCCGGTCATGGGGACGATCGCCGAGAAGTCGACCGTCGCCCGGACGATGCGGACGCTGGGAACCCTGGTGCAGTCGGGCGTGCCGATTTTGGAGTCGCTCTCCATCGTCCGCGAGACCGCGGGCAACGCCGTCTTCGAGCGGGCCTTCACCCGGATCTACGAGAGCATCCGCGAGGGCGAGACGATCGCCCAGCCCCTGCGCGAGTCGCGGATCGTCGACGACATCGTCGTCAACATGATCGACGTCGGCGAGGAGACCGGCGACCTCGACACGATGCTCAACAAGATCGCCGACAACTACGACGAAGAGGTCGAGGTGGCCGTCGAGTCGCTCGTCAGCCTGCTCGAGCCGATCATGATCGTCGTGTTGGGCGGCATCGTCGGCTTCATCGTCATCGCCTTGTTCCTGCCGCTGATCACGCTGATCACGAAGCTCTCGGGCTGAGCGGAGGAGGGCGCGGGCCCGCCGGAAGGACGAGCCCGCGCCGGATTTGGCGGCGGATTCTCATGGGAGGGCGTCGCCCTCCCGGAATCAGCCTCGCCAACCCCGCTTCAACCCTCGATGATTTGGAAATATGTTCGATTGGGCTCTTGAAGAGGCCCGAAAACGGATTACCTCATAAGAGAACGGTTCCCTCGCCCCCACGGAGACCCGGACTGATGAACTCCGCCTCAAACCTCCGCCGCATCCCCCCCGCACCCTCCCGGCGCGGCTTCACGCTGGTGGAGCTGCTGGTGGTCTTCGCCGTCCTCGCCCTCCTGATCGCGCTTCTGCTGCCGGCGATCAACGGCGCGGTCCGCTCGGCCCGCAACGCGGCCGTCGCCACCGAGATCAACCAGCTCGCCCAGGGCCTGGCCCAGTTCAAGTCCACGCACAACGTCTATCCCCCCTCGCGGATCATCCTCAGCGAGTCGGGGAATTATTCGGTGACCTATCTGCAGAGCCTCAAGCACAAGCAGATCGACGCCTTGACCAACGCCCAACTGACGGCCCTGGCCAGCCGGTCGGTCTCGTACCTGCGGCGGATCTGGCCGAAGATGGTGCTGAACACGTCGGGGACGGCGGCCGTCGCGGGGATTCCCGGCGGCTACTACGACTTCAACGGCGACCAGGACGGCACCGGCGAGCAGGTTCACGTCCTGGACGGCGCGGAGTGCCTGGTCTTTTTCCTGGGGGGGCTGCCGGGCTTCGTCGACGGCCAGCCGACGACCACGGGGTTCGCCCAGAACCCGGCCAATCCGGCCATCTCGTCGTTGAACACGACGCTGGGGGCGAATCGGACCTCGCCCATGTATGATTTCCGCCCCGGCCGGATGGTCGACAATTATCCGAAGACCGACACGGGGACCGCGGGCAACGGGTTTCCCGAGTACCTCGACGGCTTAAGCGGCGTCGACTCCCAGCCCTTCGTCTACTTCTCCTCGTACGAGGGGGCCGGCTACGACCCCGACGACGTGAACTACGCCGAGGAGGGGCCCCAGTCCAACGGCACGCTCGTGTCCGCGACCTGGACGGCCGGTGGCATGGTCTCCTCGGGCATCGGCGGCAAGTTTTACAAGGGGGGAACCACGATCGCCAGCCCCGCGCCGAACCCGTACACCAACGGCTCGGCCCTGCCCGCGACGGGGACGACCAACCCCGAGTTCGTCAACAAGAACACGTTCCAGATCATCTCGGCCGGCTTCGACAACCAGTTCGGCATTGGCGGGTCGTACAAGGCCAGCGGCGGCGATGTTCTCCCCTTCGTCGCGGCCCAGGGGGCCGTTTATGAGGACGGCGCCCTCGCGACCGCGACCCTCGGGTCGTCGATCCGCGAGCGCGAGCGGGACAACCTGACGAATTTCAAGGGGGGCCGGCTTGATTAAGGCCGGGGCCGGACCCGGGCCGTTTCCGTCTTTCGACCCCGTTTTTCGCTTCGCGAGGTGCTGGACCCGTGTTTGACGCAAACAGAACAGACAGGCTCAAGCGCCGGGGACCGTCGGCCGCGAGAGGACGGCCGGGGGGCTTCACCCTGATCGAGCTGATCGTGGTGATGGTCGTCATCGGCATCCTCGTCTCGCTCGTCCTGATCGCGTCGGCCAACGCGGTCCAGACCGCGCGGGAGAAGGCGACCCAGGCGCTCATCGCCAAGCTCGACGCCGCGCTCGCCGACCGGGTCGACGCCATCCTTCAAAGCCAGACGGGCGAGCCGTCGAACATGCAGAGGTTCGTCTCCCCCAGCTACAGCGCCCAGGCCCTGGTCGACATGGGCAAGGCGCGCTTTCCCTCCACGTCGGATCGGGCCTACGTGCTGGCGCAGGTTGAGTTGTTCCTCCGCGAGGTGCCGGACGTCTTTTACGTTCAGAACGTTTCGACCGGCTACCCGCTGAACTTCGCGGCGAACCCGTATCCGATCGCCGACGCCGACGCCGACGCCATGTACGTCCTTCCCCTGGGCACGGGGTGGCCCTACAGCGCCGCCTTGGATAGCTACTACTTCAACCCGGGACAAGGCATCTACGGCGCCTCCTACGGCGTGGCGGCCGGTTTGTACAAGAACCTCGGCTACCTGCCGGCGGGGTACGACGGGGTCGACAACAACGGCAACGGCCGCGTCGACGAGTGGAGCGAGGGAACGACGGTGCCGGGCAACTCCGACGCCACCGACGAACTTCGGGCTCGGATTCAGGCCAACCTTCAGAATCACCAGCACAAGACGGCGCGGGCGGAGGTGCTGTACGCCCTTCTGGTCGAGGCGCAGGGGCCCTTCGGGTCGATCTTCAACCGGGAGGACTTCACCGACACGGAGGTGATGGACACCGACGGCGACGGCCTCCCCGAGTTCGTCGACGCCTGGGGCGAGCCGCTCCAGTTCTACCGCTGGCCCGTCTTCTTCCACTCGGAGCTGCAGCGCGGGCTGCGGTTCGTCTCCGACGCGGCGGGGAACACGGCGTTCGCGGCCCCCTACAACGGCATGATCGACCAGCGCGAGCAAGACCCGCTCGACCCCAACCAGCAGCTCATGGCCCCGGCCTGGTGGTCGTCCACCTACTCGGACCCCTCGGGCGCCGACCCCTTGTTCCCGGCGTCGCAGTTCGGCCCCGGCGCGGGGAACATGAGCGCGGCCGTGACCCTCTTCGAGAACTACTTTTACCGGCTCCATGAGCCGTTGGACGTAACCAAGGCGGCGATAGGGCAGGCCTGGGACCGGGGAGCGCCCGGCGGCGATTTCGCCGCGCGGCGGGCGTATTTCACCAAATTCCTGATCGTCTCGTCGGGGCCTGACAAGGAGCTTGGGCTGTTCCAGTATGACGACGCCGGGCTGAAGGCCGATCTGACGACCGCCGCGTCGAGCGCCGTGTCTCCGTCGTATCCGCTGATCGGCCTGGAGAGCACCGCGGCGCCGTTGTCCAAGGCCGATCTCACGAGCCTGGTTGGCGGGTCGTTCAGCATCGGCCAGGTCATCAGCGCGGCCAGCGCGGAACTTCAGGCCAAGGGGCAGGACGACATCAGCAACCACAACATCCCGGCCGGCGGGATCGGAGGGTCCACGCCATGAGGAGCGGCGCGATCAAGCGCGGCCTAGGGCGGCGAGGAGGCTTCACCCTCGTCGAGCTGCTGGTCGTCATCTTCATCATTCTGATCGTCAGCGCGGCGGCCCTGCCGGTCGTGCTGCCGGCCCTGAACAATCGCCAGTTGAGCGAGGGGGCGCGGTTGCTGCAGGGGGCCATCGTCGGCGCCCAGGACGCCGCGGTCCACGCCAACGCCCCCCGCGGCATCCGGCTCATGCCCGACCCGACGTTTCCCCTGGAGCCGCGGCTCCCCTCGGGCGAGTTGGATCCGACGAGGATTCTGGCCTCCAACCGCATCGTCCCCCTGGAGGCGGCCCCGGATTATTCCGAGGGGCGGCTGACGCCGTATCGGAGCTCCGCCGACATGACGGCCGTGGGACTCGACCCAAGGACCATGCCCGGCGGCGGCGGGGTGACCATGGACGGCCTCGGAAACGTGGTTCCGGCCCCGGCCTTGGTGATCGAGGAGGCCCTTTACGACAAGAACGGCGTCCGCAACAACCCCACGTCGTGGTTTTGGAACGTTCGGGTCGGCGACAAGATCCGAATCGGCAAGTCGGGGTGGCTCTACACGGTGACGGGACCGATGGTTCTCGGGCCCGCCGACGGCAACGTCGAACTTTTCGTCAACGTCGGGGTTCCGGGCACGCCGTCTCCCCTCGCTCAAGGGATGGAGACGCTGGCCTACCCGACGGGTAATACGCCGTGGGGTGGAACGACCCCCTGGGGCCAGCGCGAGTTCCTCTTCCTCGTCAACGGCCGCGACGACAACGGCAACGGCCTGGTCGATGAGGGTTTTGACGGCATCGACAACGACCTGGACAGCGCTTATGACGAACCCGACGAGTGGGAGGCCGAGCGCTGGGTCGGCGGCGTCGCCAGCGCGACCGGGTCCAACGAGTTTTCGCTGAGCCTGCCGTACACGATCGTCCGCCGGCCGGTGCCTTCGCCGAGCGCCCGGGAGACGGCGCTGCCGGCCGACGTGGTGGTCGATATGACGACTTGGGCGTCCAGCTTCGGCTCCGAGCGGTCACGGCTGCCCGTCGATCGGTACACCGGGTACGTGGACATCATGTTCTCGCCCCGGGGCGAGGTGATCCCGACGACCATCTACTCCACCCCCGCCAGCTCGCCGATGACCGACGCCTTTTACCACTTCTGGCTGGCGGAGCGGCAGGACCTGCACGACCCGATCATCCCGTCGTCGGATTCCGATACGCCCTCGAGTCCGCCGTTCCTTCCCATCACCCAGGGGTTGGTCGCCGGGGCGACCAACGCCCTGAAGGGGGAACAGCGGATCGTCACCCTTTTCACGCGAACCGGGCAGGTCGTTACCAATTCGTCGGCGACGTTCCTCGATCCGGTTTCGGGCAACTACGGTGGCCCCAACCGACCGTTCATCAGCGCCCAGCAGGGCGCGCGAGGTGGCCAATGATCAAGCGGCGCGCAAGCGGCCCCCAGACCGGCCCGAGCGGGATCACGCTGACCGAGATCCTGATCTCCATCATGATTCTGGCGATCGGCCTGGTGTCGCTGGCCACGCTCTTCCCGATCGGCCTGCTCCGGTTGCGCGAAGCCCAGCGCTCCAGCCGCGCCGCGATCCTGTCGGAATCGACCGCGGCCGACGTGCTGGGCCGGGGGCTCTTGGACAAGTCGACGTTCATCGATCCGACCATCAGCCCCTGGTACTCGAATCTCAACGTCGCGAATTCCTACGACCCCTGGATTCAGGACACCCCCGCCCCGTTCGGCGACTGGACCGGCGACGGCGACGCGACCGTCGTGGGCGCGTATCGAGGCTACGGCGGCATGGGCGCCATGGGCCCCAATCAGGTCACGGTCAACAGCCTCACGCCCGTCTACGGCCAGGGCCTTCCCGTCGCCTACGACCCCCTCTGGTGGTACAAGCAGGGGACCCAGCCCTACAGCGGCAACGGCTTCGAGGCGCGATTTGGCGATGGAACCGGCCTGGGCCTGACCACCAGCGCCTACGGTCTCCAGCGGTTGACGAACATACCGGCCTTCGCCGCGGACGGGACCGGGCCGGTCCCGTATCGGGCCAACGAGATCCTCTCGGCGTTCGTTTCGCCCGAAGACATCTTGTGGCAGGACGCCAAGAACACCAGCTATCTCGACTTCTTCAACCCGACGCTCGCGCTGGCGTCGGCCAATCTCGTCGTGAGCCCCAGCCCGGTGATTCCCGACCTGTCGACCGCGGCCCTGGCGCAAACCGACATCGTGCTCGGCCTGGGGGGCACGCCGGACGTTCCGGCCGCCTACGCGGCCTTGACCAACGATTGGCGGTACACCTGGATGTTCGTCGGCCAGCGGGCCGACGCCTTCAACGACAAGGTCTTCACCGGCAACGTGGTGATCTTCGAGAACCGCCCGTTCGGCTTCGAGACCCTGGTCAATCAGAACACCGGCGACACGATCACCCAGGTGGCCGGCGAGCGGGTGCTCCAGGCGATCTTCGGCTATGGGACGAACGTGATGGCCGCCGGGACGATGGCCGGCGACGGGACGGCGGTCGGCTACGCGGTCGGCTCCGACAACGCGGTTTTGCTCCTCTGGCCGGCGGGCTTTCCGGACCCGGAGATCCGCCCCGGCGGCTGGATCGCCGACGTGACCTACGAGCGGAACGAGTCGGTCGGTCGGAACAACTTCTTGATCGACGTCGACCCCACCTCCAAGGCGGGCTCGCCGCCGGCCCAGCGGTGCCACTGGTATCAGGTGCGGCGGGCCTCGCCGCCGGCCGACTCGGCGACCTTCGCCGGGATGCGGTACACCCTGATCCAGACCACCCAGAAACTCCAGGCGAAGACGCTCCTGCAAGCCGACGGGACGCCCTATCACAACAACGTGGCCCTGGTCTCGCCGCACGTCATCGGAGTTGTTCCCAAGACGTTCGCCATCCCCTGATTTGGTCCATCCGGCCCGCGTCGCGGCCCGAACCGAAGCGTTTCCCGTGTTCAAGGGTAAAGTCGTGAAGCAGACCATCGCCGACCATCGCCGAATTGCCACGAGCCGACGCGGCGTGACCCTCGTCGAGATGCTCGTGACGGTCGCGATGCTGGTCTTGATGATGACGGTCCTCGTCCAGATCTTCCAGGCCGCGACGACCACCCTCTCCTCGGCCCAGAGCTATCAGGATCTCGACTCCTCGCTGCGCCGGCTCGACGCCACGATCCGGTCGGACCTCAGCGGCGTGACCGCCCGGCTCACCCCCCCCTTGAACCCCAAGGACGGCCTGGGCTACTTCGAGTACGGCGAAAACGCCTTCGCCGACCTCCAGGGCGAGGACTCCGACGACTACATCCGGTTCACCGCCAAGGCCCCCGAGGGAAGGCCGTTCAAGGGCCGGGTGGTCACCAAACTCATGCCCAACCGGCCGATTCTGGTCACCAGCGAATACGCCGAGATCATCTACTTCCTCCGCAACGGCAACCTCTACCGCCGGGTTCTGCTGATCGCGCCCGAGCGGCAAGACTCGATCATCCAGTCCGGATGGGGCGCCCCGGTCGAACTCGGCTTCGTGACCAGTTGGCAAGGCGTCAACGACCTCTCGGCCCGGCCGGCGAAATCCGGAACCGAGGCGAGAATCGTACTCAACACCCTGGGCGATTTGACCAACCGCGAGAACCGCTTCGCCAACCCCCGGTTCGTCAATGATTATATCGTGAATGGAAGCAGTCCTGTTGTTGCGAATCCCGACGGCCTCGCCGACGATACCAACGGCGACGGCGTGCCCGACTTTTATCCGACGCTCTACATGGACGCGAACGGGGCCTTCACGGCCGCGCTCCAGGCCCTGATTTATGCTCCCGGGTATGGGCCGCCAACCGGAGCCAACTTCTCGACGATGGCCTTCCCGTACATCTTCCCCGGCGCCTACACGCAGCCGGAAACCGACTCGGCCAATCCCCAGGTTGGCTGGATTCACTCGCCGACCCCCGATCAGTCGGCGACGACGTCGTTCTCGGCCGATCCGCTAACTTATCTCCATCGGCTGAACCACAACCCGTTGGACGTGGGCGACAACCTCTATCGGCCGGATTCACCGGACATCCTCCAGACCTGGTGGGGTTTCCCGACCTCCCGCGAGACGCTCTCGGCTGGTTGGTTGGATCCCGCGTGGGGGCCCAACTTCAACAGCGCCGTTCAGGCGGTGGGCCTCAACCCGCGCGACCCGTCCAACGCCGTGGGGG
>Ga0180216_1000733_pt1 | contig 31830 bp, 30 predicted proteins | sample eDN3rd37CBELigMG_FD_128879 | JGI IMG/M metagenome (GOLD analysis project Ga0180216, IMG submission 128879) | Enriched Miracle-Growth compost microbial communities from Emeryville, California, USA - eDNA 3rd pass 37_C BE-Lig MG (version 2)... ... | reverse complement strand
CTTCAAGTTCCAGTCCGGACAGGCAAACCAAGCCAGATTTCCCGCGAGGTTTGGGCATGCTCAGCGCACGGAGCCTCGCGTGGACGTGATGGGGATCAAGGATGTATTCAGTTGGCATTCAGCCGCGGATTGCCTTAATCCGAGGCTAACCAATCATGTTAGCTGGTCATTTGGGTGCCGAGACCGAATTGACCCAGGTTCATGCGATTCACAGGGAGGTTCGTCTTGACCCATTCCGTTTCTGGTACTGAGGGCATTTGCCGCCGGACGCTTCTCGCCGGTGCGGGAGGCGCCGCTCTGGCGCTCAGCCTCGGGATTGTGCCGCTGCACAGCGCATTGGCCGCCGACAGCGTACCCATGGATGAACTGATGAAGCCCGGGGAGCTTTCGGAGCTCGCGCTTGGACCAGCGGACGCCAAAGTTGTCGTAGTCGAATACGCATCTATGACGTGCGGGCATTGCGCGCGTTTCCATACGACCGTCTTCCCCGAGCTCAAAGAAAAGTACATCGACACGAACAAGATCCGGTTTGTGATGCGCGAGTTCCCGCTGGACAATCTGGCGGCGGCAGCTTCGATGCTCGCGCGCTGCAGCGGCGACGACAAGGCGTTTGCCATGATCAATGTCCTGTTTGACCGGCACGCCGACTGGGCCTACGTGAAGTCCAATCCGGTGCCCGCCCTCATGGACATCGCCAAGCAGGCGGGCTTCACGCAGGAAAGCTTCGAGGCCTGCCTCAAGGACAACGACCTGCTGGAGAAGATCAAGCGCGGCAGAGAGCGGGCTGCCTCCGTGTTCGGTGTCACCTCGACGCCGACGTTCTTCATCAACGGGACGAAACTGACGGGCGGCAACTCGCTTGAGGACTTCAGCAAGATCATCGATCCGATTCTAAATGCCGGCTGACGCAGGCATGCGGTTCCCATCGCGTCTGCTCTGGATGATCGGCGTGATGGCGCTGATTGCCGGGTGTGCCTCGGAAAACCTGTTGGTTTCGGATCCCGAATCACAACGCGCCGACGCGCATCCTGCGAGCGCCTATGGCGGCTTGGGCGGGGCCAAGCCGGCCCAGGCCTCCGAACCGTTCAACCCTTTCGCGGACAACAGCACGACGACAGGCGGCGGGCGTCAGGTGATCGCCCAGCCAACGATCGAAGAGGTGATGAAGTCCGGCACGCTACCGGAGATGTCGTTCGGGAGATCCGATGCGCCGGTGACGGTCATAAAGTACGCTTCGCTGACCTGTCCTTACTGCCGCCAGTTCCAGCGCGATGTTTTTCCGCGGTTGAAGCGCAACTACATCGATACCGGCAAAGTGCGGTTCATCATCCGTGAGTTTCCGATCGGCCGCTCGTCGGGCAATGCAACCATTGCGCTCAGATGCGCGCCTCCGGAAAAATATCTGGATCTCTATTCCAGGTTCCTCGACCAGCAATCTGCATGGGTCAGTCAGGAAGTGCGGCTCGACGCAATACATAAAGTGGCTGCACAGGTCGGGCTTTCCCGAGCGGAATTTGACGCATGCCTGGCGAATCAAGACATGATCAGCGGCCTCAACTGGGTCAAGAACCGCGGGCGCACGCTTGGAGTGATCGGAACGCCGAATTTTTTCGTTCAGGAACGATTGGTAAAAAAGGTCCTGTCGTATGACGAACTCACCGCCATGATCGATCCTCTTCTCGGCATGGCAGCGTCAGGCCAGAGAACCTCAGAGGCGCACTGAAGTTGGCGGCAGTTCGGTGCGACCGGGCTCGCATCAGGGTCAAGGGTTTCTGGTTGCGAAAGCTGGAGAGTTAACGCTCATGCGCATCACCCGGCTCAGATTGCTCGGCTTCAAATCGTTTGCCGAGCCTACCGAACTGCTCATCGAACCGGGGCTGACAGGTGTTGTTGGCCCGAACGGTTGCGGGAAATCCAATCTGCTGGAAGCGCTACGCTGGGTGATGGGAGAAACATCGCACAAGTCGATGCGCGCGGCGGCGATGAATGACGTCATCTTCTCGGGGACGACAACCCGGCCTGCCCGCAACCTTGCCGAAGTGACGATGTTTCTCGACAACTCCGAGCGGCGGGCGCCTGCTGAATTCAACGACAGCGACACCATCGAGATTACCCGGAGGATCGAGCGCGATGCCGGATCGGCCTATCGCATCAATGGGCGGGAAGCCCGGGCGCGAGACGTCAAGATCCTGTTTGAAGACGCGGCGACGGGTGCCCGGTCCCCGGCTCTGGTGAGGCAGGGGCAGATTGGCGACATCGTGAACGCCAAGCCCGAGGCGCGCCGCCGGATCCTGGAGGACGCGGCCGGCATCGCCGGATTGCATTCCCGTCGCCATGAGGCGGAGCTGAGGCTGCGGGCAGCGGAAGCCAATCTGGAGCGGCTCAATGACGTTATGGGCGGGCTCAATTCGCAGATCGAGTCCCTGAAACGGCAAGCCCGGCAGGCGCGACGGTATCGCGATCTTTCGCGGGAAATCACCCGGGCCGAAGCCCTTCTTATGCATCTCACGTGGCGCGAAACGCACGCGGCTGTTGAAGCCGAAGAAGGAAGGCAGCGCGATATCCTCGTGCGGGTCGCCGAGGCAGCGCAGGCGGAAGCGCAGGCGCTCAAGGCTGAAACCGAAGCCGCATCACGGTTGCCGTCGTTGCGCGAGGCGGAGGCACAAGCGAGCGCGTTCTATGCGCGGCTTCGTATCGAGGCGGAGAACTTCGAGCGTGAGGCAGAGCGGCAGAGGCAGCGGGCCGCAGAACTTACCCAGCGTCTGGGACAGCTGGAACGCGATCTGGAGCGCGAAGAGAATTTCCGGTCCGAATCAGCCGAAACCATCGAGCGAATGGAGGCTGACCTTGCCGAGCTCGACAGCGTCGAGGGAAGCGCAGAGGCCGAAGCCGATGCCGCTGACGCCAGGCTCAATGAGGCCGCGCTGCTTCTGGAGGCGGCAGAGGAGGAACTATCGCGTCTGACGTCGGCGGTGGCGGAGGAACGAGCGCGGCGGGACAGCGCGGAATTGGCGCTCAAGGATGCTCAAGAACGCCTTGAGCGGATCACCCGGCAGCTCGAAACACTGGATCGTCAGACGGAGGAAATTACTGGCGGGACAGACGATGCAGCGCTGCATGAGCGCGCGCTGGCTGACGTTGCGCAACTTGGCGAGAAGATCGCCGAGATAGAGGCGCAGACGGTTGCCATCGAGGCCCGGCACAAGGAACTGGCCGAAACCGTCGCCGCCCGGCGCGAAGCGGCTTCACGCTCGCGTATGGCGGCAAATGCCCTGAAGACGGAACGGGAAACACTGGCCCGTCTTCTGACGCCGCAGGAAAGCGATTGTCCGCCGATCGTCGATGGTCTGCAGGTTGCTGCGGGTTTCGAGGCGGCACTGGGGGCAGCACTCGGTGATGATCTTGATGCGCCGGCTGATGAAGCGGCGGCTGTACATTGGCGCCTGATTTCCGGGGACGCCAACGATCCGCCTCTGCCAGAGGGAGCAGAACCACTTGATGCCTACGTTCAGGCCCCTCCCGAATTGCAGCGTCGTTTGCGGCAGATCGGCGTTGTTGCCGCTGAAGCCGGGGCCGGTTTGCAGCCGTACTTGAAGCCCGGTCAACGGCTGGTCAGCCGGGAGGGCGATCTCTGGCGCTGGGACGGGTTTGTTGCCGCGGCACACGGCATGACGGCGGCGGCGCAGCGGCTTGTTCAGCGTAACCGGCTGGCGGCGCTGGAAGAGGAGGAGGCGCGGGCGATCGAGGCAGCCGAACTCGATGCGGCGATCGAAGAACAAACGGGCGAGCTTCTGGCTGAAGTCCAGAGTGAAGAGCAGCAGTTGCGCAAGGATTGGCGCGCCGCGCAGGCGGCCTGGTCTGCGGCCCAGGCGGAATTGCAGAAGATCGACAGGCGGCGCCGGGAGACGGAGAGCAAGCTGGCGGCAATCGCCGGGGCGCGTACCAGCTGTGAACGCGATCTGGAAGAAGCCGAAGCGCGCCTTGAGGCGGCGAGCGCCGACGCGCAACGGTTCAGCGACGGTGCGATCACGGCGCTCGAACAGGAGCATGCCGCAATTCAGGACAGGGTACAGAGTGAACGGCTGCGCGTGGCTGAACTGCGTGCGACGGTTTCAGGACTGGCGCGGGCACGGCAGGACCGCGCGCAGAAACGTCTGTCGCTGACAGCGGAACTCGGCCGCTGGCGAACCCGGGCCGCAGGCACGGATGAGCAGATTGCGGCCTTGAGGGAGCGTTGCGAAGCGGTCCGCAATGAACTCGAAACACTCAATGAGCTGCCGGCGAGGATCGAGGCGCGGCGGCAGCAGCTTCTCGACGCGCTGGCGGACGCCGAGAGCCAGCACCGGGATGCAACCGACGCCCTGCAGGAAGCCGAAGCGGCGAGGTCGGATGCTGCGGCGGCATTACGCGAAACTCAGGCTGAGGCTGGAATAGCGCGCGAGGAGCGGGCGCGGATCGAGGCACGGCTCGAGGCCGCGCGCAGCCGTTGCCAGGAAGAAGAACAGCGCATCCGCGAAACCTTCAATGTCGCGCCGGCCGAGTGTCTGGCGCTGGCCGGATTGAACGATGGCGACCCGTTGCCGGCGCTTGCGGATGTGGACCGGCTATTGAGCCGGTTGAAGGCTGATCGTGAACGGCTTGGCGGGGTCAACCTGCAGGCCGACGAGGATCTGCAGCAGCTGTCGGAACAGCTCGCCGGCATTGATGCCGAACGCGCCGATGTTGAGCAGGCTGTTGCGAAGCTGCGTGGAGCCATCGCGCAGCTGAACCGGGAAGGCCGCAAGCGGCTTAATGAAGCATTCGAGACGGTCGATGGTCATTTTCAGCGGTTGTTTGCCACCTTGTTCGGCGGCGGTGAAGCCCGCCTCGAGATGATCCAGTCGGAAACGGATCCTTTGGATGGCGGGCTCGAAATCATCGCACGGCCGCCGGGCAAGAAACCCGCAACGCTGTCGCTCCTGTCAGGCGGCGAGCAGACCCTCACAGCGCTGTCGCTGATCTTCGCGGTGTTCCTGACGAATCCTTCGCCGATCTGTGTGCTTGATGAGGTCGACGCACCGCTTGATGATGCAAACGTCGATCGTTTTTGCACACTGATGGAGAAAATGGCGGAAGAGACCGCGACGCGGTTCCTCGTCATTACGCACCACCCGATGACGATGACGCGCATGCAGCGGCTGTTCGGCGTGACGATGGTCGAGAAAGGTGTGTCGCAGCTCGTTTCCGTTGACCTGCAGACCGCGCAGGAATTCCGCGAGGCGAGCTGATCAGGCGGACAGACGGACCGAGGCCCGGCAGGCCGCCTGACGCCAGACCACGGAAACAACCTTGAGGGATGATGCACCATGGGCCGTCTGCTATCGGGATTGGCGATCTTGCTTTGTCTGGCCTGGGCCGGTGTGGTTGCTCATGAAGCGTGGTCCGACTGGCCGTATCTTTCTCTCGACCTGAGCCAGGAAGATGCAGGTACGCAGGCCGCTTTCCGGCAAGCCATCTTCAACCACGTCGCAACTCACACTGCCTTGGGGCTGATACCCTTGATCGTGGTTGCTGCCGTTTTGCGACTCCTTGCGCGAATCAGATCTCGGCCATTGGCATAGCTCCGGTCAGCTGCCGGGATTTGCCAGATAGGCGATGATCTTCTTTCGCTCTTCGGCGTCGGTCATGCCTGAGTACGGTTTCATGTTGTTGCCCGGAACCGTGGCTTCCGGATTGGCGATGAAGGCATCAAGCTTTTTTTCATCCCAGACGAAACCGGCGTTTTTCATGGACGAGGAATAGGCGAAATTCTCTACGGTTCCGGCTTTTCGGCCAATGATATTGTACAGGGTCGGGCCCAGCCTGTTGTCGCCCTCCTTGACCGTATGACACGTACGGCAGGCATTGTTGAAGGCAATCAGGCCTGCTTCGCGAGCCTGATCCTGAGCGAGTGCCGGGCGATCTTCAGCACTCAATGTCAACGCGCCAACTAGCAAAGCGGTTGCCAGGGCGGATCTGGCGTGATAGCGACCAATCATCTGTTTCCTGCATCTTTCGGACATGGACTAACGTCTTTGCCCTGAGGAAACGCCGGTTCCTGTCTGCTGTTCCGTCCCCGGTGATGTTGTGCTGCTTAACGTTGAGATGACTGTTGCGTGCGCGTCCGTCAGCGATCCCTGATCCTCAGGTAACCCAGGGTGTTTCCTCCTTCCAGGCGCATGCGTTCGAGACGATCGCGAACTTCGCGCGGGTGCATGGGCAGGTCTGACTGGCGAATGCTGTCGGCTTCCAGCCGGCGCAACTGCTCAAGCATGGGTTGTGCAGTTTGATGCAGCATGGCGATGGCGGCGACGGCGCTCCGCTTCATGTTCGAGGGAACCCTGGGAATGATGTCTTCGATCATCTCCTTGATATCGTTGGAGAGATAGCTCGACAGCCTGCCGCATATCGAAATCAGGCGAATCTTGAAGGTTTCATGGAAGCGGAAGCCATCGCGTTCCATCCACTCGAAGATCTTGTCCATCACCAGATCCTGCAAGCGCAGGTCCGACGTCACGCGGTAGTCCTGCCACTCGGCCACCACATCGAACTGCGGCTCCAGTTCCATCTCGCCTGGCGCAAAGGTTTCTTCTGCCTTGACGCCGATCCGGTCCAGAAAGTCCCGGTTCTTCATATCGAGCCGGGTGGGGAAGGTTGGCAGAATGACGGTGTGGTCGCTTGCTTCCTTGTAGGCCCGGCGGACCAGCTTGGAACAGAATAGGGCCTTGGGACTGTCGTCGAGGCGCATCGTGAAGTCATAGGGGATGTGCTTGCCCTGAGAGCTCAAGGAGAGGCGCACGCGGTCGTAAATGACGTAAGCGGCGCGCTGGGCCAGGGCACTGTCGCGATGCCGGAAAACAATTGCGCGTCCGAGATCATGGGCCAGCACCTCTGCCAGTGGCCGGATCACCGCTCCATCCTCGATCAACGCCTCGACAGCCCAGTGCATGCCATTCTGATCGATGTAGACGATGCACACATGGCTGTATTGGGAGTCGATGTCGCCGATGCGGGCGATGGCTGCCGAATTATGCATGCGGCCGCGCACCAGGATGACGTCGCCGGACTGGAAGGCCAATCGGGTCTGCCCGAGGGCTCCCGGGGCGTGCGTGTTGTAGTTGTTGCCTGTGAACGCGCGCAGCGTTGGAGCACCCTTGGGAAGGGTTTGATATCCGATCCACAGCTCGCCGATGATGTCGGAAGCGTAACGCATGGCTCGCAGGCAGTCGCGTGTCCGCTTGACGGCGTGTCGCGACATCATTCCGTCGGCATGCCAGCGCTCGACCTGATTTCTGAGCGTCATGCGCAGATCGAAAAGCGCCGCCATGAGATCCGGAGCGGCATCGCGGTGCTCGGCAACTTCGTAATCGTCGAAGCTGATGAGATCGAATGCCGAATAGATCCGATCGAGATTGGAAGCGAGCTGGCTTGCCGTGGTGACCGGTGTCAGGATGGCGGCCCTGAGGTCCGCTACTTCGTGCAACAGGCTGGCCGGACTAGCAAAACTCGTCACGCAAGTCTCTCCCACAATCTTCGATCCCGATGCTGGATGCGGCAATCGCGATCTCAGCCTGCTCAGATAGCGGAGCATGATGGGCGGAGCCAGAGACTAGTGCGGTTTTGACTTCCGCGAAATTGCAAAGGCGCACCACCCGGGATGCGTTCGCTGAGACGGCTCAACCGCCAGCGCAAGCCCGAGAGGGGCGCACCGGCGGTTGAGCAAGGCTTCTGTCGCTGCCGCTTATTCGGCGGCGGCAAGCGACTGCATGCGCGTCAGCCCGAGATGCTGCTTGGCGCGCTCGCGCAGTTCGTCGATCGGTTTGAGCTGACCGCCTGTTTCGAAGTGCCAGAAGGTCCAGCCGTTGCAGGCCTGCTTGCCCTGGACATGGGCACCGAGACGATGGATCGAACCCTGCGTCTTCTGGAACTTCAGGGTGCCATCGGCCTTGACCTCGGCGCGAATCTTGCGACGCTGATCGAAGAGTGCCGATCCCGGCTTCAGCATGCCTAGCTCGACGATGGTGCCGAAGGGCACACGGGGTTCGGAGCGCTTGGAGGGAAGCGTTTCGAGTGCCGAGGCGGGGAGCGTCCGGACCTTGGCAATACGCTCGTGGGCGGCGTTGGCGTAATCTTCATCGCGCTCGATGCCGATATAGGACCGGCCCAGACGCTTTGCGACGGCTCCGGTCGTGCCGGTGCCGAAGAACGGATCGAGCACGAGGTCGCCGGGATTGGTCGATGCCAGAAGTATGCGGTGGAGCAAGGCCTCCGGCTTTTGCGTCGGGTGAGCCTTGCGGCCACCCTCGTCCTTCAGGCGCTCAGGGCCGGAGCAGATCGGAAACAGCCAGTCCGAGCGCATCTGCAAGTCGTCGTTCAAGGCCTTCAGCGATTCATAATTGAAGGTGTAACGCGACTTCTGATCGCGTGAGGCCCAGATCAGGGTTTCGTGCGCGTTGGTAAACCGGCGGCCGCGGAAGTTCGGCATCGGGTTCACCTTGCGCCAGATGATGTCGTTAAGGATCCAGAAGCCGAGATCCTGCAGGATCGCGCCGAGACGGAAGATGTTGTGATAGGAGCCGATGACCCAGAGGGCGCCATCGGGCTTGAGAACGCGACGGCACTCGGAAAGCCAGGCACGGCAGAAGGCGTCGTAGTCACCGAAGCTTTCGAAGCGATCCCAGTCGTCGTCGACGCCGTCCACCCGCGTGTTGTTGGGGCGCAGCAATTCGCCTTCGAGCTGAAGATTGTAAGGCGGGTCCGCAAAAACCAGATCAACGCTGGCATCGGGGAGCTTGGCGAGCTCCTTGATGCAGTCGCCAATGATGATCTGGTTACGTGGGGAGCGGGCAGACTTGGGGGACCGACGCAGGACCATAATTCGCAACTTCCAACGCTGAAACGACCAAGGGACAAACCTGCCGGGACGAGCCTTGTGACCGAGCCGACGGTGGCCTCAACATCGGCTATTGGTGGTTAATGGGCCGTAACCAGCAGAGAAAGAAGTTACCCGCGGGTTATTTGTAGTGCCGGATTCAGGCGAACACTTGGCGAACAGATCCCGGTTCTGGAATGGCGTCAGGGTGGCGAAGAAAACAAGACGCGAGAGATGAAAAGAGAAGGGCCGCGCGGGAATCATCCGCGCAGCCCCATGATTTCAGCTGATAAATCCGGCTAAAGATCAATCGCAGTAACGATCGAACTTGTAGCATGCACCGTCGTTGCCATGGCGGCAGCGGCGATCCCAGTTACGGCACTGCTCGTAACGGCCATAACGGGCATCGTAGTGGTCGCGAGCGTTAGCACGGCTGGCTGCACCAAGTGCAAGACCAAGCGCCACACCGCCAACAATCGCAGGACCGACCCAGCGGCCGCGGCGGTGAGCAACGACGATCTTTTCGCCCGTGTCGGCCTTGGCGATGAGACCGCTGTCACGCGCGATTGCGCCCGTCAGCGACTGTTGGGCCGGCGTCTCAAGAACAGCTTCTGCTGCCGAGGCCGTGCCGGCGAACAAGGGCATTGCGAGCGCGAGAGCTACAATGCCAAAAAACTTCATCATGGTTTTCATCTCTAGTCTCCCTAATGCCCCAAGCGATGAACCGGTCATGCGTCGTGGGCGTACTTCTGAATGCAGTTTCGCGACGCTGCCACACGACGTCGATAGCGTCTGCGTATCCCCGAAGAATGCGCTACTTTAGCGGCGGGAATATGAACTCACCGTGAATAACGATCGAGCTTGTAACTTCCGTCGCGGAATTACGGTCCCATGTTCAGGGCACGGTAAAAAATGCGTTATCTGCATCAAATATCGATGTTTTCCTTTGGACGTGCCAAAAACCGGATCTGGAAAACAGCAGGGATTTCTCAATCCCCGGATCTTGCGAACCCGGAAGACAGGGGAGACTATTCGCAGCAGGAAATCGCAGCAGGAAAAATCCAACCGGCCGTAACCTGATCAGCGTTGGCAGGGGCCATATCCACCGCCCGGAATCAGCGGCTTTCGCGTGCTCAGAGATAGGCTGGCTCGTCCGTCGCGACGAAGGTTGCCGCGGGTACGTCCTCGTCAGAAATCAATCCTAGAGCATATTGAACGGGGCGGAATGAGCGGCGATGCAGCGGGGTGACGCCATAAAGTTCCAGCGCTTTCCGATGCTGGGGTGTGCCGTATCCCTTGTGACGATCAAAACCGTATTGGGGATAGTCGTCCGCGGCGTCGCGCATGATGCGATCGCGGGTGACCTTGGCGACGATTGACGCTGCGGCAATGGACAGGCATTTGGCGTCGCCGCCCACGATGGTGCGGGTGGCGCAGGGCAGTTTCGGTGCGCGATTGCCATCGATCAACGCCAGGCGCGGGGCGGTGTCCAGTTTCGCGAGCGCCTCCGTCATAGCCCACATGGTGGCATTGAGAATGTTATAGGCATCGATGCGAGCGACATCGGCAATGCCTACGGCGACCGTGCTCGTCTCCATGATGCGGGCGTAGACAACTTCGCGCTGGCCTTCATCGAGCGCCTTGGAGTCGACGATGCCGGCAGGAATATTCGCCGGATCGAGAATGACCGCAGCGGCAACAACGGGTCCTGCCAATGGACCTCGTCCGGCCTCATCGATACCGGCGATGGGACCCGCGGACAGCGCCAGCTCGGCACTTTCCAGCTCGAATGTCGGCAGGAGCCGTGAGTTGCGAATCTTCATGGCGCGATAGTCGTGCGCAGCGGGTCATAAGGAAAGAGCTGGCATCATGCGGCATGGGGATTACGGCGAGGCTGTGACCCTCGGGAGACGCTGTGCCCGGAGCCAGGATAGGCCTTTGCGTACGCCTTGAGCTGGCGAGATCAGAAAAGGGACAGCTGGCTGCCGGGCAGCGCTGGCGGGCGGAAGAGATCAGTGCGCAGCGGCTGGCGCGGTTTGCCTAGGCCGAGACGTTGCAAAGCGAGACGGAAGCGCATGGCGATCTGGTCCGCATATGGCCCGGTTCCGCGCTGGCGGATGCCAAATTCCGGATTGTAATCGCTGCCGCCGTGCATCGACTGCATGAGTTTGATGACGCGACTGGCGCGATCGGGGTACTCGGTTTCGAGCCACTCGCGGAACAGCTCCTTAATCTCGTGGGGCATGCGCAACATGACGTAGCCCGCTTCGTTGACCCCGGCATTTCGGGCTGCCTCAAGGATTGCTTCGATTTCATGATCGGTGAGACCGGGAATGACGGGGGCCACCATCACAACCGTCGGGATCCCTGCGTCACTCAACTGCCGGAGGGCCTCGAGCCGTTTCGGCGGCGTTGCTGCGCGCGGCTCCATGGCGCGGGCCAGCTTGCGGTCCAGCGTTGTCAAGGACAACGCAACCTTGGCCAGTCCCTTCGCAGCCATCGGAGCCAGGATATCGATGTCGCGGGTCACCAATGCAGACTTGGTGACAATGCCGACGGGGTGATTGGTAGCGGCGAGTACTTCGAGGACCGATCTGGTGATCTTCAAATTGCGTTCGATCGGCTGATAGGGATCGGTGTTGGTACCGAGCGCCATGGTCCGGATGTGATAGCGAGGGTTGGCCAGCTCACGCTCAAGCAGGCGCGCAGCCTCCGGTTTGACGTAGAGCTGCGTCTCGAAGTCGAGCCCGGCGGAATGGCCAAGATAGCAATGGGTGGGGCGCGCATAGCAATAGATGCAGCCGTGCTCGCAGCCCCGGTATGGGTTGATGGACCTGTCAAAGGAAATGTCGGGGCTGGCGTTGGTCGTGATGATGGTGCGCGAGGTGTCAGTGTGGATCCGGGTCTTGAAGCTGTCGAGCGATTTCAGGACATCCCACCCGTCATCAAATTCCTCTCGTATCCGGGCTTCGAACCGGCCTGATACGTTGGTGCGGGCACCGCGACCCCGACGCCGGTCTTCCGGAATCAGCCGATTCGAGAGCGCTGGCTCGTCGATGCCGGTCATGGTTGTCTGCCCTGCTGCACGCGTAGTCTATCTTTCCGCTTGCTCGACAGTTACCGCGACAGCAGGAACAAATCAAGAACCCTTTCTCGGAAATTGCATACGTCTGGCTGAGCGGGCTTGTTGCCGGGGGATGGTCCGTGCGAACAAGAAGCCATGATTTCTGTTGTGATCCCGACCCTCAATGCCGAAGCTACCTTGCCGGGCTGTCTTACTGCACTGGTGCCTGGTGCGGTGGATGGCGTTGTGCGCGAAGTCATTATCGCGGATGGCGGTTCAACTGACGCGACGGCGGCGATCGCCGATGATGCTGGTGCGCGATGGCATAGCTGCGAACGCGGGCGGGGTCAGCAGATCGCGTGCGGCGTGGCGCAGGCGCGATCTCCCTGGCTGCTGATCCTGCATGCAGACACTATTCTGGAAGCGGGCTGGAGCGACGAGGTGTCCAACTTCATCGAGAAGGTGGAGAGCGGCCGGCGTGCGAGCTCGGCAGCGGTGTTTCGTTATGCTCTCGATGATGACGGTGCCCGGCCGCGCATACTCGAGACGTTGGTGAATGCGCGCAGCCGCGTCCTGGCCTTGCCGTATGGCGATCAGGGGCTACTGATTTCCCGGCAGCTTTGCGATGAGATCGGCGGTTTCAAGCCGCTGCCCATCATGGAAGACGTCGATATCGTTCGCCGTCTCGGGCGGCGGCGTCTGACCCTGCTGCGGTCGCGCGCGATCACGTCGGCGGCGCGGTATCGCAGGGACGGCTACATCAGGCGCATCGCTCGCAATCAGACGTGTCTGGTCATGTATCTGGCGGGTGTGCCGGTTGAGCGTATCTCCCGTTTCTATGGCGGACCGGCTCCGCTCGAGAATGCAAGAGGGCGGACCAAATCAGGCGGTACCAATTCCGCAGAGACCGACACCAGACCGTCATGACCGGGCGCTGTGCGACAATGGGGTGTGGGGAGACAGCAAAAAGGCCGGCCACCTTCGCCTGCCATCTCGTCGTGATGGTGAAACTGCCCGTTGCCGGGAAGGTGAAGACGCGACTGGCCAGGGGTATCGGCCACGCCAGAGCTATCGGATTCTATCGCTCGGCGCTGGCTGCTCTGGTCGGACGCGTGAAGCGATCCGGGCGCTGGCACACCTATCTGGCCATTGCGCCGGATAGTGGAGTTTCCGCTCCGGTCTGGCCGCGTGGATGCCTCCGGTTGGCGCAAGGCGGCGGTGATCTGGGAGAGCGCATGCAGCGGGTGATGGACCAGTTGCCGCCTGGCCCGGTGATCATCATCGGTTCGGACGTCCCCGGCATAACGGCGGCCCATATTGCGCGCGGCTTTCGTATGCTGAAGGGGGCGGATGCTGTCATCGGACCGTCGCCCGATGGAGGCTACTGGCTTATCGGGCTGCGCCGATGTCCCCGCGTGCCGAGGCTGTTTAATGGTGTGCGCTGGTCACACGCGGAAACTCGCGCCGATACACTCCGAAACATGGCGGGCCTTCGGGTCCGCAAGATCGATGAACTCGATGACGTCGACGATGCCGATGATTATGCCCGGCTGGGTCGTAACGCAGGCAGACGAATTCCGGGTGTGTCAGCTGTCATCCGTGATCTATCGATGCAGCCGCCCGCGCCCTGAGCCATTGCCACAGTCAAGAAAAATACGTGCAGCCCGGCATCTTTTTGTTCCTGCTGTCACTTGTGCGCGCTATATTCCCCGCCGGCGGGCTAACGAAGGCAGCTGGGGAGCTGCCGAGTCGGGGGGTAATGCGTATGTCAGAGTCATCGCAAAATTATTCGCCTTCGCAGATACTGGCGATCGGTCAGCGAGCGGAAGCAGAAGGCAAGTTTGACTACGCTACACAGTTTTATGCTCATCTTGCCGATCATTACCGGAACACTGCTGAAGGGCACGAGGCTCTCTACGGTCTGCAGCGCATAGAGCGCTACAGGCAGGCTCACTTTGCCACCCAGTCGCGTGCCGGGCATGCGCAGGTGCAAACCATGAACCCCGCCCAGAGCCATCCGGTACAGGGCCAGCAGCAACCTGCGCAACGTCGTGAGCCTCAGCCGTTATTGCACCAGCAGCAGCGTCAGTACGAACCCCAGGCAGCAGCGCGGGCGGTTCGGGTCGAGCCTTCGGGCCACCTGCAGAGTGTGCAGGAACGTGCGGTGACACCAAACGTCTCTGCCAACCGTTCCTCGCTGCCGGTGCGTGTCAGCGATCACGACGATGATGAAGAGGCCGGCTTGCCGCGGCTTGTCGCCCGCCACATCAGATCAGATGAGACCGAGGGCGATCACGCACCCGACTATCGTGTTGGCCGACTCTTTGCCGTGATCCTGTCAGGTGTCGGGTGGATGACGCTCCTGATCGGATTCGTTCTGCTTGTTGCGGGCCTCGCCGGTATACATCCGATAGTCAGCACTGCAGGCTATGCCGGTCTGCCAGCGGGGGTGGAGCTGGGGATTGCAGCGATATCGGCCGGGTTCATCATGGTGTTCATGTCGCATCTGGCGCGTGCCGTCTTTGATTCAGCAGGAGCAGCGCGTGAACTGGTGGAGATCGAACGGGCGAAAGCAGGCTGGTGATCTTCGCCGCCGGCAGGCCATCACTTTGGCTGGTGTTCTTCCAGCCGTGGCATGATCTCGACGAAATTGCATGGCCGATGGCGATTATCCAGTTGCCATTTGAGGATGCCGTCCCAGGCATCGCGGCAGGCTCCGGGTGAGCCGGGCAGACAGAAAATGTAGGTCCCCCTGGCAACGCCGGCGCAGGCTCGGGACTGAATTGTCGAAGTGGCGATTTTCTGGAATGACAGCATATGGAAGATCACTGAAAACCCTTCGATCTCCTTCTCGAAGAGGGGCTTGATGGCTTCGGGCGTCACATCGCGCCCGGTGAAGCCCGTGCCGCCGGTGGTAATCACAACGTCGATGCCGGGATCGTCGATCCAGCGCGACACCTGTGCCTGAATGCCGGCGACGTCGTCAGCTACGAGGCTGCGATCTGCAACCTCATGGCCGCTTTCGGTAATCAGTTCTGCCAGCAGAGCCCCCGACCTGTCCTCCTTCTGCGTCCGGGTGTCGGACATCGTGAGTATGGCGATACGCACGGGAAGGAAGGGGCGGCTCTCATCAATCTTTGACATCGGTTCGTCAGCCTCGATTGCGCTCTGAATGGCTTCAGCTGGGCTTGCCGGTGCATGGTTGTCTGCGGCATCGGCAAGTTGCGGGCAGAAAACAATGTGTCTGCTTGCAGGCAGTCCGTAAAGCCCGGCGCGTACTCATTGATTGCGCGCGAGGTGAACGATCGAAGATGTGGCCCAAGCAAAGATCACGCGGCTGTCTTCCGCAAGGTCGCCACAGGCACCAGAAGGTCTGTCTTGACCGTCGTGGGCTCGTCGAAATCCGGGCGCTCGAGAAATACGGTGATGCACGGCCGGCTGAGATCGGTTGAGTAGTGCGTGCTCGCGGTCAGTTCGGACTGGATCACTGAGAGCGCCGTAACGATCTGAGAGCAGGGTCCGACAAAGCGCTGACGGGCAAAAGCGCCGCCCGGCAGCTGGTTCAACTGGCAGTTATCCAGCTGCGGCACGTCACAGGTGCTGCTGATTTCGACGCAGGCAATGTAGCAGTTACTGTGGAAGCAGATCTGGTCCGGACCATACTGAAGGCCGTAGCGGGTGGTCACCAGTCCGGCAATCGCGCACTTTTCCAGCCAGGTCTGCATGCGTTGCCAGGCCATACGCGCCGCGTCTGTTCCATTTCCGGGAACATACGCGCAGGTTATCTGCTTGGGACGAAGATAGACCAAACCCACAGTCACTCAGGGAATCCTCGGACCTGTTAGCTCGATGGCAGGTGAACACCGCCGTTGTCGTTTGAAATTTGCGACAAAAGTAATTGGGCGGGGCCTAAGCCGACAGAGACATTTATCGATAAAGTTTAGGGATTTGCGCGAATTGGTCAATTTCGGGACGCCAATGCCGCCCGAACGGCCAGGAGATCACGCCACGCCAGCCGCTTGGCTGCCGGTGTGCGCAAAAGGTAAGCCGGGTGCAGGCTGGCCAGAGCCGGAACGTTTACGCCGCCGATGTCGACTTGCTTCCATTTGCCGCGAAGCTTCATGATGCCCTCATTGACACCCAACAGCGATTTCGCAGCCGCTCCGCCGAGAACAAGGATCATTTGCGGTTCAACGAGGCGGATCTGACGATCCAGAAACGGACGGCAGATCAATGCCTCCTGAGGGGTGGGGGTGCGATTTCCAGGCGGACGCCAGTAGACGATGTTGGTGATGTGAACATCCTCCTCGCTGAGGTCGATTGCCGCCAGCATGCGATCCAGAAGTTGCCCCGCGCGCCCCACAAAGGGTTTTCCGACGAGATCCTCGTCACGCCCCGGGGCTTCGCCAATAATCATCAGGCGCGCGCGTTCGGCACCGCGATACAGGCACGTGTTCCTGGCGGTGGCCTTCAAGGCACAGCCTTCGAAGCTTTCGAGCGCGGCGCGTAGCTCCGAAAGGGAGGTCACTGCGGCCACGGCCTTGCGGGCACTGGCGGTTACCGGATCGCGCAGTGGTTTTGGCTGCTCTGCCGGGCGTTGTAATGGTGCCCCGGGAAGCTGCCTCCCGGCCATTGCTCCCGGCCCTGCATTCTGCGGAACGAGCCTCGCTGGCAACTGCGCGACATCCCTCGCACCGGCGCCTGCAGCAATTTCGCGCAGGGCCGAGCGTATGGCCTCCCCGGGTGCCGCACCCGGCCTTTCCGACCAGTCGACAGGCTGTTCGGCGAGCACTGCGTCAATGCCCATTTCGCCGTACCAGGCAAGCAGGGAGACGAGCTGCGCACGTTCAGAGCTTTCCAACATGGCCCTTGTTTAACCTGTCAGAGAAATGAAATACAGCGGCTTGCGTGAAGCTGACGCGTGAGACTTGCTTGACGATATCGGGGCGGGCAACCTAAGCGGAGTGACGAAATTTGTTGCCATGCGAAAATATTGCTGACCGAGAGAGAAGAGATGGAAGTGACCGAAGCTGAACTCCCGCCGCGCGATTCAATGGACTTTGACGTTGTGATCGTGGGGGCCGGGCCGGCCGGGCTTTCCGCAGCTATTCGTCTGATGCAGCTTGCCAGGGAGACCGGACAGGAACTTTCCGTCGTCGTTCTGGAAAAAGGCTCCGAAGTCGGCGCGCACATTCTTTCGGGCGCAGTAATCGATCCTGCGGGACTGGACAGCCTCATCCCCGACTGGCGCACCCTGGGAGCGCCGCTTCACACGCCCGTCACAAAAGACCGCTTTCTTTATCTCGGTGCGGCTGGCGCTATTGCACTGCCCAATTTCCTGATGCCGCCACTGATGAACAATCATGGCAACTACATCGGCAGTCTTGGTGATCTCACCCGCTGGCTCGGGGAGCAGGCGGCGGAGCTGGGGGTCGAGGTCTATCCCGGTTTTGCCGCGAGCGAGATCCTTTACAGCGAAGATGGCAGCACCGTTGTGGGTGTGGCAACGGGCGACATGGGCATCGCGCGGGATGGATCGCTCAAGGACAGTTTCACGCGCGGCATGGAACTGCGCGGCAAGTACACGTTCTTTGCCGAGGGCGCGCGAGGGTCACTGACGAAGCGGCTGATCGCTGATTTCAAGCTTGATGCCGGATGTGAGCCACAGAAGTACGGCATCGGTCTGAAGGAGGTCTGGGAGGTGCGCCCGGAGAAGCATCAGCCGGGTCTCGTGCAGCACTCTTTCGGCTGGCCACTGGATAACAGAACCGGTGGCGGCTCGTTCCTCTACCACTATGGCGAGAACCTCGTTTCAGTCGGGTTCGTGGTTCATCTGAATTACGATAATCCGTACCTGTCGCCCTATGACGAGTTCCAGCGTTTCAAGACACATCCCTCGATCGCTCCCACGTTCGAGGGCGGCAAACGCATTGCCTATGGCGCGCGCGCGATCACGGAAGGAGGCTGGCAATCACTGCCGCGCCTGACGTTCCCGGGGGGCGCGCTGCTCGGCTGTGCTGCAGGAATGGTCAACGTACCCCGCATCAAGGGCAGCCATAACGCGATCCTGTCCGGAAAGGCTGCCGGAGAGGCTGCGTTCGCGGCAATTCAGAATGGACGCGAGCATGACGTTCTGGAAGCCTACGAACACGAAGTACGCACTGGCGCGATCGCGAAGGATCTGAAGCCGGTGCGCAACGTGAAGCCGTTGTGGTCTCGTTTCGGCACCCTGATCGGCATCGGTCTCGGCGGCATCGATATGTGGGCCAACACGATCATCAGGGGGATCGGGTTCGGTTTCACGCTGAAGCACGGCAAGCCCGACCATGCTGTGATCCGCCGGGCGCAATCCGCACGCAAGATCGATTATCCCAAGCCGGACGGTGTCCTGACCTTCGACAAGCTCACCAACGTATCTTTTTCAGGGACCAATCACGAAGAGGATCAGCCTGTGCATCTGCGGCTGGCAGATCCGAACATTCCGATTTCCGTCAATCTGCCGGAATATGCCGAGCCGGCTCAGCGTTATTGTCCTGCGGGCGTGTACGAGGTCGTCGATGATGGTACGGGGAACCCCCGCTTCCAGATCAACGCGCAGAACTGCGTCCATTGCAAGACTTGTGATATCAAGGATCCCAGTCAAAATATCACCTGGGTCTGCCCTGAAGGGGGTGGAGGACCTAACTATCCGAGCATGTAAGCAGGGCTTCCTGGGGACATTGAACAAATTCAGGCACATCGGGACGCGCGGCCATCGCTTGGCCGTTTTCACAGATAACGAGTCGCCTACCCGCCCGGTTTATTGTTAGCCTGTCGGGCAGGGAATCACACATTGTCTCAGTAGAGGCCAATCGAGGAACCGTCGACATGAGACTCTTGCGCAACCCAATTGCTGGTTGGTCCAGCGCCGGGCGGCCCGCTACTGTCCGGCACACCCCTGGATTGACAGCATTGGCGTGCTCCGCGCTGGTGATCTCCGCCTTGTGGGCGTCCGATGCAGCCCTGGCAAAATCGACGAACAACGAAAGCTATGTGGCGCAGTCGCTGGCAGGCAGCTATCTGGCCGGCCGGCTGGCGCGTACGCAGAATGAAACCAGAGAAGCCGCGGGTTTCTACCGCAGCGCTCTGGAGCAGGACCCGGACAACGAGACGCTCCTCGAACAGTCCATGCTCATGGAGGTCTCTGAGGGCAATTTCGACCGGGCCATCGAGCTTGCGCAAAAGCTTACAGCCAAGCAGCCGAGGCATCGCGTCGGACGTCTGCTGCTCGGCCTCAAGGCTTTCAACGCGAACGACTTCAAGAAGGCCGAGTCGCATTTCAAGAGCGCGTCTACGGGGCCAATCGGAGAGCTGACCAGTGCCATCGCGCAGGGTTGGGTCATTCTCGCGTCGGGAGATACCGGCCGGGCGCTGGGCAAGCTCAAACTGCGCAGACAAGCGGACTGGGCTCAATTCTACCTGCAGTACCACCGGGCTTTGATTGCCGATCTCGGTGGCCGGAAAACCGTAGCCCGGGAAGCGTATGACCGCGTATTCGAGCAGGATAACCGGACGCTTCGCACGGCCCTGGCGTTTGCGCGCCATGCCGCCCACCGCGGAGATTTCAAGCAGGCGCAGTCGATCCTGACCAGCCATCTTGATGCGACAAGTGGCGATGGCCATCCACTGGCACGAGAGCTCCTGCAGCAGGTGAGTGCCAAGAAGAAGCAGAGTCTGTTGATCACCACGCCCCGGGAAGGGCTGGCCGAGGTGTTTTATGGGCTCGGCGAAGCGTTGACCGGCGAGGGCGGCATATCGATCGGCGTTCTGTATCTGCAAATGGCGCTCTATCTGAACCCTGAGCAACCATTTGCGCTAGCCGCGCTCGCCAACGCCTATGAGACGACCAAGCGCTACAATGATGCGATCGAGGTTTATGAGCGCATTCCGAAGGGTACGCCCCTGCAAGCAGCGATCGACATCCGGAAGGCGCTGAACCTCAACTCGCTTGAAAAGATCAATGAGGCCAAGGCCCTCCTGGAGCGGGTTGCGGCTGAAAATCCCGGAGACATCAAGCCGCTCGATGCGCTCGGCAACATCATGCGTTCCCATAAGCGCTATGAGGAGGCCGTTGTCTACTATTCGAGAGTCATCGATACACTGGGAGAACCCAAGCAAGAGGACTGGGTCCATTTCTACTCGCGCGGGACCTGTTACGAACGCCTCAAGAGATGGCCGGAAGCCGAGAAGGATCTCAAGCAGGCTCTGAAGCTCAATCCCGATCAGCCACTTGTGCTGAATTATCTGGGATATTCGTGGATCGATCAAAATCGCAATCTGAAGGAAGGATTGAAGCTGATCGAAAAGGCGGTCGCGCTGAAGCCGGACGACGGCTACATCGTCGATAGCCTGGGGTGGGCGCACTACAAGCTTGGAAACTACTCGCGAGCCGTCACGCTCCTCGAAGAGGCCGTTGAATTGCGGCCTGAGGATCCCGTGCTCAACGATCATCTGGGCGATGCCTACTGGCAGGTTGGCCGGCACCGCGAAGCGCGTTTCCAATGGGATCAGGCGGCGAGTCTGAACCCGGAGCCGGATGATCTGGTTCAGATCGAGAAAAAGCTTGCCGAGGGGCTGCCAGTACGGCGGCAGGCTGATGCTTCGCAGGCGGTTCAGGATGATGCGGCCGGGAATTATCAGGCTCCTGCCGGCACTCCCGGAAACGCTCAGGAGCAAAGCGTGCCGCCACCCCCAACGCAACGGTAAGATCTGACCTGATGCCGTTTGCGATGACACTCGCGCTTTACCCGCGATGCATATCCTGTCGATGTTGAGCGGCGGTTCTACTATCCACGGAGCCATCGACATGCGCGTGCCTGCCAGCGGTATGCCGCAACCGGGCGTAATCCGGGAAATCGCTCCGGCCAAGGTCAATCTCAGCCTGCGTGTACTTGGCCGGCGGCCAGACGGGTATCACGAACTCGAGAGTCTGTTTGCGTTTGCGCGGGCAGCGGCCGATGAGGTTCTGTTCACCCCGGGCGACGAAGTCGCCATTACGACCGCAGGACGTTTTGCACATCAGCTGACCGGCGCAAATATCATTGCGGGCGCTTTCAGGGCCCTGGCTGAGATAGCGCCCTCAATGCGGCTCGGTACTGTCCACCTAATCAAGAATCTGCCGGTTGCGGCCGGTGTCGGCGGCGGTTCTGCGGATGCGGCGGCGGTCCTGCGAGCGGTTCGCGCCGCGAACCCGGAGGCTGGCCTGCAGATCGACTGGCCGGAACTTGCCGCCAGATTGGGAGCGGATGTTCCGGCGTGCCTCCTGAGCCGTGCCTGTCATGTGCAAGGCATTGGAAACGACATCACGCCTCTTCCCGATCTGCCCGGCATTGCCGTTGTGCTGGTCAACACACTTTGCGAGATGCCGAAGGACAAGACGGCACAGGTGTTTCGCCGGCTTTCGGCTCCACCGTTCGATGAGGAACTGCGGCGAGCCGTTCCGCCGGGCTTTGCCTCAGCCGATGAACTTCGCTCGCACATGATGGATACGGGCAATGACCTGACGGCGGCGGCACAATCAATCGCCCCCGAAATCGGAGATGTTATCGAGGTGCTCAAGGCAAGCGGCTGCAGTTATGCGGCGCTATCCGGTGCCGGGCCGACGTGCTTTGGTGTCTACGATGATACGACAGCTGCTCAGCGTGCCGCTGATGCCATTGCGAACGAGCAACCTGGCTGGTGGGTGGTTGCCAGCGAGCTTCACTGAACTGTCTGCTTAGGCGCGAGGGTCGCGTTTGATCAGATCCTATCGCACGCGTTTGCGCGAAAGGATCGGTGCAAAATCTGCAATATGATGGAATGGTTGGCCAGCAAAGTTAAGGCGCCTTGTTAGCTCCGGGGTGCGCCGGAGGGAGGCGGCGTCTCTAGTAGGCGCGGTCGATACAGAATGCGACAACGTCCTGCAGAGCTTCCCTCTCAGCGGAATCGTCAAACGCCGCCATGGCGTCGCGAGCCCTGTCGCCGTAGATGCGTGCGCGGGCGATGGTGGTCTCGATCGCGTCGTAGCGGTTCATGAGAGCCACGGCTTCCTCAAGATCTCCCGGCTGGATGTCGCCTGCGGTGATGACGCGCGACCAGAAATTGCGTTCGCTGGCGGTGCCGCGACGATACGCGAGGATGACGGGCAGCGTTACCTTGCCCTCGCGGAAATCATCGCCAATCTCTTTGCCGAGGTTCTTGGTGTCACCTGCATAGTCTAGAGCATCGTCAATCAGCTGGAAGGCAATGCCGAGATTGCGGCCATAAGTTTCGAGCGCAGCCAGTTCTTCCGACGGCCTGTTGGCAATGGCGCCACCAGATTCGGCGGCACCGGCAAACAGTGCTGCTGTCTTTGCATCAATGATGGAAAGATAGTTTTCTTCGGTCGTCTCAAGGTTCTTCGCCGCTGCCAGCTGCATGACCTCGCCTTCGGCGATGACCGCTGCGGCATTGGACAGGATGCGCAGAACCGGAAGGGAGCCGACCTCGACCAGCATGCGGAATGCCTGGCCCAGCAGGAAATCGCCGACAAGAACGCTCGCCTGATTGCCCCAGAGTATCCGGGCTGCCTGCTTGCCGCGGCGTTCGTCACTCTCGTCAACGACATCGTCGTGCAGGAGCGTCGCCGTATGCATGAACTCGACGGCGGCGGCGACGCGGATATGGCTGTCGCCCTCGTAGCGGACGAGTTTGGCGGCTGCGATGGTCAGCATAGGCCGCAGACGCTTGCCACCGGAATCAATGAGATGATGGGCCAGCTGTGGAATAAGTTCGACGTCGGAGATCGCCTTGTCCAGAATAAGACGATTGATGCCCGCCATGTCCGGGGCGACAAGCTCAAGCAGCGGCTTCAGGCTCTGCGCCGGATCGCGAGCTGCGCCGATCGGGACAACGACACCCAATGTAATTTCCTCAGCCTGTTAATTCCGTAGCCTGCAAGATCTACAAGCCGCTGGAACACTAATGACACTTTGCCTTCTTCGCACGAGAAACTTAGGAATGAGGTCATCAGAAATGCGCGAGTTGTTGAGGACCAACGATCCGGTGCTTCTGAGCTACGTAGAAGCGCTTCTTGGTGAAGTGGATATCGACGTGGCCGTTCTCGATGTCAACATGAGCGTTCTGGAAGGATCAATCGGCGTATTGCCGCGAAGGGCGGTCGTTGCCGAGCGACATTTGGCCAGCGCGATCAAGGTCCTGAAGGAGGCCGGATTGGATCAGTGGTTAAGTGATGACGCACGGCGTTGATCCATCAATGAAGGCAAGTGTCGCGCCATTGTGCCGCAGTGAAGTTACAGATGACGCGTTCCTGGGCGGCAAACTGAAAGTCCTGCAGCCCGCGCGCGGATACCGTGCCGGTATCGATGCGGTGCTGCTCGCCGCTGCCGTGACACCGTTTGCCAACCGAGAGACGCGGGTGCTCGATGTTGGCGCCGGTGTCGGCACAATCGGATTGTGCGTGGCGCGGCGGCTGGAGGATGCCGAAGTCGTGCTGTTCGAACGCGAGCCGGAACTGGTGGAGCTGGCAAAGGAGAACATCGCACGTAACCAGTTCACCGGGCGTGTGCGTGCCTGTCAGGGGACAGTCGGCGGTTCGGCGGAGGATCTCGATTGCGAGGGCCTCGCTGCTGGCAGCTTCACCCATGTCCTCGCAAATCCCCCTTATTATGCCGCAGGTGCCGCTACCCGGAGTGCGTCGAAACTCAAGTCGGCATCGCACGTCATGGACAATGGAGATTTCAGTATCTGGGGCCGGTTTTTGGCGCGTATGGCAAGACCAGGCGGGCAGGTTCTTGTCGTGCATATGGCCGAGGCTCTCGCCGAAGTGCTGGCCGGGCTTAACGGGCGGTTTGGCGCCATAAAGGTGCTGCCGATCCGGCCCCGTCCGGGAAGAAAGGCACACCGCATCATCGTCAGTGGTATAAAGGGCAGCCGCGCGCCCCTGAGTGTGCTGCCGGGCTTCATCCTGCATGGGGACGGCAATGCTTTCACCAGCGAGGCGCAGGCGATCTTGCGTGATGGAGGCGGGCTTGTACTCGATTGAGCCCTCTTTCGCGCATGTTCGTTTCTGGCCGAGAACATACGCCGAGGTGCGGCTGGCTTCTGCTCCAACAGCTTCCATTTCATCCGAGGTATGAACTTTATGTGGTCATTTCGTCGTCGACCTGTTGTTCCAGTCTTGCGCTTGTCGGGACCCATCGGAATGGTAACGCCGTTGCGCCCGGGATTGTCGCTGGCGACTGCCGCAGGAGCAATCGAGCGCGCCTTCAGTCTGTCGCGTCTTCCATCGGTGGCAGTGATCGTGAACTCGCCAGGAGGATCGCCTGTCCAATCGAGTCTGATCTTCAAGCGCCTGCGCCAGCTGGCACAGGAGAAGAAGAAAAAGATCTATGTGTTCTGCGAGGATGTTGCGGCGTCAGGCGGCTATTACCTGGCAGTCGCGGGCGATGAGATCTATGCCGACACTTCCTCCATCGTTGGTTCGATCGGCGTTATTTCGGCAGGCTTCGGATTTGAGAAGGCGATAGAAAAACTGGGAATTCAGCGCCGGGTCTATACATCGGGCACGGACAAGGGGCAGCTGGATCCGTTTCTGCCGGAGAAGGCGGAAGACGTGGCGCGTCTGAAGGAATTGCAAAGCGATGTACACGACGCCTTCATCTCGGTCGTGAAGGAGCGGCGTGCAGGCAAGCTGGCGGCGGCGGATTCCGAGGTGTTTTCGGGTGCGTTCTGGTCCGCACGCAAGGCTCTGGAGATGGGGCTGATCGATGGTATCGCCGACATGCGCGCGAAGATGCGCGAATTGCACGGCGACAAGGTCATCCTGCGGGCCGTTCCGATGGTGCGGGGCGGCTTGCTGAGCACGTTACGGCGACTGCCTTCGATGGAGGCAATGGTCGCTCACCCCGCCTCACTCGGCGATGATCTGGTCTCGGCGCTCGAAGTGCGCGCGTTGTGGTCGCGCTACGGGCTGTGAGTTGGCCTCGATGCGCAAGAGCGTCTCTGGCGTTGTCTGATCTCCCGCGAGGGGATCAACCCTCGACCTCGAACGAGACCTTGCAAGTCACCCTGAAGGTTTCAACTTTGCCATCCTCGGTGACGGTCGCGGAGAAATCCTTGATCCAGACCGAACGGATGCCTTTCAAAGTCTGTGAAGCCTTGCTGACGGCCTGCTGGGCGGCATCCTCCCAGCTTTCGTTTGATTCCGACATCAGTTCGAGAACTTTGAGAACAGGCATGGCGCGCACTCCCGATTGATATGGTATAAGCGTCAGCCTGCCGCATATGTTCCGGGCACGTGCCCGCCCTGCTGATTTTTCAGCGTCCTCCGGTTGTCGGGCGCGGGGTGACAAGGCGTGTGAAGCGCGTATATTCCCCGATCCATCGAGCCTTACGAGAAGCGCATTATTCCATGGTAAGTACCGCAGCCACGAAGCCGGCAAAGTCTGAGCACGGCTCTGAAGCCTCCGCGTCATTGCGGCCTGCGCAGTCATTCCAGGATCTGATCCTGACGTTGCAACAGTTCTGGGGGCAGCAGGGCTGCGTCATCCTCCAGCCCTATGATATGGAAGTTGGCGCGGGCACCTTTCACCCGGCGACGACGTTGCGCTCGCTGGGGCCACGGCCGTGGAATGCTGCTTATGTACAACCTTCGCGGCGGCCCAAGGACGGCCGCTACGGCGAAAACCCGAACCGGCTGCAGCACTACTATCAGTTCCAGGTCATCATGAAGCCGTCGCCGCCCGATTTCCAGGAGCTTTATCTAAAGAGCCTGGATGCTATCGGCATCGACACCACCGTTAACGATATCCGCTTCGTGGAAGACGACTGGGAAAGCCCGACACTTGGTGCCTGGGGCCTGGGCTGGGAAGTCTGGTGCAACGGCATGGAGGTGTCACAGTTTACATACTTCCAGCAGGTCGGCGGATTCGATTGCCGCCCGGTTGCCGGCGAGATCACCTATGGACTTGAACGGCTTGCCATGTACGTGCAGGGCGTAGACAGGGTCTATGACCTGAACTTCAATGGCCGGACGGACGAGCGCAAGCTAACCTACGGCGACGTGTTCCTGCAGGCTGAGCAGGAGTTTTCGCGCTTCAACTTCGAGCACGCAGATACCGATATGCTTTTGCGTCATTTCAGGGACGCGGAGGCCCATTGCCAGAAACTTCTGGAAGAAGGCGACGCCGGCGACCGGCATCTGCTGGCGCTGCCAGCTTATGACCAGGCGATCAAGGCGTCGCATATCTTCAATCTTCTGGATGCGCGCGGTGTCATATCGGTTACGGAACGGCAGAGCTATATTCTGAGAGTGCGAGAGCTGAGCAAAGCCTGCTGCCGGGCCTGGCTCAAAACCGAAGGCGGTGCACAATGAGCCATTGGGTCGGAATTGCGATTATTGTTGTGCCGGTACTGCTGCTCGGCCTGTTGCTCCTGAAGCGACCGGTGTTCATCTTTCTGACGGTGCTGATTGCGGTCGGCATCGGATATCTGCATCAAACGGGTGCCGATGTTGAACTTGGTAACGCAGTACTGATTGAAGTCGACAAGTATATCCCACTCGGCGAAGGCGTGCCGAAATCCCATCAGTTGAGCGTGCCTCAACCCGACAGCGCGCCCGCTCCGGAACATTGAGGGCGCATGCCGCAACTTCTACTCGAACTTTTCTCCGAAGAAATTCCTGCACGGCTGCAGCAGCGGGCGTGTGAGGATCTGAAACGCCTCATCGTCGACGGTCTGGCGGCGCACGGCCTCGTCTGTGGCCAGGCGCTTGCGTTCTCGACACCGAGACGGCTCAGCCTCGTCATTGAGGATGTTCCCGCAACATCTCCGGCGATTTCCGAGGAACGCAAGGGGCCTCGCGTTGGAGCGCCGGAAAAGGCAATCCAGGGTTTCCTCAAGAGTGCTGGTCTGACATCCATTGATGAGGCTGAAGTCGTCGCCGACGCCAAGAAGGGCGATTACTATGTTGTCAGGATCGATAAGCCAGGCCGTCCTGCCTCAGAGCTCATTGCCGAAGTGATACCTGAGGTTGCCGCCCGCTTCCCATGGCCAAAATCGATGCGCTGGGGGAGCGGAGATTTTCAATGGATACGACCGCTCAAATCAGTTCTTTGCCTGTTCGACGGTCAGGTCGTTCCATTCGAGATCGCCGGCCTCCCTTCCGGGAACGAGACGCGGGGGCATCGCTTCCATGGCGATGAGGCTTTCGCCGTTAAGGATTTCGAGGATTACGGCAAGAAACTGAAACAGAAGAAGGTGCTGTTACCGACCTCCGAGCGCGTTGCGATGATCGCGGAAGATGCGCGCGCGCTGGCTGATGCGGCGGGGCTTGAGCTTGTCGAAGACGAGGCGCTGCTCAGCGAGAACGCCGGTCTTTGCGAATGGCCGGTGGCGATGATGGGCGCCTTCGATGAGGAATTTCTAGAAGTTCCGCCGGAATGCCTGATGACGTCGATGAAAACGCATCAGAAGTGCTTCTCGCTGCGGGATGCCAGTACCGGGAAGCTGGCCAACCGGTTCATCCTTGTTTCCAACCTGATCGCCAAAGACGGCGGCGCCTCAATCATCGCGGGCAACGAGAAGGTTATCCGGGCGCGGCTGGCCGACGCCAAGTTCTTCTGGGAGCAGGACAGGAAGCGGCCGCTTGAAGACATGCGGCTGGAGCTGAAGACCATCACGTTCCACGAGAAGCTCGGTACGCAATGGGATCGCTCCGAGCGGATCACCGAGCTGGCGCGGCAGATTGCCGGGGCGGTCGACGCGGAGCCGGACCTAGCCGGACGCGCAGCCCAACTGTGCAAGGCCGATCTGGTCTCAGGCATGGTTGGTGAATTTCCCGAGTTGCAAGGGCTGATGGGGCGGTATTACGCCGAGGCAGAGCGCGTTGATCCCAGAATTTCACGGGCGCTCGAGGAGCATTACAAGCCCAAGGGTGCGGGCGACAGTGTGCCGACGGCTCCGGTTTCGGTGGCTGTGGCGCTGGCTGACAAGCTCGACACGCTGGCCGGGTTCTGGGCCATCGACGAGAAGCCGACGGGTTCGGGGGATCCCTATCAGCTGCGCCGCGCGGCGCTGGGTGTCATCCGCATCGTGCTGGAGAACGATCTGCGGCTTGCCCTCGTGAGCGTGGGGGCGAAGGCTGATGCGCTTGTCCGCTCTTCCATTGCTGGCAAGGCTGGAGAAGCTGCCCAAAAGGAATGGCAGGGCACCCAGATGCCCGAAACCGTACTTGACCTGCTTTCCTTCTTCGCGGACCGGCTCAAGGTCTATCTGCGGGATCAAGGCAGGCGCTACGATCTGATCGACGCGGTGTTCGCACTGCCGGGGCAGGACGATCTGGCCCTTATCGTGAAGCGCGTGGAAGCCCTGTCGAGCTTCCTCGAAACGGATGATGGTGCGAACCTCCTCGCCGGAGTGAAGCGGGCCAACAACATCCTCGCCATCGAGGAAAAGAAGAGCAACACCACCTTTACGGGTGAGCCCAAGGGCCCGTTGCTCGTGGAGCCGGCGGAGCGTGACCTGGCGGCGGCTATTGCGAAGGTGAAGTTCGACACGCAGGCGGCCATCAACGTCGAGAATTTTGAGGGGGCGATGCGGGCGCTGGCAGAGCTGCGGGCACCGGTCGATACCTTCTTCGACAGCGTTATCGTTAACGCCGAGGACGCGAGCTTGCGTGAAAACCGGCTAAAGCTGCTGTCGGAAATCCGTACTGCGACAATGACGGTGGCTGATTTTTCAAAGATTGCAAGCTAGCAAGCCTGCATCAATCCCAAGGGCGGGTATTGATGTGTCCGCCGGCTGCGTCAGCCAGGCGCATCCGACCAACGGAAACGTGAAGAGCTAGTCGCTTTCTAGCCGCTGCATCGTCGTTGTATTGCGGCGCGCAATGACAAATTAGTTGTTTTCAGGACGCGATACTCAGTGGCAGGTGCCGCCATCGTTCGGCAGCGATCGCCCGCACGCCGCTTTGTCCTGGATCCGATCGACCAAGGGTGACAGTGACCGGCTGTCGCGTGAAACGAACAGGGTGTGACTCGAAAGATGGATGATGGCCGTAACCTGTTTGTCTACGGGACCTTGATGAGTTTTGCCGTCGGCAGTTACGGCGCAGTGCAGCGGGCTCGTCTGCAGCGAGAAGCACGGTTGTTGGGACCGGCAAAAGTTTATGGCCGGCTTTATGATCTCGGGGATTTTCCAGGCGTCGTTCTTGAAGATGAAACAAGTTCCATCGTTCATGGTGAGCTGGTGCATCTCGACGATGCCGAAGCTGCTCTTGCCTGGCTCGACCGTTATGAGGAGATCAGTCCCGGAGGAAGTCCGTCGGACCTTTACCGCAGGGTGAGGACCATGGCGACGCTGGCCGGAGGAGAACCCATTGCCTGCTGGGTCTATGAATTGCAGGGTCCGACAAACGGTTTCAAGCTTCTGCCGGAAGGCGTCTGGCAATCTCCTTCGCAAGACGAAGGAGGGGCACGTGGGCACGCCGTCGCCGGTTCGGCGGATTAGGCTTTACTGCCCATCGGAAGAGGTCGCCGAACCCGCCGGAAGTGCGGCAAGGATGACCTGACGAAACCCGCTTGCCCTCAAAACAAAACCGGCACGCTCCCCGCTACGCGTGGTCAGGACATCCTCGTCGCAAAACTGTCATATCGGAAAACATCCAGGGGCACTATCGACGTACGGGCAAAACTGATTCGCCGAATCTGTCACGTGATTTGCTGGGGAAAAATCCTGCTGGTCGCTGGTCAATTCCGCAGTGTGCTGCGTACTTCGCCGGGCAACCTTGTATTTCAAGGTTAATTTTCTCAGTCCTACAATTTACAGTTGATCAAGGCTGGCGGGCTTCCGCGCGTTCGTACGCTTCGCTTGCTGCAAGCCAGGCTTCTTCCGCCTCATGAAGCTGTTTTACCAGGCGACCGCGCTGCTGGGCAGCTTCCTGTGCCCGCGGCGGATCGGCCGTATAGATCGTTTCGTCCGCCAGGATCGTATCGAGCCGGGCTATTTCTGCGTTGAGCTTCTCAAGCCTGCGCTCGGCCGCCTGTATTTCCTTCTTGAGCGGAGCCAGTTCGGCGCGACGTTCTGCGGCGAGCCGCCGTTCAGTAGCGCGATCAATTTTTGCAGTCGTCGCCGATCCTGATCTGGCCGCGGGTGATCGGGCAGAGCGTTCGGCGAGAAGCTCGGCACGGTAGCTCGCCATATCGCCGTCGTAGGTTCTGACGGTACCGCCAGCGACAATCCAGAGGCGGTCGACGGTTGCTTCCACCAGATGGCGATCATGGCTGATCAGGATTACGGCACCTTCGTAATCGCTGAGGGCGTGGATCAGTGCCTCGCGCGAGTCGACATCGAGGTGGTTGGTCGGCTCGTCCAGGATCAACAGATTGGGACGATGAAAGGCCGTGAGCGCCAGAAGCAGGCGTGCCTTCTCGCCGCCCGAGAGATCGCCGCAGCAGGTGTCGGCCTTGTCTGCCCCGAAACCCCAGCTGCCCAGCTTCGAGCGCCGTGCTGCTTCTGTCGCCTCGGGCATCAGATCGGCGATGTAGCCATAGGGTGTCTGGTTCGGGGACAACTCATCAAGCTGATGCTGGGCGAAATACCCGACCGTGACTTTCGAGGCACCGAGCACCTGACCTGAGAGAGGAGGGAGCTTGCCCGCAATCAGCTTGGCGAAGGTCGATTTGCCGTTGCCGTTCTGGCCCAGGAGTGCAATGCGGTCGTCGTTGTCGATGCGCAGACTGAGGTTTGAAAGGATCGGCTGGTCGGGGGCGTAACCTACGGCGGCATTTTCCAGACGCAGGAGAGGGTTCGCGATCATCTTCTCTGGCGCCGGAAGCACGAACGGGATGACCCGGTCCTCCGCAGCCGTTGCAATCGGCTGCATTCTTGCCAGAGCCTTTATGCGGCTTTGGGCCTGGCGTGCCTTGGTTGCCTTGGCGCGGAAGCGATCGATGAAAGCCTGGATATGGCGGCGCTGTTCGTCCTGCTTTTTCTTGAGCCGGAGATCGAGACGCTGCTGTTCGCGGCGGGCTTCTTCGAAGTCGTCATAGCCGCCGCTGTATAATGTCAGCTTGCCCCGCTCCAGATGCAGGATGGCGGTGACGGCCTTGTTCAACAGGTCACGGTCGTGGCTGACGATGAGAACGGTATGGGGATAGGTTCGCAGATAGTTCTCAAGCCACAGGGTGCCCTCGAGGTCCAGATAGTTTGTCGGCTCGTCGAGCAGCAGGATCTCGGGTTCAAGGAAGAGTACCGCGGCAAGCGCAACACGCATCCGCCATCCGCCGGAGAACTCGCGGCAGGCCCGTTTCTGCGCGACCTCATCAAATCCGAGGCCAGCGAGTATCTGGGCGGCTCTGGCCGGTGCCGAGTGCGCATCAATATCTACAAGACGTTCATGAATGGCTGCGATGCGTGCCGGATCATCGGCAACTTCAGCCTCGGCAAGAAGACTGGAGCGTTCGGTATCGGCTGCCAGTACCCAATCGATGAGACTGTCGGAACCGCCGGGCGCTTCCTGCGCAACGTGACCGATGCGAGCGTGGCGTGGCACGCTGATGGTGCCGGCGTCGGGGCCCAGTTCACCAGTGATGAGTTTGAGCAGGGTGGTTTTGCCCGCGCCATTACGGCCGACAAGCCCGCATTTGTGCCCGGAAGGAATGGCGATCGTAGCGCCATCGAGGATCAGTTTGCCCTCGATCCGATATGTCAGTTCGTTGATGTGCAGCATGGCTCAACGCAATAGAGCAATTTCCGCCGTCGCGGTACCCGGGCTTTCGGCCGGCCAGCCCGGGATGCTGTAATCCGCGCCTGTCACGTCAACAAACCTGCGGGACAATATCCCGGACGCGATCCACTG
>Ga0180216_1000732_pt1 | contig 31847 bp, 42 predicted proteins | sample eDN3rd37CBELigMG_FD_128879 | JGI IMG/M metagenome (GOLD analysis project Ga0180216, IMG submission 128879) | Enriched Miracle-Growth compost microbial communities from Emeryville, California, USA - eDNA 3rd pass 37_C BE-Lig MG (version 2)... ... | reverse complement strand
GAACTAAAGAAGATGAAATAAATAAGATCTTGGAATTGCTCGCCTCAAGAAATGTGAATGATATCCGAAAAGCAAGACTAATAATAAAGGAAGTCTTTAAACAAGATTAGTGAACGAGGTTTGGGTATAAGATCAAAAAAAGATCCTTTAATGGACGGAATGTTCTGTCCATTAAAGGATCTTTTTTATATCGATAATTGCATGTTACATAAAATACTGATCTTACTCTGGTTTTTTTACATTTTCTTGTGTCTTAATTTTTTTTGGTCTTCCTCTTTTTTTTGCAGTTGTTGATTGCTCGATCTTTGCTGGCAGAATAAACGTAACCTAATATTAATTCAGTAAACCCTATCATCTGCTATCTGCTCTACTATGTCAGCACTGAATGAACATCATCTGCATGAGCAGCAGAATAGCTTTCCTTCTTAAATATATACGAGATATTTTCCAGATTAGCGGCAGTGTAACTTTGCATTTGGGGATATTTAAATTCCTCAAATAAATCTTTCTTTTTATTCCTTTTTTAACTAATCTTTTCTAGGGTTCTGCGCAAGGCAATTATACAAACCGCACCATTAAGATGCCTTGTTAGTACTTACTTTATTAACTTCTTCACCTAGCATTTTGCTCATTAAGAAAACCGATCTTATTAAGAATGACAATTGTAATGTTAGATTGCCAACTCTTTTATTAAATGATATCTAAGAAATAGCAATTTATTCTTATTTTTTCTACAGGGAATTTTTTTGATAAATATATCTCTATTCAAAAGTCTCTTTTACAATTTCTATGAACATTGAACTAAAATAATTTAGATGGTATTCTTTTTAGATGAAGTCACTATCTTATGTCAAAGATATTGACAACAAGGATACTATAAATTAAATTTATTAATTTAATTTAGAAATTGATATTGAAGGAGTGAATTATTATTATTTATGAATGATATTCAGTACACTCAGCAACATCTAGCTAACGAACGTACTTACTTAGCATGGATTAGAACAGTCATAACAATAGTTGGATTAGGATTCTTAGCTTCTGGAGTTATTTACAAAGGCTATTCAGAGGTTCATAAGGAGTATTTTATTGCAGCATTCGTAGGAATTAGTTCTATATTACTAGCCTGTTTAATCTTAATTCTTGCCACTATTAATTATCTTAGAAAGCAGAAAAATATTAGTAAAGGAATTTTTATAACATCAAATTCATTAGTATATGTTGTGCTGACTGGATTAATCGTTTTAAGTTTATCTTTATTGATTTTAGTTGTTCTAATGATTATACAGTAATATAGATTGAGGTGAATATCTTGTATCTAGCTATCAATCCAGTAGCTTTAGATTTTGGTGTTATAGAAATTCGTTGGTATGGTATTATATTGGGAATTGCTGCACTTAGTGGTTTATTAATTGTGATTCAAGAAGGAAAACGCTATGAAATAGATTCAGGATTTTTTATGGATATGCTTCTAATAGGTGCCCCTTCTGCAATCATTGCTGCGAGAGCCTATTATGTTATTTTTAAGTGGGAAGATTTCCGTAATAATCTTTGGGATATATTTAAGATATGGAACGGCGGAATTGCAATTTATGGTGCATTAATAGGAGCATTAATTTCTTCGTTTTTTTACTTTCGTGCTAAAGGCTACAATTTCTGGCGTATTGCTGACATTTGTGCACCAGGTTTAATTGTTGGCCAAATAATTGGAAGATGGGGGAATTTTGTAAATCAAGAGGCTCATGGTGGAACAGTATCTAAAGAGTTTTTGCAAAATACACTTCACTTACCTGATTTCATTATCAATCAAATGAATATTAGTGGTATCTTTTATCACCCTACTTTTTTATATGAGTCTTTTTGGAATCTAATAGGTCTATTATTACTGTTTTGGTTACGTCGAAGACCATTCTTACTCTCAGGTGAACTTGTTATGAGCTATTTTATTTGGTACTCGATAGGAAGGTTTTTTGTAGAAGGTCTTCGTACTGATAGTTTAGCCTTCGATGGTCCAACTTGGCTTATCGGTCTCATGGATGTTCTTTGGTCGCCTATGAGTCTGTTATTTGAGGCAGGATCTATGGACTATGGAAACGTAAGAGTATCTCAATTACTAGGGGTGTTTATATTTATTATTGCGGTTTCAATTATTGTATATAGACGCAAGTATACTGGCAATAGTGTACGTTACTCAGATCCCATCATTTCTTCTAAAGAATTGTTATAAAAAAACTGATTGATCTCCAGTTAACGGACACTCATAAGAGTGTCCGTTATTTTTCAACTTCCTTCTAAATATAGTTTGGCCACTTATATTTTTGATAGCGTTTTGCAGGAAGCTGCTTCCATAGCTATCTAAAGATAAAAAAGAGGTACATATAAAAAGGGAAAATATTCTACATACCCGAATTTTGAATTTCTATCAGCAGGGAATATCCCACCAATTAAGAGGTGTTATTCAAATACGAATCTATCAGATGCTAACCGAACAACACTACCCCTAAGTGACTCAGTACATTACTGTGGGTTTCAACATGGTTAGAATCCAATATATAATAAAACGTTGGTTCGAGCTAGGGAGTGCATCTAGCATCACTACTGCTCAACCAACGCTTTGTTAATCTATAATATATCCACCCAAATTTTAATGGCTGTTGCTGCGATCATCACAGCTAATATGGCTTGAAGCACTTTTGTATTCATTTTCTTTCCGAGCTTTGCTCCTAACGGAGAAGCAATGATACTTGCGACAATCATGATTAATGCTGGCCAATAATCTACTTGGCCTGTGATGACCTTACCTACGCTACTTCCTATAGATGATATAAAGGTGATCGCTAAGCTTGTAGCAATTGTCATACGAGTTGGAATCTTTAAGATAACCAGCATAATCGGTACGAGTAAAAAGCCCCCTGCTGCGCCGACGATACCAGAGCCCACTCCAACGATTAATGATAAGACTACTGCCAAGGTCTTATTAAAGGTTACGTCCTGTAGAGGCTTTTCATCGATTTGCTTTTTAGGCATAAACATCATGATTGCAGCAATGAGTGCAAGTGAACCATAAACAATGTTAACTGCATTCTCAGATAAGAAGCCGGAACCATAACTGCCTATAAAACTACCGATTAGAATGGCTACCCCCATATAAAGGATAAGCTGTTTATTAAGATATCCACCTTTACGATAAGCCCAAACCCCTGCAATAGAAGCGAATAATACTTGGACTGCACTAATGCCTGATACCTCATGAGCTGTAAATGCGACTAATCCGAATAATGGTGGAATGTATAAAAGAAGCGGGTACTTGATGATCGATCCACCGACTCCTAACATTCCAGATAAGAATGAACCAACAAAGCCAAGTGTAAAAATAACGATGATATATAAGAGCGTAAACTCCATCTGAACGCCTTCTTTCTTAATGAAAAAGCGAGTAGGTTTCTACTCGCTATACGTTTTTATGCTTTTTGAATATAGAACGTAATAAGACCTGACTCTTCTTTTTGATCGACGATCGTGTGACCGCCTGCTTTAGACCAAGCAGCAAAGTCGTTAAGCGCTCCTTTATCGGTTACGAAAACTTCAAGAACTTCACCAGAGTTAATCGTCTCGATCGCTTTTTTTGTTTTTACGATAGGCATTGGACATGCCAAGCCTTTTGCATCTAAAGATTTTGTAATGTTCATTAATATAACCTCTTTCTATTCATTTATTATCGTACTGCACAACGGTTAGGACCAATTTCCATTTCGGTTTGCTTGTCGTTATCAGGTGTAATTTTACCCATATTGACTTGTCTTATCTCTTGATACGCATTTGGTTGGGGTGGTAATCCATCGGTTACCATTTTACGAAATACTTCCTCATCCTCAATATTCAAGCCATGGTTTTGTGCAAGTAAATCACCTAAACGCTTGGCTACACTACCATCTTCATTCAATTCATCAATAATCATAAAGTGGGCCGGTAGCACGATGAATGCTTCTGACAGCTCACGATAGCGTCTGTATAGTGTTTCTCTTAAGTCACTTACCCAATCCTCGGCTAATCCAGCTAGATCGGGACGTCCAATCGAATCAATAAATAAGATATCACCTGTTAGAAGATACTTGTTATCAATAACAAAAGATGTAGACCCGATCGTATGACCTGGTGAGTAGAGTGCACCAACTTCAATCTGTGAAGCTCCAATAGTGACGGTTAATCCGTCTTCTAAAGCCTTATATTCGAATTGGACCTCCTCCGCATCTTTTGGAGGCAAGTAATAGGATGCTCCTGTTGCTTCCGCAATATGACGTCCTCCTGAAATATGGTCAGCATGTAAATGCGTGTCAAACACATGCGATATTTTTACCCCTTTTTCTTTAGCAAACTTGATAAATACATCCGCAAATCGAACCGCATCAATAATCGCTGCTTCACCATCAGAGATAACCATGTAGGATAGACAACCTTTACCTAATCGAACGAACTGATAAACTTCCCCACCAGCAGCTAAGTCTCCAACTTTTATCGGTTCTAAATACATGGACCATGCTTTCATTCCACCCTCAAGATAGCCAACATCACGGCCAGCTTCTGAAAGCAGCTCTGCGACCATAATGGAAGAGCCTTCTTTTGCACAAACGACTAGTACTTCTGTATCCGTAGGAAGCTGAGGGAGAACATCCTCTACTCCATCTAATAAATCAAAGTAAGGGGTATTTAAATAACTGAACTGATGTCCCTCGATCTTCCAATCTTCAAATGCATCTTGGTTACGAACATCTAAAATGAATAATTTCTTATTTTCAATCACTTTACGTGCTACTTCTGCTGCACTCCATTTTTTTACTGCCATGTTATTCAACCTCTTTCTTTAATTGATGTGTCCAACCCGTCATTCCAGGAAGAACATTATAGACTTTTTTATATCCAGCATTAGAAAGCATGTTCGCTGCTAGGTCAGAGCGTGTACCTGTGCGGCATATAACATAGATCTCCTTACTCGAATCGATTTCATTCATACGGGATTCTAATTCACCTAATGGGATGGAAACTGCTCCCGGTATATGACCAAAAGCAAACTCTGCCGACTCCCGAACATCTAAAATCAATCCTTCACGCAATAGCAAATCATCATTGTGAATCGTTGGCTCATATGAAACTTCTGTATTACCTTCCTTAGTATCCGCATTACATTTACGAATGTAGTGATACAGAACATTTCCTTCTTCTTTTGTTCCGATATATTGATGACCACTGGACTTCGCCCAAGCAGCTAAGTCAGCTGTAGATCCTTTATCGGTGGCTTGTACTTCTAAAACTTGACCCTCTAACAATTCTTTAACAGCTTTTCTTGTTCTAACGATAGGCATCGGACACGCTAATCCTTTCGCATCTAGTTTTACATTAGCTTTTATCATTATGCATACCATCCTTCGTTACCCCATGGGGTATTTATTTATTCAAAAAAAATTACTTAACTTCTCCAGTCCATTCCAGCATACCGCCAACCATATTGGTTACATCATAACCAAATGACTCTAGGAAAGCTGCAGCTTGACCGCTGCGACCACCTGAACGACAGATCATAATATAAGGCTTAGATTTATCTAGTTCATGCATACGAAATTCCAGTAAGCTTAACGGAATATTGATAATTCCAGGGATATGTCCTGCTGCTACCTCATCTACTTCTCGGACATCGATTAGGTTTAAGGACTCGTTAGCTTCCAGCTTTGCTTTAAGTTCATCGGTTGTAATTTGTTTCATGGTTTTATCTCTCTCCTTTAATGATATTGATTCATCCCACCACGAACATTAGTCACGTTAGTATAACCACTTTTTATTAATTGTTTACATGCGTTAGCCGATCGCATGCCACTTTGACATATGACTACAATCTCTTTGTCCTTCGGCAAGTGGCTAAAGCTCGAACCAAGAGGAACATTCTTAAACTGAGGAATGTGACGTGCTTTATATTCGATTGGTGTTCGTACATCAATAAAAACTTTATCACGGTTGTTAAGTGATTGTTTTAATTCAGCTATAGATATGGGTTTAACACCTTTTGTTGGTATTAATCTCCAAGCAAATATAGCAATTACGATTAATAATAGGATCGAAATTTCCGCGGTTAACCTCCTAGATGAACAGGTTTACGGTGCCTTCTTCAGCATCAGCTAAGTACGCTGCAACACCGGCGTATTCAATGCCATCTAACAATTCCTCTTTTTGCAGACCGAGTAGATCCATGGTCATCGTACAGGTTACAAGTTTTATGTCCTGCTCTTGTGCCATTTCAATAAGCTGCGTTAGTGTAAGTGCATTGTGCTTTGCCATGACATGCTTGATCATTTTTGGACCCATGCCTAACATTTGCATTTTTGAAAGACCTAGCTTTTCAGCACCACGTGGCATCATTTTTGCAAACATTTTTTCTAAGAATCCCTTTTTAACTTCAACATTCTGCTGCTTGCGTAATGCGTTGATTCCCCAAAATGTGTGAAATATCGTTACTTCATGATCATAAGCTGCCGCACCATTAGCAATAATGTATGCCGCCATCGCTTTATCATAATCTCCACTAAATAAGACAATAGTCGTACGTTTCTTTTCCATAAAAATCTCCTCTCAATATACATATACCAGTAGGGGTATGCAAAAGTTAAAAATTAAAAGTCACTTTGGAATTAGCGACTTTTAACTAGCAAATTTACTGCTTCTTGAATGCGTTGATTAACCAGTTCTTCTTCATTAGTATTCTTAACACATTCAACTAAGTTCTCACTAACAATAACACCTATTATACGATCAGAAGCAGATCGAACTGCAGATAATTGAGTGATCATTTCTTTGCAATCTCTACCCTCGTCCATCATTTTAAGAATGCCACGAATCTGTCCTTCAATGCGCTTCAAGCGGCTTTTCACTTTTTCATCATAATGCATGAACTCGATCTCCTTTGAAACTCGATGTGTTAATCATATACCCATATGGGTATATTGTCAAATGTAAAATATAATTTAACCTCTTACTTAAAATTATACATGGTCACGATTGGTTCGCGATCTAATAGCTTATCGTGATAATATTCATATAGCGAAATTCCTAAAAATGAACCTGAAATATTGTATACTTTATGATAACCAGAATTCTGTAAAGCCATTACTGCATTATAGCTTCGTTGTCCTGAGCGACAATGCACATAAACAGGCACATCTCTTGGTATTTCATTCATTCGTTCACGTAATTCACTTAAAGGAATGTTAACAGAACCTTTTAGTATACCATTTTTTACTTCATTTTGTTCACGTACATCCACGATAAACGCGTTACTTTCTACTAATGCACGAACTTCATTTACCCGAACTTGCTGGAAACGACCAGCTTGAAGATTCGTTGCTACCAGCGCTGCTAGATTTACAACATCTTTCGCAGTGCTAAACATTGGGGAATAAGCTAATTCCAATTGATTTAAATCATCGATCGTACCGTTCATTGTAATGAGTGTTGCAATGACATCAATGCGCTTATCCGCGTTTCCTTTACCAATCGCTTGAGCACCTAAAATAATACCTGTTGGCCTTTCATACACTAACTTAAAATGCAGTGGATTACTGCTTGGCATTAAACCAACTTTATCAGGCGCGATTATATAGACCGCATCGACATCAAACCCGGCTTGTTTTGCGGATTTTTCTGTTAAGCCGGTTGCTGCTGCTGCATAATCAAATACTTGAATACTGCTTGAGCCAATAACTCCTTTAGTAGCGGTTGGAATGTTGTAGATGTGATCGGCAGCTGCACGTGCTTGTCGTTGTGCAGGTCCACCTAAAGCAAGTCTAGTTGGTCTATGAAGTAAACGGTGATATACTTCTATCGCATCACCAACAGCATAAATAGACGGATCGCTTGTCTGGAAGTTTTGATTCACTTTAATAGCCCCGGTTTCACCGATTTTTAATCCAGCTTGAATAGCTAACGATGTTTCAGGACGAACCCCGATTGCCATTACGACAAGATCAGCATCAATAGATAATCCTGAGTGTAACAGGATATTTTTTTCGGTAATCTCTTTTAAACCATCATTTGTGATCAAGCGTATCCCATGATCAATCATTTCCTTATGAAGAATTTGAACCATATCCTCATCAAAAGGTGTTAATATTTGAGGTGCAAACTCCACCAAACTTACGATTTTCCCAGCTAAGCGTAAGTTTTCTGCCACTTCTACCCCAATAAATCCCCTACCAATAACAGCAATGCTGGTGGGATTTTGTTCACGGATTGCTTCCTGAAGCCTCTGTATATCTACGACGTTCCGAACGGTAAAAATATGTTCGTAATGATTTCCTGGCAGGTTAGGTATAATTGGACTTGCTCCAGGAGATAAAATTAACACATCATAACTTTCTTCATAACTTTCATGCGTATCAGTAGAAAGCACGCGAATTGTCTTTTTGTCTCTGTCAATTGAGATGACTTCACTATTGACGCGTGCATCAATGTTATGCTTAGCGGCAAATGATTGTGGTGTCATCATAATTAAACGTTCATGATCTTCTACGATACCACTTAAATGAAATGGTAAAGCACAATTAGAAAACGAGACATGTGGACCTTTCTCGAACATAATTATCTCTGCACTTTCATCTAATCGACGGATCCTTGCAGCAGCTGAGGCGCCACCTGCGACACCTCCAACGATAACTACTTTTTTCATTAGGTTTCCCTCCAGTTGAAATAATAAGTGGTTATATAATTAATAAACATCTAATATTGATAAAACAATCATATACCCATAGGGGTATAATTCAATGGCCCCTATCTTTTATTTTAGTAACAAAAAAATCAAGGACGTATCCCTTGGCTAACAATGATTATGTTAAACATTATGCCTCTTCTTTTGCAAATGCTACGATACATGCTTCAATTGCATCACAAACATTCTGAAACACCCTTTTTCTTAGTCAGCATCCGTTGCATTTGCTGTATCATCAAAGCGCGGTGCTCTCTTTTTACGCGTGTGGTATTACCAAACATTTATCAACAGAATCCCCGCAAAGGGTAATAATTAACGGCGCATGATTGAAGATAGTTGGGTCAGATCAGAGTTTAGTTCGTAATTTCATTGCTTTGACGGCATTTGAAATTTAAGCCGTGTGCTTCTTACGCATTTCTTGGATAATTGATACTGGAATTGATGACTTTTATATAAATCACTGAAAAACGTGTTGAAGTAATGGTTGACAACCATAATATGACGGTAGTTACGCATAGAGATACAGGAGGGGAAGTTTTTAAAGCAATTGGATTGTTATTGTTATTAAATGTTACTAAACTGATCTATATCAAATCGATATCTTCAGATATTAGTACATCTAATTCTCTAGCTGGGTCTTTTTGCATTTAGCCCAGATATAGGGGTGTCATTACATAAATCCCTATCTGAAATAAACCTCGAAAGCGGATAAACACTGTACTCTTTGTAAAGGACACTACTTGTCGCAAAGCTGATCTCCCTGTATTGAACAGGGTTCATCTTTTTTAGATGCAACTGGTATCCGGTAGTTGTTATAATAGTGCATGCTCTCTGATTTCCTTTTTCAGCTTTTCAGCTACTTAGAGTACGGCTCATCTTGTAACAATTAAAGTAGAAAAGCAATTATCAACGCTAACAAAAGAATGTCGATCAAGCCCAAACTAGCAAACATCACCCAAATCGATAAATGTGGAGAGCGAAAAGCACTTGCATTTATCCCCCGTTGTTTACGAAAATAGTCTCTAGTCGCGCACATCATGATGACTGCCCCTAAAAATACAGCTCCAACGCCAACTATTGCAGCTAGCCAGTGACCAAAGTCTCGAAAAACGTTAGTTCGGAAAACAACCCCCGTAGCAAGAAAACCCAAACCGATAACAGCTATTCCGGTTCGCACCCAAGCGAGAAAAGTTCTTTCATTAGCAAGGTGCTGCTGGATGTATTGCGAATCAGGGGTCTTTGCCTCTTCCAATTCTGTCCCTCCCCTCAGATACATTTATCTATACACCTAATTAGGCGGCGCTCGATGTCCAATGCAATATCCCTTAGAGCATCGGACGATTCCTCTCCAGCTTTTCCGATCAAGTATGACGGTTTAGGCAACCCAATGTTCGTTTGCCCTTCATGTTCATATACTGTAATCTTACACGGCAAAAAATAACCGTATAATACATTCTTGCTTAACACTTTTTTTGCTTCGCCTGGATTACACACCTCAAGCACCTCAAAACGTTGATTAAACTCAATACCCTTCTCATTTAATTTATCTTGAATGTTAAAACGCCATAGAACACCAAATTGTTCTTCCTTCAACGTTGATTCCAGTGCTTGTATGGCCTCATCGACCGTCTTGCTTGTTTGAACAGTATGGTGGAACATCGGAGCCTCCTGCTGGGTGGTTTTAAAATTATTTCTACCAAGGTATTATTCCCTTAACCTCAAAAAAAACACAAAAAGAGCCCTAACATGTTAGGGACTCCTCTTTCTTAACTGGTTCCAGTTTGTGTGTTTAATCTATCTATTCTTTCATATACATATACACGTATAGGTTTTTTTAATAATGGCGAAAAAATTAGGATACTACAGATATATTTGCTTTTGTTTGCTCTTCAGTCGAATTGTTCAGTTCGGTCCAAAGTATACCAGACAAAGATTCGTATCCGGCTTTTTTCAAGATTCTTGCTGCTTTGCGTATTGTAGACTTTGATTTTGAAATGATAACAATCTCATTACCCTTGTCTAGCTCTTTCTTATAAAGGTACGGAAGACGGCCGAGATAAATATTTATGGCGTTCGGATAATGTTCTTGTTCAAAATCATTAGGGTCTCTTATATCGAGGATCTGCACATCGGCAGAATTTAACTGATCAAAAAATTGATGTTCTTTTATAAAGGCGAGACCTTTGACTGGCAGCAATCCTCGAGCAACACGTGATAGGAAAAGTAAAACTAAAATAATCACCGCTATATACAACACATTCAACACAGATCACCTCTCTTGTCTCAAGGAGCATATGTTGATTTTATACCTATAGGGGTATAAAATCAACAAGAGAATTCTAACAGTATTTAATTTAGTAAAAGAGAGGGAATGACTTCTGGTCATTTAAAATGGTACCTGTAGTTAGGACACTTGAAAAAGAGTGTGCGAACTACAGGTATTTTTTATATACTAGACTTTTAAGACATATAAGGACGGAAAACACCAATGAGTAAACAATTATTTTCACCCGAACAGATCGAACAACTACAAAAAAATCCACATGTAGTAAAGGTAAGTGAACGTACCATTACGTATGCAGATGCATTTAAAAGTCAATTTATTGATGAATATCTAACAGGCAAGACACCGAGACAAATCTTTGAGGCATACGGCTTTAACATCGAGGTGCTTGGGATGAAGCGTGTTGAACAAGCCTCTTCTCGTTGGCGAAAAGCATATGAAGCAGATGGTTTAATTGGGCTAACAGATACACGTAAACACAGTTCAGGTAGACCTTTAAAGCGTGAGTTGACGATGACAGAAATATTAGAGCGACAAGCAGCACGGATTGAGCTATTGGAAGGCCAACTCGAGATGCTAAAAAAGCTCGAAGCGACAGAAAGGAGGCTGCTAAACGACAGTCAAAAACTAAGCACAAATAAGGTATTTCAATTGATTTCAAATACGCTAAAGCGGTTTCCACTTCAACGAATGGCGACTTATTTTTGTGAACTTTTAAACGTTTCTCGCTCTGGCTACTATCGCTTTTTACAGACAAGTGAAGCACGTGTAACGAGAGAGCAGAAGGATCGAGAAGCACGGGACCTTATCTTAAAAGCCTTTGATCGTCGTGGCTATAAGAAGGGCTCACGTTCCATTAAAATGACGCTTGAACACGATATGGGCATTGTAATGAATCGTAAGAAAATCCAACGTATTATGCGAAAGTATGGAATTCTCTGCCCGCACCGCAAAGTGAATCCGTATAAACAAATGGCGAAAGCAACGAAAGAACATCGTGTCGTACCCAATAAGCTGGAACGTCAATTTAAGCAAGGTGTACCAGGCAAAGTCCTATTAACAGACATTAGCTATATTCCCTACAACGGAACAATGGCTTATTTGTCGACCATTAAAGACGGCTCTACCAATGAAATTTTAGCGTATCATGTATCAGACCGCATTACGCTAGATATCGCGACCAAAACAGTTGAAAAGCTGTTCCGTAATAAACGAGTAAAACTCCATCCAGAGGCCTTCATTCATTCAGACCAGGGCGTGCACTACACAAGCCCTAAATTCCAAAAGCTCTTAAAACACTATAAGCTTGGTCAATCGATGTCGCGTCGAGGCAACTGTTGGGATAACGCACCACAGGAATCCTTCTTTGGTCACTTTAAAGACGAAGTTGATTTCAGCATGGTTAGAACTTTAGATGAACTGCGCGCAAAAATCGATCACTATATGGTCTACTACAACAATTATCGTTACCAATGGAATCTAAATAAGATGGCTCCTGTTCAATACAGAAACCATCTCTTAGTTGCTTAATCTCTTTTTTTCAGTTTGTCCTTGACTAGGGTACCACTTTATTCTCTTTCCCTACTTAGCTTTTTCTAATCCAAAATTTATAGAATTTTTGTTCTTCCTTACTAATTTAATATTCATGGCCAGTCTTCTTGGCCCAAGCTGTCAAATCATTATGAGCACCTTTGTCGGTAGCATGAACCTCCAGCACTTGCCCAGAAGATAATTCGTCAATAGACTTTTTTGTTTCAAGGATTGGCATCGAACATGCCAATCCTGTTGCATCTAACAATTTATCACTAATCATCGTACATTCCGTCCAAGGATTATTAGTTATCGTGAACGGCACAACGGTTCGGACCAATTTCCATTTCACGCTGTTCTTCTTCGTTCGGATTAATTTTTCCCATATTCGTTTGACGAATTTCTTGATAAGCGTTTGGTTGAGGCGGCAAGTTTTCAGTAACTGTCTTGCGGAATTCGCCCTCATCCGTGATATTTAAGCCTGGGTTTTGTTTATAGAGGTCACCGAGTCGTGCGGATACTAGCCCCTTCTCGCCAAGTTCGGTTATTTTTCCGAAATGAGCAGGAAGAACAACTAAGTCTTCAGGCAGATTTTTATACCGGTCGTAAAGCGTCTCTCGAAGGTCACTAACCCAATCCTCAGCTAACCCTGCCAGATCTGGGCGGCCGATTGATTCAATAAACAAAATATCACCAGACAACAGAAATTTGTTATCAATAATAAATGACGTCGAACCAATTGTATGACCAGGAGAGTAGATTGGATGTACAATAATTCGCTCGCTGCCTACGGTGATATCCTTAGATTCTTCAAGTTTCTCGTAGTGGAACGTCACTTCACCTGCGTCCTTCTCAGGTAAGTGATAGGTTGCACCATGCTTTACTGCCAGAGCCCGGCCTCCAGAAATATGATCGGCATGAAGATGTGTATCGATTGTATAAACAAGCTTGGCTCCTTTTGCTTGCAGGAATGTCTCATACTGGTCGATCATACGATTTGTATCGATAATGGCAGCTTCACCTTCAGAAAGCACTAAGTAAGATAAGCAGCCTTTTCCGATACGTACAAACTGGTACAGTTCGCCACTACCCGTTAAATCTGCTACCTTAACCGGCTTCAAGTATTCACTCCAAGACTTCATGCCGCCTTCAAGATAAGAAACGTTACTTCTGCCGGCTTCAGCTATCTTCTCGGCAACAAACATCGACGAACCTTCCTTCGCACATACGACGAGTACCGGTTTACCATCTGGAATCTGTTCAAGCGCGGAATCAACGCCATCAATCAAATCAAAGTATGGAATATTGATAATCTGCACGCTACGTCCTTCAATTTTCCAGTCTGCAAAATCAGTTTCATTACGTACATCGAGAATAAACAATTCTTTGCCTTCTAGAACAAGTTGTGCAACTTCTTTTGCCGACATCTTCATAATAGTGTTCGTTGTCAAGTTGTTTCCTCCTTAAGTAAAAATTAGAATGTTAATGTTACGTTAGCATCTTGTGCAAAATCAAGGAACGTTACAGCTCCACCAACGTCAATATCATCGATGAAATCTTCATTCTTGAGACTCATAACATCCATAGTCATCTGGCATGCAATAATTTTCACGCCCATTTCTTGTGCCATGCCGACAAGCTCTGGAATGGATGGGACTTTGGCCGCCTTGAAACCTTGTTCGAAGTGTTCTTTGCCAGCCGGCATTGGCAATTGAGCATAAGCTTCTTTATGAATGAGATTTAATCCCTCGAAAGTGAAAAAGATGGCAACTTCAGTATCCGTAGCGGCAGCTGCAGTAGCGATGTTGAAAACTTTATACGCATCGAATAAACCCCCATTGCTTGCAATAATCGCGAGTTTGTTAGACATTGTTTATTCCTCCAATTAATCTTTTTAGTTAAAATGTAGTGGAACAAGATTTTAACCCTGCGTTATCAAACGTCTTTCTCCATATCGCCATCCCATTCGGTCATACCCGGAATGACATTTTTTAGCTTTGTAAAGCCTTTATCGGCAAGGGTGTGACATACCATGTCACTTCGGCTACCAGTACGACAGATAACATAATATTCATTGTCAGGATCCAACTCTTGATAGTGTGACTCCAGTTCCCCTGCAGGGATTGACACTGCTCCTGGAATACGACCGAAAGCGTACTCAGCCGGTTCACGTACATCTAAAATGTGTATTTGTTCTCCGGAAGTTAGTTTAAGTTTAATTTCTTCCAGTGAAGACGTATGTTGGAATTTCACGTCTTCTTTACTCTCAGTTGGATCGGCTTTACGAATGTAATGGCGATATACCCCGCCTTCCTCTTTAAGTCCAATATACTGGTGTCCAGTCCGTTTGGACCAGCTTTGCAGATCCGCTACAGAACCTTTATCAGTTGCTTTTACTTCCAAGACCTCTCCGGTGTTTAGTTCTTCAATTGCTTTTTTCGTCTTAACAACCGGCAAGGGACAAGCTAAGCCTTCGCATTCTAACGTTCGATCAACCTTCAATGAAGTTGTCATTGTGATCATTCTCCCTTCATAAATATTTACCTCGTTGAATATCGCCTTGCCATGCTTTCATACCGCCTGGTATATTGAAGTTGATGAGCGGGATATGTTTAGTTTGCGGAATGTATCACGATTCTCATTCATCTGATTCACGGAAGTTAAAAATGGTAAGTTTTTTACCTCGTTTTAGCCGATCCTTCACCTCGAAGGGCAGTTGTTAACGGATTTGCTTCGACTCCATTGTCTTACTAATCATAGCGCCTAGTGGCGATGCAATTGTGCTGGCTACAACCATGATGATTGATGGTAAAGAGCAGCATGCATGTCCCCCCATAAGTTCTCTGTTGTTGAGCCGATGGTAAAGGTAATCGTTAGTGATGATGCAATCGCAAGACTTGTAGGTATTGCAATACAACGAGCATAATGGGAACTGTAATAAATGCACCTGCTACTCCCACAATACCGGATAAAATTCCGATTAGGCCGGCCAAGCTAGTCGCCAGAGTTTTATTAAAACTCAACTTTGTAAAGTCAGCTTCATCGTCCACTTTTTTGGAAGGAACATCATAATACCAGCTATAAGTGCAAGAACAGCATACGTCAGGTTAATGGCTTCATCAGTAATTAACTTTGAGCCATAACCACCGGCGAAGCTGCCGACTACGATACGACTCCCATGGAGATCACGAGGGACTTATTGATATAACCTCCCTTTCGGAAGACGAATATTTCGGCTAATGAAGCAAAGATTACTTGTACTGCACTAATCGCGGAAACCTCTTGTGCTGTAAATGTACGAAGCCTAGTGACGGCGGAATGTATAGCAGCATTGGGTACTTAAAGAATCATAATCCAAGCAATATCCAAGGGGTTTCCTCCTTTCTGTTTTTTTGGGACGACCAAGCTTAGTGTGCACATTAATGAAAATAAAACATACCCATTAGGGTATGTTTTTGGCCAAAAAAAATAGTACTTTACAATTGTTGTTTTGCCATCCAATTTGTATTAATAATATTCGTCAACCCCTGCTGCTTTGATTATTTAATAATGAACCACTCCTTACAACTCTAATAGCTGATTTTTTAAACGATAAGAGGCGTATACTCTGATCAACCGTGAAACCGAATCCTCGCTGCATTTATACAAAGGCTGATCTTCAACAATCTAAAGACCAACCTTTGACCTGAGATAGATTAGCAAGGCTTTTATAAATGATTCGAGATCGTTCAATTGAGCAAGGCCATACAATCAGAGCTATATTAGTGAACTAGTTCTAAATTCACCTGTAAAATTCCAAAATGACCTAATGTATGTAACAGAGCTTCTCTCATCGTTTCTTGATCAATTTGCAAATCCGACGGGCTTACGCGCACAACAACTTCTCCAGCACTTCCATCAAATCGAACGCTCAGTAATTCTGATGATGGTGGAAAAGGACTCACATAACCTTCTTCACCAATAATTAAGCATTTAATCGCAGAAATTCGGGGAGATTTTACTGACGTTTTATTGTAGTATGTCACCCTAACTGGAGCAAGTTCATTATCCTTCAATAAATACACGAAATACTCCTCAATCGAGCCAGTGGTAGCATCAATACACTTTTCCGCTGTCAGCTTTCCGGCCTCCGTTTGTTTAATTATAGCTAGCATATCATCGGTTTCAGTAAACTCCTTAACTCGATATAACTCTTTACCCATCCGATCAAGAATAATTATTGTAGGATTGTTGCTTACACAGAAACGATTAGTTATTTCATGCTGCAAATCTGTATAAATAACTTCGAATTCTAATTGCGGCAGTTCAGTACAAACTTCTTTTATGACGATATCCATATTTCTGCCTATTGGACATGCTGTAACAGTAAATAGCAATACTTTCGTTACTCTGCTCATTATCAATACGTATCACCGCCTACATTTTTTTCAACGTTTTATTCATAATTTCGCTATTAATGGCACCTCGAAATACTTCATGGATGATGCCTTCAGCATCAATTGCAAATGTAGTCGGATAGGCAACAACCTGATACGTCGACATCACATCTCCTTCAAGGTCCAATACATTAGGAAACGTTAATCCGAAATCTTCAATAAAAGCATCGATTTCTTCAGGATTTGTCTCGGTCGGTGTTAGATTAACCCCTAAAATGATCACCTTACCTTCATGATCTTCATAAACCTGCTGCATGTGCGGCATCTCTGCACGGCACGGCGGGCACCATGTTGCCCAAAAATTAATAAATACTTTTCCCCCTCGATAATCCGATAATTTATACAAATTGCCATTACCATCCTCCAGTTGGAAGTCAGGAGCTTGTTGGCCTTTTTTTAGACCTATCGTTACATTTTCTTCAGAATTTGTCTCCCTTTGAACTCCAGAATTTGATGCATTTTTTTCGCTTATATATTCATAAGTTCCATATCCGATCAAACCTAGCAAAACAATAATAGCTAATATGTTTTTTTTCATAGATTCAACCCCTCCAAATTATAGCGATATATCTATAATTAAAAATCTTGCAAGCCAAGCTCCAATTCTCTCCATCTGCCCTGTAAATAGTAATAGACCCATGGCTATAAAGATCCATCCATTCACCTTAGAAAGTAGAGGAACAAAACGGTTTATTTTTTTGAGAATACCCATAGAGTAAGTTAGCGCGAAAGATATTAGTAGAAATGGAATCCCAAGCCCTGCTGAATAGACTGTCAGCATCAATATACCGCTCCACAACGTGTCCGAAGAGCTTGCCATCAGTAATATGGATGATAAAGCAAGCCCAACACAGGGAGTCCAACCCGCGCCAAACGCAAGACCTGTAAGTAAGGACTTCAGAGTCCCCCCTGCCAAATGTAAACGTCCCGACTCCCAAGTCTTATTCATATCGAGAAATCTCAAATTCAGCCAGCCGATCATCTGCATACCAAATACAATAATTAGTAGACCGCTTAATTTCTGAACCAAGTCTCTATGTTCCGCAAACAACTGTCCTACCATACTTGCAGATGCTCCCATTGCAATAAAGACTAGGCTAAATCCAACGATAAAGCTAAATGAATTTGACAGTAATTTTCTTCGATCCACCTCAATTTTGTTCTGATAAACTACTGATCCTGTAAGATGAGAAACATATGCTGGAATAAGAGGAAACACGCAAGGGGATAGAAAAGATAAAACTCCCGCAGCTAAAGCGATGATAACTGTGAACAAATCCATTAGTGATTCCCCCTTTCACCATTGATTTTCTGGACATCATAAAGCCATAAGAAAATAGAAAGTATGATTCCCATTGTAAGACTAAAAACTTGATGGGAACTAAAAGATAGAATCAACAGCTCCTTTTCTGGATATAAATACCAAATAAAGACCAGGCCGATCGAAAACCATTGCCATCTTTGCACAATTCTTTTTAAGGGAGCCGGCTGCTTGAGGACGAACAGAGAATACAACGCTACCAAAGACAATACAGCATAACCAGCATGAAAAAGCCAGTTATCACTTTCGAACCAGATTAAACCTAAATGATAGAACGCCATACCTCCTAGTAAATAGCATGACGCGATTTCGGCTGTGAACTTCCAAGACAAACGTTCTTTCCAGGTACGATAAGCAACATACAATCCGGAAACCATACTTGCGATCCATTGTCCTAGAACACCACCGTCAAAGTACAGTAACGACGCTGGATGCTTGATCGTTTGTAGGGGATCCAACAACAATGGACTTCCTTTCCAAACCAGAAACCAAATGATAAAAGCATTTAATGCAATCGTTCCATAATTTTCTTCCGCAGACAGCTTCCTAATGTATCTTTGCATTGCAATCCAACCGAACCAGCCAAATACCATCAGTAAAATTATTTGCCCGTTCAGCACGAAAGACCCAATCTGTATCGTATACAAAGCATTCCTCCTCTCTGTATGTATCATCTTAACTCTCGTTTGTTAAGAAACGTTAAAGGAAGAAGCTAGTTATCTGAGCGTTTTCTTCTACATAGATTGGTAGGCGGAAGCCTAGGGAATACTTAGAACTTCCATAGCCCTCCATTAGTCTAGCTGTGTTTGCGTGCTATGATAATGTAATGCTGTTCACTTGGAAATGAGAGCTGCTCAACGATAAAACCAATCTCCTCGAAGGTTTTTGTCAAATCACCGGAATACAACCGATGGTGAATCGGTGGACCTTGCTCCATCTCCTTCTTCTCCCATTCAATACACATTACTTTACCACCTGTCTTTAATACCCTGTGTATCTCCTTCAAACCATCCTGTAGTGGCTCTACCTCATGAATCACAAAAGAAGCGATAATATGGTCAACAGTTTGAGCATCTAAAGGAATCTGCTCAATCGCTCCCTGTACCAGTTCTACATTGCTTACTCCTTGTTCATTTGTTCTTTCTTGAATATATTGCAGCATCTGCGGTGAAACGTCCAAAGCGTAGATCTTTTGGCAAAGCTTAGAGGCAGGCAACGTGAAATATCCTGTGCCGGCCCCCACATCCAGTACAGTATCACTTGTTTGAATATCCAGCATCGTAAGAATAGTTTCAGGTGGTAATACCTTTCTTCTCTCGGGATTGTCTAGCTTCGCTGTTTGTTCGGGATTAAATCTTTTTTCCATCGTATTGTCCCCTTCATTATCTTATAGTTTAGTCTGGAATGGTAACCCAGAATGTATGTAGATTACCATCACTTTCAAGCCCTACTTGGCCACCATGCTGCTGAGCAATCTCTTTCACAATTGAAAGACCTAAACCGGTCCCAGCTCTACTATGATTACGATGTCTAGATGGGTCAGCCTTTACGAACCTTTCGAAGATCTGAGCTTGAATGTGCTCAGGTATAGTCTCTCCTATATTGGTAACAGATATAAGATAACTTCCCTGTTCACGTCTACCTCTAATACATACCTCGTGACCCGTATTGTAGAGTAAAGCATTCCCCATTAAATTAGTAATGATTTGTTTAATTCCTTGCTCATGAACGAGTAGCTCACAAGATTCTGCCTCTACTTGTAATGATATACCGCGCTTAGAGAACTCCCATAGAAATGATTGAGCTCCTTGCTGAATAAAATCCTGAATATCAACCTTCGTTTTCTCTTCTTCTGTTTTGGAACGTGCTTCCCAAGTGGATAACTCATGAAGCTGTTCTACTAACTTAGTTAAAAACTGTGATTCTTCTAACAAGGACAGATATAGTTCACGGTTCCCTTCGATGACTCCATTAGATAAAGCTTCTAGGTATCCATTTAGATTGCTAAGAGGCGTTCGAAGTTCATGGGATATGTCGTTCATTAATCGCTTTCGATGTTGTTCTTCTTGCTTTAATGCCTTTGTCATATGATTAAAACTACTAGTAAGCTGTCCAATTTCATCCTCACTCTTCAAGAGGATAGTCTCGGGATATTCCCCTTTCGCCAAGAGAAACGTAGATTCTTTTAATTTACGCAGAGGGGTTAATAATTTTCTTATAAAAATATAATGAACTAGCGCAGCTGCTATCGCTGCAAATACACTTGCTCTAATAAGGTACCATTGCATCTTTTCATTAAATTCCTTACTAGCTTCTTCTCCTATCATGTCGAATTGCCCCACAGTAACGCAGGCAAAATCTTTAACCGAAACTCCTGCAAGTAAAATCACCACTACGGTGACAAATCCATTTAATAGCATCAATTTCCATGATAAATTTTTTCTCCAAAACATGACCTTACGAATAGGCAACAAATCGATACCCCATTCCTCTAACTGTCTCAATAAAATCAGCAGGTGCTCCTGTTGCGTTCAGCTTCTCTCGCAATTTACCGACATGTACATCAATCGTTCGTTCAATCACATATTTTTCATCACTAGAATATAGTTCATGTAAAATCTGTTCTCTTGAAACGATTTGATTCGGATGTCGCATGAAGAAGTATAGCAATTTGAATTCATGCCTTGTCAGTACAATCATTTCCCCGTTATATTTCGCCTCACCTCGGTTTGGCTTAATGGTCAGTCCTCTAAAGCTGATTTTTGTACACCGATTCTGTGTTCTCCGCAGTACCGTTTCAACTCTTGCTATAACCTCTTGAGGACTAAACGGCTTCGTCACATAATCATCAGCCCCCATCTTCAGACCTTTTATCAACTCCGATTCCTCGACCTTGGCTGTTAACATCATTAAAGGAACATCACTTTTCTGCTCCTTTCGAATCCAAAGACACAGCTCCTCACCGCTGATTTTAGGAAGCATAAGGTCAGTAATGACAAAACAAGGATCCAGTCTCTCAAAAATCTCCATCCCCTGTTGACCGTCAGCTGCTTCCAACACTTCATATCCGTCCTTCTCCAGATATACTTTCAATAGCTTTCTTATTTTCTCATCATCTTCAATGACGAGGACTGTTTTACCCTTAATCATCTAACTGCCCCCCAATATCACATACTACATACCATACAGGTATTATAAATTTTAAATATAAAGTTTACTTAAAGAAAAAACCACTGAGACGAGGCTCAATGGTTTTTTGAATAGGACCGATCCACGCTATTCAAATAATTGGTATGATTTGTATAACCTTATTCCCTTTGGATTATTCTTAAAACTGAATAGCGGATAAATTACTTAACCCTTTCTGAGGAGTAAATTGCTTACTTAGCATCCGGATGACAAATAAGGCAAAGTGATATAAAATATAAAGTCCAAAGTTTTTCCTATCTACTTTTCATTAAGAGTTCTACCGCTTCTTGCACCAATTTTCTTGAATCACCGCCAGCCATGTTATCATCTATGATACACTTTTTTAAATTCACAGCTACTACAAGAGCCAACGTTTTATCAATAGCACTGCGTACTGAAAAGCTTACTGACAACATCCTTGCAGTCCTTTTCTTCTTCCATCATTTTGAGAATACCACGATTTTCCCTTCTGCACGAATCAACCGTCGTTTTGCGTTTTCATCGTAAATCAATTCTAACAACCCCTATACATGTATAGGTATATTATAACCAAAAAGTGAGCAACTTGCCCTGATTATAAATGCTAGTCTAAATATATACAAAAACACTTGAATAAAAATGCACAGAATTGCTTGTCAACGACATAATGGACTCGAGAGGAGAGCTCGTGATGTACATGACGCTAAATATGCAAACGAACGTTGAGATTCGTAGTTTACTAGATTTACCTAAACTAAAATCGTTAATGGAGAATCACAAAATGAAAATTAATAAAAGTGAGTTAGCAAGAAAGATGAACAGATAAACATGGTTTGAGATGTGGCAGTTCCACCTTTAGAGCCTACATCACTCGTAAGCCCGAGTTTGAACGTTACTTTACAGAAGGACGTCGCTTGCCTTCGCGTCAGAGCGTTATACGCTATGAAACAGCTCCTGGTCAACAAGCACAGTTAGATTGGAAGGAAATTATTCCCTTTGAAACACGTGATGGCGAAAGAGTGGAAGTCAATGTGGCCGTATTACTACTTTCATACTCACGCTTTCGTTTCAACTATGTGAGCATGACAAAGTCACAAACTGTACTTTATCCTTCTTAACAGAAGCCTTTGAAAAGCTTGGTGGTGTACCTCACGAAATCCTGACAGACAACATGAAAACGGTCATGGATGAGCCTAGGAATGAATACGTTAAGGGTAAAGTCAATCTAAAGTTTGCTGCTTTCGCTGAAGACTTTGGCTTTAAGGTGAAACCATGTGTAGCCGGTCGACCACGCACAAAAGGTAAGGTTGATGAAATCCCAATTCTTCAAGCTGTAAACGTCAACCCCAATTGAACATTTTTTGCTCATTAACATTGAACACTTTTTGCTAGTCAAAAATCTTTTGTTGATGCTTAATGCGATAACTTTCATTGTTCATATGAATCACTTCGACACGGTGTAACAGACGGTCTAGTATAGCTGTCATCATCCCTTCATTTCCTACAAGCTCTGTCCATTCCTCAGGACTTCTATTCGATGTGAGGATGATAGAGCTTCGCTCATACAGCTGATGAATGAGCTGAAAGAACAAGGTAGCCTCTCGTTGATCCATGGCCATATACATGACATCGTCAATAATGATGAGATCAGACGCACGCAATCGTCGTAATTGAATTTGAGATTTACGCGTCATGTCTTCCGTTTTTAAGAGCTGCATTAATTCTCCCATCGTCGTAAAATACACCTGAAAACCTTTGTGAATCGCTTCAATGCCCAGCCCAACGGCAAGCAATGTTTTTCCTGCGCCTGGTGGCCCTAGTAATATGACATTATAGGTTTGTTCCAGCCACTGGTACTCGCGTAATTGTTTAAGTTGACGTTCGGATATGGCCGTTTGTTCCTCGATACGAAACATACTGAGCGGCTTCTCGTAAGGGAAGCGTGCCCAGCTTAAACGCTTCTCGATACTCTTCTCTTCGCGCCTTGTTAACTCTAAGGTGGTCAGTTGCTCGATGAGCTCGAGATAGGTCCATGACCTTTGCTCCGCTGTTAAAAGAAAATAAAGTGTTAGACTGAAAACTAAAGTATTAGACTAGAAAATAAAGTAATAGACTGGCGCCAGTTGGTGAAGCTAACTGTCAGTTATCTCAAAAAAAAAAAAAATTACTACAATATACACCAAATGCTATTGTTTAGGCGCTATCGAGGTAGAGATAGACTTATTATCTTTAATTTAATAATTCGAGGTGATTTCAATGGTGATTGATAGTTCTTCAAATGAATGGAAAGAAATCTTACATAACAACAAGCATCTAGTCGATGCGATAGATACAAGTCATCCCTTATTTGTGGACGAATTTTCCTTAAAAAGCTTATTTATACAACCTTCAGTAGGTTCAATGTCTCAAGGTACTGGACATTATAAACCCCTATCGTCAGCAACAGGATTTGTTGTGCGGTACAAAGGTAACTTTTATTTAATAACAAATCGACATGTTATTACAGGACGGAACACAGAGACCAATGAATGTTTGGATCCATCACTGGCCATACCAGAAACTCTTACTATCTGGCATCATGCAACATTGTCGATAAAAGGTTATGGAGCATGGACAATTCGGGAAGAACAACTTTACCATGAGGATGGGGAGCCTAGATGGATCGAACATCCAGAGTTCTGTATTAAAAATCCTGATGACTTCTTACAGCTAAATGTAGATGTAGTAGCTCTCCCGTTAGAGGAAACTGACTCGAATATTTTATTACACACTTTAGACCTTACAAATATAATAAATGAACGAGTAGGTATCCCTCCTGGACATAATGTCTCAATCGTTGGTTTTCCTTTAGGAAGAAGTGCTGAGTCATTTCCAATATGGAAAACAGGACACATTGCATCGGATATGTTTGTCCATTCACAATATAGACATTATTATATCGATGCAACTACAAAACCTGGTATGTCTGGATCACCGGTATTTTCTCGAGGTGTCTATATAAACAACAAAGGGGAATTTATCGAGAATCAAAATATTAGCACAAATTTTATTGGTGTGTATTCTGGTAGAATATCCTCAGACGCCGATATAGGAATAGTATGGCAGCCTAAAATAATTCAGGAAATATTAGATTATTATTTAGATAAGGGCTAATTTACGCTTTTCAGCTTACGAATATCAAGTGATGAAATTAAGTAATTGTTGAACTTATGGGGGAATCCGATAACAGTGTGAACTTTGTTAATGTAAAGGGAGACGTTAGCTTAACAAACAGCGACAGTCTAATACTTTATTTTTCCATTGAGGGATGCCACAGGTGAAAATAAAGAGGTCAGTCTAATACTTATATCTCAAAAGCTGATGACTTTCCAACTCGTAAACCGCAATAAATCAACAACTCGAGTCTAATACTTTATTATCTGCGTACATCCGCTTGGCGGAGGATGGCCGGTAACGTTTCCGCCGTTTCCGATAATCGTAGTTGCTTGAAGGCGTGCTGAAGATCGCCAACACTTTTACTCATATCCTATCCCTCCCATTAACGGAAGGTATGCCTTTACATCCCTTGTGTGAACAGGAATCGAGATAGACGTTTTGGATCGCGTCATGGATGATTCCATCACAGGTTCAGGCGGCGTTTGTTTTAGAAAAAACACGACATCCCGAACATCGTTGGCACTGTACCAATTTTCATGCAGGCATCTTTCTAGCGCGCGGTTAATCCAATGAGGATGCTCAAGTGCGACTTGTTTCAAACGCAATAACTGATCTCGACGATAACGTCCATATCGTTGGCAAATTTCCTCGACAAATGCCTCCGCCTTTTCATGGGAGATCTGGACGCCTAGCTTTCGTATATCCTGTAGAACGAGTGCTGAATTCTCCATATCAACAAATACGCTTTCGGTAACCTCAAGCTCAAGACATTTCGGGTCTAACTTTGTTTCCTCAATGATTTCCTTCACCTTAACAACAAAATTCGAATCCTCCAATTGTCTAGCTGATACGTTTACAGAGATGGTTAAAGACGGATACCCTTTCTGTTGCCAATGCACGGCTTGTTCGCAGCTTTTTCGCAAAATCCACTCTCCAAGAGGCACGATCAATCCCGTTCTTTCTGCCAACGGAATAAAATTGAGAGGTGATATTTTTCCTAGATCCGGATGATTCCATCTGACAAGTGATTCCATCCCGAACAGTTCATTCGTTGAAATGTTGAATTTAGGTTGATACTCTAGATAAAATTGTTCCTCCTTGATGCCCGTTCGCAATGCAGTTTCGAGCAATCGGCGTTCTAATAATTGATTTTCTATTTTTTTATTGAATACAACATAGTTGTTTTTGCCGCTTCCTTTTACACTATATAAGGCTTCATCTGCATTCGTTATAAGTTCCTCTGCCCTTCTGCCGTGCTCTGGATATAAGGCTACTCCTATACTGCAAGTAAGCTCATACTGTTGCCCTGATATCGACATCGGTTTCTGAAATTGTTGTAAAATGCGCTCTATACTTGTCTGCAGTTCATACTCTTCTTGAACATCTTTTAGCATCACGATAAATTCATCGCCACCTAAACGGGCAGCAGTATCCGATGGACGAATAGCTTTTCTAATTAACCGCGCCGTTTCAGTAAGGACAAGGTCTCCCAAATCATGCCCCCACTGGTCGTTAATGGCTTTGAAGTTATCCAAGTCAACATATAATAATGCAAGCTTTGATTCTCGGTCCCTCCTCAGGTTGATTTCTTCATTGAGCCGGTTCATAAATAACCGCCTATTGGGCATGTTGGTTAGGGGATCGTGATAAGCCAAATGATATATTTTCTGTTCTATCAGCTTTCGAACGCGAATATCCCGCATGACGACCACAAGTAATTCATCATCATCAGCTGCTGAACAAACAGTTGGATCCGAAACGGCATTCACAGTAGCTTCCACATCTATCGACTCGCCCTCATGATTTTGAAGACGAAACTCGATCTGAAGCGATCCTTTTTTCTTTGCTAGATAGGCAGTGACATTTTTATCTATAAGTTCTTTATCATCGGCATGAATGACATCGTATATCGTGCCTTCTTCAATAGTAGAATTGTCGAATCCCAGCAAGGTTGCGATGGAAGGCGAGACGTATCGAAAGGAGCCGTCTGTAGCAATAATAGAGACAATGTCAGCCGTATTTTCGGCAATTAATCGGTATTTTTCGTTGCTCTTTACAACCTCTTCTTCCAAAGTTTTTTGCTTGGTGATATCAGATCCAATTGCGATGTACTGATAAGGTACCCCTTGCTCATTCCTGAAAGGAATGATCGATATATCTACCCAGTAGAAGGTCCCATCCTTTTTCTTACTTCGAATCTCACCCTTCCAATTTTGATCAACATCTCCATGAAAGTCGCCGAAAAATTCTCGATATTGTCGACCGACAAGCTCATGTTGATTATATTGAGACGTTGCGCAAACAAACTCGTTAGCATATGTAATCGTACCGTTGTGATCCGTAATGATTAATAATAGGGATTTATCTAATGCATACTCTAAACTGCGAATATCCATTTTCATGCCCCTCACTTTTGGAGTATTTTTTTTGAAAATATTATCTTTAACTTGTGGTTTTATCTACACAATCATGAAATTATAAAGTAAACAAGTCCGTATCAATAAGATACGAACTCGTAACATTGATTCTGGTTAGTAGTACAAGGTGTTATATATAATGTAAAATCTCGATTACGACACAGTTATTCAACATATGCTACAAATTCAGAGACTGGTTTACGATATCCTCTAGGTCTTCTGCTTGATACTTTTTCTTTGCCCAAAGTTATCATCATAACAATTTCATGATGATCGTTTATATCTAAAATATCTCTAACGGCCTCCGGATCAAAACCTATCATAGGACAAGTATCCCAACCCTTATCCTTTGCAGCTAACATAAACATCATCGCTGAAAGCGAAGCGTTTCGAATAGCTTCATCACGTTGGAAAGTTTCTCCACGTGTAATATATAATGAGGTTGTGTCTTGGACTTGATAATCATATTCTTGCTTATTAACAATTCCTAACATGTGTAGTCCTTCATATATTCTTGCTGCATCCTTATAAGCTAACATATGTCCAGTAACAATTATTACAGCCGATGATGAGTATACCTTATACTGACCGTTAGCTGCTTTTCTTAACTTTTCTTTTACCTCCGAATTTGTAACGACTATATAGTTCGAATGTTGGAGGTTAAATGCTGAAGGAACGAATTTAACTATTTGAAAGATCTCGTCTAATTCTTTTTTTGATATCGGATTATCCGGTAAAAAATTACTAGCTGATCGTCTTTCCCTAACCAACTCCTCAAATTCTGCCATCTATATCACTCCAGACTTTTCATAAATAATTTGTTTAATATATGTTAACTACATCCTTGTAGCTTTACCTACGACTGGTGCTATTTCAGTAACAAATATCTCATCATTTCTTCAATCGCTGAAATTCACTAATGCATATTCCCATTGATTAATGGATGTGACACATGATTGCCTAACGAATATATTCCAAGTTCCATAACTTTTTTTAATTGAAATGAAATTGCTCCATAACAAATCTCTCTTTCTCTTTCAACCTTACAGTGTTATTATATACTGTAATAACAATTTACAAAGTACATACTTAAATGTATATAGTATATAAAAAGATACTAATGAGGTGAATAAATATGGAAAAACAGCCGGAATTATGCCGAGTAGAAGATGCTCTTGGTATATTAGTAGGCAAATGGAAACCCATTATTTTATTGCATCTGTTACAGTCAGGGACGAACAGATTCAATGAGCTAAAAAGACTATTACCTGGAATTACCCAAAAGATGCTGACACAACAACTCAGGGAATTAGAGGAAGAGGATATTATCACACGCAAAGTTTATCCTCAAATCCCTCCAAAAGTTGAGTATTCCATTACAGAATACGGGAGAACATTAGAACCGATTCTGGAAGCCATGCATGAATGGGGAACCAAGCACACCCTGCATAAAAGACAAAAGCTAAGTCAAAACACCAATAATGCAAACTAAAACGATCAATAAAAATCTTATAACGCCTAAAGTTGAAAAAGAGATGAACTCTGGAGTTCATCTTTTTTTAACTCTGACCGTATTTACTATTTTGAGTAATAAAGGTTCCGTTTCTGTAATCCGAGTAAGCTTGAGTGATTTCTCTTTCTGTATTCATGACAAATGGCCCGCGGGCGACAACAGGCTCTCTTAAAGGAGCGCCAGCGAATAGAATAACGCGTAGTTTATCAACCGAACTGACCTTAATGCAGCTCAATCCTGCTTCATCTGCGGAGCCTAACCACATTGCCTGCCCTTTTTGGGCTTCGACTTTATTTTCCCCGAACGTCCCACTACCTTCCAATACATAGATAAAGCCGTTATAACTGCCCGGAAGATCTTGAAGCACTGAAGTTCCGCTGTCCACGATCATCTCTACGAACGTGACAGGTGCGTAATTTAGTGTGTTAGATACAACATTACCTGACGAACCTGAATATACCCGAATCAAGGCGCCGTCCTCCTGGCGAACGGGCATATCTTTTGCTTTCAGATTTTGGTAACGAGGCTCTGTCATTTTATGCTTGCGCGGTAGGTTAACCCAAAGCTGAAGGAGATGAACGCTCTCACCGTCGACCGGCGATTCATTGTGAACGACTCCTCTGCCAGCGGTCATAAATTGCAAATCACCTTTTTCCAGAGTCTCACCGCCCCCTGTCGCGCTATCATAATGATTAATTCTCCCATCAATAATGAATGTTAGTGTCTCAATCCCTCGATGCGGGTGCACGTCAAATGCTCCCTTTTGAAATTTGTCATCCATCATGAGTAAAAAAGGATCAAAATCTTCCCAATGTCCCGGTTCCAGAACTGGACCCGCTCGATGGATGTCACTGATTGTTCGTTCGTTGACAGTCCATATTTTCCTAATATCACGACGTTGACTATTATCAGGTATCATTTTAGCACCTCCTTAAAAATTATATTTCGTTTCTTTCTCTTCTCGAATCTTGGTATATGTTTCTGTTAGCACCACTGTATCTTCAGCCAAGCGTTCAATTCGGAACAGCACGTCATCATTCACAATTTCTTTGCGATGAAAATCCTTTTCCTCGATAAATACGTACGTTTGTACAATTTGTGCTTTCATATAAGCAAGTATCGGCTTTAAGTGCTGCTCAGCAATTAAATAATGCTTGGGTGTTCCCGCTGTAACTAGCATACTTACCACTTTATCGCGAAAAGCATTGACGGGTAGCAGATCAAAAATATTTTTGAGTGTCGCTGGAATGGATGCTTGGAAAATCGGCGTTCCGATTATATAATAGCATCTGCCTCCATAAGCGCTTGAGTCACAAAACCTGTATCGGCTTCATATTCCATATAATTGCGGCCGTCACTAAATTGAATGTCATATTCCGCTAAATCAATCAATGTTACTTCAGCATCTGGGTAGTTTTCAGAAATTGCTTTTACTGTATAGTCCATTACTGTACGTGTTTTTGATCCTACGATCGAACCAGATAAACCAACTATTTTCACAGAGAAAACCTCCTATTTTTTAGCTGTGTATTTCTTAATTGCTGGTAAAATTTCAGTACCGATCAGCTCGATGTTTTTTAACAATTTATCAAATGGTACCCCACCAAAATCCATCTGAGCAATATAACGCTGATGACCAAACTGCTCATGCTGATAAAGAATTTTTTCGATGATTTGCTGCGGGCTTCCGACATTCAGTACATCATGCGGATTAGTACTTTGAGCAAAATGTTGCTTCGGATAGCCTCGTCCGTTAATGAGCTGCATGCCTTGGTTAATGTGAGGATAGGACTCACTCAGCGCCTGCTGCGTCGTTTCAGCCGTATAGAAGAAACCAGCTGTTGAAATTGGAAGCTCTGCTGGATCAAAGCCTCTCTGACTTGCTGCCTCTCGGTATGCTTGAATCGACAGTTTAAAGCTAGTTGCTGGTCCGCCTAGAGTAGCCAGGAACATCGGAACTCCTGCGTAACCTGCCTTGATTGCACTAGCAGGCGGTCCTCCAACTGCCCGCCAAATCGGCATTGATCCTCTTTGCGGACGTGGAATGACCTGTGCATTTTTTAACGGAGCACGGAATTGCCCACTCCAGTTAACAATTTCCTCTTCATTAATCTTTAATAGAAGCTCAAATTTCTCTTCGAACAGCTCTTCATAATCACGAAGATTATAGCCTAGTAAATTAAAAAGTCCTACCCTAGAAGCACGACCGGCAATAATCTCCGTACGACCTTTCGAAATCAAATCGATCGTTGCAAAATCCTCATAGACACGTACAGGATCGGATGTGCTGATAATTGTTGAGGAACTGGCAATTTTAATCTTTTCAGTCGCCTGAGCGATGGCTGCTAATACTACAGAATGGGCCTGCGTTGTAAAGTACTCTTGATGACTTTCGCCCACACTAAAAAAATCAATGCCTGCCTGCTCTGCGAGCTTAGCTAATTCAATGATTTCGTGAATGCGCTGCTCAGCAGTTATACGCTTTCCTGTATGTGGATCCGGGATATGGTCCCCTAGTGTATAAAGTCCAAACTCCATTCCTTTACTTGGATCAATGCGGTATTTTTCCACTTTCTATCCAACCCTTTCACTTAATTATTTGAAGTAACATTATTTTGTTTCGTTATGTAACTATTATCACTCATAATATCAATTCATGTAAGTACGCACTTATAAGTAGCATAGTATACTAAAAGATACTGTTAAGATTAGTTTGAATGGTATCAAAAAAAGACGACATCATTTTAGGGTCGCCTTTTTGATCAATATATATGTTCTGGCATACTGTTCGTCAAGATTCATCTGTTCAGCCATTGGTCAAGATCAATAAACTTAATCTCTTCGCTAAGATAGTAATGAAAAGATAAATTCTACCTTCTTTCCATACAGTTCTCCTAAAAAATAAAGAAAATTAGCCTCAATTGAATAATCTTCGCCGTTAACAATAGGTCAGTAGCCAGCACTAATTTTACATATTCGCACCAGACTAGACTTCTGAATACTTTTAATCAATAAAACCTTTGTTTTCCCAGTCTAATGTTTATTACAATTATTATAGTAGAACAAAGCCATAATGTTTATAACACTTTATTGTAATATATTTGAGATTTATCAGAGAGCTTAAAATATTATGTGTAAATGAATAAATACCAAAAGGAAGACCTTTTCTTGTAGAATTGAGTTACCACACAAAATTCACAGAGAGAGGTCTTCCCTATGAATCATTTTACAACAGATTTAGTCCAAGCTCTAGTTACAAAACAAGATGTGACT
>Ga0180216_1000731_pt1 | contig 31870 bp, 27 predicted proteins | sample eDN3rd37CBELigMG_FD_128879 | JGI IMG/M metagenome (GOLD analysis project Ga0180216, IMG submission 128879) | Enriched Miracle-Growth compost microbial communities from Emeryville, California, USA - eDNA 3rd pass 37_C BE-Lig MG (version 2)... ... | reverse complement strand
GCTGATATTGGCAGTACGATCCGTGAAGCGATCGGTATGTATGTTAGTGATGTTAAAAATAAAAACTTCCCAGATGCTTCACATGTGTTTCAAGCTGATGCAGGTACGCTAGACTCACTGTATGGGAGCGGAAAAACTGCTGCAGACACGGAAAAGGAGTAAGCTGGTTATGAATATATGTCGTACAAAGCAGCAGCTAAAGCTGGCAATTAAAAAAGCGAAGGAGCAAGGTCAAACGATCGGCTTCGTTCCGACGATGGGGTATTTGCATGATGGCCATGCCAGCCTCTTGCGTGCTGCCAAAGAAGAAAATGATATTGTCGTATTAAGCATTTTTGTTAACCCGATGCAATTTGGTCCTAATGAGGATTTAGAAAAATATCCTCGTGATGAGGAAAGAGACTTAGCGGTAGCTGCATCATGTCATACCGATATCGTGTTTATACCTAGTGTAGAGGAGATGTACCCAACTAAGCCTCTTACATCGATTAAGGTAGCTGGTGTTACAGAGCGCTTATGCGGCGCGTCTCGTCCTGGACATTTTGATGGTGTAGGATTAGTTGTCAGTAAGCTATTTCATCTTGTTGAGCCGAAGCATGCTTATTTTGGGATGAAGGATGCCCAGCAGGTTGCTGTTATTGAGCAAATGGTCAATGATCTCGATATGAATGTGACGATTGTTCCATGTCCAATCGTACGTGAACCGGACGGATTGGCACTTAGCTCGAGAAATGTTTATTTGAATGCAAATCAGCGCACTGAAGCTACTGTATTAAGTCAATCGTTAAGCGAGCTTGCTCAATCACTTAAGTTGAACGAAGTGATGACAGCAGCACAGTGCATCGAGCTTATTACGAATAATATAAAGCAAACAACTGGTGAAATTGATTATGTTGAGCTGCTAGAATATCCAAGCTTGCATCCTATTGCCAAAGGTCAAAGGCTCCAGGAGCTACCAAGCGGCCAACGCTTTATCGTTGCACTTGCCGTTAAATACGGAAGTACACGATTAATTGACAATGCGTTATTCCAAGTAGAAGAGGTGATCGAACGTGTATAGAACGATGATGAAATCGAAGCTACACCGTGCGACAGTGACAGAGGCTAATTTAAACTATGTAGGAAGCATTACGATTGATGAGGAGCTTATGGAAGCTGCGGACTTGCTCGAAAATGAAAAAGTGCAGATCGTTAATAACAATAATGGTGCTCGTCTTGAAACCTATGTCATTAAAGGTGCACGTGGCAGTGGTGTTATTTGCTTGAATGGGGCAGCAGCACGTCTCGTGCAGCCTGGTGATAAAGTTATTATTATTTCATACAGCTTAATGACGGAAGAGCAGGCGCATAATTATAAGCCAACGATTGTTGTTCTGGATGGCGACAATAAACCCATTCATTATATGAATGAGGAAATTCATTCAACAATCGTGTAACCAAGTTAATCCCTTCATTATGTAACAGCTGCCATGCTGAATGAAAACAGTGCTTTCAACAAAAAATGACCGTACACTCCAACTAATCAAAGAAGGCGGGATGCGGTATGATCAACGAACTGTTTTCATCCATGCATGAGCTTCTTGACCACATTACACAGCATTATAAGGATGCTGATGAAGATCAAAGAGAAGATTACTGTGATTCCATTGGACAGCTTAAGGAAACGAATGACAAGATACTGGATCATTACGTTGCTGTCGAAGAGAAAATTGCTCTGTTTTTCGAGCTTTATCGAGACATTGAAGAGCAGGAGGAGTCAGAAGATGAGGTTAGGCAGGAAAAGCTTAGCAGCAGCCCGTTTGCAGCTTCCAGCATAATGCCTCAGGAACAGCATCACACAAGCCTACAACAACTATTGTACGAGGCTATCCAAGCTGAGCAAGAGCACGTTCATGAGCAGGAAATGCCATATGTAAATGTTTATTCGATTGATCAGCAGAACGATGGTATACTATGTAATGAATGTGATTTATTTGTTTCCGCTGAGCATGAGCTTGCACTTGATCAGGCTCAGGGTTACTACAAGCTGTTCATGTTTGCAGAAGCAGCTTCAATATTGAATATGATTATTACTGAGCAGCCTGAATGCAATATCGCAAGGCTATATTATGGAATGAGCTTAATGCACCTGCGCAACTGGAATGAAGCGCAAAGACAGTTTCAGCTGCTTTCTGTATTAAGCGACTTTCCCAAATGGCTCGCGCTAAGCTACAACGCGCTAGGCTGTATTCAGGCAATTAAGCTGAATATGAATCAGGCTGAATTATTATTCAATAAAGCGTATCAGCTGTATCCACAGTTTGAGGATCCGCTTAAAAATTTGCAAAGCTGCAGGCAAGCATCGCTCAAACAGCTATCACTATATTTTGGAAGCACAGAGCTGTGCTGTATGTGAGAGGAACGGTAAAGGAATGAAATATGCCATTTTGGATTTGGAAACAACGGGCCATAGCGTGTTGGACCAAATTATACAAATTGGGTTAGTGGTTGTATCGGACGAACTAGAGATTGTTGATACATTCAGCACATATGTAAAGCCTACTGTTGAAATTCCTCTGTTTATAACGAATTTGACAGGAATTCAGCAAGCGGATGTGCAGGATGCACCGGATATTAATGACGCTTTGCTCGAGGTCATTCCGCGAATCGACGATGCCGTTCTTGTCGCTCATAATGTTGGCTTTGATGCCAACTTCTTAAATCATGCCTTAGATCAATGTGGCTATCTGCCTTTCTCAGGAAGACGGTTAGACACTATGGAATTATTACGTATATTATTCCCATCGATTACTTCTTATCAGCTCGGAACTGCAGCTGAACAGCTTGGCATTGTCCACGAGCAGCACCACCAGGCGGATGCTGATGCTATGGCAACCGCTGAAATTTTCATTCAATGTGTTCAGAAGCTACGTTCCTTGCCGCTGCTCACCCTGCAGCGGCTATCTTCATTTTTTGATGAGAGTAAAGATATTGGGTGGTTTATGAGATACAATGAGGGACTCGTGGAGCAGGGGGTTGTATTCGAATCTGCTGAGTTCGATTATCATCGCCAATTTGCACTGAAAGCGAAGCCTTGGCAAGAAGAGACATCCGTTCGTGATGCCGAGCATGCCAACGATTACTTCGAGCAGAATAAAAGCTTTGAGGACTACATGAACGATGTGCAGGAGCGCTTTCGGGAGCTTTATGAGCATTACGAGGAAAGAAAGCCACAGCTGCAAATGTTTGATGAGGTCTATGAAGCACTTAGTAAGCAAAAGCATTTGCTAATTGAGGCAGGGACTGGAACAGGGAAATCACTTGGTTATCTCATTCCTTCCCTATATTACGGTATACAGGCCGAAGAAAAGGTCGTCGTAAGCACGCATACGATCAACCTGCAGGAGCAGCTGCGCAATCGAGACATTCCACTGCTCAATGAAGTACTGCCGTTTCCCATTCGTGCCTCGCTTCTAAAGGGTAGAAGCAATTATCTATGTATGCGGAAATTTGAGCACAAGCTTAACTTGCTTGATTTTATTGCACCAGTTGATGATCCTATCACTGCTGCACAAATGGTTGTATGGCTGACGGAAACAGAGAATGGCGATCAGGAAGAGCTAAATCTTGGTCTTAGAGGGCAGGATTTCTGGGGAACGGTATCAAGTGATGCAGATTCATGCTTAAATCGCGCTTGTCCTTGGTTTAAGCGCTGCTATTATCATCGTGCAAAGCATGAGGCTAATATTGCCGATGTTTGCATTACGAACCACTCGATGATTTTTACAGATATTCAAGCGGACCATCGTCTATTGCCATCATACCGTTACCTTGTACTGGACGAGGCACATCATCTTGAGGAGGTAGCAAGCAAGCATCTTGGAAACCAAGTAAGCTATTTCTCGTATATTCATGCAATGAGCTCGCTATTTAAAGATACTCGTACCGGTTTGCTTCCATCTCTACGTGTGAAAATCGCTGAAGAGGGCGATGACCATACCGCTGCCTGGAATGAAACGATTGACAGTGCGTATCCTGGTTTACAGACGATTAAGGAGTATTGGGATCAACTGTTCGAAGCGCTATATGACGTTGTTGTTCAACATGCCCAGCAAGCGTCTGATGCACCTTCTGAACAGGCTGGGGGACTTGTTTTTCGATTGAGCCGCAATGACCTTCCAGAGCAATGGACAAAGATCGTAGAAAGTGAGCAAGAGGTATATCTACAGTTGAATCGGTTCTCTAAGGCGCTGGAGAAAATGTCTTCTGATATGAAGGAACGACTTGATGAGGATTTAGTATTGTCTGGATTACTGACGGATTTGAACGGCGTAGTGAGAGATCTGCAACGTTTGAAGGATGAGCTGCGTCAGTTTATTAAGCTTGAGCTCGACGATTATGTCTATTGGTTAGAGGGGACACAGGCTTACAAGCATCGTTCACTGCAGCTTATGTCTTCACCTACAGATGTAAGCGGCTTGTTAAGAAAGTATTTGTTTGACGTGAAGGAAAGCGTCGTAATGACATCTGCCACACTGTCCATTCAGAAAAACTTCACCTATATAAAGGAACAGCTTGGTCTAGATAGCTACGGAGACGAGGAAGAACATCGGCTGAATGAAGTGATACTTGAATCACCATTTAACTATCGTAAGCAGGCGCTCGTTATTATACCACGCGATTTTCCGGTGCTTAAGGGAGCCAACGTTCCGAGTGATTATTTAGAGAAGCTAGTGCAATCGATTCATGATAACGCTCTGCTGCTAGGCGGAAAAATGCTCGTTTTGTTTACTTCTTATCGTATGCTTAAGCAAGTATATGATCCACTGAAGGAGCTGTTAGAGCCAAAGCATATTACCGTTTTAGGACAAGGCATTGATAGCAACAATCGTACAAAACTGACCAGACGTTTTCTACAGCAGCAATCCTCTATTTTGCTTGGTACAAGCAGTTTTTGGGAAGGTGTAGATATACCAGGAGAAGCATTGCAATGTTTGGCGATCGTGCGCTTACCATTTCAACCGCCTAACCACCCATTAATCGAAGCGAAATCGGAGCTTCTGCTTCGTCAGAAGAAAAATCCATTTATGAAGCTTTCAATTCCACAGGCTGTGATCCGTTTCAAGCAAGGATTCGGTCGTCTTGTACGGACAGCGTCGGATAAAGGCATTGTTATTCTTTATGATACACGAGTTATTGAATCCTATTACGGAAAGCATTTCCTGTATTCATTGCCTGGACCTAAGATTGAAACGATGCATACGGATCAAATGGTACAGCGAATGGACCAATGGTTGAAGGAGGTTGAATAAATGAAGCAAGTGAAAATTTCAGATGCTGTAGTTAAGCGTCTGCCTATTTATCTACAAGTGCTCAATGAGCTAAAGGCTCGAGAAATTAAAACGATCTCCTCGCAGGAGCTAGGCTCGCGCTTGGAGTTTAATCCTGCACAAATTCGGAAGGATCTCGCTTATTTTGGGGATTTCGGTCGAAAAGGAATTGGCTATGAAGTGGATTACTTGATTGATAAAATTCGTCACATACTTAAAATCAATCGCACGATAAAGGTCGCACTTGTCGGAGCGGGTAATCTTGGTCATGCTTTGTGTAATTATAATAAATACAGCAACGACAATATGCAGATCGTTGCTGTATTCGATGCACAGGAGCAAAAAATCGGTACGAAAATTAACAGCTTAACGGTACAGCCTATGGAAGAGCTTGCAGAAACAATTCAGCAGCAAAATATACGAATTGGGATCATTACAGTTCCTGCACAGGAAGCTCAGAACGTAGCAAATATGCTTATAGCTGGTGGTATAGAAGGTATCCTCAATTTTGCACCAACCATTTTAAGAGCTCCAGAGGAAGTACGAGTGCAGCATGCGGACTTTACAAAGGAGCTGCTAAGCCTTGGCTATTATTTGAACAATAAAGAGGAGGACCAAGATGAATCGTCTATGGATTAAGGATGGAGCATTTATTACAATGTCTGCACAGCAGCCACAGGTTCTGCAAGGACATATGGTCGTAGATGAAGGTATCATTCAATATGTTGGGGCTGCAGAGCCTAGTGCTGAACTTCAAGCAGGCAGTGAGGTTGTGAATGGCCAGGGGCTATTGTTTATGCCTGGTCTTGTTAACACGCATGGTCATGCAGCGATGAGCTTGCTTCGCGGTTATTCCGATGACCAAAACCTTCAAGTATGGCTTGCTGAAAAAATGTGGCCGATGGAAGCCAAATATACAGAGCAGGATACGAGAGTGGGCGGCAAGCTTACCATTGCAGAGATGCTGTTAAGCGGTACAACTACGTTCGTAGATATGTACGATCGCATGGAAATCATTGCAGAGGCAACGATCGAAGCAGGACTACGAGGCTTTCTAACACGCGGTGTAATCGGACTATGTTCAGAGGAAGAGCAGAACGAAAAGCTTAACAACTCTGTTGCATTCGCTAGAGAATGGAATGGTGCAGGAAACGGTAGAATTCGTACGATGCTTGCTCCTCATGCTCCTTATACGTGTCCGCCTCAATATATCGAGCGTTTTGTGCAAGCAGCTCATGATTATGATCTGCCGTTACATACGCATATGTCTGAAACGGCAGCTGAGGTTCAGCAAAATGTAGATGAGTATGGTGCACGTCCTGTTGAGCATTTAGAGAAGCTTGGTTTCTTCACACGCCCAGCTTTGCTGGCGCATGCTGTGCATTTGACGGATGAGGAAATCACAAAGCTTGCTGAGCTAAATGCATCAATTTCTCATAATCCGATTAGTAATCTTAAGCTTGCAAGTGGGGTCGCTCGCGTGCCTGAGCTGCTACGTGCAGGCGTTAAGCTGTCGCTAGGTACGGATAGTGTTGCGAGCAACAACAATATGGATCTGTTCCAAGAAATTCGTGCTGCTGCCTTACTGCACAAAGGCGTATCAGGTGATCCAACTGCAGTACCTGCTTATACAGCCCTTGAGCTTGCAACCTCTCGTGGTGCTGAGGCGATCTGGCATGATCATATTGGAGTTCTGGAGGCTGGGAAAGCTGCAGACTTTATTGCTCTTAATATCGATCAGCCACACTTCTTCCCACGTACAGATCTTGTGTCGCATGTTGTATATGCTGCAAGTGGTAGAGATGTTGAGCATGTATGGGTAGCTGGAAAACAGCTCGTGAAGCATAGACAATTGTTAACGATGGACGAGGAGAAAATTCGTTTCGAAGCTCAGGCTAGCTTTGAGCGATTGTTAACCTAGGATGAGAGCGATAGAAAAAAAGCGACCACCATTTATGACTCGTCGAAAATGGACGGTGCTTACCCTTTTCTTAATATTATTGATCATTGTAGGAATCATCTTTTTCTATCGCTATATTCATAAGGGCATTTGGCAGGAAACGAGCGAGATGCGTGAAGTGATTGAACAAGCTTCACTCTATAATCTCGATGAACAATATGTGCTTAACAAGTACATATGGGAGGATCGGTATTGGATCTTGCTTGCTCAATCTAATGTAAGCGAAGAGATGATATACTCTGCTTGGTCAACCCAGGAGCAGCTCGCTGAGCTTCCTTATGAAGAAGCGATGACGAAAGAAGAGATGCTGGCTCATGTAGAAGCATCAAAGCCTTATGCGCAGAACATTAAGCTTCAGCCAGGCTATATGTATGGTCAATTAGTATGGGAAATAAAGTATAAGGACACCGCAACGGAACATCTTAAAATTGCATTCTACCGTATGACAGATGGTAATTTTATCGATGAATATACGATACCAAAGGAAACAAGACCTTAAACGGCTTGTTTCCTTTTTTTATATAATTAAAGTTGATAGCAAAAATGATATACTAATTGATATACGAATGATCTATCAAATTTATATAATAGAGGTGTAAACATGAAAGATATGAAGCTAAAACCGATGGCTGTTACATTTATTGTTTGCTTGGCTTTGCTTATTGGCGGCGGCTTTACGTATCAATACGTTGCACAGGAGAAGCCGCTTCAGCAATCGTTGGAGCAAGCACAGTTTTCTAATATTCAATTATCAGGTAATAAAAATGAAGGATATATCGTTACGCTTGATGTTATAGATGGGAATACACTAGCACTTGCTGCTGAGGAAGCAAGAAATATTTTAAGTGATTATAAGATTGAACCAGTAAGTTATACGATTCAGCTTAAGCAAGAATCTACTAGCCTAGAGAAGGTATGGCAAGACCATTTATTCGAAATAGCAGAAATTATGGCGAATAAAAACTATTCTAAGCTTCCCGAACTGATGCATAGCATCGAAGCATCACATGAGCACGTAGAGGCTTCGGCAAGCATGGATCAACAAAATGTGTATATTTCACTCGTAGCTGATAATCAGCGCTTTGATCAAATTTTGCCTTTAGATGGAGGCACGATGGGAGTGTGGAATAATGAAGAATAATTGGAAAGAGCTGCTTATTGGTATCGTGGCTGCAGCGGCAATATATACGATTGGTTACACTGTTCATATAGGAGCAGCAGTGTTGGTCACAGTGTTGTTTTCGGCTATTTTTGTTATGAATCGTAATGGCAAGGGCGTTAAAAGCTTAGCAAGCTTGAAAAACAAAAAAAGTGTTGCGATTAAGCAGATTAGCTTTGATGAAGTAGGTGGACAGGAGCATGTAAAGCAAGAGCTCCAAGAGGCACTTGATTTTTTGGTGCGCCGAGAGGAAATTGCGAAACGCGGTATTCGAATTCTAAAGGGTATACTATTGACAGGTCCTCCGGGAACGGGTAAAACTTTGCTGGCAAAGGCGGCAGCAAGCTATACGGATAGTGTGTTTATTGGTGCATCAGGTAGTGAGTTCGTTGAGATGTACGTAGGTACAGGTGCCAATCGTATTCGCGAGCTGTTCCAAAAAGCTCGCAACGAAGCGAAAGCATCTGGCAAAAAAAATGCGATTATTTTCATTGATGAGATTGATGTTATTGGCGGAAAGCGAGACGGTGGTCAACAGCGAGAATATGATCAAACGCTAAACCAATTGCTTACTGAGCTTGATGGAATTTATCACAATACAGATGTGCAGATTTTACTCATCGCGGCAACTAACCGCAAGGATATGCTCGATGAAGCATTGCTTCGACCTGGACGCTTTGATCGCCATATTGAGGTTGCATTACCGGACAAGAAATCTAGAAAGCATATTTTAGAGCTGCATGCAGCCAACAAAAATATAGTTGCTACAGTCAATTTTGAAGAGCTGGCAAGAGATACGTATCAATTTTCAGGAGCTCAGCTTGAAGCGGTTATGAACGAAGCCGCAATCTATGCGATGCGTGATCAAGCAGATGCAATCACTGAGGAGCATATCCAAGCGGCGATTGATAAAGTACTGCTTGGTGAAAAAATTAATCGTGAAGCAAGCAAAGAAGATAAAATTCGTGTAGCAAGACATGAATTGGGTCATGCTATTATGGCAGAGCTTACGACACCCGGCTCAGTTGCACAGGTTGTACTTGCACCTCGTGGTGGAGCACTTGGCTTTGTAAGGCATACTCCGATGGCTGATAAGTATTTATATTCGAAATCAGAGCTTGAACACAAAATTATGGTTACGCTTGGCGGGGCAGTTGCAGAGGAGCTGTTCTATGGTGAACGTAGCACGGGCTCCAGAGGTGACTTTGACCAAGCACTGAACATTGTTAAAACGATGGTTGAATCAGGCTTAACGAGTCAAGGAATAATTAATGGACAAATGATGACTGCGGATCGTTGGAGCTTAATTAGTAATGAGGTTCTTGATGAGCTACTTGCAAAAACGAAGCAGCTTCTTAGTCAACATTCTGACATATTTGAACAGGCCTTGCCGATTCTACTGGAAGAGGAAGTTATTAACGGTGAAAACTTCCGTACTTTAATGGAAAAATCGAATGCAATTCCGATAAATTTGCAACAAAATGCATAATAGCGCTTACCTTAACTGCAAATTTTCTTGAAAAGAGGTATAATAATATAGACTAAAAGCTAAGGGAGAAACTAGACCTATGATTAAGAAAGTTGGAGTTATTGGTGTAGGAACAATGGGTCAAGGTATCGCAGAAATGCTAGCTAAAAACAGCTTAGATGTTTTAGTGCTTGAAAATTCTGCCGATCGTCTTGAACATGCAATGCATATGATTGAAGTTAGCCTTGATAAACAAATAGAAAAATGGGCGATTACTTCATCAGAGAAAAAATTAATTTTATCTCGAATTCAGCCAATTAACAAAGTGGACGAATTGTCAGATTGTGATCTTATTATCGAATCCATTACGGAAGATCTAGAAGCTAAAAAAGAAGTGTTTAAACAGCTTGATCAAGTGACAGATGCGTCTACGATTTTGGCAAGTAACACTTCTTCATTAAGCTTAACAGAAATCGCTAGTGTAACGCGTTCACCTGAGCGTGTTATTGGCATGCACTTTATTCATCCTGTATCGAAGGTTGATTTGGTTGAGATCGTTCGTGGCTTAAAAACTTCGGATGAAACCGTGGAATCGTTAAAGCAATTTGCTGAAGCGATTCAGAAAAAATCCGTGATGGTGTTCGAATCACCAGGCTTTGTAACGACTCGCCTTATCTGCCTATTTATTAACGAAGCACTTCATGTACTGGAAGAGGGCGTTGCAACAGCTGAGGATATCGATCTAGCGATGCGCAACGGCTACTCCTTCAAGTACGGCCCATTCCAAATGGCGGATCATTTCGGACTTGATTCTGTACAAGCAGCACTTGAAAACATGTTCCGTGAATATGGTGATCTAAGATACCGTCCATCCTTTACTCTTAAAAAGATGGTACGTGCTGGGCAGCTTGGTGTAAAGACAGGCGTAGGCTTCTTCAAATATGATACGGATGGTGATCGATCTAATGAAAGTACTCGTAATTAATGCAGGCAGCAGCTCGATTAAATATCAGCTTTTTGATATGACGAATGAATCAGTCCTTGCGAGCGGACGCGTTGAACGAATCGGAATGGATTCTTCAATCGTTACTCACGAGCCAACTGGTAAAGAAGAAGTTGTTGAAGTAAAAGAAATATTAGACCATGTAGCTGGAGTTAAGCGTGTTATTGAGATGCTGACTCATGAGAAATATGGCGTCGTCAAAACGATGAACGAGATCGACGCCGTTGGACATCGTATCGTTCATGGCGGCGAAGCATTTAAAAACTCAGTTATTGTTACGGAAGAAGTAAAAACTGAAATTAAGCGTTTGTTTGAGCTTGCTCCGTTACACAATCCAGCGCATATGATGGGGATTTTGGCGGTTGATGCCAATCTTCCAGAGGTGCCTCAGGTTGTTGTATTCGACACAGCGTTCCATCAGACGATGCCTAGAACTTCATACTTATATGCGATTCCTAGAACACTATATAAAAAGCATAAAGTACGCCGTTATGGCTTCCACGGCACATCTCATGCTTATGTAAGTGATGTTGCGGCTAAAACGCTTGGTAAAGATCTTGCTTCACTTAAAATGATTACTTGTCATATCGGAAATGGCGGTAGCTTGACTGCTATTCTAGATGGCAAATCATTCGATACAAGTATGGGGATGACGCCACTTGAGGGCTTGATGATGGGAACTCGTTCTGGTGATCTTGATCCTGCTGTCGTTCCTTTTGTGATGAACAAAGAGGATTTAACATTAAATGAAGTGAACTCTATGCTTAATAAGCACAGTGGTCTGCTAGCTATCTCTGGTTTAAGCTCGGATATGCGTGAAATTACTGATGCAATGCATGAGAATGAAGATGCAAAACTGGCATACGATATGTATGTATATCGCGTGAGAAAGTATATTGGTTCTTACACTGCAGCTATGAATGGACTTGATGTCCTTGTCTTCACCGCTGGAGTAGGTGAGAATTCCGTTGTTCTACGCCAATCCGTATGTGAAGGATTAACGTACTTCGGAATCGAAATTGATGAGGAACTGAATAAAATCCGCAGCAAGGAACCTAGAATTATCTCTAAACCAGGCTCTAAAGTTGCTGTTATGGTCGTTCCTACGAATGAGGAGCTTCTTATCGCTCGCGATACGTTTAATCTTGTAAAATAATTGATGGTTCAGGAGGGGAAGGATTGAGCGATCATATATGGAAGGCGTATGCTCACGGCATGAATGTTATGCTGAGTGAGGGTGGAATTTACGTTCATTCATTGCTGTTGAACAGCTATCATGCGCTTGGCTTGTCGCATGCTGAAGCAATGCTTTTGCTGCACATTATGCAATCATCTACTGTTGATCAACACCCTTTCCCAACACCTGAACAGCTATCAGCTGTTATGGGTGTTTCAGTCAATGAAGTGACACGGTTACTGCAGCAGCTTCTTAATACGGGATTTTTGAGTATTGAACAGGATACAATGAACGACATCATTGTCGAGCGTTATAACTGGAGTGGCTGGTATATGAAGGCTAGCAGCTGGCATGCTCAGATGCGTAGAGAGAATAAGCAGGCCGATCGTCAGAAGCTTCGTGCAGTAAAGCAGGAGGCTGATGCTTCCAAGCTGTTTCATATGTTTGAGCAAGAGTTTGGAAGACCGCTCTCGCCAATGGAATATGAAACGATTAGCGGCTGGATCGATAATGATCGATATACCGATGAGCTTATTACACTTGCTCTCAAGGAGGCTGTGTTTGCTGGTAAGCTTAGCTTTCGATACATCGATCGTATCCTAATCGATTGGGCAAGACATCGAGTTCACAATGCTGAAGAGCTAAAACAATATCAAAGTCAATTTTTTAATAAAAACCTTTGAGTGCCGTAAGGAATATCGGATAATAACGAAAACCTTGTGATTGCATGCAAAGGTTTTTTTGCATTTAAATCCACATTGATTAAATAACACTTAACATTTACACTTTTGATGATGTACAATGGAACAACTAGTTTTTACAGAAGGGTAAGTGAGATAGCAATGGAAGCAAACTGTCGTATATTAATCGTCGACGATGAAATACTTGTTCGACAAGGAATAAAGCATTTGCTGCATTGGGAGCGTGAAGGATTTCTCATTGTCGGTGAGGCATCAAATGGTCAAGAAGCGATGCAGCAGATTGAACAGCTTAACCCACATGTAGTCATTACTGATATTGTGATGCCGATTATGGACGGTGTACAGCTTACGAGCCACATAAAGCAGAACTATCCACATATCGAGGTCATTGTTCTTAGCAGCTTCAGCGAGTTTCATTATGTGCGAGAAACCTTTCAGCAAGGGGTAGCTGACTATTTGCTTAAGCCTAAGCTTGATGCGGATCAGCTGATTGCCATTCTAAAGCGTATCGTTAACCGCATACCAGCATTACAGGTTGCAGCGACAACAGACACAGCTTCGACCGTTACGATGCTGCTGGATCGGCTAATGTCTGGTTATTCTATGGACGGTATGGAGCTAGGATCCAATTTTCCATTTCCTAGCTTTCGAATATATGGTGTTGACCTGAGCCATGTGAAAGAGCTAGCAGATGTGAAGGAGAAGGTTCTGCTTAGTGCGAAGGAAGCACTTGAACCTTTTGTGAATACGCTTCATTTTTACGTTATGCCCTCAGACTCACAACATGCAGTGCTGTTGATGAACGGCTTTGAAAGAGAATGGGGAACTATTATGCCTGCGCTGCGTGCATTGTCGAACTCAACACGAATGAAGGCATATAACGCATGCTGGATATTAGGAGATAGCTTTTCAGAGCTGGAACAATTGCCTGAGCAATACCATGAGCATTTCAAAAAACTTGCGGCATATCGATATTTTCTACCCTTGCACAAAAATTTAATTGTTCGGCATGAGCTGCCCAAGCTAAGCGCAGAGGAGCCTGCTTTCGATATGAATATGTTCATGGATCAGCTGCAGCGTCGGAATTATGACCTAGCGATAGACCAGCTTCGTCAATATGGCAATGCAGCCATCGATTATTATACGATCGATGTGTTTGCATTCAAGTCTCAGCTAAGTAATGCCATATTCAATATGCTTATTCTGTTAGGCAAGCTTGATCGTTCCATTCACCAGCTGGAGCAAAAAAAATACGAATATATTCGGGCGATTAATGAATCACAGCACGTGAGTGAAGCAATCGAAGAGCTTAATTTCTGCTTATGGCAGATCGAAGAAGCGTTAGCAGCAAGTCGTAGTGCAACTGGTAATCCAAGCATGTCGCTTATATTGGACTATATTCAACAGCATTACATGGAACCAATTAATTTAAGCGATGTTGCAAGCCACTTTCACTTCAACGCAACGTATCTATCAAGCTTATTCTCGGCCCATAACGATGAGGGCTTTAGTGAATATCTAAACCGAGTACGCATTGATAAGGCTGCGGAATTACTGATAACGACGGATCTGCCTATTTCAGATATTAGTTTGAAGGTAGGGTATTCCGACCATAGCTATTTCACTAAAGTATTCAAGAAGCTGAAGGGACAATCGCCTAGTCAGTATCGGAAAAGTCCGTCTGACCAAGTGAGGAGTGACAAGCGATGAAGCTTCGTAGAATCGCGGACAAGCTGAAATATCATGACCTCTTCATTAAGATGTTTTCGATCATGCTCATTAGCATCATTGCTGTAGCGCTATCAACATGGATTGTTATGTTTCGCATGTCAGAGCAAGTGTTTATCGACACATTTAGTATTACCAATAGTAAAATTATGACGCAAATTAAAACAAGCATGGAAAATATGAACTATGCTGTTTCGATGACAGCGAGTAATGCGAACACAAGCGGCGAAATTAGAAGATTTTTAACGAGCAGTCAATATACGACAATAGAGGAACTGAACAGTCATTATAAGGTTACCCAAGAAATGAGGCGAATCCAATCTACCTTAGCGACGTATCCAATTGCGATGGTGATCACCGGAATTAACGGCAATCGTCATGCGACGGACACAACGATATGGCCACCAACCTATAAAGGCTTACAGGAGCATAGCATAACGAAGCAAACCTTAACGGAGCCAAGAAAGCTTCATTATCAATTAGATGAGAGCACCATCGATGGTAAGAAAAACAGTGAGGCAGTTGTAGTTGCATCAAAAGCATTAGTCGAGCAAGTGAGTGGTGATTTCTATGGAGTACTGTACTTCGCAATGAAGGAGGCTGAATTTAGAAAAAATTATGCTGGCTTTACGACTAAAGGGAATGATGTCCTGCTAATCAACAGTGATGGTGTTGTCATATCATCCAATTTATCTGAAAGACTGGGAACGAAGGAACTAGAGCTGTTAAATTACGCCCAGTTGATAGATAAGCAGGAGGATGAATACTTGAACGTAGAATGGAATAATCGCCAGCATATGATCCTCTCCGCGTATATGCCAAACTATGATCTCTATCTGGTCAATCTGATTGACAAGCGTTACGTCTTATCACAAATGCTTAATGTCAAAACAGTAGCATTACTATGTGTTGCTATCGTTATTGTGTCGCTAATTATCGTATTTATCATGTCTAGACGTATTACAAGATCACTCACCTTGCTAGCACGACAGATGTCACGTGTGACGAAGCGTAATTTTGGAAATTACATTACAGTGAAGGGCAGCAACGAAATTGTTGAAGTAGGTAAAGCGTACAATCTCATGCTGGACGAGCTTAATGAATATATCGCGGAGCTATTAAAAACACAGAAGGAGCAGCGTAATGCTGAGCTTAGTGCACTTCAGATGCAAATCAATCCTCATTTTCTGTACAATACGCTCGCTTCAGTAAAAATATTAGTACAGCAAGGCAATAGAGAGAAGGCTTCTGCCACCATAAATGCGTTAATTGAGCTGCTGCAAAATACGATAGGCAATGCAAGTGAAACGATTACAGTAGAGCAGGAGCTTATTAATCTTAAAAACTATGTGTATATCAATCATGTACGCTATGGTGAAAGCATTCATGTAAGCTATTTCATTGATGAGCAGTGTCATCGAGCACAATTGCCAAAGCTTATTATTCAGCCATTTATTGAAAATGCGTTCTTTCACGCGTTTCAAGGACGAAGCGATGGCTATATCTATGTCATGATCTCGCGTAATGGTGGCAATTTAGTATGTGAGGTCGTAGATAACGGAGTTGGCTTTGAGCCGATAAAGCTAGATCAACATATTAAAAGTGAGACTTCATCGCACTTTTTCTCCGGGATTGGCATTCGCAACGTAAATGATCGTATAGAGCTTCTATACGGTGGTAGCTATGGGGTGAACATTAACAGCAGCACAGGAAAAGGGACGCATATTACTATTACAATTCCATTCATATCAGCTAAAGATATTACAAAAACATAAAGAAATTTATAGCAACTTTATGCTTACTGCATCAGCCGCTTGAGAAGCTATAAAAATGACAAATTGAAACAAAGATATTGCTAACGTGCCGTATTTTACCATTGCTATAATGTAATTGTTAGCCGGCAAACGCTTTCAAATCTTTTCAATTCGTTATAGAAACAAAAAGGGGCTGAATGGAATGAAAAAGTTACTGACGATTTTATTAGCAAGCTTCATGCTGTTAACTGCATGCTCCAGTAACAGTGACAAAAGTACTAATACGTCTAATGAAGGAACAAACGGCGGAAGTACAGGGAAGAAGCAAGAAATTACGGTATGGGCATGGGATAAGGCATTCAATATTGCTGCAATGGAAACTGCAAAAGGCATTTACGCACAAAAAAATGCTGATGTAACGATTAATGTTATCGAAAATGCGCAGGATGATATTATACAGAAGCTTAATGCTGGATTGAACTCTGGTACGACAAAAACGTTGCCTAATATTGTGCTGATTGAAGATTATCGTGCACAAAGCTTCCTACAGGCGTATCCAGATTCATTCTTTGCGCTAGATGAGTTCATCAATGCTGCAGATTTTGCAGATTATAAAATCGGTCCGACTAGCTTTGAAGGTAAGCAATACGGAGTACCGTTCGACTCCGGCGTTGCAGGCTTATATGTTCGTACTGATTACTTGCAGGAAGCAGGATATACGGTAGATGACTTGCAAGGCATTACTTGGGATGAGTACATTGAGATCGGTAAAGCGATTAAAGAAAAAACGGGTAAAGATATGCTGACGCAAGACCCGAATGATCTTGGATTAATTCGAATGATGATTCAATCCGCAGGAGCATGGTACTTGCAGGAGGATGGTAAAACACCATTTATTTCAAATAATGCTGCACTTGAAGATGCGTTTAATACGTACAAAAACATTATGGATGCAAATATCGTAAAAGTCATTTCTGACTGGAGTCAGTTTGTAGGTGCATTCAACAGCGGTGACGTTGCATCAATTCCAACAGGTAACTGGATCACTGCCTCAGTAAAAGCAGAAGCTGAGCAATCTGGCAAATGGGCGATCGTTCCATTCCCAACATTAGCGAACACTGCAAGCTCCGTTCATGCATCTAACCTTGGCGGCAGCTCATGGTATGTCATGAACGTAGATGGCAAGGAAGCAGCGGCAGATTTCTTAAAAGAAACATTTGGCTCAAACGTAGATTTCTATCAAACGCTTGTAACTGAAATTGGTGCAATCGGTACACTTAAAGCAGCCGCTCAAGGCGAAGCGTATACAGCACCTGATGAATTTTTTAACGGACAAACAACAATCGCAGATCTTGCTTCGTGGACAGAGCAAATTCCTAACGTAAATTACGGTATGCATACGTATGCGGTCGAAGATATTCTAGTTGTGGAAATGCAAAACTTTATGAACGGTACAGAGCTTGAAACCGTTCTAAACAATGCGCAAACACAGGCTGAAACTCAAATTAGATAATCGCTGCATCACGTAACACAGGCGGGCTCCTACCAAACCACTGGCCATAGAGTGGTGAAAGGAGCCTCGTCTTATAGCCGTAGAAAGGGGCTTGCTATCATGAAAACTGAGGTAAGGCGTACAAGTATTAGAGGCTCAAGCATTCGAACCAAGGCAAACCTTACCGGCTGGCTGTTTATTAGTCTAGCCGTCATAATGATCGTTATATTTTATTTTTATCCGATGCTTCAGGCTTTGTTGCTTTCTTTCAAATCTGGAACAGGAATGAATCTTGATTACGTCGGCATCGATAATTATAAGCGTTTATTTTCAGACAAAACGTTTACAACGGCGTTAACCAATACATTTATTTATCTTATCGTGCAAGTACCAGTAATGATTATTCTCGCTCTGTTTTTATCGGTATTGTTAAATAGCAGACAACTGAAGTTCAGAGGTTTTTTCCGAACAGCTATATTTTTGCCTGCAGTAACCTCTCTCGTTGCGTATTCGGTTATCTTTAAGTATTTATTTGCAACGGACGGGATGATCAATAAGCTGTTCATGAGTATACAATTGATTCAGACTCCGATTGAATGGATCACGGACCCGTTTTGGGCCAAAGTTACTATAATTATTGCGATTACTTGGCGCTGGACTGGCTACAATATGATTTTTTACTTGTCAGCCTTGCAAAATATCGACCAATCCATCTATGAAGCTGCACGTATAGATGGTGCGTCCGCAACGCGTCAATTTTTTGGTATTACGATTCCATTATTGAAGCCAATCATTTTATTCACGTCTATTACATCGACAATTGGTACACTACAGCTATTCGATGAGGTCGTTAACATTACACAGGGTGGACCAGGTAACGCAACGCTGTCGATTTCGCATTATATTTATAACCTATCATTCAAGTATACGTCTGATTTTGGATACGCAGCAACGGTATCTTACTCCATTGTCGTGATCATTATCATACTCGCATTTTTGCAATTCAAATTGGCAGGTGATAAGAAATGAATAAGCTGAAAACGACCGGAACGTATATCTTTTTAATTCTAGCAGCATTCATTTCTATATTCCCATTTTTATGGATGCTCATAAGCGCAACGAATACATCTGCAGATGTAACGAAGGGAAAGCTGATACCAGGTTCGTATTTTTTTGATAATATATCAAATTTGTTCTCTAGTATCGATATTGGAACAGCCTTGATAAATTCGGCAAAGGTTTCGATTACAACAACGTTGCTTTCACTTGTGATTGCGTCGCTAGCAGGCTATGGCTTTGAGATTTATCGCTCAAAAGCGAAGGATGTTGTGTTCTCGATATTGCTGCTATCGATGATGATTCCATTCGCAGCGATAATGATTCCACTGTTTCAGATGTTCGCGAAATTAAGTTCAGTAGCACCAGCGATCGGTATTGATACGCTGTCAGGTGTAATTTTACCAACTGTTGTTACTGCATTTTTAATCTTTTTCTTTCGGCAAAGCACGAAAATGTTTCCTAAGGAATTGTTGGAGGCAGGCCGCATTGATGGTTTAAGTGAGCTTGGATTGTTTATTCGAGTCTATGCTCCTACCATGAAAACAACCTATGCAGCAGCGGGCATTATTACGTTTATGGCAAGCTGGAACAACTACTTATGGCCGCTAATCGTATTGCAATCGCCAGAGAATCAAACGATACCGATGCTTATCTCACAGCTAGGCTCGAGCTATTCTCCGGATTACGGAATGATTATGACCGCTATCGTTATATCAACGATTCCGACAGCCTTAGTATTTTTCTTCATGCAGAAACATTTTGTAGCTGGTATGACAGGTTCGGTTAAATAAAAATATGAAGCCATGCATTGAATGCTCTAGACAATGCTTGGCTTTTATAGTATGAATGTATAAGACACCTAATTCATCATAATGGAGGTTTAATTATGACTACAGTAATCCCTACGTTGGATTGGCTCGCAGATCCAGCAGTGTTCGCAGTAAATCGTGTGGAAGCACATTCTGATCATCGCTATTATGAGACGTTGGCTGAAGCAGAGACAAGAGGGGAAATGCGTCTTCGTCACTCACTGAATGGTGCTTGGAAATTCTCTTATAGTAGCAAACCAGCTGATCGTTCTGCTGCCTTTTATGAAACGGGTTTCAGTGTTGAAAGCTGGGATTTTATAGAGGTTCCTGGCCATATTCAAATGCAGGGCTACGGTAAGCCACAGTATGTCAATACAATGTATCCATGGGATGGTATTCATGAGCTTAGACCACCTCAGGTTAATATGGAAGACAATCCTGTAGGTAGCTATGTAAAAACGTTTAACGTACCGCAGCATATGAAGAATCTTCCATTATTTATATCGTTCCAAGGTGTAGAGTCTGCTTTCTATGTATGGCTGAATGGAAAGTTTGTCGGCTATAGCGAAGACAGCTTTACGCCATCGGAATTTGAGTTGACGCCTTATCTTACTGACGGGGAAAACAAGCTAGCTGTTGAAGTATATCAGCGCAGCACAGGAAGCTGGCTAGAAGATCAAGATTTTTGGCGATTCTCAGGTATCTTCCGTGACGTATATTTATATGCAACACCTAAGCTTCATATCGAGGATCTATTCGTTCAAGCCGGTCTAGACGATCAATATCGCAACGGTAATTTATCAGTCGATATTAAGCTGATGAATGCCGCAGCCGCTTCGGTTGAGTTATTGCTGAAGACTGCTGATCAAGTGCTTGTTGCTGAGAGCAAGCAGGATATTGCCGGTCAAGCAACAGTTAGCGTTGAGCCAGGTGTGGTACAGCCTTGGAGTGCAGAGTCACCGTATTTGTACAGCCTATACGTTATCGTTCGTGACGAGCATGGTGAAATTGTTGAGGTCCTACATGAGAAGATCGGCTTCCGTCGCTTTGAAATCATTGACAAGGTCATGCATATTAATGGCAAGCGCATTATTTTCAAAGGGGTTAACCGTCATGAATTTAACCCTCGTCGTGGCCGTGCTATTACGAAAGAGGATATGCTATCGGATATTCAAACGATTAAGCAAAACAATCTAAATGCGGTTCGAACCTCTCATTATCCGAATCAGTCACTATGGTATGAGCTATGCGATGAGTACGGGATCTACCTCATCGACGAGATGAATCTTGAAACGCATGGATCATGGCAGAAAATGGGTAAAGTAGATCCGTCATGGAACATTCCGCTTCACGATAAGGAGTGGGAAGCAATCGTTATGGATCGCGCGATTTCGATGCTTGAGCGCGATAAAAACCACCCATCCGTGCTAATCTGGTCCCTCGGCAATGAATCGTATGTAGGAGAAGTACTATTGAATGTTGCAAATTATTTCCGCAAAGCTGATCATACGCGTTTGGTTCATTATGAGGGTGTGTTCTATGATCGAAATTTCTCTGCCTGCAGTGATATGGAATCTCGTATGTACGCGAAGCCAGCAGATATTGAAGCATATTTAAACAATAATCCTGAGAAGCCATATATTAGCTGTGAATATATTCATGCAATGGGTAACTCGCTCGGCGGTATGCACAAATATATTGAGCTTGAGGATAAATATCCAATGTATCAGGGTGGATTCATCTGGGATTATATCGACCAAATGATTGTGAAGAAGGATCGCTATGGCAAAGAGTTTCTTGCGTATGGCGGGGACTTTGACGATCGCTCTAACGATAACAATTTCTGTGGCAACGGAATCGTCTATGCCGATCGTACAATCACACCAAAGATGCAAGAGGTAAAGTTTCTTTATCAGAATATAAAGCTTACGCCATCCCGCAATACAGTACTTGTGTGTAATGATAATCTGTTTGTAGGCACAGGCGACTACAAGCTGGTGATTACCCTTGCAAGGGATGGTGAGGTGCTGGAGCAGCAGCAGCTGACTATAGACGTTCCTGCGGGTGAGCAGCGCGAATATGAGCTAGCTTGGACTGCTGACCAGTCAGCAGCTGGAGAATATACAGTAACAGCTTCCGTCCAGCTTGCAGAAGCAACACGATGGGCTGAAGTTGGTCATGAGGTTGCCTTTGGCCAGCATCGCTTTATTGAAGCGAAGCAAGAAGCTCCATTGCAGCAGCGTACATTCCGCGTGGCGGAAGGCGATGTCAACGTTGGAGTCCATGGCAGTGATTTTAGCATTATGTTCAGTAAAGGTGCAGGTACTTTAATTTCAGTTAATTATGACGGTCGTGAGATGATTGCACAGCCGCCTCATGTCCTGTTCTGGAGAGCGACTACCGATAATGATAAAGGCTATGCTCAGGGCTACGAACGTGCACTTTGGTATGCAGCGAGCCTGTCTCGTAGATGTGTTGGCTTTGAGCTAGAACAGTCTGAATATAGCGTGACGGTTACCTTTACGTATAAATTCAGCATTCATCCTGAGCTAGAGGTAAAAGTAGCTTATACTGTAACTGAGGGCGGAAATATCGCTGTCAAAGCTGATTACTCGGGTGCGGAAGGCTTACCGACGTTGCCAATTTTTGCACTGTCCTTCAAGGTGCCAGCTGACTATGATTTGCTTGATTGGTATGCGATGGGACCAGAGGAGAACTATATCGACCGTGTTCACGGTGCGCGCTTAATGACGTTCCAGAATCGAGCGCAGGATAACGTTGCTAGATATGTTGTCCCTCAGGAGAGCGGCAACCGTACAGGCGTAAGAAGAGTGGCGATAACGAATGAGCTGAAGCAAGGCCTTGTTATCAATTCTTCTCCAGAAGCGCCAGTTGAATGCCGTATCGCTCCTTATACCGCATTCGAGCTAGAAAATGCTGTGCATCATTATGAGCTGCCTAATGTACACTATACTGTCGTAACTGTTGCAGGCAAGCAGATGGGCGTAGGCGGAGACGATAGCTGGGGTGCGCCGGTTCATCCAGAATATCATATTGCTAGCGAGCAGCCGCTAAGCTTTGAATTTACAATATCAAGAGCGAAGTAATGACGATGCAAGCGTGGAGAGTTTGAGCTCTCTCCGCTTGCATTTTTTTGTTTGCGTGAAATTTCACATCGAGTTTACATTTCGTTAATATGAATGTTCTATAATTGAAAGGAAGCAAGCAGATTAATAGATGAGATGAATGAAATGATATTAAATGATAGGCTTGACAGCCATGGTTGTTATAAAGGAGTGTGTTGGCTTGAGTAATACGATATTAGTCGTAGAAGACGAGAGGAAAATTGCGAGGTTACTTCAAATTGAACTAGAAAGTGAAGGCTATCACGTTAAGGTAGCAGGTGACGGGTTAACTGGACTGGAGCTCTATCGTGAGGGCGACATTGATTTACTTATTCTAGATGTGATGATGCCTGGCATGAGCGGTATAGAGCTGCTGCGTAGAGTACGAACGGTTGATGAATACACGCCTGTCATATTATTAACTGCTAAAAGCTCGATCGAGGATAAAGTGTCTGGTCTCGATCTTGGAGCCTCAGATTATATGACTAAGCCGTTCGAGATAGAAGAGCTACTCGCACGTATACGAGCAGCACTTCGTATTTCATTGAAAGCAATCCCTGTACCAGTTCAGACTGAACAATGGTTTGAGGTTGCGGACTTGCGCTTAAACGAAATGACGCGAGAGGTGTATCGCGGCGAGCAACTTATTCAATTAACGCAAAAGGAATTTGATTTACTTGCATATTTAATGCGTAACGAAAAAATTGTTTTGAATCGAGAGCAAATATTGACTGAGGTGTGGGGCTATGACTTCGCAGGAGATACAAATATCGTTGATGTGTATATTCGTTATGTCCGCAAAAAAGTAGATGCGAGCTTTGATAAGCCATTAATACATACCGTTCGCGGTATTGGATACGTCATAAGAGAGCAAACGCCATGAAGCTAAGTAAAAAAATATATTTGTTCTCATCCGTATTATTTATTGTGCTACATTGTGTAGCAAGCATCGTGATTTACTTTGTATTTAGTCATATCTCCCTGCAGAATGAGCTGCAGCAGCTAAGAGCGGAAGCAGTTCATGTGACGAGTGAGCTTAAGCAAGCAAGTGAACAAGCCGTTGTAGAGGAATTACTACGCTCCTTCGTACCGGTAAATGGATTAATCGCATTAATTGATGATCCGAATCAGCTCCCGATCATCGTTACATCGGCCTCAGAGGCTAAGCTGAATGAGTATACCTTTGCATTCTCTCCAAGCTTAATTATTGAGAAGGTTTCGTTCAAGGATTCACAATATGGCTACGTTTCTGTACCTTATATCGCAAGTAACGGGCAGATCATGAATGTTCAGCTTATGATGAACCTCGCTGAGCTAACTTCGATGCTGAGATTGCTTCGTCTCGTGTTAGTAGTTGTTGCGATCTGTGTATGTATCCCTGCGATATTTTCTAGTCGTTTACTCGGAGAGCTTATTATGAAGCCAATTAAAGCGATGACTAGAACGATGAAGGAGGTCGTAAGAAGCGGGAGCTTTGTGAAGCTTCAATCAGTGGAGCAATCAAAGGATGAGCTATATGAGATGGGTGAAACCTTCAATGAGATGATAGAGCTGTTAGAATCGAACTATAAGAGGCAGGAGCAGTTTGTATCTAATGCTTCTCATGAGCTTAAAACACCGATTACAGTCATTGAGAGCTATGCAAGCTTGATTAAGCGAAGAGTTAAACAGCAGCCTGAGATTCTTGAAGAATCCATTGAAGCCATACATTCAGAGGCGATTCGAATGAAGGAGATGACAGAACAGCTGCTGCTGCTTGCAAAGCCAAGTCGACAATGGAACATCGTCAAGAAAGATGTGGACCTCCTCGAGCTAACGGAGAAAACAGCGCAGCATTATAGGGAGGCATATCAACGAGAGATTACGACTATTTCAAGTACAGCTCAAGAGGCTGTGGTCGTACAAACTGATCCAGAAAAGCTAACACAGCTATTGATTATATTGCTAGACAATGCACGCAAATACAGTGAATCGACGATACAAATTGAATTAAAGCAAGATGAGACAGAGGTATATTCGCTTACTGTAAAAGATTATGGTATCGGTATTCCAAAGGATGAGCTCGAGCGAATATATGAGCGATTTTATCGTGTTGATCAGACTAGGACGAGGCAAACAACAGAGGATAAAGTTAGTGTAGGGCTTGGCTTATCGTTAGCGAAGGAAATTGCTGAGGCGATACAGGTAGATATTCAGTTAGATAGCGTGGAGGGTTTAGGCACAACGGCTACGATTATTTTTAATCATGCAGTGTCTTCTCAGTGAAATTTAATAAACCCCCTGTAAACTAAGGTGAAAAAGTAAAAAGGGGACGAATCTATGACAAGAAAAAACAAGGGATTATTGATACTAGGTTCATTTGGGATACTTTGCATAGCTGGGGCCATCGTATACGCAGCAGTTAATACTTCTCCAAGTCTCACACAAGAGGAAGCGCTGAAGATCGTGCAGACAGAGTATGCGGGAGAGGTTATTGATGCTAAGCAGCAAGGGAATGAGTATCTTGTTACGTTAGCTACAACTGCAGGTACTTATGAAATAACCGTACCTAAGCGCGGTGGAGGTATTGAAAGTATTGCTAAGCTCGAAAGTCTAACGGACTCAACGATTGTCGCTGCGGCAGATACTGCTCTCTCAGAAAATGAGCATGCTGGCATGCATCACGATAAACCATCGAGCAGTTCTGAGAAGCAAGCGGAATCAGTTGATACGGGAGCTACAGCTAAGGACACAGATTCCAATTCTGTTGCAAGCCCAAGTAACACATCAAAGACCAACAAAGCTCCAAGCCATGAAGTTGCTCCTCTTGAACAAAATGAGAAGGTGACTAATAGCTCTACCCCTGTACCATCATCGACTACTACAGCGCTCGTCTCTGAGAAAAAGGCGAGTGAGATTGCTCTAAAGCAGGTCGCCGGAGAAATTGATGATATTGATCTTCATTCGAAGGGAGATCAGCGATATTATTTAATCGAAATCGAGTCCACTGACGGTCAAGATGCAGTAGTACAAATTCATGCAATTACAGGAAAGGTAATGTCAATTAGCTGGGATAATGATGGCACCGATGACGATGACGACGACGAATAATGAAAACTTTGAAAGATACTCAGCACAATCTCATCAAATTCTAATCTTTCTCTTATGTTTCTCTTAGAATCGAACGTTATTCTTACATTATGAAATAAAGAGGAGGAATAAATGATGATGAAAAAATTTTGGATGATCTCGATTGCATCCGTCGCAGCACTAAGTATTACAGGAGGTGTGATGGCTGCACAATCAGGGCAATTCATTGGTTCCACAAAAGCAAAGGAAGCAGCTCTTTCTATTCAAGAGGGCAAGGTAGAAGAAATTGAACTAGACAATGAAAAGGGTAAACCTGTCTATGAGGTGGAAATTAAAACAGCTGATAAGGACGATGTTGAAGTAAAGGTCGATGCTGTAACTGGTAGTATTGTTAAAGTGGATTATGATGATGATGTAAAACAAAAGAAAGCTGCAAATCAAAGCAGCAAGACAAATCAATCAACAACCTCAACGGTAAAAGCTGTAGAGAAGCAAACGAAGAAGTCAAATGATGGGCGTATTACGAAGGAGCAAGCGATTGCTATCGCACTTAAGATTGTTGATGGAAAAGTAGAAGAGGTTGAGCTAGATAAAGACGATGGCGTTCTAAAGTACGAAATCGAAATTGTTAATAGCGAACTAGAAGCAGATATCGAAATCGCTGCTTATGGTGGTAAGGTATTGTCCAAAGAGCTTGATTATCATGATGACGACGATGATCGTTATGACGATGACAACGATGATGACGATGATGACGACGATGATGATCGCTATGATGACTAAGATGTGCGGAGTGAATAGCTTCCTTGTAGTAGAAGCTAAGATTTAATAAATGAAAACTAAAGCCAGCTTAGTGAGGCTTTCCTAGCATAATCGCGGGAAGAGCGCTCATGTAAGCTGGCTATTTTGTTGCCATTACTATGACAGTTATTAATTATATGGACGGAAGCCCTTTTTTCAGCATTTCTAATCGATAAACATATTCGAATATAAATTCAAATGATTCTAGATGACGTTTAGCTTCAAATGCATTAGCGCCCCATGCATAAATACCATGCTTACGCAAAATGATACCAGGTACCTTATGATCAAGTGATTCTGTTATCTCTGGAATAATTGAAGGAATATGAGCGAAGTTGTTTACAATTGGAATTTCCAATTGATATTCTTCCTCCCATATATTCAAGCCTTTAATAAGCTCTACACCATCGACCGGTACAGAGCGGCGATGCCAAAAATATTCAGAGATTACGTTACTGAATACAGAATGAATATGGAATATCGCTCCTGCTCCAGTTAAACGGTAGATTTCGCAATGAACTAATGTTTCAGCAGAAGGACGTTGATTCGTTGCTTCAACCGGCTGTGCATTCTGATCGACGAACAAAAAATCTTCCGGTGTATTGATATATTTGTCTTTACCGCTCGCTGTTATGCCAAAATAAAATTGGTCTGGTGAGTAATCACCAACTCTAATCGACAGGTTGCCTGCTGTTCCAGGAAACCAATTTCGTGCAGCGAATGCATCCTTAATTTCACGGAGCTTGATAAGCACTTCCTGCTTGTCCTGCAATGGAATATCTTTAAAATTCATAACTTCTATCCTTTCTGCTTCATAGCCTCGATAATATCGTAAAAGGTAGCGAATTCCGTATGAGCAATGCTAAGCTCTCGGCATTTTTCAGTTAGATGTGAACGGGAAAATACTTGATCTGCTAGCTTTGCCCCTTCGAAATCAGTTACGCTATCTCCGATAATGATCCGTTCATATTGCTCCTCACTGAATTTACGCATGATCGTTGGCTTGCACATGCCGCAATCGTTGCTGCAATGCTCATCACAAGGATGTGGCCATAGAATTTCGATACGCTCTCCAGAAAAGTCACTTTTATTGCAATAGATATGATCCTCAGCGATTTCATATCGTGCTAATATCGGGTATACAAAGAAATCAATGCCACCGCTCGTTACATAAAATTCAATGTCGTTATCCTTACAGAATTGAACGAATTCTGCAAAGCCTTCACGAATTCGTGCGTTTGAGATTCCGAATTGGACGACCTCCTCTTTCATCGAGGTAGGAAGGAGGCGAAATAGGGAACCGACTCCTTCTTTAATCGAAATCTCTGTGGAAATGGTTTTATTTACGAGCTCTTCCCAGCCTTCTGGCTGAAAATGCTTAATAATTGCAACAATATTGTCATTGACCGTAATCGTTCCATCAAAGTCACAGAATACGATTTTTTTCTTTGCTGTCATGATTGCTTAATCCCCCATGCTTGAATTGCAGCAGCTAGCTCATCATGCTGCGGCTTTGTAGCGGCTTCCTCGAGCGATACGCCTTGAAGGCAGGCTTGAATGGCTTGATGGAAAGCTCGTCCACCTGCAGCAGTACCCATTGGATGACCATGAATGCCTCCGCCTGCATTTACGACTACGTCATGTCCAAAATCCTTCATAATAAGCGGTACAATACCAGGATGAATACCAGCAGAAGGGACAGGCATGCTTTGCTTTAGGTGATGCAGCGGCTGCTTCAATGCTGCATCGATGGCTAGGTTTTCTTCTTTTGGCATAACGACAGAACCATACGGTGAAGGGAAGAGAACAAGATCAGCTCCAGCTAATCGATTCAGCTTGCCTAAAAGCACAGCAGGGCTCATTCCGTAGTAAGCAGAAGGATAGATGGCGCCAGCTAGTGCGGGATGTGAAGCAATCGGAACATTAATGTCTGGATCGCTGCTTAGCTCATGTAGCACGTCAAAGCCATAGGATAACGTATTAAAAAGCAAAGCATTCGCCCCAGCTGCGATAGCTTTTTTCGCTTGCTCTGCTAGCTTGCTCGTCGGTCCCGTCAAATTTACAGCATATAAGAGCTTTTGTCCAGTTACCTCCTGAGCTTTTCTAGCTGCTTCCATACAAACCTCAACTCGCTTCTCTATCGGAGTAAGCGGGTTTTCGAACAGAATTTCATCATCCTTTATGAGATCTACACCACCGAGTGCCTGTTGATAAAACTGCTCCTGTAGACCATTAAGATCATAGCCAACTACGGATTTGAAAATACTCATCAGCAGCGGGCGATCTTGCACACCAACTAAATCTCTAACACCCTGTAAGCCGAATTTCGGACCAGGGAAAGCGGAAGCAAAATCCTCACTGACATCAATATCGATGAGCTTGATACGGCCATCCATCGATAGCTTGCCAAAGATTGTAACGAGCAGGGCAGGGATGTCACGACTAAAATTAATATCTGGGTAACCGATAACGATATCTGCATAGCGCGCTGCATCTTTTGGTTCATGAACGGTTACCGACAGTACCTTGCCAAGATGCTTCTCCATTGAAGCCTTTTGAGCTTCTGGCAGCTCAGTCCAGCTGCCAACGGTTAAGCCGACTGCAATAGATAATGCTTTTTTATCAAAATCAGCTTTTTCATCAAAAGCACGATACGTTGCAATACACATACTCATGTTAGATATCCTCCTCAATCGCACGTCCGATTTCTGCTGCGCGTTCTGCACAGCGATTAATGCCAGACAATAGCGCATGCTCAAGACCGTTTTCTGCCATCGCCTCAATCGCTGCTTGTGTCGTTCCATTTGGAGATGATACTTTGCGACGAAGGTCTGCAGGAGCCTCCTGTGTTTGTTCAACCATTGAAGCTGCACCAAGCACGGTTTGCGTTACAAGCTGAGAGGCCTGCTCCTCTGTGAAGCCGGCCTGCTGAGCACCCTTCATCATAATTTCCATAATATAGTAAATGTACGCTGGTCCACTACCAGTAATACTCGTTATTGAGTCCTGCATCGATTCATCAATTACCGCATAAATACCAGTAGAATCGAAGATGGTTTCTGTCATAAATCGCTGCTGCTCAGTCACTGTGCTAGAGTAGCTAATTCCAGTCACACCAAGACCGATTGTGCTTGACGTATTCGGCATCGTACGCACAATTGGTATTTCGTTACCTAGCAGCTTCTGCATGCCTTGAATGCTGAGTCCAGCAATGACGGAGACAACAAGCTGAGAAGGACGCAGCAATGGCTTAAGGCTGCGAATTGCCTCAACGGCATCCTTAGGCTTCATTGCAAGAAATACGATGTCTGCTTCCTGTAAATATTGCTCATTGGTTTTGCCTTGCATGGCAGTCTGTACACCGTATTGCATATGGAGCTCTTGCTGGCGTTCCTTGTTGGAACGGTTAATCATGGCAATTTGCTTGCTTGGAACAAGCTCTTGATTCAAAATTCCTCTCACAATGGCTTCTGCCATCGCACCTGCACCATAAAAGCATAAACGCTGTTTGGCTATGCTACTAGAATCCTCATGAAGGTTCATCGTTAGGTTTCCTCCTTGTCTATTGCTTCTCATTGATGTTCTTTTGGTTATATTATTTACGAATTTGTCCATTGCCTCGAATCATATATTTACTGCTCGTTAATGCAGGCAGTCCCATAGGTCCTCTTGCGTGCAGCTTTTGTGTACTAATCCCGATCTCTGCGCCAAAGCCAAACTCAAAGCCATCCGTAAATCGAGTGGAGGCGTTATGATATACTGCGGCTGCATCAACGCTTTGTAGAAATAGAGCAGCGTGCTGCTCATTTTCGGTGACGATACATTCGGAATGCATCGTGCCGAATTTACTAATATGGGCAAGTGCCTCATGTACATCGTCAACAACACGAACATTTAGTATATAATCATTGTATTCCGTCGCATAATCTTCATCTGTTGCAGTAGCAGCTGCTGGATATAGAGCCTTTGTCTCGGAACAACCGCGGATCTCTACCTGTGAGTCGGCAAGTGGAGCGAGCAGCTCTGATAAGTGCTGTGCGGCAAATTGCTTATGCACAAGTAATGTTTCCATTGCATTACAAACGGAAGGACGCTGCACTTTAGCATTCCAAGCAATTTGCTTTGCCATTTCTAGCTGTGCTGTTTCATCGATAAATGTATGGCAAATACCGGAGCCTGTTTCAATCACAGGAACTGTTGCATTCTCGACGACCGTACGAATAAGCGATGAGCCACCGCGTGGGATGACGACATCAAGCAATCCATTAGCCTTTAGCATCTCGTTAACGGATGCGCGATCGGAATCCTCGATGAGTTGGATGGCGTCAGCTGGAAGTGCTGTAGAGGCTAGGGCATCACGCATAATCTCAACAATTTTTTTGTTTGATTCTAGCGCAGCTGAACCACCTCTAAGAACAACCGTATTCCCCGTCTTCAAGCAAAGTCCGGTTGCATCTACCGTTACATTTGGACGCGCTTCATAGATCATGCCAATTACACCAAGCGGTACGCGAATCTGCGTAATAGATAGTCCGTTAGGGCGAGTAAAGTGAGCAAGCTCTTCACCTACAGGATCATCTAATGCAACAATCTGACGCAGACCTTCAGCAATGCCATCAATTCGTTCCTTATTCAAGGCTAACCGATCAAGTAGGGATTCACTTGTTCCGTTGCTGCGACCATTATCTAGATCAATTTGGTTAGCAGCTATAATTTGGTCTGCATGAGCAATTAGTGCATCAGCCATCGCAAGTAGCGCTTCATTTTTTTGCTCCGTCGATACATTGTTCGTCAACGCCGCCGCCTGCTTCGCCAGCAACGCCTTTTGCTTCACTTCAGTAATCATTACAATTCCTCCTTTGATATAACTACCTATATTAAAAGTTTGGTTATTAATAAATGATAAATAAGAGCTATTCGCCATCGATTAAGCTGCAACGAGATACATCGTAATCAAAGTTCAACTTTTAAATGTCCCCAATTCCATTAAGAGTTTAAAAGTTGAGCTTTCAGTACCAAGAAGATGGGACGATACTAGAGAACGAGGATCGCAGCGTACGGTTTAGGTACGTGAGAACCGGAGTTATCGGTAGCGTTACATATTCGATGTCGATTACGCTGAAACGAGACACCTCGTAATCAAAGTTCAACTGTTAAACTTCCCCTAAAGGGTTATCCATTCATCACGATGAATAACCTCAATCCTCTGCACATCAAGACGCCGTTGGACTTCCTCTGTTGATAGACCAGCTGCTG
>Ga0180216_1000729_pt1 | contig 31930 bp, 25 predicted proteins | sample eDN3rd37CBELigMG_FD_128879 | JGI IMG/M metagenome (GOLD analysis project Ga0180216, IMG submission 128879) | Enriched Miracle-Growth compost microbial communities from Emeryville, California, USA - eDNA 3rd pass 37_C BE-Lig MG (version 2)... ... | reverse complement strand
GGCCGCGGGCGGCGAGTTCGGTTGCGAGGGCCTCGCCGATGCCGGAGGACGCTCCGGTGACGACGGCACGGGCATCGGGATGGGGATTCGGCAGAGTCACAGTGGGTCAGCGTAGCGGCAGGCGCAGGAGCGGCGACCGGGCCCGCCTTCCGGCCGTGCGGCCGAGTCGTCCGGTGCCGTGCGGCCGAGTCGTTCGGTGCCGCGGCAGCTCCGGAAGCCTAGGCTCCGGGGCATGAATGCGTTCACGGACACGGCGAGCGGGGCAGGGGAGGCCGCGACACGTCGTCAGGTCGTCTCGTGGGGTCTGTGGGACTGGGGTTCCGCGGCGTTCAACGCCGTGATCCTGACGTTCGTGTTCTCCGTCTATCTCACCGACGCGGTCGGCGACGACCTGCCGGGCGGGATCTCGGCGAGCACCTGGCTCGGATGGTCGCTCGGCATCGCCGGGTTCGTCATCGCTGTGACCGCGCCGGTGTCGGGGCAGCGGTACGACGCCGCCGGACGACGTAAGTGGTCGCTGGGCATCCTCACCGCGATCACCGTCGCGGCGATGGCGGCGATGTACTTCGTACGCGAGGACTATCACTATCTGTGGCTCGGCCTGGTCCTGCTCGGTGTGGCGTCCGTGATGGCCGAGCTCGCGCAGGTGCCCTACAACTCGATGCTGCGTCAGGTGTCGACGCCGGACGACATCGGAAGGGTGTCGGGTTTCGGTTGGGCGATGGGCTATTTCGGTGGCATCGTGCTCCTGCTGCTGTGCTACACCGGGTTCATCGCCGGCGACGGCGACACCCGCGGGTTCCTGGGGGTGCCCACCGAGGACGGCACCAACATCCGGCTCGTCGCGCTGTTCGCGGCCGTGTGGTTCGCGGTGTTCGCCGTGCCCGTGCTCCTCGCCGTCCCGGAGAAACCGGTCGCGCGTGGCGACGTCGCCCGCCGCGCCGGTTTCGTCGAGTCCTATCGCGTGCTGTGGCGCGACCTGACGGAGTTGTGGCGGGCGGATCGTCGCACCATCTGGTACCTCGGGGCGTCGGCGTTGTTCCGGGACGGCCTCGCCGGTGTCTTCACCTTCGGCGCGGTCCTCGCCGTCACGGTTTACGGGATCGGAGCGGGCGACGTGCTGATCTTCGGTGTCGCCGCGAACGTCGTGTCCGCGGTGGGCGCACTGGTGGCCGGACGCGTCGACGACCGGGTCGGGCCCAAGGCGGTCATCGTGGGCTCGCTGGTCGCGATGATCGCGACCGGCATCGTCCTGCTCGTGGTGTCGGGTCCGACGATGTTCTGGATCTTCGGCCTGGTGCTGTGTCTGTTCGTCGGTCCCGCCCAGTCGTCGGCGCGGACCTTCCTGGCGCGCCTGACCCCGCCGGGACGGGAGGGGCAGATGTTCGGTCTCTACGCGACGACGGGACGTGCGGTCTCGTTCCTGGCACCGACGCTGTTCGGGTTCTTCGCGTGGTGGTTCGGCACCGACCGAGCGGGGATCGTGGGGTTGCTGATCGTGCTCGGCGCGGGCCTGGTGTCGTTGCTCGCCGTGCGGGCTCCCGAGACGTCGGCGCAGGCGTGAACCGGCTCAGTCGGTGATCGTGGCGAGCACCTGATCGGCGGCGTTGCGGTGCCCGGCCGCGTTCGGATGCAGCGGGATCGATCCGGCGGCCGGCTGCAGGCCGGCCATCCACCGGGTCTCCGGATCTGCGCACGCGTCGTGGTCGCGGCTCGAATCGCGCAGATCGACGTAGTCCACGTCCGCGGCCTCGGCCTGCTCGCGCATGACGGTGTTCAACCGGTCGATCTTCTCCTGTAGGTAGGTCGCATCGTCGGGCCAGATCCGCTGCTCGGGGAAGCACCCGCCGTCGCGGATCCCGGTGGGATAGCCGACGAGCACGATGCGTGCCTCCGGGGAACGCCGGCGGATCTCGTCGATCACCGTGGTGTAGACGGGCGCGAAGGCTTCGATGGCGGCGTCGACACGGTCGGTGCCGTCCGGGGTGTTCGTGATCGCGCACGACGCACCATCGGGTGGCGCCGAGAGATTGACGCATCCCAGCGCCAGCTGGACGAGACCGATGTCGTTGCCGCCGATACCCACGGTGACGAGTTCGGTGTCGGGGCGCAGCGCGTCGTACTGCGGTGGCACCGTCGCGCCGCGGAAGGTGGTCTGCGGCATCGCGAAGTCGAGGGAGGTGGCGGCGCCGCACGAGGCGTCGACGAAGTCCTCGATGCCGAGATCGGTCGCAACGAGGGTGGGGTAGTTGCTCGCCGACCGCCCGCACGGATCGCCTTCGGTCTGCGGGGGGATTCCGGGTCCGGAGGTGAACGAATCTCCCAGGGCGACGTACGACGCGTAGTCTGCGGCCGCTTCCGGCTCCTGTGTGTCGGCGCAGGCGACCGTGCCCACGGTCGCGAACGCGATTGCGGCGCAGGCGATGACACCCGACCGTCGGAGGAGTCTCGGCATCGTCACAGTGGATCTCGCAATTCGGGGAGAAGATGTTTCCGAGGCTACAGGTGTGCCGGTGACGCGGGCGGGCGCCGAACACGGACCGCTCGGGTCGGCCGGGCACCGACCGCTGCGATCATGCCTTGAAATAGACGATCTGGTGCGAGGTCGCGAGCAGGATGCCGTCGCGTCCCCACAGATGTGCGCTCTGGTCGAAGAAGCCCTGTTCGAAACGATTCGCACGTGCGGTCGCGAGCACGGGACTGTCGGATTGCGCGGCAACGGTCTCCGGGTCCGCGTGGAAGTAGACGGTCATCGAGACCGTGCCGGCAGGCAGCACTCGACCCAGACGTAGGAAGGCGCGGGGATAGAAGATGTCGCACATCGCGGTGAGCGAGGCGAAGTCGAGCGGACGCGACGGGACGTCGCGGACCCACAGTGTCGACGTGGAGTCGGCGACCTCCGCGCTGCCCTCCTCGGGAACGGCTCCCGCGGCGTACCTCATCTCGTAGTTGCGTGCCCACGCGATGTAGTCGGGCAGAGGTGTCGGCTCGAGCGAGTCGGGTGCCGGGGCGGTCGGTGCCTGCAGTTCGGTCGACGACCAGGTGGGGCGACGAAGACCGAAGACGGCTGTCGCCGTGGTGGTGACCTCACCGCCCTGCGACAGCTCGATCGACCAGTGCTGGGTGGTCCGATTCGTGCGCACCGGGCGCACCGCGATGTCGAACGGGCCGTCGGCGATGGGGCCGGCGTAGTTGACGGTCAGGGACAGCGGCATGCCGAGGACATCCGGGTGTCGTTCGACCGCGCGGAGGAGGGTCGCGGCGGTGATACCGCCGAACGGGCCGACCATGTTCGCGTAGGCGGGGTGCGTGTGCCCTTCGGTGTGATCGTCCCGGACCTCGAACAGGTCGACGGCAGCGTCGAAGACGTGAGTGGTCACCGAGACGTCGGTCATGGCAGGGTCTCCTCGGAAAAAGGTGTCGCGCAAGATCGGATCCGTACGACAACATACATAGAATATGGGGGACAACCACCACTGCCGGAGGAACGGGTGAGCGCTGCAGAACGGCGGGACGGACCGCGCGCGGCGATGATCGCCAGCGCGATCGCGCTGATGAGCGAACGAGGTGTCGCGGCCACGTCGTTCCGGGACGTGCTCGAGCACAGCGGGGCACCGCGCGGCTCGATCTACCACCACTTTCCCGGCGGTAAGGCGCAACTCGTCGAAGAGGCGACGGACCGGGCGGCCACCCGGATCGAGCGGTCGCTGACGGCGAAGGTCGACGGTCTCGGCGTGGTGGACACGGTGCGCGCCGTCGTCGACCTGTGGCGCGAAGGTCTGGTGGCCACCGATTACGTCGCGGGGTGTCCGGTGGTGGCCGCCGGTCTCGGGACCGAACCGCGGGCGCGCGCACGAGCGGGGGAGGCCTTCGACACCTTCGTCGACGTAGTCGCGCGGTCCCTGGTGGCCGACGGCGTCGGCGCGGAGCGTGCGCGGTCGTTGGCGAACCTGGTCATCGCCGCCCTGGAGGGCGCGTTGGTCGTGGCCCAGGCGCAACGCAGTCCGGCTCCGCTCGATGCGGTCGTCGCCGAACTCGAGGTGCTGCTCGCCCCGGTGGTGGGCTGACCGAAGCTGCAGCGGCCGGAAGCCGCGGTCGGTGGACTCTCAGCCGTTCCGTCGCCGCGAGATCGCGTTCGCGATCTCGTCCGGGGCTTCCTCCGGAATCCAGTGCGAGACGTCGGGCAGGACCACGAAGTCGTACTCGGCGTCGACGAACTCGCCGCACCGTTCGGCGCCGGCGCGGCCGATCGCGATGTCGGCGGTGCTCCAGATGTAGGTCGTCGGGACGCGGACCGGGGGAGTCGAATCGAGATCCCGCGTCATGGCGCGATACCAGTTCAGGGCGGCGGTGAGAGCGCCCGGCGCGGACATGGCGGCGACGTAGTGGTCGATCGAGTCGTGGTCGACGGCGGAGGTGAACATCGCCCGCAGGCGCCGCGCGCCGTCGGTGAGGAGAAGGTCCTCCGCCTTGCCCTCCTCACGGAAGAGACCGATGTAGGAGGAGCGCTCACGCTGGTCGGCGTCCTCCCGCAACGCCCAGCCGTAGGCCGCGAGGTGGGGGACGGAGACTGCCGTCAACGCCGAGACGCGGTCGGGATGGTGGGCGGCGAAATACCAGGCCACGGCGGCGCCCCAGTCGTGGCCGACGAGGTGGACGCGATCGAGCCCGAACTCGTCGAGCAGACCGAGGACGTCACCGGCGAGCGCCGGCACCGCGTAGTGCTCGACGCCGGTCGGCCGGGCACCGGGGGAGTACCCGCGCTGGTCGGGGGCGATCACGCGGAAACCGCGCTCGACGAGCAGGCGCGCGACCGGCGTCCAGCTGCGTGATGTCTCGGGGAAGCCGTGCAGGAGCACGACGGGTTCGCCGTCCCTCGGACCCGCCACGCGCACGTCGAAGGTCAGGTCGTCGTAGGTGGCGGGTTCGGTCGATGTCATGGGAACCACGTTACGGAAGGCAGGTGTCTCCGACAGGATTTCCCGTCCACCTCGACGAACCGGCGTCGCGCCGACCCGTCATCGGTCGTCGGACGTCCGTCGTGGTCGCCACGCCGCCGCGCCCAGCAGGATCAGACGCATCTGCTTCTCCGCGCGGGTGACCACCTCTGCCTCCTGCGCGCTCCCGGGACGTTCGATGGCGAGCAGGTCGAGGACGAAATCGAGCATGGCGGTGACCAGCAGGTCGGCGGCCATCTCGAGATCGTCGAAATCCCAGTCCTCGAGACCCGGGGAGCGGCCGAGGTCGGCGGCGAGCTCGCTGGTCAGCAGACGCAGTTCGACGGAGATCGCGGCGGCCACCTCGGGAACGCCACCGTGGCGTTCGCGGGCCAGGAACCGGAAGGCCGCCTTGTGCGCCCGTACCTGCTGGACCAGCACGTCGAGCGATTGCCGCGCACCCGCCGGACCGGGTGTTCGTCGCGCGTCCCGCAGCAGGCGCCGCAACACCCGCATCGTGTCGGCCGCAAGGGTGACGCCGAGCTCGTCCATGGACGAGAAGTGGCGGTAGAACGCGGTGGGCACGATGCCCGCATGACGGGCCACCTCCCTCAGGCTCAGCCCGCCGAGTCCCCGGTCGGCGGACAGTTCGAGGGCGGCGTCGAGAAGCGCCTGTCGTGTGCGTTCCTTGCGTTCGGCGCGTGTGGTCGGCGGAGGTACGGAAGCGGTGGACACCCCCCGAGTCTAGGCACGACGTTCCGGGTGGGGGCCGGGCATCTGTGTCGGCGGTCACATCGGGGTTGACAGGCAGGTGTGTCCGGCTGTCACACTGATTTCAGTGCACATTCGTTCACTGAGCACGCAGAGGTCTACCGAAAGGCGGACAGACATGATCGTGCGCGACCGTCCGACACCCGTCCCGCGCTCGGGTTCGTTGCGAAAACTACTGGTAGGGGCACTCGGAATGCTGTCCTACCCGCATCACCCGGACCGCTACCTGGAACTCGCCGACCCGCTTCTCGTCACGTCGGCGAACTATGCCCGGATTACAGATGTGGACCGAAGTGCCACCGACTCGCTCACGATCACGGTGCGCCCCGCGCAGCCGTGCCGACCCCTACCCGGGCAGTACGTGACCGTGTCGGTGCGTGTCGACGGTGTGCGGCACACGCGCTGCTACTCGCCGACGCTCGTCGAAGCGGAGTCGAAGCGCCGGCCCGACCTGCGGTTCACCATCGGCAGGCATCCCGAGGGCACCGTCTCACGCCACCTCCACGACCACGCGGAGGTCGGCGACGTCGTCGAACTCGGTCCTCCTGCAGGCGAGTTCGTGCTGCCGAGCCCTCGGCCTCGACGCCTGCTGTTCGTCGCCGCGGGTTCCGGCCTGACGCCCGTGCTGTCCATGCTCTCCGGTCTGGTCGCCGAGGGGTACGACGGGTCCGCGGTCCTGCTCTACTACACGCGTACGCCCGGGCACGTTCCGCGTCGCGCCGAACTCGACGCTCTCGCCGACCGGCCCAATATCGAGATCGTCCACGCCCACACCCGCTCCGACGACGGGATGTTGCAGGGGCGGTTCGACCGCAGCCACCTCGCGGCCGTCGCGCCCTGGTACGCCGACACGCCCACCTTCGTGTGCGGTCCGGCCGAGATGGTCGCGAGCATCCGCGAGGTCTACGCCGAACGGGGCGCCGAGACGATGGTGAACACCGAGGAATTCGTCCTCGCACCACCGGTCGTGTCGACGGACGATGCCGGCGGCGAGATCTCCTTCGCCGAATCCGGCGTCGTTGCCGAGAACACCGGGTCGACGCTGCTCGAACAGGCCGAAGCGGCCGGTCTCACGCCCGAACACGGATGCCGCATGGGCATCTGCCACAGCTGCACCGCCGTCCGGCTGTCGGGGTGCACGCGCGACGTGCGTACCGGCGACGTCGATTCGGAGCCGGGCCGCCGCATCCAGATCTGTGTCAACGCCCCGGTCGGCGACGTCGCCGTCGAACTCTGAACCGGCCGTCCGGCGACACCACCGAAACCATTGGAGGACATCATGTTCGGATTGTCCCTACCCACCGTTCCCTTTCTGCCCTTCCTGTCCGGCCGCAGTTCTTCGGCCGAGAACGAACCGCTCGTCCTCGACTGCGACAGTGTCGAGGAGATCGGCCGTGAACTCGACGCACTGCGGGAGCAGACGCTCGCATCCCTCGGTGACGAGGACCGCGAGTATCTCTACCGGATCATCAAGGCACAGCGCGGATTCGAGATCGCCGGCCGCGGTCTGCTCTTCGTCGGATTCCTCCCGCCCGCATGGGTCGCCGGTGTGGCGGCGCTGAGTGTGTCGAAGATCCTCGACAACATGGAGATCGGGCACAACGTGATGCACGGTCAGTACGACTGGATGCGCGAACCGTCGCTGAATTCCCGTGTCTTCGAATGGGACACGGTGTGCCCGTCGGACCAGTGGCGGCACTCGCACAACTACGTGCACCACACCTATACCAACATCCTCGGTCAGGATCGTGACATCGGATACGGGATCCTGCGCATGGACCCTGCCCAGAAGTGGCATCCCTACTATCTCGGCAACCCGGTCTACGCGACCGCACTCATGTTCCTGTTCGAGTGGGGCGTGATGATGCACGACGCCGAGGTCGACCGGATCGTCGCAGGCAAGCGGTCGTGGCGCGACGTGATCCCGATCTCGAAGGGCTGGTGGCACAAGGCCGGCCGTCAGGTGGTCAAGGACTACATCGCGTTCCCGCTGTTGAGCGGTCCGATGTTCGTTCCGACCCTGCTCGGCAACGTCACCGCCAACCTGGTGCGCAACGTGTGGGCGTATTCGATCATCTTCTGTGGTCACTTCCCGTCCGGCGTGCAGTCCTTCACCGAGGAGGAGACCGCCGAGGAGACCCGTGGTGAGTGGTACGTCCGGCAGATGCTGGGCAGCGCGAATATCACCGGCTCACCGTTGTTCCACATCATGTCCGGCAACCTGTCGCACCAGATCGAGCACCACCTGTTCCCCGACCTGCCGGCACACCGCTATCCGGAGCTCGCTCCGAAGGTCAGGGAACTGTGCGAGAAGCACGGACTTCCGTACAACACCGGTGGCCTCACAGCCCAGGTGACGTCGGTCTGGAAGAAGATCTTCAAGTTCGCCCTCCCGCCCGGTTGGCTCGCGCCCGAACCCGAGTCGCAGGTGATCATCCAACGTCACCGCTCCACCGATCGCCGGCTCGACGATGCGGGTACCCTCGCGGACGACACGATCGAGGGGGTCGAACATGGTGGGAAGATTCGAGCGTAACAAGGACACGATCCAGGAGGTCACCGAGTCGGCGGCCACCCACGTCGGCGCGATCGCGGGGATCATCACCGGAGCGGTCCGGGACGTCACCCGCGAGATCGGCGAACTGATCACCGACGCGATCGAGATGCGCGAGGCCGCCCGCGCGGCGCGCGACGACGACGAGCGTGCGGCGCGCGACGGCGAGGAAAGCGGAGAAGGGCCGGCGACGTCGGATCGTCGCTCGGCCCCTCCCGCGGAATAGCGGATCGAGTTCCTACCGGGTGGGGACGCCCGAGATGGTGCGGGTGACGAACTTCGCCACCTCGTCGCGCATCTCGCCGCTGCGCGGCACCGCGCCCGACATCCAGAACGCGCCGTGCACGAGCCCGTCGAACCGGCGGATCGTCACGTCCACGCCGGCTTCGCGCAGCCGCCGTCCGTAGAACTCACCTTCGTCGCGGAGCACCTCGTTCTCGGTGGTGAGCACCAGGGTCGGTGGCAGGCCGTCCACATCGGCTGCGCGTGCGGGCAGCGCATAGGGCGTCTCCGCGTCCCCGGGTGAGGTGAAGTACCGGTCGAGGAACCAGTCCATGTCGGCGGCGGTGACGATGTACCCCTCGGCGAACTCGCGGCGCGAGGGCAGGTCGGCAGCGCGGTCGAGCGCCGGATAGATCAGCACCTGTCCGCGCAGCACCGGTGCGCCTTCGTCGCGAGCCCGCAACGCGACTCCGGCTGCGAGGTTGCCCCCGGCGCTGTCGCCCATCACCACCAGGTTGTGCGGGTCGCCGCCGTACTCGGCGATGTGGGCGGTGACCCACTGCAACGCAGCCCACGCGTCGTCGGCCGCTGCGGGGAACGGATGTTCCGGCGCCAGCCGGTATCCCGCGGTCACCACGGTGGCTCCGGTCGCCAGGGCGACCGCCCGGGCCGGTTCGTCCACGACGGTGAGGTCGCCCGCGACGAACCCGCCGCCGTGGAAGTAGAGCACCACCGGCTGCGGTCCGGTGTCCGCCCCGGGGGTATAGATCCGCAGGGGGAGATCGACGCCGTCGCTCTCGTAGTGGGTCTCGTCGACGCGAGCGACGTCCTGCGGTGGGAGTTGGAGGTCGGTGAAGGTCGCGATCGTCGCGCGGACCTGATCGACCGTCATCTGCGAGAACGAGGTGAATCCCTGCTGCCGAAGTCCTGTGATGAGGCCTGCGGCGTGCTCGTCGAGTGCCATGGGTGCTGTCCTTCCGAGTGATGGGGAGTTCGGTGCCCTACGAGGCGGCCGGGACGGTGGCTCGCGCCGGGGCCAGGTCGAAGCCGACGTAACCGCCGTCGACGACCTCGGCGCAGACCTGCCGGTAGGTCGGGGCGCCGCCGAGGTAGACCATGCAGGCACGCGGTTTACCGGGGATGTTCGCGCCCATGTACCACGAGTCGGTCTGCGGCAGCAGCGTCTGCTCGGCGATCTCGGTGGTGGTGCGCACCCAGTCGGCTTCGGCCTCGGCGGTGGGTTCGATGACGTCGAGATCGTGTGCGCGCAGATACGCGATCGCGTCGGTCGCGAAGTCGACGTGGTCCTCGATCGCCAGCGGCATGTTGTAGAGCACCGAGGGTGACTGAGGTCCGGTGATCGTGAACAGATTGGGGAACTCGTTGCTCATGATGCCGAGATAGGTGCGCGGTCCGTGCGCCCACCTGTCGGCCAGGCGCACACCGTTGCGTCCGCGGATGTCCATGGCCATGAGCGGTCCGGTCATGGCGTCGAAGCCGGTCGCGAGCACGATGGTGTCGACCTCGTAGGTGCGGTCGCCGACGCGCACACCGGTCTCGGTGATCTCGCTGATCGGGGTGCTCTTCACATCGACGAGGTGCACGTTGTCGCGGTTGTAGGCCTCGTAGTAGTTCGTCTCGAGCGGCGGACGTTTCGTGGCGTAGGCGTATCCCCGGGGTGCGAGCTTGTCGGCCTTGGCCGGGTCCTGCACCCGTTCACGGATCCGCTCGCGGATGTACTCGGCGGCGGTGTCGTTGGCCTTCCGGTCGAAGAGGATGTCCTGGAAACTGTCGATGAACAGGCGGAACCCACCCGCGTTCCAGCGTTCGTCGAACACCCGCCGACGCTCCTCGGCATCGACGGCGAGCGCCGACGGCCGGACCTGGTCGAACGGAACACCCAGGAAGTGGTTGCGTGCGGCCTCTCTCAGTTCGGGGTAGACCTGCTTGGCCTCGTCCAGCACCTGCGGGTCGAGCGGACCGTTCCCGAGCGGGGTGGCGAACTGGGGTGTGCGCTGGAATACCACCAGTTCCGCGGCCTGCTGCGCGATCAGTGGGATCGCCTGGATCCCACTGGCACCGGTGCCGATGATCGCGACGCGCCTGCCGGTGAAGTCGACGGGCTCGTGCGGCCAGTTCCCGGTCAGCAGCACCTGCCCGCGGAAGTTGTCGATGCCTCCGAACTCGGGCTTCTTGGGAACCGAGAGGTTGCCGGCGCCGGAGATGAACCACCGGGCCGTCACGGTCTCGCCGGTGTCGGTGCGGACCGTCCACCACGAGTTCTCGTCGTCCCAGTGCACACCGATCACCCGAGTGCCGAATGTGATTCCCTTCCGCAGGTCGAAGCGGTCGGCCACATGGTTCAGGTAGCGGAGGATCTCCGGCTGCCCGGCGAACTTCTCGCTCCACTGCCACTCCTGCTGCAGGTCCTCGTCGAACGAGTACGAGTAGTGGATCGACTCGATGTCGCAGCGGGCGCCGGGATAGCGGTTCCAGTACCAGGTGCCACCCACATCGTCGCCGGCCTCGAAGACCCGCACGGACATGTTCATCCGGTCGCGCAGTCTGTGCAGCGCGTACAGGCCGGCGAATCCGGCTCCTACGACGACGACGTCGGTGTCGGGGGTGGTGGAGGAAGTGGTCATCTGTCCTGGCTCCTCGGTATCGGGGATGTCGCTCCGGCGTCGAACCGGAGGTCTGCATCGACGATGACGTGGATCACACACGAGGACGCGGGGTGAATTACCCCATTGGTTACCTGTGTTGGCCGTCACACGACCACCCGGGTATGTTGGGCCCACTATCTCTGAGAAGCGTGACGATGGAATCTGCCCTGCCGGAATCTGCACCACCCCGCACCCCGGGGCCCACCCGTTCGGTGACGACCTTCATCGGTCGCCGTCGCGAGATCGACGAGGCCCGGTCGTGTCTCCAGCGGACCCGGTTGCTGACGATCCTCGGTCCGGGTGGTGTGGGAAAGACCCGGGTGGCGGAGGAACTGGCGGTGCGCACCTCGCGTGCGTTCCGCGATTCGTTCCGCTGGATCGATCTGGCGGTGGTGCGGGATCCGGAGTCCGTTCCCTCGGCTGCAGCGGCCGCTCTGGGGGTGACCGACCAGTCCACCAGGCCTGTGATGGACAAGATCATCGACCGTCTCCGCGACGAGCACATGCTGATCGTGGTCGACAACTGCGAACACCTGATCGCGACCGTGGCCGATTTCGTCGCTGCCGTCCTCGGTGGCGCGCCAGAGGTGCGGATCCTCGCGACCAGTCGTGAGCCGCTCGCGGTGGCGGGGGAGGCGGAGTACGTGCTTCCCCCGCTGACGACACCGAACGGATCGACGGGGAACCGGGCGGCCGATCTCGGGCGGTTCGAAGCGGTGGGTCTTCTCGTGGAACGGGCCCGGCAGGTGGTCCCGGGCTTCGAGGTGACCGACGGCAATGCCGATGCCGTTGCGCAACTGTGCATCGCGCTCGACGGCGTGCCGCTCGCTCTCGAACTCGCGGCCACCCGGCTGCGTTCGTTGTCTCCGGCGCAACTCGTCGACCGACTCGATCGTCGTTTCGCGCTGCTCACCGGAGGCAGTCGCGTGGCGGTGCCGCGGCAGCAGACGTTGCGTGCGCTGATCGACTGGAGCTACGAACTGTGCTCCGATGCCGAGCGGACGCTGTGGGCGCGATTGTCGGTGTTCACCGGCAGTTTCGACCTCGAAGCCGCGGAGACCGTCTGCGCCGACGACGATCTCCCGAGCGAGCAGGTCATCGACCTGCTCGACAGGTTGATCGCGAAATCACTTGTGGGAGTCGATCGTTCGTCTGCCGTGTTGAGGTACTCGCAACTGGTGACCGTGCGCGAGTACGGTCACGAACTGCTCGACGCCCGCGGGGAGCGCGAGCAGTTGTACCGGCGGCATTGCGAGCACTATCTCGACCGCGCCCGTCGCTGCGCCGAGAGTTGGTACGGGCCGAAGCAATCCGCCCTCCTGTCCTCCATGCGCGCCGACCATGCGGATTTCATGGCAGCGCTCGACCGGTCGATCCGGGACGACGACGAACTCGCCTCGGGGGCGGCGCTCGCCGTCGCGCTGCGCTATCACTGGATCGCGGGCGGCTACCTGTCCACCGGACGGGCCCGGCTCGAACGACTCCTGCAGCGACTTCCGCGCTCGAACAGCGAGCGCGGGAACGTGCTGTGGGTGACCGCGTGGACGGCCCTCATCCAGGGAGACCGCGACGGGGCGGCGGTCCACCTCGACGAGTGTCGTTCGATCGCAGACGAATGCGACGACGTACGGTTGCGGGCCCACTGCGATCACTGGAGTGCCCTGCACGCACTGTTCTGCGGGGCGACGGCCGAGGCGATCGACCTCTACCTCCGTGCGGCCCGGGTCCATCGTGCGCACGGCGACCACGCCGCCCACCTGACCTGCCTGTTCCAGCTGGCCATGGCGCAGACCTACGACGGACGACTCGACGACGCGCTGGAGACGTGCGCTCGTGTCGTCGAGATGGCGGACCAGCACGGTGAGCGGTGGAACAAGGCCTACGCGCTGTGGGTTTCGGGACTCGCGCATTTCCATCTCGGACGCCTCGACTCTGCGGTCGGAGCGGCGAACGGCGCGCTCGTCGTCCAGCGCGATTTCGAGGACAAGATCTGCACGGCGCTGTCGCTCGAACTGCTGGCCTGGTCGGCGGGCGCCGAAGGCGATACGGAGAAGGCAACAAGCCTGTTCGGGGCTGCACGGACGGTGTGGCAACGTCTCGGTACGACGATCGCAGCATTCGGGCCGCACATCGAGCAGGACTCGATCGCAGCGGAGCGTCGTCTCCGGGAAAGGGTGGGGGAGACGGACACCGTCGGCTCTCCTCACCCGCAGTCCGGCATGAGCATCGTCGATCTCGTGGACAGCGCACTGGAGCCGAGGGAGTCCTCGGGAAGGCACGTCTCGCGTGCTCAGGCCTCCGACCGTCGGCACCGCGGTGCGGACGAGCCCGCCTCCCGGACCTCCCCGCTGACGAAGAGGGAACAGGAGATCGCGGGACTCGTCGCCGGAGGCCTGAGCAATCGCGCGATCGCCGACCGGCTCGTGATCTCACGCCGGACCGTCGACGGTCACGTCGAACGGATCCTCGACAAACTCGGCGTGCACTCCCGCACGCAGGTCGTCTCGTGGTTGCATGCCCACGGGGCGCCCGGAGCGTGACCGTGCGGGACGACGCTCCGGCTCAGGACCGGGCCGGGACCGATTCCCGGCGTGCCGCGGGCACCTTCGTGATCACCGTGAGCGCGACGGACACCAGCGCGATGATGCCGATGGTGGTGTAGGCGAGGGTGTAGGCCTTGTCGTCGCCGAGGAGCGTGGACGCGATGATCGGGCCGATGATGCCGCCGATGCTCCACCCGATGAGCATCAGGCCGTAGATGGCGCCGGCGTTGCGGACCCCGAAGAAGTCGCCGGCGGTGGCGGGCATGGTGCCGAATGCGCCGCCGTAGCAGAGGTAGATGATCGCGGCCAGGATCGAGAACAGCACCACGCCACTGGCGTGCGGCAGCACGATCAGGCACACGCCCTGCAGCACGAGCAGTGCGGTGAAGGTCTTCATCCGGCCGATACGGTCGGAGATCGCCGCCCAGACGATCCGGCCTGCGCCGTTGAAGATCGCGAGCGCACCCACGAGCGCCGCCGCGCCGGAGGCGCTGAAACCGGCGATGTCGGATGCGCTCGGCTTCGCCTGCGAGATCAGGGAGATGCCGGCGGTCACGCACAGGGTGAGGATGGCGGTCAGGAGGTACCACTGGGGCGTGCGCAAGGCCTCGCCCTGGGTGTACTCCTTGCCGCGGTCGCTCCCGCTGCCGTCGCTGCCGGTGGGTTCGAAGCCCGGCACGGTGTACCCCTCGGGCGGATTGCGGAAGAGGGCCGCACCGGCCAGCGACATCACGAGGTAGGCGATACCCAACGGCAGGAACGCACTCGTGGGATCGTCCGGATTCCGGTCGATGAGCCACTGCGCGACAGGCGAGGTGAGCACCGCGCCGAACCCGAAGCCGCCCACCGCGAGTCCGGTGATGAGACCGGTCTTGTCGGGGAACCACTTCTGCAGCATGGCGATCGGGACGATGTACGCGAAGCCCAACCCGAAACCGCTGATGATGCCGTACCCGAGGATGAGCAGCCAGTAGTCGTCGGCTCCGTCGGTGAACGAGGCGAGCAGGATGCCGAGCGCGTAGATGATGCCACCGATCAGCGCGACGACGCGGGGACCTTTGAGATCCTGCAGGCGGCCACCGAGATAGGTGCCGACGAAGATCATGCCGATGGTGACGGTGAACGGCAGCGAGGCCCGGACCGTGCTCAGTTGCCAGGAGTCGGCGCTCTCGAGGGCTCCGCCGAAGACCGACCACGCATAGACCGCGCCGATCGAGAACTGCAGCAACAGACCCCCGGCGACGAGGAGCCAGCGGAAGCTGCCCGGAGGCTGTGCCGTCGGGGCGTCGCCGTGTGGTTCGCGCGTGGGCTTGCCGGAGTCCATGCGTTCTCCTTCGTCCTGCCCGCGAGCCGGATCTCAGCTGCGGTAACGAACGGGTTCCCCGCGATCGACTCGTTCACGCTGGGGAACGACGGTGTACTTGGGATCCTTCGCCGACGCGATGCCGGCCTCGTAGACTCCGACTCGCGTACACAGCGAACCGACCATGAGTGCGGCACCGGACACTGCCGACACCACCCGATTGCGGCGACCGACGAGTGCGCCGAGCGCGCCGGCCACCGTCAATGCCTTACTGGCCTTCATCAGTCGCCCGGGGCGGCCCTGGTGGAGCGTCTCGGCCGACAGGCCCATCGACTTCTCCATCTGCTGCTCGGTCGCGAGTTCGACGAGCGCGCCGCCGACGGCGAAGGCGCGCGCCGGCCCGGCCTCGGCGACCGGTGCGCCCAACAGTCCGAGACCTCCCGATGCGGCGGCCGCGGACCCGCAGAACACGAAGGGAATCTCCTTGTAGGCGGAGTGCCATGCCGGAGTTGCGGTGTCGGACAACAGGACCCCGGTGTAGGCGGCGACCGGCGGTGCCGTCAGCGCACCCACGATCCCGGCGGGCCGTCCGAGGGCGAGCAGCAGGCGCACCGGTCCGCGCTTCCATCGGGCGGGGAGCATCTCGGCAATCTCCGCGACCGCAGCGAGGCCCGCGAACGGACCGTGCAGCGACAGGATCCACGTACCGACCGACATCGGGGAGGTCGGTTTGGCGACCCGCAGCATGTTGAGGAATCGGCTCGGTTTGCCGAGATCGTGGACCAGCGCACCGACACTGACGAGCAGCGATGTGAGCGAGCCGAATCGGGCGACGCGACGGAGGGCGGGCCGCCCCGTGAGATCGGCACCCGCAGCGAGCAGCGAACTGCCCGCGGCCACGCCACCGGTGAACAGATAGATCGCGATGTCGTGTTCCCACGGAGCCGGTTTCACGATCTGGCGCCCGTAATAGGATTCGAAGTCGGCCTCCGGCACCATCACCCGGTCGCCGCCGCGACCACCTCCGGACCGGCGGGAGTTGCCCGGGCTGCCGCCGTGCTGCACCTGTGTCATCAGCGCCTCCTCAGGAACGACGCGGCGGCGCCCGCCAGCATCGCGACCGCTGCCACGGCGGCGCGGGTCCACATCTCCGGCAGATCCTTGGTCGTCACCACCGGATCCGGCGGCAAGCCGTAGACCTCCGGTTCGTCGAGGAGCAGGAAGAAGGCGCCGGTCCCGCCGACCCCGTCCTCGGGATCGTTGCCGTAGAGCCGTGCCTCGCTCACGCCGCGCTCGTGCAGGGCTGCCAGTCGTTCCTCGGCGCGGGCGCGCAGTTCCTCGACGTCGCCGTACTGGATCGACTCCGTGGGGCACGCCTGCGCGCAGGACGGGGTCTGGCCGTCGGTGAGCCGGTCGTAGCAGAGCGTGCACTTCTGGGCGATACCGACCTTCGGGTCGCCCTCCGGACCCTTGCGGCGGTCGATGACGCCGTACGGGCACGCGGCCACGCAGTATCCGCAGCCGTTGCAGATGTCGTCCTGCACGACCACCGTGCCGAACTCGCTGCGGAACAGCGACCCGGTCGGGCACACGTCGAGGCACGCCGCGTGGGTGCAGTGCTTGCACACGTCCGAGGACATCAACCAGCGGAAGTCCGGCTTCTCCTCCTCCGGAAGTTCCGTCGGGGTCGCGCCGACGGTCGGCATCCCCAGCGAGACCAGGGGTTTCGACTCCGCGGGGCGCTCGATGAAGGCGACGTGCCGCCACTGGTTGGCGTTGAGCGAATGACTGTTGTCGTACGAGGTGCCGAGCATCGCGAAGAGGTTCTCGGGGACGTCGTTCCACTCCTTGCAGGCCACCTCGCAGGCCTTGCATCCGATGCACACGCTGGTGTCGGTGAAGAAGCCCTTGCGAGCCGGCGGATCCTCGTACCCGGCATCGGGTGCCGGGTCGATCGGTCCGAAGAAGCTGTTGGGGCCGGTCACTCGTCCTCCTCCGGGGGATGTCGGTCGTCCGAAGCCTCCGGGGCACGTGGGTCGTCCGAGGCCGTATCGCCGTCCGGGACCGTCACGATGGGTGGGTACACGTGATCGGTTACCCCGGCCCGCCGCGCATATCCCTCGACGTACTCCCGCAGTGCCGCTCCGGACGGTCGGCGTCCGGCCCGGACGTCGCACGTACCGACCTTGGTCTCCTGGATGAGCACGTTGGGGTCCAACGTGATTCCGAACAGATCGTTGGTCGAGTCGCCGGTCACCATGCCGCCGCTGCCCCAGTGATAGGGCATCCACACCTGGTGGACGGTCCGTCCCTCCACCTTCAGCGGGCGCAACCGCTCGGTCACCAGCACCCGGCCCTCGATCGCGGAGCGGGCGGTGACGACGTGGCACCAACCCATGTGCTCGAGTCCGCGTTCGGCCGCCAGGGCGGGGGAGACCTCCACGAACATCTCCGGTTGCAGTTCGGCGAGATGTTCGAGATAGCGGCTCATGCCGCCGGCGGTGTGGTGCTCGGTGAGACGGCTCGTCGTGAACACGAAGGGGAACACGTCGATGTGGTCCTCCGGCGGCGCCGGATTCATCGGGTTGTCGTCGCGGCGGTACTCCTTGCGCGTCGGGTTGGCCTGCTGCGCGTAGAGCGGGTTGCGGAAGGGCGACTCCACCGGTTCGTAGTGCGTCGGCATCGGACCGTCGACGAGCCCCTGCGGCACGTAGAGGGCACCCTTGCCGTCGCCCTGCATGATGAACGGGTCGATCCCCTCGAGCGCCTCGACACCGTCGGCGCCTTCGGGGGAGCGATAGCTCGGCGGCTTCGTCTTCTCGAAGTCCGGAACGTCCGCACCCGTCCACTGCTGCGCGTCGTCGTCCCACCACACGTAGGCCTTGCGTTCGCTCCACGGCCGGCCCTCGGGGTCGGCGGAGGCCCGGTTGTAGAGAATGCGGCGGTTCATCGGCCACGCCCAGCCCCACTCGGGAGCCACGAACGACTGCTCGTGCCGGGACTTGCGCCGGTTGGCCTGGTTGACGCCGTCGGCGTAGACCCCGGTGTAGATCCAGCAGCCACCGAGGGTGGAGCCGTCGTTCTTCATCTCGGTGAACGACGAGAGCGGCCGGCGGGTTGCGACGTCGTAGCCGTTGATCTCCATGAGCACCGCGTCGGCACTCGGCTCGTCGTACTCGCCGTGCACGGGGTAGTCCCACGCCAGGTCGAGCAGCGGACGGTCGCGCTCGTCGGTCGACTCGGCCAGACGCTCCCGCATCATGCGGCCGAGGTGGTAGAAGAACCACAGTTCCGAGCGACAGTCCTCCGGCGGCTCGACGGCCTTCTCCCGCCACTGCAGCATCCGCTGGGTCTGCGTGAAGGTGCCTTCCTTCTCGGCGTAGGAGGCCGCCGGGAAGAGGAACACCTCGGTGGCGCACTCCTCGGTCACGATCTCGCCGGTCTCGATCTCCGGTGAGTCCTTCCAGAAGTTGGCGCTCTCGATCTCGAACAGGTCGCGCACCACGAGCCAGTCGAGGTTCGCCATCCCGAGCCGCTGGGCGCGCCCGTGGGCGGAGCCGACGGCCGGGTTCTGCCCGAGGAGGAAGTAGCCCTTGACCTTTCCGTCGATCATGTCGAGCACCGAACGGTAGGTGCCGTGGTCGCCGGTGATCTTCGGCATGTAGTCGAAGCAGTAGTCGTTGTCGGCGGTCGCTGCGTCGCCCCAGTAGGCCTTGAGCAGGTTCACGGCGTAGGCGTCGGCCTTCGACCAGAAACCCTTGCTTCCGGGGTTGCGGACACTGTCGACCCAGTCCGTGAACGAGTGGTGCTTGTTCGCGTCGGGCATCGGCAGGTAGCCGGGCAACAGGTTGAACAGCGTCGGGATGTCGGTCGAGCCCTGGATACTGGCGTGACCGCGCAGCGCCATGATGCCTCCGCCGGGGCGGCCCATGTTGCCGAGCAGCAGCTGCAGGATCGCGCCGGTACGGATGTACTGCACACCGACACTGTGCTGGGTCCAGCCCACGCTGTAGACGAGCGCCGTCGTCCGCTCCCGGCCGGAGTTCTCGGTCCACGCGCGGCAGACGTCGAGGAAGTCCTCCTGCGAGACGCCGCACACCTGCTCGACCATCTCGGGGGTGTAGCGGGCGAAGTGCCGCTTGAGCACCTGGTAGACGCACCGCGGGTGCTGCAGCGTCTCGTCGCGCCTCGGGTGGCTCGCCGTCTGCATGCCGTGCGCCTCGTTCTGCAGGCCCGCGGCCGTCTCCCGATGCTCGGCGTGCTCTTCGGAGCCGTTGGCCTGCGACTTGTGCAGGTCGCCGGATTCGTCCTCCACGTCGTACTGCCAGCTCGTCGGATCGTAGGTCCGCTTCTCGGGGTCGAAGCCCGAGAAGAGCCCGTCGAGATCGTCGGTGTCCTCGAACTTGTCGCTGACGAGCACCGCGGCGTTCGTGTAGTTGACGACGTACTCGCGGAAGTCCAGCTCGTTGCTCAGGATGTAGTTGACGATGCCGCCGAGGAAGGCGATGTCGCTGCCGACCCGGATCGGGACGTGCTTGTCCGCCACCGCGCTGGTACGGGTGAAGCGCGGGTCGATGTGGATGACGCGGGCACCACGCTTCTGGGCCTCCACGACCCACTGGAAGCCCACCGGGTGGGCCTCGGCCATGTTGGAACCCTGGATGATGATGCAGTCAGCGTTCGCCAGGTCGGCTGTGTAGCCGGTGGCACCGCCGCGCCCGAAGCTGGTCCCCAGACCGGGGACGGTGGCGGAGTGTCATATGCGGGCCTGATTCTCGATCTGGACCGCCCCCATCGCTGTGAACAGCTTCTTGATGAGGTAGTTCTCCTCGTTGTCCAGCGTGGCACCGCCGAGACTGGCGATACCCATCGTGCGCCGGACACGGTGGCCCTTGTCGTCGAATTCCTGCCAGGTCTCGCGGCGGGTCTTCAGCACGCGGTCGACGACCATCTCCATGGCCGTGTCGAGATCGAGGTCTTCCCATTCGGTGCCGTAGGGCCGGCGGTAGCGGACCCGGGTCTCGCGTAGCTCGCTGGTGACGAGGTTCTTGCTCGCCGAACCCTTGGGACACAGGCGCCCGCGGTTCACCGGACTGTCGGGATCGCCCTCGATCTGGACGACCTTGTCGTCCTTGACGAAGATCTTCTGTCCGCATCCGACAGCGCAGTAGGGGCACACGCTGCGGGCGACACGATCGGCGGTGGAGGTGCGCGGTTCGATCTCCTCGGTACGACGGGACCGTGCGGCCTTGCCGCGTCCGAGCAGATCCTTCCCGAGGAACTGGCGCAGGACGGGCCAGGGGAGGGACGTGTCCTTCTCCGCCATCTGTGCTCCTTTCCTGCGCTCTCGTTCCGAAGCTACCGTCTACCCCCGCTTCGTGCCGGTTAATCCGGTGCAGGTGTGTCGGCATGTCCGACGATGAACGGGGTCAGCGCACCCGGATCGCGTGTTCGCCCGCGGGAACCACCTCGCCGACGACCGGATGACCGGGCAGCTCACCGACGACCAGCAGACCGCCGGACGTCTGGGCGTCGGCGAGCAGGAGCAGTTCGTCGTCGTCCACCTCGGAGTCGACCGCGTCGCGTACCCAGTCGAGATTGCGCCGGCTCCCGCCGGGGACGAATCCCTCCGCGAGCGACTCCCGCGCCCCGGCGACGTACGGCACGGCCGCGGAGTCGATCACGGCGGTCGTGCCGCTGGCCCGCATCATCTTCATCAGGTGCCCGAGCAGACCGAAACCGGTGACGTCGGTTGCGGCGCGGACACCGGCCTCGTGCGCGAGCTGCGCCGCCTCGCGGTTGAGTGTCGTCATCACCGCGACCGCTTCCTCGAAACGCTCGCCGGTGGCCTTGTGACGGTTGTTCAGGATGCCGAGACCGAGCGGCTTGGTGAGGGTGAGCGGCAGGCCGGGCGTGGCAGCGTCGTTGCGCAGCAGGCGATCCGGATCGCCCAGACCGGTGACCGCCAGCCCGTACTTCGGCTCGCGGTCGTCGATGCTGTGCCCGCCGGCGAGATGGGCACCCGCCTCGGCGCACGCGTCGGCACCGCCGCGCATGACCTCGGCGGCGAGTTCGAACGGGATGAGCTCGCGCGGCCAGCCCAGGAGGTTGACCGCGATGATCGGCGTGCCACCCATCGCGTAGACGTCGGACATGGCGTTGGTGGCGGCGATCCGTCCCCAGTCGTAGGCGTCGTCGACGACCGGCGTGAAGAAGTCGGCCGTCACGATGACGGCCCGGCCGCTCCCGTCGGGCGCCGGTTCGATCCGGACCGCGGCACCGTCGTCGCCGTTCTCCACACCCACCAACAGTTCGCCGGCGGCCCGTCCACCCTGCAGACCGCCGAGCACCCGTTCGAGTTCACCCGGCGGAACCTTGCATGCGCAGCCGCCGCCGGCGGCGTACTGGGTGAGTCGGATGGCGCCCTCGGGAAGGTCGACGTGTGCGGTCATGAACCCAAACATACGGGCGAGTCGTAACCGAGGGCCCGACTTCGGTTAGGGTGAGCGCGGAGGTGGTTCTCGTCTGGTGACGGTCGCGGTCTTCAAAACCGTTGTGGCCCAGTATCTGGGCTGGGCGGGTTCGATTCCCGTCCGCCTCCGCCAAATGTTTTCGTCGACCGTGGGATGAGGAGCGCGTGCCGGATCCGAGACGGGACGTTCCCCGCACCGACCAGGTCCTGGCCGATCCGCGCCTGCGCGAGGCCGTCGACCGGCTCGGCGCCCGACTGGTCAAGCAGACCGTCGTCGCGGCCCAGCAACGGTGCCGCGACGGCGAGATCGGGCCCGACGCCGTCGCCGACGTCGCGGTCGCGTCGCTGCCGCAGCAGGCGACCACCCTGCGTCGCGTCGTCAACGCGACCGGCGTGGTGGTGCACACCAATCTCGGTCGCGCCCCGCTGTCCCGAGCGGCGGTCGAGGCGGTGTCCACCGCGGCGGGTGCCACCGACGTCGAACTCGACCTGGCCACCGGCCGGCGCGGACGGCGAGGACGCGGCGCCCTCGAGGCGCTCGCCGAACAGGTACCCGACGCCGGCGGCGTCCACGTCGTCAACAACGGTGCCGCGGCTCTCGCCCTGGTCACCCGGGTGCTCACACGCGGTGGTCGCTCGATCGTGATCGCACGGGGCGAACTGGTCGAGATCGGCGACGGCTTCCGGATCCCGGAACTGCTGGAATCCGTGGGCGCGACGCTGCGTGAGGTCGGCACCACCAACCGCGTGCGCCTGAGCGACTATGCCGCGGCCGTCGACGACGACACCGCCTTCGTCCTCAAGGTGCATCCCTCGAACTTCACCGTCAGCGGCTTCACGTCGTCGGTGTCGGTCCGGGAACTCACCGGACTCGGACCGCCCGTCGTGGTCGACATCGGATCGGGTCTGCTCGCCCCGCATCCGCGGCTGCCGAACGAACCCGACGCCACCACCGCGCTGCGTGCCGGCGCCGACCTGGTGACCGCCTCGGGCGACAAGCTCCTCGGCGGTCCGCAGGCCGGCCTGCTGCTCGGGCGGGCCGAACTCGTGGAACGCCTGCGGCGCGACCCGTTCGCGCGGGCGCTGCGCGTCGACAAGCTCACCCTGGCCGCTCTCGAAGCGACCCTGACGGGACCGATGCCACCCGTGGCGTCGGCGCTGGCCTCCCGCCCGGAGGATCTCCGCGCCCGCGCACAGGCGATCTGCGTGGCGTTGCCCTCGGAGTGCCACCCCGAGGTGGTCGACTCCGACGGCGTCGTCGGGGGCGGCGGCGCCCCGGACGTCGTCCTGCCGAGCGTCGCGATCGCCCTGCCCGAACATCTCGCACTCCCGTTGCGGCTCGGTGAGCACCCCGTGGTCGGCCGCGTCGAACGCGGCCGGTTGCTGCTCGACCTGCTCGCGGTCGACCCCGCCGAGGACGGCGAGCTGATCGACGCCGTGACGCGCGTGGCTACTCGCGAAGGATCCTGATGTACGTCGTCGCGACCGCCGGTCACGTCGATCACGGGAAGTCGACGCTGGTCGAGGCGCTCACCGGTGCGAATCCGGACCGGCTCGCCGAGGAACGGCGACGAGGACTGACCATCGAGCTCGGCTACTGCTGGACGTCCTGGCCCGAGGTGGGGGAGGTCGCCTTCGTCGACGTCCCCGGACACGAGCGATTCCTGACGACGATGCTCTCCGGAGTGGGATCGGTCCCGGCCGCGCTGTTCGTGGTGGCCGCCGACGATCCGTGGATGCCGCAGGCAGCCGAACACCTCGCAGCGCTCGACGCGCTCGGCGTGCGTCACGCGGTCGTCGCCGTCACCCGCGCCGATCTCGCCGATCCGGGACCCGCGGCCGCGCGGGCCGCGGCGGAGGTCGCCCGTACGAGTCTGGCGGGGGCACCCGTCGTCGCCGTGAGCGGGCGCACCGGGATGGGCCTCGACGATCTCCGGGGCGCCCTGACGACGATGGTCGCCTCGCTCCCGGACCCCGATCCGCAGGCCGACGTCCGGCTCTGGGTGGACCGCCGGTTCACCGTGCGTGGATCCGGAACCGTCGTCACCGGAACGCTTCCCGCAGGCACGGTGCGCGTCGGGGACACCCTCGCGCTCGGGGACACACCGCTGCGCGTCCGCAGCGTGCAGGCACTCGGTCGCGACCGGACCGCGGTGAGCGGCGTGGCCAGGGTCGCCCTCAATCTCACCGGGCGGGTCGACGATCTGGGACGGGGCAGTGTGCTCGTCACGCCCGGCGCGTGGCACCACACCTCCGTCGTCGACGTGCGGATCAGCGGCGACGACCGGCCGCCCGTCGCTCCGGTGCTGCACATCGGAGCCGCGGACGTCGGTGTCCGGTGCCGTCCGCTGGCAGACGGTCTCGTCCGGCTCACCCTCGACCGCCCGCTGCCCCTGCGGATCGGCGACCGCGCGTTGCTGCGCGACCCGGGCCACCGGATGATCTGGCGGGCCGACGTTCTCGACCCCGATCCACCCCGATTCCGGCGTCGCGGCGCGGCGGCACGCCGTGCGCTGCAACTGGCGGGGGCCGACGGGACGCCGCGCCTGGCCGACGAGCTCGCCCGCCGCGGACTCCTGCACCGGCAACGGTTGCGACAGTTGGGCATCCCACTCGAACGGGGAGAGCACCTGACGGTCGGGCCGTGGCTCGTCGCATCCGGTCTCGCGAAGGCCGTCGCCGACCGGCTGCCCACACTCGTGCAGGCCCATGCCCGCGCCCATCCACTGGATCCGGCGGCGCCGTTGACGGTGCTGGCGTCGCAGCTGCGTCTTCCCACGCCCGACCTCGTCCGGGCGCTGGTGCGACCTCCGCTCGAAGTGGTCGGGGGACGGGTGATCGCTCCCGGCGCCGACGGTCTACCGCCGAAGATCCGCAAGGCCGTCGAGCAGGTGCGCCGCGATCTGTCGGCCGCCCCGTTCGCGGCCCCGACCGCCGATCGCCTACGTGAGCTCGGCCTCGACGACCGGGCCCTCGGCGCGGCCGAACGCAGCGGACGGTTGTGGCGGGCGGGTCCGGGCATCGTCCTGCTCCCCGACGCCGCCGACACGGCCGTGGAGCTGCTGGGCGAATTGGACCAGCCCTTCACGACCAGTGCCGCGCGCGAGCGGCTGGGAACGACACGGCGGGTGGTCCTGCCGCTGCTCGACCGGCTCGACAAGGCGGGCCGCACACGCCGGCTCCCCGACGACCGCCGCGAGATCGTCCGCTAGAACAACCGCCCGTCTCCCCGGTCGGACAACTCCTCACCCGAAACACGAAGTGCGGGTACCGAACTCGTCGGTACCCGCACTTCGCATGAAGAATCGGTCGTCAGATGACGCCCGGTGCGAACACAGCGTCAGATGACGCCCGGTGCGAACGCAGCGTCAGATGACGCCCAGTGCGAACATGGCGTCGGCGACCTTCACGAAGCCGGCGATGTTGGCGCCGTGGACGTAGTCGCCCGGCTTGCCGTACTCGGCGGCGGTCTCGACGCACCGGCCGTGGATGTCGGCCATGATGCCGGCGAGACGCTCGTCGGTGTAGTCGAAGTGCCACGAGTCGCGCGAGGCGTTCTGCTGCATCTCCAGTGCGGAGGTCGCCACGCCACCGGCGTTGGCGGCCTTACCGGGCGCGAAGGCGACTCCGGCGTCGCGGAAGACGCTGATGCCGCCCGGGGTGGTGGGCATGTTGGCACCCTCGGCGACGATCTTCACGCCGTTGTTGACGAGGGTCTTGGCCGACTCCTCGTCGAGCTCGTTCTGCGTGGCGCACGGCAGTGCGACGTCGCAGGCCACGTTCCAGATGTTGCCGCCGGGGAAGAACTCGGCGTCGCCGCGCTCGTCGACGTACTCGGAGATGCGTCCGCGGCGGACCTCCTTGATCTCCTTGAGGAGAGCGACGTCGAGGCCCTTGCGGTCGACGATGTAGCCGGAGGAGTCGGAGCACGCGATCGCGGTGCCGCCGAGCTGGTGGATCTTCTCGATGGCGTAGATCGCGACGTTGCCCGAACCCGAGACGACGGCAGTGCGGCCCTCGAGCGAGGTGCCGGCGGTCTTGGCCATCTCGTTGACGAAGTAGGCCGCGCCGTAACCGGTGGCCTCCTTGCGCACCTGCGAACCACCCCAGGTGAGGCCCTTGCCGGTGAGGACGCCGGACTCGTAGGAGTTGGTGAGGCGCTTGTACTGGCCGAACAGGTAGCCGATCTCGCGGCCGCCGACGCCGATGTCACCGGCCGGGACGTCGGTGTACTCACCGATGTGGCGGTGCAGCTCGGTCATGAACGACTGACAGAAACGCATGATCTCCTGCTCGGAGCGACCCTTGGGGTCGAAGTCCGAGCCGCCCTTGCCGCCGCCGATGGGCAGGCCGGTGAGCGCGTTCTTGAAGATCTGCTCGAAGCCGAGGAACTTGACGATGCCGAGGTTGACGCTCGGGTGGAAGCGCAGGCCGCCCTTGTAGGGGCCGAGAACGCTGTTGTACTGCACGCGGAAGCCACGGTTGACGTGGACGTTGCCCTGATCATCGATCCACGGCACGCGGAAGATGATCTGCCGCTCCGGCTCGCACAGGCGCTCGATCAGGCCGGATTCGAAGTATCCGGGGTGCCGCTCGAGCACGACATGCAGAGACTCGAACACTTCGGCCGCAGCCTGGTGGAATTCGGGCTCACCTGCGTTGCGGGCCTTGACCTGCTCGTAGATCTCTTCGATGCGGTCCGATGTCGACACGCCCACCTACCTGACTCTGTGAGGATTCTGTAACAAGGGTTTTACGACGAAAACTATAGGGCGTGGCCCTTAGCATGTGTTAGCCCGCCTCCAAGGTGGGATGAGAAACACACGGTCCGAACGGCCTGTCCGTCGGGCGGATTGCCCGGTTCATCGGTACGATGTGCGACCCCGCGGCGGGCGCTGCGCCGACGGTCGGAGGTGCCCCCGGCAGGACTCGAACCTGCGACCTAGAGATTAGAAGGCTCTTGCTCTATCCAGCTGAGCTACGGAGGCGCGGCCAGAATCTTAGCGGGTGCTTCCTGTGGTCGCCGCACACACCCTCGCGCCCGCCGGGATCAGCGCTCGAGCGTGCTGCCGCGTTCGTCGTCGGGGCTCGATTCGCCCCGGGGAACGTCCACTCGACCGGCCTTGAACCGCTGGATGAGATGGTCGATTCCGACACCCAGGACCACCGCGACGCAGATGGCCACCGCGGCGCCGAACAGCGGCTGCGATTCGAACCAGCCGCCGACGAGACGCCCCACGAACGCCGAGTACAGCGCCCAGGTCGTACCGCCGAGGATCGTGAGCGGCACGAACTTCTGCCGCGGGTAGCGGGTCGCTCCGGCCGTCATGTTCACGGCGATCCGACCGATCGGGATGTAGCGGGCCGTGAGGATCACTGCGGCGCCGCGCTTGTCGAGTCCGCGCCGCGCCCACGCGAAGGCGGCCTGCGCCTTCGGGCGGCGCATCCACCGGAACCGTTCGGTGCCGACCTTCCGTCCGATCGCGTAGGCGATGTTGTCGCCGATGATCGCGCCGAGCGCCGCGAGCACGATGACGATCCACAGATAGGGACGGCCGGTCGAACCCGAGAGGGACGACAGGGTGACCAGGACGGTCTCGCTGGGCACGGGCGGGAAGAAGCCGTCGAGCATGCACACGGCGAAGAGCAACGGGTAGACCCACAGGGCTGCGGCCTGGCCGATGATGAATTCGTTGATCACGTCCATGGATTTGCGTGGTGCTCCCGTCGCGTCCGCCGGATCGGCCTGCTTCCACGCTATCCGCTCGCTCCGCCGAGGGCTCCTGACGAGGACGGTTCGACCCTCCACCCGCCGTCCCGGACACGGGGGGTCGGTCCAGATCGTCCGTTTCGCCGCGCGGATCGGGGCTCGGGGCTAACCTGGGCGCCGAAGGGGGAAGTGCGGACGGATCGGCGGGGGAAACCCGATGCGACCGCCCGAGGGTGGGAGTTGTTCATGCAGGTTCCTGGCCCGTTCGAATACGCGCGCGCAACCGGAGTGGAGCACGCCGTCGAGTTGCTCGACCGGCACGGAGAAGATGCCCGCGTCGTCGCCGGCGGACACAGTCTTCTCCCGATGATGAAGCTGCGGCTCGCGAATCCGGAATTCCTGATCGACATCAACGACCTCGGGGACGAACTCGACCACATCACGGTCGAACCCGAGGTCGTTCGCATCGGTGCCCTCGTGCGCCACCGCCGGCTGCTCGAATCCGACGAACTCGCCGAGATCTTCCCGATCTTCCGGGACGCGGAGAAGGTCATCGCCGATCCGGTCGTCCGCAACCGCGGGACGCTCGGAGGGTCGATCTGCCAGGCCGACCCCGCCGAGGACCTGTCCACCGTGTGCGCGGTGCTCGGCGCGACGTGCTTCGTCCGCGGTCCGACAGGGGTGCGCGAGCTCCCCTTCGACGAGTTCCATCTCGGTGCCTACGAGACGGTGGTCGCCCCGAACGAGTTGCTCGTCGAGGTGCGACTGCCGCGGAAGGGCACCTCCTCCAGCGCGTACGAGAAGGTCGAGCGTCGCGCGGGGGACTGGGCGGTGGCCGCGGCGGGCGCCGCGCTGTGGATGTCGGAGGACGGACGCATCACCGACGCGCGTGTCGGGCTGACGGCCGTGCGCCCCGACGAGACGGCGTTGTCGAGGGTGCCCGAACTGTTGCGCGGCTCCCCACCTTCGGAGGACCTGTTCCGTGAGGCGGGCGCCGCGGCCGCGACGGCATGCGATCCGGAGACCGATCAGCGCGGCACCGCCGCCTACAAACGTCACCTCGCATCGGAGCTGACGGTGCGGGCCCTGCGCCGATCCGCCGAACGTCTCGGCGTCACCGAAAGGGTGTGAACCGATGCAGATCTCGATGACGGTCAACGGCGAGAGCGTCACCGCCGACGTCGAGCCCCGGACACTGCTCGTGCACTTCCTGCGCGACCACCTCGGTCTGACCGGAACACACTGGGGATGCGACACGAGCAACTGCGGAACGTGTGTCGTCGCCGTGGACGGCGAACCGGTGAAGTCGTGCACCACGCTGGCGGTCATGGCCGCAGGCCACGACGTGCTCACCGTCGAGGGACTCGAACGCGACGGTGTCCTCGACCCCGTGCAGGAAGGCTTCATGCGCTGTCACGGACTGCAGTGCGGCTTCTGCACCCCGGGAATGATGATCACCGCGCGGTCCCTGCTCGACCGCGATCCCGACCCCGACGAGGCGACGATCCGCGAGGCGATCTCCGGGCAGATCTGCCGCTGCACCGGCTACACCACCATCGTCCGGTCGGTCCGGTGGGCCGCCGAACACTCCTCGAAGGCGCAACCCACGGAGGTGTCGTGATGACCGCGGTCGAACCGGACACACGCCCGGAGGAACAGGACAACGATCGCAAGCCGTGCGGACACGGCCGGATGCTGCGCAAGGAGGACCCGCGGTTCGTGCGCGGCCGCGGCAACTACGTCGACGACGTCCGGCTGCCCGGCATGCTGCATCTCGCGGTGCTCCGATCGCCGGTTGCGCATGCCCGCATCAACGGCATCGATACGTCCGCCGCCCTCGCGCACCCGAAGGTGCGGGCGGTGATCACGGGTGCCGATCTGGCCGAGAAGGGGCTCGCCTGGATGCCGACGCTGTCGAACGACGTGCAGGCCGTGCTGGCCACCGACAAGGTGCGCTTCCACGGTCAGGAGGTCGCCTTCGTCGTCGCCGACGACCACTACTCGGCGCGCGACGCCCTCGAACTGATCGACGTCGACTACGAGATGCTCGACCCGGTCGTCGACGTGCGCACGGCCCTGTCGCCCGAGACGCCGGTGATCCGGACCGATCTCGACGGCAAGACCGACAACCACTGCTTCGACTGGGAAGCCGGCGATGCCGCGGCGACCGACGCGGTCTTCGCGAAGGCCGACGTCGTCACCCGGCAGGAGATCGTCTATCCACGCGTGCATCCCGCGCCGATGGAGACCTGCGGTGCGGTCGCCGACTACGACCGGATCTCCGGGAAGCTGACGCTCTGGTCCACCACGCAGGCCCCGCACGCCCACCGCACGCTGTACGCGCTGGTCGCGGGTCTGCCCGAGCACAAGATCCGCGTCATCTCACCCGACATCGGCGGGGGATTCGGCAACAAGGTCCCTATCTACCCCGGCTATGTCGGGGCGATCGTTGCCTCGCTGGTCACCGGGCATCCGGTCAAGTGGATGGAGGACCGCAGCGAGAACCTCATGAGCACCGGCTTCGCGCGCGACTACATCATGGTCGGCGAGATCGCGGCGACGAAGGAAGGCCGCATCCTCGCGATCCGGTCGCGGGTCCTGGCCGACCACGGCGCCTTCAACGCCACCGCCGCCCCGGTGAAGTATCCGGCCGGCTTCTTCGGTGTGTTCACCGGCAGCTACGACATCGAGGCCGCCTACTGCCACATGACGGCCGTCTACACGAACAAGGCACCCGGCGGCGTCGCCTACGCCTGCTCGTTCCGCATCACCGAGGCCGTGTACTTCGTCGAACGGCTCGTCGACTGCCTCGCCCACGACCTCGACATGGATCCGGCGGAACTGCGCCTGAAGAACCTCCTGCGACCCGAGCAGTTCCCCTACACGAGCAAGACCGGCTGGAAGTACGACTCGGGCGACTACGAGACCACCATGCGCAAGGCCATGGACATCGTCGGCTACGACGAACTGCGCCGCGAGCAGGCAGAACGCCGCGCGCGGGGCGAGCTCATGGGCATCGGCATGTCGTTCTTCACCGAGGCCGTGGGAGCCGGTCCGCGCAAGGACATGGACATCCTCGGTCTCGGCATGGCCGACGGGTGCGAACTGCGTGTCCATCCCACCGGCAAGGCCGTCGTGAGGTTGTCGGTGCAGTCGCAGGGACAGGGGCACGAGACGACCTTCGCGCAGATCGTCGCGGAGGAGATCGGCATCCCGCCCGACGACATCGACGTCGTGCACGGCGACACCGACAACACCCCGTTCGGGCTCGGCACCTACGGGAGTCGCTCGACACCGGTGTCCGGGGCGGCCGCCGCGCTCGTCGCGCGGAAGGTGCGCGACAAGGCGAAGATCATCGCCGCGGGAATGCTCGAGGTCTCCGTCGCCGACCTCGAATGGGAGAAGGGCCGCTTCCACGTGAAGGGCGACCCGGGAGCGTCGGTGACCATCCAGGACATCGCGATGCGCGCCCACGGTGCCGGCGACCTGCCGGAGGGTCTCGAAGGTGGTCTCGAGGCGCAGATCTGCTACAACCCCGAGAACCTCACCTATCCGTACGGTGCCTACTTCTGCGTCGTCGACGTCGATCCCGGCACCGCGCAGGTGAAGATCCGCCGGTTCCTGGCCGTGGACGACTGCGGCACCCGCATCAACCCGATGATCATCGAGGGCCAGGTGCACGGCGGCATCGTCGACGGGATCGGCATGGCCCTGATGGAGATGATCGCGTTCGACGAGAACGGCACCTGCCTGGGCGGTTCGTTCATGGACTACCTCATCCCCACGGCACTCGAGGTCCCGACGCTCGAGACCGCGTTCACCGTCACCCCGTCGCCGCACCATCCGATCGGCGCGAAGGGCATCGGCGAATCCGCCACCGTCGGTTCGCCGCCCGCGATCGTCAACGCGGTCGTCGACGCGTTGAAGCCGTTCGGTGTCCGGCACGCCGACATGCCGCTGACGCCGTCGCGGGTATGGGAGGCGATGCAGGGCCGCGCGACCCCGCCGATCTGAGCGACACGACCGGAGGGTGCCAGTGGAGCGATCGGAGGACGGGAACATGGATCTCGCGGTGCGGGCGGAGCAGTTGCGCAGCGAACGACAGCCGTTCGTCGAAGCGACGGTCGTGCGGGCGCAGCCACCGACGTCCGCACACTCGGGCGACCGGGCGCTCGTCCTCGCCGACGGCACGATCGAGGGGTTCGTCGGCGGGCAGTGCACCGAGAGCTCCGTGCGCGAGGCATCCCGCACGGTGCTCGAACAAGGGGAGAGCATGCTTCTGCGGGTGCTGCCCGCCGGGTCCGGCGAGTTCCCCGACACCCCGGGAGCGACGATCGCGGTCAACCCGTGCATGTCCGGTGGGGCCACCGAGATCTTCCTCGAACCGCGGATGCCCCCGATCGTGGTGGCCGTCTTCGGGGACTCGCCCGTCGCCGAGGCCGTGGGCGAGTTCGCGCGGCGCGTCGACTACTCGGTGGAACAGATCCTCGGGACGAGCGTGCCCGCCGAGGCGTCGGTGGTGATCGTCGCGAGCCACGGGGGTGACGAGGCGGGAGTGATCCGTGCGGCCCTGGACGCCGGGAGCCGATATGTGGGCCTGGTCGCGAGTCGCACCCGGGGCGCCGCGGTGCTCGACGATGTGGAACCGACCGACGAGGAGCGTGCCCGCCTCCGCACCCCGGTCGGCCTCGACATCGGCGCCCGCACCCCGGCGGAGATCGGATTGTCGATCGTCGCCGATATCGTGCGTGT